>Ga0182011_10001349_pt1 | contig 21526 bp, 17 predicted proteins | sample 711E1DmetaG_FD_120481 | JGI IMG/M metagenome (GOLD analysis project Ga0182011, IMG submission 120481) | Permafrost microbial communities from Stordalen Mire, Sweden - 711E1D metaG | ecosystem: Environmental > Terrestrial > Soil > Wetlands > Permafrost | place: Sweden: Stordalen | collected... | reverse complement strand
GCCTCTCGATCGGGGCTCAGAGCCTGGACACCGGCGAGTTGCGGCGCCTCGGCCGGCGCCACTCCCCGGAGGACGTTGCCACGGCCGTGGCGGAGGCCCGAGCGGCCGGCATTGGCTCGGTCAACCTGGACCTGCTGTACGAGGTCCCGGGCCAGTCGGTGACGACATGGGAGGCCACGCTTCGGGCGGCCCTGGCGCTGGCCCCCGATCACCTCTCCCTGTACGCTCTTACGCTCGACGACCCCGACTCCGAGGGGATCACCGGCGAGACGGGCGACCACCTGCCAACACCGCCCGGCGCACGTCGGTGGCGCGAGCGGGCTCGGCTGGAGCAGGACGACGACCGTGCCGCCGACCAGTACCTCCTGGCAACGGACCTGCTGGCCGCCGAGGGCTGGCACGGCTATGAGATCTCCAACTGGGCCCGGCCCGGCCACGAGAGCCGCCACAACCTGGCCTACTGGCAGCGCGAGCCGTACGATGCGGTCGGGCCGGGGGCGCATGCCTTCGACGGGGTCGTTCGGCGCTGGAACGCGGCGGCGATGGAACCGTACGTCGCGGCGTTGATGCCCGCCGCCGGAACCTCCCAGTTTCCGCCGGGCGGGCACGAGCAGCTCACGCCCGAAGCGGTGACCGCAGAGGCGGTGATCCTGTCGCTCCGCCTCGACCGAGGCGTCTCGGAATCGTCTGCCGGCCGGCCGCCCCTTGCCCCGGTGCGCGATTGGGCCGAGTCGGCCGGGCTGCTCGAGACCGTCGACGTTGACGGCGAAGCCCGGCTGCGCCTGACCGTTCGAGGCCGGCTCCTCAGCAACGAGCTGTTCAGCCGCCTCGTCTAGCCGATCCCGTTGCGCCGTGGTCACCGGCAGCCGGCCACAGGATGCCGGCCGAGCGGGTCCCACCTACAGCTGCTCGACCGCCTTCTCGGAGAAGTGCACGTACGTGAAGCATTCGGGGCGGTGCGTATCCATGACGCCATGCTTGTTCCAGCACCAGGCGGGGTGGGGAAGAACCTCGATCCCGCTCGGGGTCATCTTCTCGAACCGGCCGAAGAAGATGCGCCATGTATCGCCGTCTTTGGGCGGCAGCGGCCGCCCGTTCGCCAGCCACGCCATGCCTTTCCACGGCAGCACGATCTGCGCGCTCCAGCCTTTGCTCACGGCGAATCGGTCGTTGAGCGCCCCATCCACGTGCACTGCGGTGCGCAGGCCGGGCAGGTCCCACTCGCGAAACGCCCAACGGAGCCCGCGCGGATGCGTTCCGTGCCAGAAGCTGCCGGCCTCGCGATCGTAGTCGCCCCCGAACGTCAGAGCGTGCCGTTCGAGCAGGTCGAACTCGCGAACGTCGAATCGTCCGCCCCGGCGGTACGCGTCTTGCCAGATGAAGAAGACCTCGTAGACGGTGTTGGCCGCGTTCAGCTCCAACTCGTAGTAGGCGTCGCCTCCGTCGATGAAGATCTCGACGTCGTTCTCGGCGAAGACGATGCCGTCGCGCTCCATCATGTGCGCCTCGGGAAACGGCTCCTCGACCCAGAACGTGACGTACAGGTTCTCGTCGTCCCACAGCGCCGCGGCCCGGGTGTCGAAGTAGCCGGGCTCGCCCGTCACCATGTCCACGAATCGCGGCGAGCGCGGCGCCTTGAGCCAGGGGTAGTCCTCCGCCGTGCCGTCGAGGGATCCGGCGCTCGTGGTGCGGTTGCACGTGTAGTGGGCGATGTCCCGTTCCGAGGTTGCGTCTCGGGCGTCCATGGTGGGCTCAGGTCCCGATTTCACCCGATCCGCGCTGGATCAGGCGAGTCGGGATCACGATGCGTTGCGGCGGTCTGGTGTCGCCGGCCATCCTCGAGAAGAGCAGTTCGGCCGCGGCGCGACCGAGTTCGGCAGGGTCGAACCCGATCACCGACACCGGGATCGGCAGGAGGTCGGCCAGCTCGAAGTCGTCGAAGCCGACGAGCGCGATCTGTCGTTGCGATGCCCGGATTGCCCTGAGCACGCCGATGCACTCGCGGTTGTTGGCCGCGAATACCGCCGTTGCCCTGTTCTCGAGGGCGAGCAGTTGCCGGGCCGCCATCTCGGCCATATCGACCTCAGGCGAGCCCAGCCGGACAAGCTCGGCATCGTAGGCAATGCCGGCGTCGGCAAGCGCCGCTTTGTAGCCGTCAAGCCTCTCGATTGCTGTCAGGACCGTGGTCGAGTCGCCAACGAAGCCGATGCGCTTGTGACCTCGCCGGATGAGGTGATTCACGGCCAGCCTGGCACCGCCGAAGTTGTCGAGCACAACCGCGTCCGCGTCGATGTTGCTGCCGCTCCGGTCCAGGAAGACTATCTGCGCGCCCCGCCTTCGCTCGGGCTCGAGATAGCGGTGGTCACTTCCGGCCGGGACGACGATCATCCCGTCGACAGGCCGGTGGAGAAGGTTCAGGACGAGTTCCCGCTCTCGGGCGGCGCTCTCGCCGGAACTGACGATGATGATTACCGCGTCGTGGCGGGCGGCCACGACTTCGACTGCCTTGGCTACGCTCGAGTAGAACGGGTTCATCAAGTCGGCCACGAGGAGCCCAATGCTGCCGATCCGGTGGCCGGTGCGCAGGCTCCGGGCGGCCATGTTGCGTCGGAATCCGAGGCTGACGATGGCATCTTCAACGCGTCGCTGAACCTCGGGCCGGACGCCCGGCTCAATGTTCACGACTCGAGATACGGTCTTCAGACTTACGCCGGCGGTCCGCGCCACGTCACGCATGGTCGCCCGAGTGGATCGTTCGGTCGAGAGATCTGGAACGCCGGCGGACGCGGCGCGAGGTCGGCGGTGTGCGGGCTCAGAACCGGACCGGGCCCGCACGACTGCGCGGTCGGTCGCCGGCGCGGCGATCATGTCGTCGTTGGTCGAGTCGCTCACGGGCGCCGGGACTCCCAATTGTGCTCGGCGCGATAGCGCCCCGGAACCGCTACGCCCACCGGTGGCGGCGGTGTTATGACAACGTTGCCATAGTTTCGATCCTGCACGGGAGGCCGTCAATGTGGAGTCTTGGGGATACTTGCCTCTCCAATGTTGACAACGTTATCAGCGTGGACTAGCTTGACGAGCGGAACAGTGACGTGGCTTCCGTGTACCCAGGCGCGGAAGGTTTCGCGTCAGATCGCAGGGAGGATGGTCGCGCCCGAGACGGCCTGCGTTTTCGGTTCGAGTCGGGGCGCTCAGGTGGAGGAGGTGAGGAGTCAGTTCTTGGGTGGGGGAGGCGGTTGCCCGTTGCCGGCCTCTGCGTGCCGGCAAGACCGGGTGGTCCTGGGTGCTTGCCAACCCACCGGCTAGGTCCGATGGCGACGTCGACCTGATTTAGGTCGTGCCAATCGGCTCATCCAAGGTCAGTGAGGTGCTATCCGTGAAGATCATGTCGCGGCGGATTCTCGCCGTGATCTCCGTAGCGGCCCTGGTTGCTGCGTGCTCTTCCAGTTCGGCCACGCCGACTGCGTCCAGCGCCGCCAGTGGCGCCACCACCTGCAAGGAAGCGGCCAACGCGACCCCGGTCGAAGCCGTCTCGTGGTGGACGACCGGCGGCGAATCCAGTGGCTTCAACGCCATCATCAACAAGTTCAACTGCGACAACCCGACCTACTGGGTCAGCAACAGCGCCATCGCAGGCGGCGCGGGATCGGTTGCTCAGGCAGCCCTTCAGTCTCGCGTTCTCGCCGGCAACCCGCCTGACACCTTCCAGGTCCACATGGGCCATGAGCTGCTCGACACATACGTCACCCCGGGCTACATGGACAACATCGACGACCTGTACACGGCCAACGGTTGGACCACGCAGTTCCCGCAGGGCGTGCTCAACATCGTCAGCGCCAAGGATTCCACCGGCACGCTGCACTACTACAGCGTCCCGCTCGACATCCACCGGGCCAACGTGCTCTGGTTCAACAAGACCGTCTTCTCGTCCAACAACCTGACGGCCCCCACGACCTGGGCAGACTTCCTGACCGATGCCGCCGCACTGAAGGCCAAGGGCATCACCCCGCTCGCAGTGGGCGATAACGGCATCTGGGCCAGTGGCATGCTCCTCGAGGACGTCCTTCTTGCCCAGCTTGGTTCCGACGGGTTCAACGGTCTCTGGACCGGCGCGACCTCTTGGTCTAGCGCCGATGTGACCACGGCTCTCAACACGTTCCAGCAGGTCTTGGGCTTCGTCAACACCGACCATTCCTCCCTGACGTGGGACCAGGCCGCCGACTACCTCATCCCGGCCGCGGGCGCACAGCCCAAGGCCGCGATGACGATCATGGGCGACTGGGCCGCCGGTGAGTTCGACAACAAGGGCTTCACCGACTACGGCTATGCCGCTGCGCCGGGAACCACCGGTATCTATCAGGCTCTGGCCGACTCCTTCGGCGTTCCGAAGGCTGCGAAGCAGAAGGCCGGCGTCAAGCTGTTCCTGACCCTCCTCGGCTCCGCCGCAGGCCAGGACATCTTCAACCCGTACAAGGGCTCCGTCCCCGCCAACACCCAGGCTGGTAACCCGCCTGCTACTGCGAAGCAGTACAGCACTTACCAGAAGTGGGCCATGGGCGAGTGGAAGACAGACAAGATCGTTCCGAGCATGGAGCACGGCGCCGCCGCTGCCCCGAGCTGGAAGGGTGCCGTCGAGACCGCCGTCACGTCGTTCGTGGCGACTCCGGACGTTGCCGCTCTCCAGACAGCACTTGTCCAGGCCTGCAAGGATGCAACGGTCTGCAAGTAGTTAGCCCCTGGTTTTCTTAGGAGGGGGCGACCTAGTTCGCCCCCTCCAGCTTCCCGCCGTTCCCATGAATGCAGCGAGACTATGAGAATCAGTCGCGACAGAGTCACTTCATTGGTCGTGATCGCGCCGTCAGTCCTGGCGGTCGCGATATTCGTATACGGACTCATCTTCTGGACCGGTTACATCTCAACTGTCAAATGGGACACGCTCCGTCCCGACTACACGGGCGTCGGCATCGCCAACTACCAGTCGATCTTCGGCCAGAACCGGTTCCTGATGGACATCCGGAACACGGTTGTTTTCACCCTCTTCTTCATCACCGCGTCGCTGACGATTGGTCTCCTGCTGGCGAACCTGGTCGATCGGCAGATTCGAGGTGAGGGGCTGTTTCGGAACCTCTTCGTCTTTCCGATGGCGATCAGCTTCATCGTCACGGGCGTTGTCTGGAAGTGGATCCTCTCGCCGGGCCAGGCTGCCTTTGGGACTTCACCTGCCACCCCGCAGGGCATCAACCAGCTCTTTGGGCTGGATCCGGCCACGAATCGCTGGTTCACCGACCCTCACATCGACTACATAAGCCCAGGCAGTCCCGCCTATGGGATCCTGCACGACATCGGTCTGGGCTTCATCACGAGCCCCAACATCGGGATACCGGTCGCACTTCTGTCGCTAGTTCTTGCCGCAGTCTGGCAGATGTCGGGTTTCGTAATGGTTCTGTACCTGGCGGGTTTGCGGGCGATACCGGAGGAGCTCAAAGAGGCTGCCCGAGTCGACGGTTGCACCGAGTGGAGGATCTTCCGCCACATCGTCTTTCCGCTGCTCTTGCCCGTGACCCTCTCGGCCATGATCATCCTCGGTCACATCAGCCTCAAGATCTACGACCTGGCAGTGGCAATGACCGGGTCGGGTCCCGGGTTCGCCACGGACACGCCGGCGCTCTTCATGTGGCAGACGGCATTCCGTGACGACCACTTTGGCCGAGGGGCGGCCGCCGCGATCGTCATGCTGGCGCTTGTGGCCGTGGTCGTGGTGCCGTACCTGGTGTGGACCCGCCGGCAGGAGGTGGAGTCATGAGCCGCAAGACCCCGCCCGAGCCACCTGATGCCGCGGTCCAGCCGACTGCCGAGCCCCCGGTACGTGGCGGTGCGCTCGCCGACGTTCTGGCCGCGCGCAAGATCGACCCTCTCGACATAGTCGTTGTAGTTGATGAGGAAGAAGAAGAGAAACCGCGAACTCGCGTCCGCTCCGACAAGGGCAGCAGGGGGGCGCACTCTCGCGGACCAAGGGCCCGCATCACGCGCTTCTTCCTCTATTCGATCCTTTTCGTGTTCGCGCTCTGGTACCTGACGCCGGTCTACGTCCTGCTGGTGACCAGTCTCAAACCTACGAACCAGGTCTTCCTCAACCAGATGTGGGTTCCCGTCTGGCCCCCGAGCCTGGACGGCTTCTCGGCTGCCTGGACCGCCCTGGCACCCAACTTCCTGAACAGCCTGAAACTGGCCATCCCGGCGGCGATCATCTCCTCGATGCTCGGGTCGATAAACGGCTACGTGCTGGCCAAGTGGAAGTTCCGCGGCGCCGACACGCTGTTCACTCTGATCCTGTTCGGCATGTTCATCCCCTACCAGGCCATCTTGATCCCGCTTGTCCAGGTCATGTCCAACGTCGGCCTCTACGGTTCGATCCAGGGGCTGATCCTGGTCCACGTCATCTACGGCATACCGATCACGACCCTGATCTTCCGCAACTACTACGCTGCCATTCCGACAGAGCTGCTGGAGGCGGCCAAAGTCGACGGCGCCGGGTTCTTCCGGATCTACCGCTCGATCCTGCTGCCGCTCTCGGCGACGGGGTTCGTGGTCGTCCTGATCTGGCAGTTCAACTCCGTCTGGAATGACTTCCTCTTCGCTGCCACGCTGACCACCCAACCCAACTGGCCAATGACCGTCGCCCTGAACAACCTGGCCGGCAGTTTCAGCGTGGCGTGGAACGTCCAGATGGCCGGCGCGCTGCTCGCAGCCATGCCAACGCTCCTGGTCTTCATCATCCTGGGCCGCTACTTCGTCCGCGGCCTGCTGGCGGGCTCGCTGAAAGGCTAGCTCGCGACCGCTCAGTTCAGTGAGTGCCGGGGTGGCGTCTGCCGCCCCGGCACATCCCCGTGGCCGTGGCCGTGGCCGTGGTATCGGCTCGCGCCCGGCCGTCCCAGCGATCGCCACGCCAACCCGGGCCCTGCATTCCGGCCCCCCTTGCGGCATCTCCTCGGCCCTCTCGTTGACACTCTCCGGGTAGCACTGCTAACATCGGGCGGAACGGTTAGCACTCACACACGGAGAGTGCTAACCACCGCTAGAGCCAGGTCGAATCGGGGTCGACAGCCGGCTGCGGATCTTCAGCCCACCGGGCGGACACCGCGCTCGCTGCCACTCGAAGTCTCGACCTTGATCGGCGGGGAAGTGGAGTCAGAAATGGCGCGACGACCACGCCGCACCATCGGCTCGCTGGACACGCGATCGGATGAAGTCCTGCGGGCCGTCATCGACGAATACGTGATCTCGGCGACGCCCGTCAGTTCGGGCTCGCTGGTGGAGCACTACCCGCTCGGCGTCAGCAGCGCCACCGTCCGCAACATCCTGTCCGACCTCGAGGCGCTGGGTCTCCTGACCCATCCTCACACCTCGGCCGGGCGAGTTCCCACGGACGCGGGCTACCGCTACTACGTGCAGGTGCTGGCCGACGAAAGGTCTGTCCCGCAGGTCGAGCAGCGCATGATCCGCCACCAGTTCGGCCAGGTCGAGTTCGCCAGCGAGCACTGGTTCCGCCTTGCCGCGAGCACGCTGGCAGCTGCCAACACGGGGACCGCAGGCCTGGCCACTACGGCCAAGCCGCGGGCGGTTCGGGTCCGGCATGTCGACCTCGTGGCGGTTCAGGATCGCCTGGCGCTGCTGGTGGTCCTCTTCCGCGAAGGGACCATGAAGCAGACCCTCCAGAACCTGCCCGCAGGCACGAGCCAGGATCAGCTGGACCGGGTTGCCGGTCTGCTGAACGTGCTGGCGATCGACCGCACGGCCGACGAGATCGCCGTTGCTCTGGCCGACCTTCCAAGCGGTGAGGCATCCTCGGACGACCTGGACCTGCTGAGCCGAGTCGGCGAGGGGCTTGTGCGGACCATGCGCGAGTTCGACGCGGCCCTGATCGACGATCTCTTCAGCGATGGCCTGCTCAACGTGATGGCGGCCCCGGAGTTCGACCGGAGCGAGAAAGTGCGACAGGTCTTCGCCGCCCTGGAGAACCGGGTCTATCTCGGGTCGCTCGTCGAGAGCGTCGCCAGAGCGGGCAGCATCCAGATCTTCATCGGCCACGAGAACAGGCCACTCGAGATGCAGGACGTCTCGCTCGTCCTGGCGCCGTACGGGCGGATCGGGCATGCCATCGGAGTGGTCGGCGTTCTGGGGCCCACGCGCATGCCCTACGCCCAAGCGATCGCCTCGGTCGAGTTCGTCTCGGGGCTCATGAACGAATTGGTGGAGCATCTGTATGCCTGATCGACCAGTTCACGGCCGAACCCATTACCGCGGTGCCGCCGGCGATTGGCCCGGCCAACCGGCCGGCAGCCCGGACTCAGGACCTCCCGGGGACGAACTGACGGTCGATAAGCTGAGCGCCCAGCTCGAGACGGCCAAGGCCCTGGCGGCCGAACATCTCGCCTCACTGCAGCGCACGGCTGCCGACTTTGCCAACTTCAAGCGGCGCACGGCCGAGGACCGCGAGCGGGAGTTCGGCCTGGCCAGCGAGTCGCTTCTGCGCAAGCTCCTGGCTGTCGCCGACGACTTCGATCGAGCCCTCGACCATATGCCCGCGGAGTTCAAGGGTGCCGGCTGGATCGAGGGCATCGTCCTCCTCGACCGCAAGCTCCGGGCGCTGCTCGAGAGCGAGGGCGTGACGCCGATCGAGGCGGTCGGCCGAGCTTTCGACCCGCGCGAGCACGAGGCCATCGCCAGCGTCCCGGGCACGGGGCGGCCCGATGGCGAGATCGTGGACGAGATCCAAAGGGGCTACCGAGTTCGAGACAGAGTCCTGCGGCCCGCACTGGTCGCAGTCGCCGGCGGCGACGCCGCATCGGGCGACACCACTCCCTACGCCAACTGACACGGAACCGATCAACGAGGAGCGCTGAATAGATGGGCAAGATCATCGGCATCGACCTGGGCACGACGAACTCCGTCGTGGCGGTGATGGAAGGTGGAGAGCCGACCGTCATCCCTTCCGCTGAGGGCGGCCGGACCGTCCCGTCGGTCGTCGCATTCACCAAGAGCGGCGATCGGCTCGTTGGCCAGCTGGCCAAGCGGCAGGCCGTTACCAATCCTGGCAACACGGTCTATTCAATCAAACGCTTCATGGGCCGCCGCTTCGACGATCCGGAGGTGGCTCACTCCCTGCCGCTCGTGCCGTATAAAGTCGAGAAGGACACCAAGAGCGACGGAATCAAGGTCGTCCTGGCCGACGGCAAGACCTATACCCCGCCCGAAATCAGCGCCATGATCCTGCAGAAGCTCAAGGCCGATGCGGAGGCGTACCTCGGCGAGAAGGTCACCGAGGCGGTCATCACCGTCCCGGCCTACTTCGACGACACCCAGCGCCAGGCGACCAAAGATGCCGGTCGCATCGCCGGCCTGGACGTCAAGCGGATCATCAACGAGCCCACCGCGTCGGCACTGGCATATGGCCTCGACAAGAAGCACGACGAGAAGATCGCCGTGTACGACCTGGGCGGCGGAACCTTCGACATCTCCATCCTCGAGCTCGGTGAGGGCGTCTTCGAGGTCAAAGCCACCAACGGCGACACTCATCTGGGCGGCGACGACTTCGACCAGCGGGTTATCGAGTGGCTCCTGGCCGAGTTCAAGCGCGACGAGGGAATCGATCTGCGGAGCGATCCGCAGGCTCTCCAGCGGCTCAAGGAGGCCGCCGAAAAGGCCAAGATCGAGCTCTCCACGACCACCACGACGGAGATCAACCTGCCGTACATGACTGCCCACGAGGGCAATCCAAAGCACCTGGTCATGACCCTTACGCGGGCCAAGCTGGAAGACCTGACCGCCGATCTCATCGACAAGACCCGTGGGCCCGTATCGCAGGCGCTCCGCGACGCAGGGCTCAAGCCCTCCGACATCGACGAGGTCGTCCTGGTCGGCGGCCAGACCCGCATGCCGGCCGTCACCGAGGCGGTCAAGCAGATGTTCGGCGGCAAGGAGCCCCATCGTGGCGTCAACCCGGACGAGGTCGTGGCCATCGGGGCCGCGATCCAGGCCGGCGTGCTTGCCGGCGAGGTCAAGGACATCCTGCTTCTGGACGTTACGCCGCTGTCGCTCGGCATCGAGACGATGGGCGGCGTGATGACCCGACTGATCGATCGCAACACGACGATCCCCACCAGCAAGAGCCAGGTGTTCTCAACCGCGTCCGACAACCAGACTCAGGTCGAGGTCCACGTCCTGCAGGGCGAGCGCGATTTCGCGACGGACAACAAGACCCTGGGCAAGTTCATCCTTGACGGCATTCCGCCTGCCCCGCGAGGCATCCCGCAGGTCGAGGTCACGTTCGACATCGACGCCAACGGGATCCTCGACGTCAAGGCGAAGGACCGAGCCACGAGCCGTGAGCAGCAGGTGCGCATAACCGCCAGCTCGATGCTCTCCAAGACGGACGTGGACCGGATGGTCAACGAGGCCGCCGCGCATGCCGATGAGGATCGCAAGCGCAAGGAAGAGGTCGAGGCTCGCAACCAGGCAGACGCTCTGGCCTACCAGGCCGAGCGCACCCTGCGCGACCTGGGCGACAAGGTCTCGTCGGAGGACAAGGCCGAGACCGAGAAGCGCGTCGAGGCCGTCAGAACGGCCCTCAAGGGAAGCGACCTCGCCGCGATCAAGTCATCTTCCGAGGCGCTCGTCGAGCAGCTCCAGAAGGTGAGCACCGCGGCCTACCAGGCTGCGGGCCCGGCCGGTCCCGCGACCGGCGGTCCAACCGGCGAGGACGGAGATCAGCCCGGCCCGACCGACGGCGCTCCGGAGCAGCCGGGCGAGGAAGTCGTCGAAGGCGAATACAAGGAGGCTTAGGCCCGGTCTCCCAGGTTCGAATCGCTGTCATCCGAGCCCTGGTTCGGGAGCCTGAAGCCAGGCTCCCCGAAACCCGGGTCGTCGAAGTCGGGGTCCCCAATACCCGGGCTCTTGGCTCGCGGGCCGCTAAACAGTGAACCGCCGACGCCCGGGCTGGCCCCGCCACTCGGCTCACCCAGCCTGGGGTCGGTCCAGCCTGGTCCGATCGGGCCACCAGAGACCGGAAGTCGCTCGACGATTCGGTCCTCGTCGTATCCGGCAACCTGTCCCGGTTGGGTTCTATCTGACCCGTTGTAGGCGCCCTGACCCGGGCGGGCTATCCACGACCGTGAGCGGCCGATGCGTACCAGCGTCTTGCGAGTTCGCTGGCGCCGCACCAGACCAAGCGTGATGGGTATGAGCAGGGCAAACGAAACCGCCGTCCAGCCGACCAGGCTGACGACGAGCAGGGCAACGACTATCTGGTCCAGGCCAAGGCCGGTCGATTGCCATCCGATGACGCCGCTGTGACCGGTCATAGCCGAGGCAATGAAGAGCAGGAACGCCAGCAGCGGAATGGCGCAGACGGCGATCGCCAAAACGTTCGCGATGCGGAAGCAGCCCGACCAGATCCGGACGATCGGCGATGAGATGGAGCCCTCGGTGCCGAGCTTGTCGTACAGGTCCGGGAGATGGCGGTACGGCCGCGAGAGCCACCCGCCGGTCCCCTCCAGGTGGCGATTTGCTATGTCCACGGCCACGATGGCGGCCACAAGGCCCGGGATCTCGTAGCCGCGCCACAGGAGAGCGGCGGGAACCATCAGGCCGACCGCGATTCGGACCTGCGTCCACAGAGCGCCTGCCCAGCATGTTCCGGCCCGATACGGAATCAACAGCGGCTGCTCGGCTCCCAGGCCGGTCGCGTTGTGCGTCGTCAGGCCAAGGAAGACGGAGAAGCACAGCAGCGCCAGAACTCCGGCGATCAAGAAGACAATCGAGAAGAACTTCAGCAGCACCTGCTGGCCCGCCGGCAACTGACTTCGGGCGGTGGCCAGGTCGGCATGTTGCAGCAAATTGGCCGCGGCCGGCATGACCGTGAGCACGATGAACATCCCCGTGAGGAGGACCAGGGCAATAAGCACCGCGGTCACGTAGCCGAGCCATCCGACCGATACGGACTGGCGCATGGCCAGCGACCGCGCGATGCGGCGGCGCACTGCCGCGGCGGGGCTCGGCAAGTGGATCCGCCGGCCGGATCCTCCCCCGGCCTGATCGGTGGGCCTGGTGACCGGCGGCAGCGCAACGGGGCGCGAGAAGGACCGTGCCGGCGCGGAGGCCGCACCGAAGTCGGGAATCAACTCAGGCGGTATCGGCGGCGGAGGCGGGGCGTCCTTGCTTACGGGCGCGCCCTCTTTGGGCTTTGTGCCGTACTTCTCGCGGCAGCTATAGCACTTGCCGGTGCCGGCCTTGTTCAACGACCGGCAGTGTTGGCAGACCCAGAATTCGTCCACGCCTCACCCTTGCTCGTGTACGAGGATGATATGCGCGTCGAAGGCCCCGCGGACCACCGCCAGATCGTCCCAGGACCCGCTGCGAGATTGTCCGGGGCCAGCATGAGTGCAATAGGGCCGGACGGACGTCGCCAATCCCCGCGCTATGCGGTCGCGGCGTCCCCGCGGACGCCCGGCGGTACCATCGCGGAATGACAGAAACCCCCACCACGCCGGCGGCCTTGATCCACGCGCGTGGCCTGACGAAGTGCTTCGGCTCGTTCACGGCCGTCGATGGCGTCGACTTCGACGTGGCCCCGGGCGAAGCCTTCGGATTCCTCGGGCCCAACGGCGCCGGCAAGACCTCGACGATGCGGATGATCGGCGCAGTCTCGCCCGTGACCTCGGGGGAACTTACCCTCTTCGGGCTGGACCCGGCCGCCCACGGCGCCCAGATCCGAGCGCGTCTCGGCGTGGTTCCTCAGGCGGACACCCTGGACAACGAGCTGAGCGTCCTCGAGAACCTGGTCATCTACGGTCGCTACTTCGACCTGTCGTGGGCCGAGTCGCGCCGCCGGGCGAAGGAGCTGCTCGAGTTCGTCCAGCTGACCGAGCGATCGGACGACAAGGTCGAGCCGCTCTCGGGCGGCATGAAGCGCCGCCTGGTGATCGCTCGATCGCTCATCAACGAGCCGTCGCTGATGCTCCTCGATGAGCCGACGACCGGCCTCGATCCCCAGGCTCGCCACCTGCTGTGGGATCGGCTTTACCGGCTCAAGCAGCGCGGCGTGACGCTGTGCCTGACGACCCACTACATGGACGAAGCCGAGCAGCTGTGCGACCGGCTCGTGGTCATGGATCGGGCTCGCATCGTCGCCGAGGGGTCGCCGCGCCAGCTCATCGATCGGTACGTCACTCGCGAAGTCCTGGAGCTGCGCTTCCGCAGGGCCGAGGGCGAAACCGACGACTCGGCCCACTTCGGTAGCCGGCTCGACGGCCTGGCCGAACGGATCGAGCAGCTGCCGGATCGAGTGCTGGTCTACACCGCGGACGGCGAGGCCGTGGCTGCTGCGGCGTACGAGCGCGGCCTGCGCCCGGCCAGCGTGCTCGTCCGGCGCAGCACCCTGGAGGATGTCTTCCTCCGTCTCACCGGCCGCAGCCTGGTCGAGTGATGACGGCCATCGGCCTGCGCCTGGCTCGGCCCGGGGCCATTGCCTCGCGTCGATCGCTCCGCGTCCTGGAGCACGACCTGCTGGTCTTCCGCCGCGGCTGGTTCAGCTACCTGCTGTCGGGGCTTTCCCAGCCGTTCCTTTATCTCCTGGCTATGGGCATCGGCCTGGGGCTGTACGTGAACGGCAAAGGCGGGGTGCCCGGCGGCGTGCCGTACCTCGACTACATCGCTCCTGCGTTGCTGGTCACGCAGGCAATGATGGCGTCGGCTTCCGAAGCGGCCTGGCCGATCATGAGCAAGATCGAGTGGGACAAGACCTACCACGCCATCCTGAACACTCCACTCGGCGCGCTCGACCTGCTCGTCGGCGATCTCATGTGGATCGCCTTTCGGGCGACTCTGCTGTCGGTGCTCTTTCTGCTGGTCATCGTCGTGCTGGGTGCGGCGGCTTCTCCGCTCGCGGTGCTGGCTGTCCCGGTCGCAGTCCTGACGGCTCTGGCTTTCGCCGCTCCGATCGTGGCCTTCACGGCCACGCAGACCGGGGACGGCGGTTTCAACGTCCTGTTCAGGTTCGGCATCACGCCACTCTTCCTCTTCTCGGGCACCTTCTTTCCCATCGAGAAGCTGCCGCTCTTCCTGCAGCCGCTGGCCTGGATCACGCCCCTCTACCACGGCGTGGCGGCGGCCCGGTCGCTGGCGCTGGGCCAGGTGGACGCTGTCGGCCTGAGCGTCCACGTCGCGTTTCTCGTCGCGATCATCCTGGCCGGCCTGGCTGCTGCTCGAATCACGTTCAGGCGCAGGCTGGTGGTCTAGATGCTGGCCTTTCGCAGCACTCCGAGGCTTGCCCTGACCCGCCCCACGCGGATAGTCCAGCGCAACATGCTCGTCTACCGCCGGACGTTCATGGTCATCTTCTCCGGCTTCTTCGAGCCCCTCTTCTACCTCCTGTCGATGGGTTTCGGAGTGGGCTCGCTGATCGGCAATGTCCCGCTCGGCAACGGCAGCAGCGTTCCATACGCGGTCTTCGTTGCGCCGGCGCTGCTCGCTTCCTCCGCGATGAACGGCGCGATCTACGAGACCTCGAACAACTTCTTCTACAAGCTCAAGTACGCGAAGCTCTACGACGCCATCATCTCCACGCCGATGTCGCTGGGCGACGTGGCCAGGGGTGAGGTTCTGTGGGCGCTGCTGCGGGGCAGCCTGTATGCGATCGGGTTCCTGGCGGTCATCGCCGTGGCCGGCCTGGCGGGTACCGCTTTGATGAGCTCGCCGCTCGGACTGCTCGCCTTCCCGGCGGCAATGGTCGTGGGCTACGGTTTCGCCGGGGCCGGCCTGGCCGCTACGACGTTCATCCGGACGTGGCGCGACTTCGACTACCTGCAGCTGGCGATCATGCCGATGTTCCTCTTCTCGGGCACGTTCTACCCGATCGATGCCTACCCGCCTGCGCTCCAGGTGTTCGTTCAGGTGACGCCGCTGTATCGAGGCGTCCATCTGATCCGGGCTCTGACCACCGGCACGCCCGACGCCGTGCTGTTGATCGATGTGGCCTACCTGCTGGCGATGGGCACGATCGGGCTGGCCATCACCTCGCGCCGCCTGATCAAGCTGCTGCAGTCGTAGGGGGGCGGCGCCGGGCGGACGCCGGTCCGCGGATCCGCCGGCGCCGGGCGGACGCCGGACGCAGGCCGAACCCGTCCCGCCGCCGGACCGTTCACACCGCCGGACCCGGCCCACGCGCCCGTCTCGTATCCTTCTCGGGCAGATGGCCACCGATCGGAGCTACTACGAGATCCTCGGCGTGGAGCGAGCCGCCTCCGATGCCGATATCAAGCGCGCCTTCCGCAAGCTCGCTCAGCAGTGGCACCCCGACGTGAGTCAGGAACCCGAGGCCGCGCTGCGGTTCAAGGAGATAAACGAGGCGTACCAGGTCCTGTCCGATCCGAGGCGGCGGCAGATCTACGACATGGTCGGGCCGGCCGGGCTGGGCGACCTGGGCGGAGCGGGCTCGCCCTTCGGCGACGGGTTCGCCGGCTTCGGCGATCTGTTCGACGCCTTCTTCGCCGGCATGGGCGGAGCCGGGGCGGGCGCGCGGCGCGGACGGCGCCAATCGGGCTCGGACCTGCGCTACGACCTCCGGATCGCCTTCGAGGAGGCGGTGCGCGGCGTAGAGAAGGAGATCGAGTTCGACCTGCTGGACAGGTGCGCCACCTGCGCCGGCTCCGGAGCCTTGCCGGGTAGCGCGCCGGTTATGTGCACTGCCTGCGGTGGCCGCGGCGAGATCCGCAGCGTCCGCCAGACGATGCTCGGGCAGATGGTCAACGTCACTGCCTGCACCCGCTGCAACGGCGAGGGCCGCGTCATTGACTCTCCGTGTGGGGCCTGCAAGGGCGATGGCCGCGTCCGGAGCCACAAGAGGATCAGGGTCACGATCCCGGCCGGCATCGACGAGGGACACCAGATACGGCTCTCCGGCGAAGGCGAGATCGGTTCGCGCGGTGGCCCCGCGGGCAATCTGTATGTGGCCGTCCACGTGACTCCGCATCCGCTCTTGCGACGGGATGGGACGGAGATCTACTTCGACCTGCAGATGTCGATAATCCAGGCCGCGCTGGGGACGCGGGCTCGGATCCCGACGATCGAGGGCGACGAAGACATCGACATCCGGCCGGGCACGCAACCTGGAACCGAGATTCGGCTGCGGAGCCGCGGCGTTCCGCACTTGCGACGGCCCGGCACGCGCGGCGATCTGCACGTGATGATCCACGTCAACGTGCCGACGAAGCTCTCCAAGCGACAGCGGCAGCTGCTCGAGGAACTGGCGGCCGAGGCGGGCGAGGTGGTGCTCAACGCCGGGTTCCTCGATCGGATGAAGGATGCCCTCGACTAAGCGGGCCGGCGCGCGTCTGCCCGCCGGCGAGGCGATGCCCGAGCGCGAGGAGGCAATGCGCGGATCCGCTTCCGGCGCCGTCGACGCGGACGAGTCGACCGACACTGGACCGCTCGGGCCGGGCGTGTGGGTCGAACTGTCGGTGGCCGCCGACATCGAGGCCGTCGAAGCGGTGAGCGAGATACTGACCCGTTTCGCGCCGGGAGGGACCAGCGTCGAGCCGGGTTTCGGGCTGACCGACGAAGGTCTGGGTGCGGTCATCGACACCGCCAAACCGGCCGTGGTGCGGGCCTACCTCCCGGGCATCGATCCCGCGGGCGTCGAAGACGCGATCTCGGCGGCGACTACTGCCCTCGGACACCTGCAGGCCTTTGGGCTGCGACCCATAGGCGATCTCCAGACGCGCCTCGTACGCGAGGAGGATTGGGCCGAGGCGTGGAAGAGCCACTTTCCGGTGTTGCGAGTGGGGCGGCGGCTGGTCATCCGGCCGACATGGCGGCGCCATCGCCGCCGCCCCGAGGATGTGGTCCTCTCCCTGGACCCGGGCATGGCGTTCGGGACGGGGCTTCATCCAACCACGCGGCTGTGCCTGGCCGCCCTCGAAACGCTCGCCGACGAGGGGCTGCTGGCACGTGGCTCGGCTCGAGGCGGGAACGCTCGCGTCGTCGACGTCGGCTGCGGGTCCGGGATCCTGGCGATAGCCGCCGGAAAGCTGGGCGCGGGCGAGCTGCTGGGCGTCGACACGGACCCCGTCGCCGTCGAGGCAACCGCGGCGAATGCCCGCCTAAACGGCCAGTCCCGCCGGCTGCGGGTTCGTGGAGGCAGTCTTCCCTCCGGCGAGGCCCCCTTCGATCTCGTCCTGGCCAATCTGATCGCCTCGCTGCTGGTCCAGCTGGCGCGACCTCTTCGAGACGAGCTCGCGCTCGGCGGCCGAATCCTCGCCTCGGGGATCTTCCGTGACCGCGAGGACGACGTTCGGGCCGCCTTCGAGGCGGTCGGCCTCCGGCTCGGCCGTCGTTGGGCCGAAGAGGACTGGGTCGCCCTGGAGGCGATCGCGATCTAGAACGGTGCCGGCCCGATCGGCTGCGAGAGGCGTGGATCCGCCGGCCCCGCCGGCCGGGCGGCGGACCGTCAAAGCCCTACGGACGTATCTGCGCGATGTAGGTGGCGAGGCCCGAGCGGGCGTCGCCGTAGGCCCAGTAGACGACGCCGTTCTCGAAGTCGGCGTTCTCTCGCAGACCCACGCCGTTGAGCTGGACGGTGCTGCTCCCCGACTTCCACCACCACCACGCCTTGCTGGCGAGGGCGGGCGTCAGGAAGGTCTTGCCGCCGTCGTAGCTGAATGTGTAGTACACCCAGACGCGGCCGCTGTGGTCCCGTGCGTGCCAGCCCACGAAAATGGTCTGACCGCTGATGGCCAGCGACGGCTTGTAGCTGGACTTGCCTGGGACCGAGAGGCTCTTGCACGCCCGGCCAATCTGGCACAGCCTGATCCGGCTGCTGGTGTCGACTGCCAGCCAGGCTTGCCCGGTGTCATCGACCGCCAGCCCCGATTGCCACTGGGCCCCGATGTGGCTGACGTTCGTCACCCAGGTGGGGCTGTCGGCCGAGAGCGTCTGCCCGTCGAAATGGACGACGGCGGCGGCGTAGCCGAGGCGCCCGATATTCGAGCCCGAGCCTTCGTTGAAGATGTCGGTGGTGCTCCAGGTCTTGAGGCTGCTCTGGTAGAAGGAGACGATCGCCGTGCCGTTGGGGGCGGCCTCGATGCGGTACCCGATGCGCCACGCGTAGGGGTATCTGGACATGCCGGAGTCGACGGGCACTTCCGTATGGACCCAGGCGGTGCCGTCCCGCGATGCCATCACGCTGACGCCCGGCCCGTATCTGTCGCGGAGCCAGTTATAGGCGACATAGACCGTTCCGAAGTTGGGACTGCCGGGCCAGTCGTCCACGGTGATCGAAGGAAAGCAGCCGGCCCACATCGGGGTGAAGTTCTCGACGAACGGTCTCGACCAGGTCTTGCCGAGGTCGTCGCTGTGAGTGACGGACATCACCACGCCCTTGCCTTTGCCGACCGCGTCTCCGGCCCACAGGCGCCCGTTCGGGCCCCAGGCGACGATGGAGTGGATGTCCTCGCATAGCCGGCCCCACGGGTTGATGACCGCTCCCCAGGTCGCGCCACCGTCCTGAGATATGACGATAGCCGGCCTGCTGCAGGGGTACTTGCCCGATTTCACAGACAGGTTCTGGTACGCCACGGCCACCACTCCCGGGTGGAAGGGATCGGCCGCGGTGCTCGGCTCCGTTCCCTGGGCGACGAAGTACTCGTTTGAGCTGGGCGCGGGCGGAACGGTCGGAGAGGGCGAGGGAATGGCGGTTGTGGGCGTGGGCGTGGGTGCCGGCGTGGCGGTCGCGATCGGCCCGACCGACCCGGACGAGGTTGCTGACGGCGCGGGGCTCGGCAGGTCCGAAGCCGCGTCCGTTGCCGTTGCCGTGGCTGTTGCCGTGGCTGTTGCCGTGGCTGTGTCTGTCGCCGTGGCCCTCGCGGTGTCGGTGATCCTCATCGAGAGGGCCAACGAACCGATTGCGACACCGACCACCATGAGAACGGCGAAGGCGAGGAACAAGATCCGGCGGTGTGACTTCGCCACAACGGTCCTCATGCTCTGGGCTCTGGTCGGCGAGGAGCAGCCTCCCCGAAACCGTATGATCGGCGGAGGAAAGCGATTCGTCCAATCATCGACGCGCGGCGGCGTCACCGGGTAGGGGCGCGCCGGGCGTACGATCTGGCGGTGGATAGACCTCCCTCGACTCCGAGCTCGGTCCGTCGCGCCGCAATCGCCAACCTCGGCTGCAAGGTCAACCAGGCCGAGATGGACGGCGTCGAACGGCAGCTGCGCGCCCTGGGCGTTGAGATGGTCGATTGTCATGAGCCCGCCGATCTGGTCGTCGTCAACACCTGTTGCGTCACCGCCATCGCGGATCGCAAGTCGCGCCAGGCCGTTCGCCGGGCTCGCCGGGCCAACCCTGATGCCCGGATACTTGTCACCGGTTGCTCGGTCGTAATCGAGCCGGAGATCCTGGCGGCCGCCGATCCGGCGGCGCGGCTTTACGACAACCAATCCAAGGACCGGCTGCTGGTCGAGCTGGCGGCCCTGGTGGAGCTACCGCGCGATCAGCCGTTGCCGACGCTGTCGGGCGTGAAGCCGGCGCGCGCTCGAGCCAACGATCGAGCCGCCGAGCCAGCTGTCGAGTCGAGCCGGGGCGGGCCGATCCAGATGGATGGCGACGAAGGCGACGACGGTTCGATCGAGGACGGCTTCGAGACTCGGACGGGCGTGGATCGAACGCGGGCCTTTGTAAAGATCCAGGACGGCTGCTCGTTCCACTGCACCTACTGCATCATCCCGAGAGCGCGCGGACCGGAGCGCTCTCTGGCCGCGGATGATGTTCTGGCCGACGTGCGACGAGCCCTTGCGGCCGGCCATCGCGAGGTCGTGCTGACCGGCATCAACGCGGGCACGTACGCCGACGGTGGCATCGCGCTGCCCGGCCTGGTGCGGCGCATCCTGGCCGAGACGCCGGTCGAGCGGATACGGCTGAGTTCGATCGAACCCCAGCACGTCACCGACGAGTTGCTCGCGGTCTGGGTCGATTCCGCGGGCCGCTGCCTGCCTCACTTCCACATTCCGCTGCAATCGGGCGACGACACAATCCTGAGGCGCATGGGACGCCGCTACGACGCCGAGTCCTATGCCGACTTGGTGGCACGGGTCCGCCGGGCGATGCCCGGCGCCGCCGTCCACGCCGACGTGATTGTCGGCTTTCCCGGTGAGGACGACGCGGCGTGGGCGCGGACCCGCGAATTCCTGCGGAGCCTGACCCTGGCCGGAATCCACGTCTTTCGATACTCGGCCCGGCCCGGGACGGCTGCGGAGCGCATGGTCGGGCAGGTCGACAGTCAGACGAAGAAGCGGCGAGCGGCCGAGGCGCTCGCGCTCGCGGCGGACGCGCGAGTGAGCTTCGCCGAGCGGCAGATCGGGGAGGAGATGCGCGTCCTGTTCGAGGCGCCGCTTCCCGACGGGCGGTGGCTCGGCCACGCCGAGAGCCACGTTCTCGTGGCTGCCGCGGCACCCGGCGGCGATCCACTGCGCAACGCGATCGGCCTGGTTCGCGCCGAATCGATCGGCCCGAATGCGCCCGATCGACTTCTCGGGCGCCTCCTGGCGGTAGATTGGCCGCCGATCTCGCTCCCGCCGGGGCGGATCGCGCACGAATCACTGGCGGAGGCGGCCGGCAAGTAGCAAGATCGACGTGGCCACCAAGGTCGCCTTCACAGAATCGGGGATCGCGCCATGTCGTCCGACTGTCTGTTCTGCCGCATCATCGCGGGCGAACTGCCTGCCAGCCAGGTATACGCCGACGATTCGGTGGTCGCCATCCGCGACATCGCACCGCAGGCGCCGACTCATATTCTGATTCTGTCGCGGAAGCACATCGCCTCTATCCGTGATCTCGGCAAAGCCGACCACGATCTGATCGGCAGGATATTGGAGGTTGGGACGGAGCTGGCGACGCGCGAAGGGATCGCCGAGGACGGCTACAGAATCGCCGTCAACGTCGGGCGCAACGGCGGCCAGACCGTAGACCACCTTCACGTCCACCTGCTGGGCGGACGCCCCATGGCCTGGCCTCCCGGCTGATCCGCGGTCCGCGCATCGTCCGGTCGGTTACCGCCGCCGGTCCTGGGAGACGCCCGCAACAGAGCCGCCGTCCTCGCGGACGGGGAGTGGCTCGTCGATCACCGCCCAGGTGCGAACGCGATCCCGCTGCACCTTGAGGGTGTGGGTGCGCGGGAAGTCGGAATCCGGCCATAGCCGCCAGGCGACGACGCGCTGATGCACGGCGAGGGTCCGGTTGGCGACCCGAACAGCGTCGTCTATCTCGGCCCGCACTGTGACCGCGTCGCCAATCTCGGAGAGGCGCGTGGCAGCGGGCGGCTCGCCCGGCACAGGCAGCAACCGCGGCAGCACCGGCGACGGTACCGGCGGCAGCACCGGCGGATTGGGTGCCAGCACGACTGCCTCGATTCGCCCGGGTATCGTCTCGACGACGACGGCATCGCGAATGCCGGCCGTGAGAAGCGCGTTCTCG
>Ga0182011_10001347_pt1 | contig 21537 bp, 19 predicted proteins | sample 711E1DmetaG_FD_120481 | JGI IMG/M metagenome (GOLD analysis project Ga0182011, IMG submission 120481) | Permafrost microbial communities from Stordalen Mire, Sweden - 711E1D metaG | ecosystem: Environmental > Terrestrial > Soil > Wetlands > Permafrost | place: Sweden: Stordalen | collected... | reverse complement strand
GTCGGCGTCGAGGTGCCCAACCAGAAGGCGACCCAGGTCGGCTTGCGGGAGATTCTCGAATCGGAGGACTGGGCCGGCGCCAAGGCCGATCTCCCGATCGCGCTCGGCAAGGATGTCAGCGGGAAGCCGCTCGTCTCGGATCTCGCGAAGATGCCCCACCTGCTGATCGCCGGCGCCACCGGTTCGGGGAAATCCGTCTGCATCAACGCCATCATTTCGTCCATTCTCTATCATGCTAGTCCGCGCGATGTGCGGCTGCTCATGATCGATCCGAAGATCGTCGAACTGAAGATCTTCAACGTCCTGCCGCATATGCTCATCCCGGTGGTCACCGAGGCGAAGAAGGTGCCGGCCGCGCTCAAATGGTTGCTGAAGGAAATGGAGATGCGCTACCAGATCTTTGCCCGGGTTGGCGTCCGCAACATCGGCGGTTTCAACACCCGGAAGAAATCCACCCGGGACAGTGCGGGTCCCGGCGAGACGCAGACGACGCTCGACGTGGTGGCCGCCAGCGGCGAAATCGAGATCCCGGACCACATGCATTATATCGTCGTGATCATCGACGAACTGGCCGATTTGATGATGGCAGCTCCGGCGGAAATCGAAACGTCCGTCGCGCGCCTCGCGCAGCTCGCTCGCGCCACGGGCATCCATATCATCATCGCCACGCAGCGGCCGTCGGTGAACGTGATCACCGGAATCATCAAGGCCAACCTGCCCTCGCGCATCGCCTTCCAGGTCGCCTCCCAGGTCGATTCCCGCACCATCATCGACACGAAGGGTGCCGAGACCCTCATCGGCCGAGGCGACATGCTCTTCTCGCCCCCCGGTTCTTCCAGGCTCGTGCGCGCGCAGGGCGCCATGGTCTCGGACGACGAGATCAACAAAATCATCGAATTCCTCAAGCAGAACGGCCCGCCCGTCTACGCCCAGGAGGTGCAGGCCCACATCGACCGCGCCGCCAGCGAGGAAGACGAGGAGGGTGCGGAAGCCGATGACACCGAGGGCGAGATGGGCGATGATGAGGAGCTGTACAAGCAGGCTGTCGAGGTTCTCAGAGCCACCCGCCGCGCCTCGACCTCGATGCTGCAGCGCCGCCTGCGCATCGGCTACAATCGCGCCGCCCGCATCATGGAACTCATGGAGGAAAAGGGCCTCGTCGGTCCGGAAAACGGCGCCCAGCCTCGCGAGATTCTCTCGGATCTGGACAAACTTTAGGCTGGCGGCCGGGCCGGGAACCCGGACGCGCGGCCAGGCTTTTCCCGCCCGGGGCAAAAATCGGTCTTCCCATCGTTGGCAAAACTGCATAACTGACTGCCATGCAGACCATCGGCGAGCGTCTCGAGGAAGCCCGCAAACGCAAGGGGATCTCCATCCGTGAAGCCGCGGAGGCGACCAAGATCCGTGGCGACTACCTGCACAAGATGGAAAGCAACAGCTTCGATCTCAACCTGCCCGAGATCTACATCCGCGGCTTCCTGCGAAATTACGCGGTTTATCTGAAGATCAACGCCGACAAGCTGCTCGCCGATTACAAGTCGCTTGCGCCGAACGAAGGCCGCCTCCCCCGCCGGGACAACCGGGAGATTTATGGCCGGATGGATCTCGCCCCGACCGACCGGCAAACGACCGCTGACACGGCCCCGGCCGGCGGGACCGCGGAAGCCCCGCCCGCCCCGCCCACGCCATCCCGTCCCAGCTTTCCCGCTGCGACCAGCACCGGAACCTCCCCCATCGATCCGGCGCTGCTTGTCAAGGGCGGCATCGCTGTCCTGCTCGCGTTGGTGCTCCTGGTCGCGATCATTGTCGGCGTCCGGGCAGTTTCCAGGACCTCACCCAGGCCGATGGAGCTTAAGCCCGTCGCGCAGCAGATCCTCACCATCACCGCCACCGGCCCGGTCGATGTCCAGGTCAAGCAGGAGATCGACAGCCAGGTCGTCTGGCGCGGCCACATGGAGGCCCATGAGTCCCGTGACATCACCAAGCGCGGTTCGCTCTTGCTGACGGCCACGGCCCTGGAAAACGTCCAGATCGAGATCAACGGCAAGCGCCAGGCGAATCCATTTTCCGGTTACAACAAGGTGCTGATCCCGTAAGCCGCGGGCGGAGGGCCGGGCTTATCTCAACCCGACCGGCGGGCCGAGCACCTCGCGCAGGACCATCGCGCGGCGCAGACCTGGCGGGCTGCGCAGATCCGGCAGCCACCGGTGGGCCGGCGCACCCCTGGTCGCCCCCGTCGGCCCTGGTGCGGTGACCGTGCTGGCCTGCCGGGAAGCCTCCAACTCGCGAAATTGCTCGATCAACCGCTGCTGCCGTTCGAATTCCGTGGAACGGTCGGGGGTTGCCGCCACCTTGGCGGGTTCAAGTGGCGGCGGTGCGACCACGACCGGCCGCACTTCTTCAATCATCGGAGGAGCCTCCGGAAAGCCCGGAGCCGCCTCCGCGACATCCCGCGGGGGCGGAGCGGCCGGCAGGAGGCCGCGCCGTTCCATGATCCTGCGCCGAATCTCCTCCTGGAGGCGTCGCGTGCGTTCCGTGTCTTCCGGATTTTTCGGCGCGGCCCCGGGCGGCTCCTCCCCGGAGCGGGCCTGCTTCAGTTTCTGCAGGATCGCCACGACCGCGATCGCGACCGCGAAAAGCACCTGCAGGTGTTCCAGGATCCAGTCCATGGCAATCGCGTGCGAATGAAACAAAGTCGTCGGCGCGTCCGGTTCTTCAGCTCGAGGATTCGTCCGGCCTATTTCTTCCCGCTCTCGGGCTGCGCGATGGCGGAGCGCATTTCGGTGTCGGCCTGGATGTTTTGCATGCGATAATAGTCCATCACGCCCAGCCGGCCGTTCCGGAAGGCCTCGGCCATGGCGAGCGGCACCTGCGCCTCCGCCTCGACGACCTTGGCCTGCATCTCCTGCACGCGGGCCTTCATCTCCTGCTCCAGCGCCACTGCGGCCGCCCGGCGGATTTCCGCCTGAGCCTGGGCCATGTTCTTGTTGGCCTCCGCCTGCGCCACCTGCAGCCGCGCACCGATGTTTTCACCGACGTCGACGTCGGCGATGTCGATCGAGAGGATCTCGAAGGCCGACCCGACGTCGAGACCGCGGGCCAGCACGGTCTTGGAAATACTGTCCGGGCTTTCCAGCACGTGCTTGTAGGACTCGGAGGTTCCGATGGTCGTCACGATGCCCTCGCCGACGCGGGCGATGATCGTCTCTTCCTTGGCGCCGCCGACGAAACGATCGAGGTGCGTCCGCACGGTCACCCGGGCCTTGACCTTCACCTGGATGCCATCCTTGGCCACGCCATCGATGGTGGTGCGGCCGCTGGCCGGATTCGGGCAGTCGATCACCTTCGGGTCCACCGACGTGCGCACCGCCTCCTCGACGGATTTGCCCGAACCCTTGGTCGCGAGATCGATGGCGCACGACCGCTTCCAATCGAGCGCGATGCCGGCCTTCTGGGCTGCGATGAGCGCGTGCACGCAGGCGATGACGTTGCCGCCGGCAAGGTATTGCGCCTCGACCTCGTCGATCGAGACGTCGATGCCCGCCTTTTTCGCGCGGATGCGGGCATCCACGACCAGGCCGTAGGGCACCTGGCGCAGCCGCATGGCGACCAGGTTGATCATGCCGACGTAGGCGCCCGCCAGCCAGGCGCGCAGAAAGACGCTGAAGAACGAGAACACGATCCCGACGACGATCAGGATGGCGATGCCCGCAACGATGAGGAGAACGACGGATAGATTGATCATGGTATGGTGACGGTTAAGCGGAAATTGTCCACGGCGACGACCTTGAGCGTGGTGCCCTTGGCCACGTGGCCGCTCTGCGAAAATGCATCGTAGCGCCGGCCCTCGATCATCACATAGCCCGACGGGGCCAGCGTGGTGGCCGCCTCACAAAACTTGCCGACCACGGCTGCGGTTTCGGCCAGCGGAGGCTGGCTGGTCGCTCCGATGGAATCGTGCAGGAAAAAACGCTTTCCAATGCGCGTCTTTGGCAACAGGCCGAATTCGGCGTAGAGCGCGAACCCCAGGATGGCCAGGCCGGCGACCGTAGCCAAGCCGCCGCCCCGCGCCCCGTAGTTCAGGAAAGCCAGTACGCAGGCCCACAGCATGGCCGCGCCGCCCAGGAAGCCGAGCACGGAGCTGGGCATGAACACCTCGAAGACCAGGAAAACGATGCCGAGCAGAAAGAGCAGAATGATCGCGGTCATGTCGGAAGTTTCTCCACTTTGAGGCCGAAGTCCGTGCGGCCGGTCACCACGACCCGCGTGCCGGCCGCAGCCGACCCCAGATCGAGCTGGGCTTGGTAGCGCCGCCCGTCAATCTCCACCTCCCCCCCCGGGCGCAGCGGCGTGATCACCATGCCCTGGCTGCCGATGTGCGTCGTGGCCTCTGCCGTCGCTTCTGGCGCCGCTCCGGCCGTTTGCGCCGCGGTGCCAATCGCCGCCTGCAATACCATCCGGTCCCAGAACCAGCCCTTGGGCATGAAGCGCGCCAGCGCCACGCCGAGCACCAGGGCCAGCGCCAGACCGCCGGCCAGGTTGATGAGCGGCTGGAAGAACAGATCACCGGAGGTCGCGATGGTGATCGGTTCGTTGGGCCAGATGTCGGCCATCGACCAGACCAGCGAGCCGAGCATGAGGGCCACCCCGCTCACCGCCATGACCGCCACGCCCGGAAACAAGAACACCTCGAGCGCCAGCAGCAGCAGTCCGACGGCGAAGAGAATCATCGGTTCGTGCCCGGAAAAGCCCGCCACATAGTGTCCGAGGAACACGACCGCCAGCAGGACGATGCCCGCAATGCCGAAGAAGCCAAAACCCGGCGTCTTGAATTCAATGAACAGGCAGATCACGCCCAGCCCCATCAACACCGGCGCAATGGCGTTGAGCCAGACCGCCAGCTGCTCCGACCAGGTGACTTCGAGCCGGACGATCTCATAGCCATCCGTGCCGAATTTCTGCCGCAGCAGGTCGTCGATGTTCCTGGCGATGCCGGCCGCAAGCAGCGGACGGGGAGGATCGCCATAAGTCTTCGACGCCTCGCTGGCGGTGAGCGAGAGCAGCTCCCCCTTCGGCTTGATGACCAGGTCGCCGATCTTCAATTCGTAGTCCTTGTCGATCATCGCCGAGATCACCTGTCCGCGATAACCTTTGCCTTCGGAAATCGCGCGCACGCGGGCCTTCAGGTAGCTGACAACCTTGAGCTTCATCGTTTCGTCGATGTCCTGCCCGGTCGAGGTCACAGGCGCCGCGGCGCCGATGACGCCATCGGGCGCAAACCAGATCTCCCGGGTCGTCGCCGAAATAAAGGCCCCCGCCGAAACCGCCTCTTTGTCGACGAAGGTGATCGTCGAACCGTGGAATTTCTCCAGCGCCGCCATGATCTCGAAGGTCACATCGAGCGCGCCCCCCGGCGTCTCCATGTCGAGGACCACCACGTCGGCCTTGCGCTCAGCTTCCTTGAGGCCGCGCCGCAGAATGTAGAGCACTGGCTGGGCAATCTGGTCGCGCACCGGCACGACGTAGACCGTGACCCTCCCCGCCGGCTTCGCTTGCTCCACCGCGGTTGCCGGCGGCGGTTGGTCGCCCGCGTGTGGAGCGGCCACCGGGAGTGCCGGTGCGGCCGCAGCGACCGCCGCGGTCAGTACCCACCAGAGCGAAACTCGTAGCAAACTTCCGAACATGAAGCTGCCACTCTGGCGCGCCCCCGGGGCGGACGCAAGCACCCCGATTGCGCCGGGCGTTACACAGGCCGCCCGGTTTTTTCATGGATTCCTTGAACCCGCGTCCCGGGATGCTGTCCTCTCCCCCTGGATCGAATCTCCTCAGCCGCCCCGGGGGCGGACCGCTTTCCGCCTCGAGGCACCGGGACGCGAAAATGTCTTTGTCCACACCGGCCTGATCCCTTACGTTGTCTCCCACATGGAAAAAGTCCCCTACCTCGGCCACACCCTGACCCGCTGGCAGGTGGGCCCGTCGACCTTTCTCGCGCTGCCCGAAAAAGGCGCCCGCCTCATGAACTGGCATCTTACGCTCGGCGATGGCACGGTGCGCGACGTGGTTTATTGGCCCGAACTGCAGACGCTCGATGACATCGCCGAGGTTCGCGGCGGCAACCCCGTCCTCTTCCCCTTCTGCGGCCGGACCTTCGACCGCGGCGCCATCCATTCCTGGCGCGACGAGAACGGCACCACGAGGCCGATGCCGATTCACGGCCTGGCCCGGCAGGGTGACTTTCAAGTCACGCGCCTGGACGAGCGCGGTTTCACCGCCCAGTTCCAGCCCGGCGAGGAGGCCCGCGCCTCCTATCCTTACGATTACGAGTTCACGGTCAGTTACCGGTTCGAGCCGCTGGCGCTTTTCGTCGAACTGCGTCTGCGCAATCTCGACACCAAACCCATTCCCTGGAGCGCCGGGCACCATTTCTACTTCACCCTGCCTTGGAACGAGGCCCGCACCCGGGCGGACTACTTCATCCGCATTCCCGCCGGCGCCTCCCTGCGGCAGGACTTCGAGAACGGCCGGCTCCACCCCGGACCGAGGCTTCGCCGCGAGGAATCCCTGGCCAGCAAGGATCTCATCGACGTCTTTCACACCGCGCTCAAGAGCAACGCCGTGGTCTTCGGCGAACGCGACGGCGAAGACAAAATCACGGTGCACCTCGGTCCCGACCGCGTTCCGCCGAAGTCCGCGGTGGTGGTCACCTGGACGCAGGCCGACGATTCGCCGTTTTATTGCGTGGAACCGTGGATGGGGCCCGCCAATTCGCCCGAACACAAGGCCGGCCTCTATCAGGTCGCTCCGAGCGAGACGCAGTCCTTCCTCGTCGAGGTCAGCCTGAAATAGTCCTGATCCCGGCGCTCCCCGACCCCCGCAATCATCATGCCAGCCGCGCATCCCATTCTCGCGATCCTCGACGTCGGCGGCACGGAGGTCTTGCTCATCATGCTGGTGGTGCTGCTCCTCTTCGGCAGCAAGCGCATGCCGGAACTGGCCCGGGGTCTGGGGAAGTCGATCCGCGAATTCAAGAAGGCCACCAGCAGCCTCGAGGAAGAGTTGAAACGAGCCATCGAGCTCCCGCCCGAGCCTCCCCATCCGCGCCAGCCGGCAAATCCGACGGTCACTTTGCCGGTTGCCAAGAGCCCGCCGCCAACCGCGCCGGGTGATCCGTCGCCGCCGCCCGAGGAGCACCCTTATCCGTAGCGAGGCGTTCGTTGTCGACCTGCGGGTGTAGGAGCCTGCTGGCGCAGGCGATTCGAAATATGGTTCGTCGCCATGGGTGGAAGATCGCCTGCCAGCAGGCTCCTACAACATAGAACAAGTTTCCCTGAGATTACGTTAAGTACCGCTCCCCCGCCATGGCCGACGAACCCCCGCCAGTACGCATCCCGATCACGGGCGAACTGGACCTCCATACGTTTCAGCCCGCCGAGGTCGCCAGCCTCATCGAGGAATACCTTGCCGCCTGCCGGGGGCGCGGGCTGACCGCTGCGCGCATCATCCACGGCAAAGGCACGGGCACCCTGCGCGAGACCGTTCATGCCCTGCTGCGACGATCGCCGCTCGTGGAGTCGTTTCGCCTTGGGGATGAGACGAGCGGCGGCTGGGGCGCCACCGTGGTCCGGTTGCGGCTGCCGCCGACATGATGGCGGGCCGGCCGCCTATCCACCATCCGGTCCGCCGGTCACTGCGTGATTGTGCCGACGTCCGGAAACTGCATGCTGCGGGCTGTCATGAACACCACCTTCTTCTATGCCCTCGTGCTCTCCGTGAGCAACATCGTGCTCTCGCTCGTCTTCTTCTTCATCGGCTACCAAACTGACAAAATGGCCCAGGGGCGCTGGATTGTTTCATTGGTGCCCCTTGCCGTGATGATCGTGGTGACCTGGCTTGGACTCAAGGCAGTGCGGGAGGAGGCGAAGGACAAGTCGCTCAGCTACGGCAAGGGCGTTGGCACCGGCGTGCTCATTTCACTGTACGCGGGATTGATCGGCGCCATCTACGCCTTTGTCCATTTCACGTTCATCAATCCGAACTTCGCGGACTACGCCATTGACATGGCGCGGCAGCAATGGGTCGCGGCCGGCATGGGCGACAGCCAGATGGAAGCGGCCGAGAAATTCACCCGCTTCCTCTACAAACCTGCGGTCATGGCGATCATGAGCGCGATCTTTTCACCGTTCTTCGGTCTTATCATTTCACTGATTCTGTCCATCTTCCTGAAGCGGAAACCGGCCGCGCCGGTTGAAAACGTGCCGGCTGCGGTGTAAGGAAGAATTGCGACGGCTCTGGATCTCAGAGTGAACCCGGTGCGGCCGTTTCCGGCGTTGGCGTCAGGAAGTCCTGGTCCGTCTGGTATTCGAGCCGGTCCGGGTTTTCGACGTTTTTCAGGCGCGCGAGAACCCCGGGAGGTACGCCCTTTCTCTCCTGGTCGGTGTTGATCGGACCGGAAAAGATGACTTTGCCATCCTTGTCCCTGGCGATCAGGTTCTTCTTGCCGTCGTCGATTCTCAATTCCACCACGCCGTCATCATCGGAATAAACAGCGTTGCTGTGGCCGAGATTGACGACGGTTGTGCTGGCCGTGCCGTTCTCCTGGTGCTTGCTCACGCTCATGTGTGTCGGCTGGCGCTCCATCTGGATCAGTTCAAGCATGCGATCCGCCTCCTCTCGGGGCATGGGCGGCATGCCCTGGGCGTTGAGCGGCCCGTGTCCGTCGAAGCCCAGAATCTCTCGTCGCTCAATCCGCGCAGGTCGCTCGGAGAACTTGGGCACTTCATGCTGGCCCAGCTTCACCTTGGCCGTCTGCTCCTTGCCGCTGCGAACGAGAGTAATCGTCACTTCGTCGCCCGCTTTTCGGGCGCGGACGAGGACGGCGAGCTGGCGGGGTTCAATGAGAAGCTGGTCCTCAAATTTCGTCACGATGTCGTAGGTTTCAATGACCCCGGCGGCCGGGCTGTCGGGGATCACGGTTCTGACCACGAGCCCGGTGTCCTTCGGCAGATTGAGCTGTTTGCTGATAGCCGGATCCACCGGCACGGCTTCGATGCCGAGATAGGTGACGGTTTCCGTGGCCACGGGTCTGGCGTCCTTGATGAAGATCTCCTTGGTCCCCGGAGTTCCGTGGACCCGGGGCTCTGGCCCGGGCTGGCTGCGGGCCGCCGGCAGGGCCAGGCCGGCCAGGATGACGGAGAGAATCGGTGCGGTGATGCGTTTCATGGTCGATGATCTATTCTGGTTGGTGACGTTGAATTCAATTGTTGGGTTCAAAGCGCATCCACGGGAACTACCCGGACTTCAGCGCGCGGGATGGTCCATTGCACCGAAGCCCGGGTGCGCGGGTTCCGCCACGTGTATGTATCGACATAGCGATCGCACACGCAGCGGGCCGGCAGCCCGCTGCTCAGCATGACCGGTCCTTCGTCGAGCGATTCATAGAGGAACTGGGTAGCGGCGACTGGTTTGAAAAAAGCTGACGCGGGCTCCGCCGGGGCCGAGACCTGGGCAGACAGCGCGGGCGATCTGGATGGGATTGCCGGCCACCACCAATACGCAATGGCGATTCCGCAAACAGCCACCAGCGCGGTTGCCACCGGCCAGATGAGCCACCGGGGTGCCCCGGCCAGCGGAAACTGCCACCGGCGCACCGTGTGGGCTGCCCTGGCAGCCTCTAGTCCGGTCAGCTCCTCCTCGACCCGGGCCAGCAGACCGGCGGACAGCGTCCGGGGGCGCAGTAACCTCAGTTCGGCTTCAAGGTCTTGCAGCGGGTCATCCATGGCAGATGGGCGTCAAATCCCTGCGCAGAGCGGCGAGGGCATAACGGTAGCGCGAGGCGGCGGTATTGGGAGAAACAGCCAACTGGCCGGCAATCTGTTCAAAGGTGAGCTCCCCCCAGATCTTGAGCACGAGAACCTCCCGCTGTTCGGGGGGCAAACCGCGCAACGCTGCCTCGACCAGCAGCACCCGCTCGCGGTCCTCAACTGGTGTCTCGAAAAGCGGCTCCATTCTCCCGGACACCTCTTCCGCCTGCTGTTCGCGAGCGGCGCGGCGATCCTCGCGACGGCCGAGGTCCACGGCAACCCGGCGGATCGAAGTGATAAGCAGGGCCTGCGGCTCGCCGCCCAGTTGACGCTGGTGGCGCCAGAACCGCACGAAAGCCTCCTGGACCACATCCTCGGCGTCGGCCACCGAACGGGTCCACAGCCGCGCACAAAGCAGCAGGCGCGGTCCATGTTGATGAAACCATTGCCGCCAGGGATCATGATTGGCAGGGTCCTCCATGAGTTACGGGCTGTTCTTATACCACCTAAACAGCGTCACCACCCGCCAGATTTGTCTGCCTAGGCGCGAAATGGGTTTCATCCACGCGTGTGACGCCGAATTGGGCCCATCCCGGTCGATCTTGACCGAATACTCACCCAATAAAGAGGCCGGAACCTTGCGGTTCCGGCCTCAGTTTTACTGACTAAACGAGCCGTTGGCTAGTGGTAGCGTTGACGCCGCAGAATCCTGCGGTAGTCAACAGCCGCCATGGCCATAAGCGCGATCACCGCTCCGTAGCCGAAGAAGGCGAAGATGACGGTAAAGTCATCGATCTTCTCCTGACCACGGCCGAGGAAGACCGCTACCGCGAGCACGACGCCCGCCGGCACGAGTTTCATCAGCTTACTGTCATGGTTCATGTTTTATCTTCTGTTTCAGTTTAATGGCTCCTTGCGGAACCGCGGAGAGTGTAACACAGGCTTGCGATAAAAAAAATAAGATGATCCAATCCTTATCATAGTTTGTGCCTATGGAACTATATCAACTTCGTTACTTCCTAGCCGTGGCCGAGACGGGCAATTTCACTCGTGCTGCCGAGAAATACAGCATATCCCAACCATCTCTTAGCCAACAGATAAAGAATCTTGAGCGCGAGCTTGGACACAAGCTGTTCCACCGTCTTGGCCGCCGCTCCGTGCCAACAGAAGCAGGACAGGTCTTCCTTGATCGAGTCCGCCGCATCCTTCTCGCGGTGGAGGATGCGTCAAAAGAACTGAAAGACAGCCCGACGCTTGAGCGCCGTATTAAGGTGGGCGCTGTGCCGACCTTGGCGCCTTACCTTCTCCCAGTCTTATTGGAGAGGTGCCGTGACCAGCACCCGACACTGCTGATCCACACCCACGAGGACTTCCGGCCCGACTTGATGCGTGGGGTCATCGACGGCGATCTCGATCTGGCGATAATACCTCAGCCGGTCAAAGATCCCAGAGTTTTCGTGGAACCGCTTTACACAGAGCCTCTTCTGCTCGTCGTAGGCCATCGGCATCCCCTTGCAACCAAGGCTTCGATCACCGCGCGCGATCTGGCCGATGAGGAGTTCATACTGCTGGGCCATTCAAGCACTCTCTCGCTGGAGATTGAGCGATTCTGCGGAGATCATGATTTCGTGCCCAAGCTCGGGCATCGCTGCTCCCAAGTCAGCACTGTGAAGGCGCTGGTGGCACTCGGCTCGGGTATCTCGATTCTGCCGCGAATCGCCGATCGGCCCGACGACCGGAAATCCCTTGTTTACCGCGAACTGAGCGGTCGCGCGCCCACCCGTGAAGTCGTCGTCGTCCGCCACCTGCTCCGCTACCAGAGCAAGGGCGCGGAGTTGTTTCTCAAGGTACTGCGCGAAGCGACCTCCGCTTTTGCCACGGCGAATGCGGCCACCGGCATTCCGTCCCCGCCGACCGGAGCGAGTCCCCAACCCGAGGAGCCTCGCCGGACTGAGTCTGGCGGCTAATGAAGGCTTCTTCGAACAAGAGGGGTGCGCGGCCCGCTCCGGCCGTTGCTCTCGTTTCGGGTTTGCCGGGGCTTCAACGCGCCACTAGTGTCAGCGTCCTTATGATCGACCTCATCAAAAAGACTCTTCTGGCGGGCGTGGGCGCGACGATTATCACCAAGGAAAAAGTGGAGGAGGCGCTGCAGGACTATATCCGCCAAGGCAAGGTCTCAGCCGGGGATGCGCGTATCATGGCCGACAAGATCGCCGAGCAGGGCCGGAAGGAATTCGAGACGATGAGCGGAGAGCTGGCCGCCAAATTGAAGGAGCTCGCAGAAAAGGCCGACTTCACGCAGAGGGCGCGCATCGAGGCGCTGGAGGCGCGCGTCAAGAAACTCGAGCAAGCCCTCGCCGCCCGCGGCCCCGTCGCCTGACCGCCCGTCCGGTATCCTGCCATGCCGGGCGTTTCCCTCAAGCCCTTCGACCTGCTGGCCAACGCCGTGCGGGCCAAGGAAATTGCGGTCGTGCTCGTTCGCTACGGCTTCGCCGAAATCATCGAGCAGATCGAAACACCCGGCGCCTGGTGGCAGCGCTTCGTCCCCTCGCCCCGGGAGCATCGCAGCATCTTTGAGCGCATCCGGCTCGCCGCCGAGGAACTCGGGCCGACGTTCGTGAAGTTCTGCCAGCTGCTCAGCATGCGGCCCGACCTGGTGCCCCCGCCGCTGGTGTTCGAGCTGCAGAAATTGCAGGACGCCGTCCAGCCCCGGCCCTTCGCCGAATTGCGGGCGGTCATCCTCGAAGAGCTGGAATGCGATCCCGCCGAGATCTTCAGCGAGTTCGACGAGACGCCGGTCGCTTCCGCCTCGCTCGCCCAGGTCTATTTTGCCCGGCTCAAGTCCGATGGCCGGGAGGTTGCGGTGAAGGTCCAGCGGCCCGATCTGCAGAAAATGGTCGAAGCCGACCTCGACCTCATCGCTTTCTTTGCCGCGCGCATCCATCACTACATCGCCCGGCTGCGGCCCTACGATCTGCCGGGCATCGTCGAAGAGATTCGCGCCGGGCTCATTCAGGAGCTCGATTTCCGCCACGAGGCGCGCAACCAGCAGTTTTTCAACGCGCAAAACCCGTCGCCCGACAAGGTCTACGCGCCCGAGATGATCGGCGACTTCACCACGCGACGGATGTTGGTGATGGAACGCATCGACGGCCGCCGGGTGGAACAGGCGGCGCTCACGCCCGACCAGGGCCGGGCGCTGGCGCATGCGGGGGCCATCTCGCTGCTGCACCAGATCCTGATCGCCGGCTTTTTCCATGCCGACCCCCACGCCGGCAACGTGCTGGTGACCGCCGACGGCCGGCTCTGCCTGCTCGATTGGGGCCTGGCCGGCCACCTGACGCGCCGGCTGCGTTACACGCTGGCCGACCTCTTCCTCGCCGCCGCCGCCCACGATGCCGAGCAGATCGTGCAGATCGGCATGAGCCTCGCCGGCCCCGGGTCCAAGCCCGACTTTCGGACGATGGAGAAGGAGGTGACGATCGTCCTCCGCGAGAACCTCAATTTCGCCACGGGCGAGGAGCGGATCGGCCGCCTCATTCTCAAGCTGATCGAGATTTTTGGTCGCAACGGCATCAGCGTGTCGCGCGACTACGCCCTCATGGCCAAGGCCGTGCTTTCAATCGAGGAAGTCGGGCGCACCCTGGACCCGACATTCGACCTGAGGAAATACGCGCGACCGGTCCTGCGTGAATTGCACCATGAGCGCTGGAGCCCCCGGGCCCTGCTCGGGAAGACGCGCACCCTGCTTTCCTCGGTCGCCGGTCGCCTGGGCGACCTGCCGGCCGAGCTCGATCGCCTGCTGCGCCGCCTCGAGCAGGATGACCTCACGGTCAATTTCCAGCACCGCGGCCTGGAGGGCTTGAACGACGCATTCCGGACCGCCAGCAACCGCATCGCGCTCGGCGTGATCATCGGGGCTCTCATCATCGGGTCGTCGCAGATTGTCACGACCGGCATTCCTCCGCATCTGTTCGGCTACCCCGCTCTCGGTATCGTTGGTTACCTGCTCTCCGCTTTGCTCGGTCTCTGGGTGATCTGGGATATTTTCCGCCACGGCCGGCACAAATGAATGACGCGGGACGGCCTGGTCACCCGGGAGCCGCGAATTCGTGGTGGCGGCTTGGTCGCTGATTCCAGTTGCTGCGCGCCCCGGCCAGCATACTAGTGCGGTCATGGCGGCCAACGTCCTCCTTGGTTCCCCTTCCAGCGTCCCGGGATTACGCCGGCCCGTGCCGGGACGCCCGGAGATCCTGGCGCCAGCGGGCGACTGGGAATGCGTGCAAGCCGCGATCGAGAATGGAGCCGACGCGATCTACTTCGGTCTCGAGCGATTCAATGCCCGGATGCGCGCGCAGAATTTCACCGCCGGTGACCTGCCGAAGCTCATGGCGCATCTCCACCAGCGCGGCGTGCGCGGCTATGTGACCTTCAATACGCTGGTTTTTCCCGAGGAACTCGCCGAGGCCGAGGACTACCTGCGCAGCATCATCGCAGCCGGCGTCGACGCGGCCATCGTGCAGGACGTCGGGATCTGCCAGCTGATCCGCGCCCTGTCTCCGGATTTTCCGATCCACTGTTCCACCCAGATGACCATCACGAGCGCGGCGGGCCTCGCTTTCGCCGCGGAACTCGGCACCAATCTTGTCGTGCTGGCCCGGGAGAACTCCCTGGCAGACATCGCTGCGATGCAGGCAGCTCAAGGTGCGTTTGATCAGCAGCCGGGGCCGGGCGACCGGCCTTCGACCGGCGCCTTTCGACCGTCGGCTCCGCTTCCGCTGGAGGTCTTCGTCCATGGCGCGCTGTGCGTGGCGTACTCCGGTCAATGCCTGACCAGCGAGGCGCTGGGTGGTCGCTCGGCCAATCGCGGCGAGTGCGCGCAGGCCTGCCGCCTGCCCTATGAATTGCTGGCCGACGGCAAGCTGGTCGACCTCGGCAGCCGCCGCTACTTACTGAGCCCGCAGGATCTCGCCTCCCTCGACGTGCTTCCTGAACTCATCCGCCTGGGCATCGCCTCGCTCAAGATCGAGGGGCGCCTGAAAAGCGCCGAATACGTCGCGGCCATCACGCGGGCCTACCGGCAGGCGGTGGACCGGCTGGTGGCCGCGAGCGCGCCCGACCTTTCGGCCCCGGCGGAACTCGGTCAGGATTCCGCCCCGACTCAAGAGGAATCCGTGGGCACCGATTTGGCCGCGCTCCATCGCGAACATGACTACGCGATGGCCATGACTTTTTCGCGGGGTCTCTACTCCGGGTGGTTCGGTGGCACGAACAACCAGGAGCTCGTTCACGCGAACTTCGGCACGAAGCGCGGTGTCTTCCTGGGCGAGGTGGCACGCGTCGGATCGGACCGCGTGGCGCTTCGCCTGGTCGCGGCGCTTAAGCCCGGCGACGGATTGGTGTTCGACGCCGGGAAGCCGGAGGACAAGGAGGAGGGCGGCCGGGTCTACCAAGTCGAACCGCACGGCGCGGAAACCGTGTTGCGCTTTGGCGAGGGCGACATCGACTTCCGGCGGGTGCACATGGGGGATCGCGTCTGGAAGACCAGCGATCCGGCGCTGGAGAAACGCATCCGCCAGACGTTTCAGGGCGACCAGATCCGGTTCCAGCGGCCGGTCACGATCGAGGCGCACGGCTGCGCGGGGGCGCCCCTGACGGTGATCATGAGCGATGGCTCCGGGCACGTGGTCAAAATGGATTCGCTGATTTCGCTGGAACCGGCCAAGACGCAGCCCCTCACCGCCGAACGCCTGCGGGAACAACTCGGCCGCCTCGGCGGCACGCCCTACCGGCTCGATCGGTTCACCGCTTTTCTTGAAGGCGAGGTCATCCTCCCGGTCAGCGAGCTGAACCGGCTGCGCCGGGAACTGGTGATCGAGCTTGATCGGTTGCGCACCCAACCGCTGCGCTGGCGGTTGCAGAAATCGGTGGAACGCGCGCTCCCGGCCTGTCCTGGGTCCGGGGAAGAGTGGTCGCCCCCGGGACTGCCCGAACTGATCGTGGTCATCCGCCGGCCGGACCAGCTCGAGGCGGCCTGGTCGGCCGGCGTGCGCACGATTTATTGCGAATTCGAGGACCCCAAGCGCTACCGCGAGACAGTCGCCACCTTTCGCCTGCTGCAGACGATGGCGACCGCCGATGAAAAACCGAAAACCGAAAAGCCACCATCTGGCTCGCGCCGCCGCGCATTTTCAAACCCGGCGAGGAATGGATTCTCAACCAGGTGCGGTCCGCCGAGGCCGATGGCTGCCTTGCGCGCAACTACGACCACCTGGCGTTTTTCCGCGGCCAGCGGCTGCGCGGCGATTACTCGCTCAATATCGCCAATCCGCTCTCCGCGCGCCACTTTTTGCGCCGGTATGGTCTGGAGCGCGTCACCGCCTCTTACGACCTCAACGTCCAGCAGCTCGCGGCGCTGCTGCGCGCCGCCCCGCCTGCCTGGTTCGAACTCACCATTCACCAGCACATGCCGATGTTTCACATGGAGCATTGCGTGTTCTGCGCGTTTCTCACCACGGGCAAGGACTACCGCGACTGCGGCCGGCCGTGCGATCGCCACGACCTCCGCCTGCGCGACCGGGTCGGCGCCGAATTCCCGGTCAAGGCCGACGCCGGCTGCCGCAACACCGTGTTCAACAACCGCGCCCAGACCGGCGCAGAGTATTTCACCCGGTTCCTCGCGCTCGGCGCCCGGGCCTTTCGGGTCGAGTTTCTCAACGAAACCCCGGAAGAACTGGTGCGCACGGTCCGGAGCTATCAGCAGCTCCTGCGCGGCGAGATCATCGGCGCGGCGCTCTGGCGGGAATTCAAGCTGATCAACCAGCTGGGCGTCACTCGCGGCCAGATGGAGGCCGCCCCGCAGGCCCTCACCAAGAAATCCTAGCGGGAAACGTGAATCAGATAACGCAATGCGTTACCACCATCGGGCTCCTTCCGTCCGGGCCTTCCGCCTCTTCTTGCAGCGCAATCAGACCTGCTTTGGGGGTGGCGAGCTCAGACACGGAAGGAAGTTTGTAACAAAATACGTTACAAACCTCCACGGACCGGACGGAGCCGCTTATCCCACGGAGGCCGGCGCCGGGGTGTCCAGCCTGGCACCGCCCGGCAGTAGGAAATAGAAATCGCTGCCCGCGCCCGGGACCGAGGCGCAGGTGATCGAGCCACCATGCGCCACCACGATCTCCCGCGCGATGGCCAGGCCGAGGCCCGCCCCCTTCCTGGTCTCACCGGGTACGCGATAAAACTTCTCAAACACGTACGGCAGGCTGGCGGTCGGAATGCCCGGTCCCTGGTCGCGCACGCCAAATCTCATGAAACCATCGGGCGCCAGTTCGGCGTAAAGGGTGACCTCGCTCCCCTCTGGGGAGTATTTGCTGGCATTGGTGAGCAGGTTGATGAACACGTGCCGGATACGATCGCGATCAACGGTCACGGTGTCGTTAGAGCCGGCACTTCTGATCACGATCCGCTGACCGGCCGCGTCGAGCAGCGGTTTGACCTCCGCCGCCATCGCCGCGAGCAACTCGTTCACACGCTCCGCCGTGCGATTCAACGCTGTGGCGCCGCCTTCCAGCCGGCTTAGATCGAGTAAATCGTCCAGGATGCGCAGCAGGCGGTTGGCATCGTCCCGCGCTGTTTCCAGCAGCTCCCGCTGCGCGGGAAGGATCTGACCGAGGTTCGGTTCGAGCAAAAGGTAAATCGCCATGCGCAGGCTGGTGAGCGGCGTCTTGAGTTCGTGGCTGACCGTGCCGACGAGGTTGTTCTTGGCGTCATCGAGCAGGCGGAACTTCGTGACGTCCTGCAGCAGGATCGCCGCACCGCCGAATCCGGTGAGCGTGTCACCCACCGCTAGAATCCTCGGGAGGTAGTGCCGGTCCTCGCGTCCGACCCGCAGGGTGATGACATGGTCATAGCCCGTGGGCAGGTAGTGATTGCGCGAGGCCAGTACGTCCGCGAGCGGCTGGCGCAGCAGCGCGGGAAATTCCGCGGCAAACCCGGAGGTCGTGGCCAGGCTCTCTGCCGCGGGGTTTTTCAATTCAATCTCCCCGTCCTTGGAGACCACAAACACGGGGTCGGGCGTCGAGGTGAGGGTGGCCTCCATGGTGCGCTGGGCGCGCAGCACTTTTGCCGTCGTCACCTCGCGGAACGCCCGGAGCTTGCCCGCCATGGCATTGAACGCCCGGGCAAGCTCCCCGAGCTCGTCCTGGGACAGCACCGGCACATCGCGGTCCAGCGTGTCATCGCCCAGCGCCACCGCGGAAGCCGTGAGCACCTTGATCGGACCCAGCAGCGACCGGCTGAGCCGGTACGAAACGAACAGTGAAAGCAGGACGGCCGCTGCCATCGCGCTGAGCAGAAGCCGGACAGTCGTGCGGGTGGTCTGGCTGGCACGGGAGAGATCTGTCTGCATCGCCGCGCGGTCGTATTGCGCCAGGATATCCAGCGCCTTGAGCGTGGAGAAGCAGGCCGTCGAGGTTTCACGATCCACGGCCCGGGGCGAGAGAGTGCCGGTGCGCAGAAACGCTGCATCCTTATCCGCCTGGACCAGGAAGGCCGCATCGACCGCCTCGATCGGCGGGGCGCGTGTCGTGCCGGCCGCACTCATCGACTGTTCATGCAGATTGCGCTCAAAGCGGGCTCGCTGGGCGTCGAGCTGGCCGCGGGCCGCGAGGGAGTCGCCGAACTGCGCCTGATACAATGCGTTGTTCATCGACGACGCGGCGTCCTTCATTTCCTCGGTGGCCAGCATCGCCCGGTAGTTCGCCACGAGGGTGGATTCGACCGAGCGGCTCAGCTCCAGGCAGGTGTAGACCGCGTACCCGCCCATGGCAAAGAGCAGGAGGAGCAGTGGCAGCAGGCCGAGGTAGAGCCGCGTGCGTAGCATGTTTATTCAGTCAGTCAGGCCATCCTGCGCCGCGGCGCCCGGGTGGCGGCGTCACAGCAAGCCGAGTTTCTGGCGTTTGCGGTAAAGCGTCGCTGGATCGATCTCCAGCGTGCGGGCGGCCTCCTCGAGCGTGGCGGACACCGCGAGGATGCGCCGGATGTGTTCCGTCTCCAGCGCCTCCAGGCTGACCCGGCCCCCCACCTGGACGGTGGTGTCAGGCCGGTGGGAGAACTCCTCCGGCAGATCGGCGAGGGTGAGCGTATCGCCGCCGGCCAGGATGACCGCGCGCTCAATGACGTTACGCAGTTCGCGCAGGTTGCCCGGCCACGCATAGGCGCGGAAGGCTGCCGCGACCTCAGCCGAGATCCTCTGCACCTTCTTGCCGAGGCGGCGGGAGAAAAACCCGAGGCCGTGTTCGGCCAGTCGCATCAGGTCGGCCGGCCGGTCATGGAGACCGGGCAACGCGATCGTGATGACATTGAGCCGGTAGAAAAGGTCCTCGCGGAACCGTCCAGCCTTGATCTCCTTCGCGAGGTTGCGGTTGCTGGCCGCGATCACCCGCACGCCGGCCTGGCGCGGCCGCGCCTCGCCCACGCGCTCGTATTCGCGGTCCTGCAGGAGGCGCAGGAGCTTGGGTTGGATTTCCAGCGGCATTTCCCCGATTTCGTCGAGGAACAGCGTGCCCCCCTCGGCGGCGGCGACCTTGCCGAAGGTGTCCTGCACCGCGCCGGTAAACGCGCCTTTCACATGGCCGAACAGTTCGCTCTCCAACAGCTCCTTTGAAAGGCTCGGGCAGTTGACCGTGACAAACGGCCGGTCGCGCTGGGCGCTGCGACGGTGGATTTCGCGGGCGAGCACATTCTTGCCGGTGCCGCTCGGACCCAACACGAGAATCGTGGCGGTCGTGTCGGCGGCTTTGAAGGCGATGTCGTAGACGCGCTGCACCGCGGGTTCGGTGGAGATGAGATCGATCTCGGGCGACTCGTCGGCCAGCTGGGATTCGAGTTGCCGCACGCGTTGTTCAAGCAGGCGTGTTCGCCCGATCTTCTGGAGCACCTGGCGGATTTGTTCAGGCGTGAAAGGCTTGGGAATGAAATCGAAGGCGCCGCGGCGCATGGCTTCGACCGCCGTGGCGATGCTCGCAAAAGCCGTGAACATGACGACCGCCAGCCCGGGGCAGATCTGTAGCAGCTTTTCCAGGACCACGAGACCGTCCTCGGCGCCAAGTTTGACGTCGAGAAAACACACGTCGAAGCCTTCGGTCTCGACGAGTTTGAAAGCCCGGGGGCCGTTGGGAGCTTCCACCGCCTCGTGCCCCATGGTCTGCACCGCGATGGCGGTGGTCTTGCGGATGCTGGCTTCGTCGTCGACAATGAGGATTCGCATACGGCTGCGGGACTGTCAGCTAAAGGCGGCAACGGTTCCCCGCCAACCCCAAACATCCACCCGACCGTCCGGCACCCCCAGCCATTATCGCCCAAAAAACAAGGCGGAGCCGCCCCAAGGCAGCTCCGCCAAGTCCAGCTTCAACTATTCTCCCAAGCTGCCGGCCGTCGCAGAGCAACGGCCGTCAACCGGGGAGCTGCCCAAGATGACGCTCCGTCGTCGCCGGCGGTTTCATTGCCCGGAAAACCGCCCGCCCACCCATTCCCAAGGATCCCCAGCCGACCGCCGGTGACGCAGCGACAGGGGAGAAACGCCGTCTTGACTGCAGTCGGCTTGCGATTCTGCCTCACCCGTATTATTTGATCCTGCGATCAAGGCCCACGGATTCGCGGTGGCAAGCTCAGGCCAGAGCCGACCGTACGTGCATTCTCAGGCGAATCGCAACCTTCGAGTCCATGAGTACTTCCGCCTCCCCCGAACCCGGATCCCCAGGCAAAGGCGACCAGCCCCAAGCTCCATCCCTGAGGACGAAGATCCCTGATCTCGAGATCAAGGACGCCCACCTGATCTTCGAATCCGTCTGGCAGCGACTCGAAGTTGAGTTCGGCCTGCAGAATCTGCGTTTCCCCAAGGAGATCTTGCTGCTCGGCGGCGCCCCGGGCGCCGGCAAGGGGACCAACACCTCGTTCATCCTCAAGACCCGCGGCCTGACCTGCCCGCCGATTGTGGTGAGCACGCTTCTCGACTCGCCGGAGGCCCGGCGCATCAAGGATGCCGGTTTCATGGTCGGCGATCGCGAGGTGGTGGGCATCCTCTTCCGCCGGCTGTTGCAGCCTGAATATCGGGACGGCTGCATCCTGGATGGTTTTCCCCGCACGAAGGTGCAGGTCGAGTGCCTGAAACTGCTGGTGGATCGCATGCAGACGCTGTGGCGCGAATTCGCCGCCACTCCGTTCAGCATCCACTTCCGCCAGCCCACCATCCATATCATGGTGCTGTTCGCCGACGAGAGCACCTCCGTGCAGCGCCAGCTCAAGCGCGGGCGGGAGGTGCGCGCCCATAATGAAGAGCTGCGTCGCAGCGGCATGGGCGAGCCGTGGGAGGAGCGTCCGACGGATTATGACGAAGATCTCGCCCGCCGGCGGTATCGCGTATTCAAGGAACAGACCTGGGAAGCGCTCCAGTCGCTGCGCGATATCTTCCATTACCATTTCATCAATGCCCAGGGATCGGTCCAGGAAGTCGAGTACAACATCCTCGAGGAACTGCAGTACCAGAGTACGCTCGAGCTCGATCCCCGCACGCATGACCGCCTGCACAGTCTGCCACTTGCGGGCGAAATCTCCGTCCACGCCCGGCAGGAGATGGTCAAGCGGCTCGATTCCTACGAATTTGAGCACCCCGAGCTCTTTCAGGACCTCGTGACCTTTATCGGGAAGAAGATGATGTCGATCATCAAGCGCCATG
>Ga0182011_10001344_pt1 | contig 21567 bp, 20 predicted proteins | sample 711E1DmetaG_FD_120481 | JGI IMG/M metagenome (GOLD analysis project Ga0182011, IMG submission 120481) | Permafrost microbial communities from Stordalen Mire, Sweden - 711E1D metaG | ecosystem: Environmental > Terrestrial > Soil > Wetlands > Permafrost | place: Sweden: Stordalen | collected... | reverse complement strand
GCTCGACCTCTCGTTCGACGGCAGGCTTGAGCCGCAGGGCGGCCAGAGCTTCGATGTCCATTCGCTGATAGCCCTTCAGCAGCCTTACTGCGTCGACCGACAGGCCGGCTCTCTCCGCGGACGGCCCCGGGCAGCGCGAGCAGAGCACGCCGCCCAGTGGCGGAACCCACCGGAATTGCTCGTCGGCCTCGAGCATGCGGTCGCATTCGACGCACCTGTCCACCTCGGGCCGGACCCCCAGCTCGTCGGCAAGGTGCATCTCGTACCATCGAGCGACGCGGCCGGAGGCCATGCCGGCGTCCAGCAGCTCGTAGGCATGGCGCAGGAGCACGTACAGCCCCTCGGTTTCGTGGCGTTCCTCGATGGAGCGGTCCGCCAGCTCGGCGAGGTACCAGGCCGTTGCCGTGGATTCCAGGGAGTCGCGCAGGCGCAGCCAGGCGTGGGTCACTTCCACCTGGGTCACTACATCGAAGGTTCGGCCCCGGGCCAGTGCCACTCTCAACTCCGCCAGCGGCTCAAGGGCGCCCCCAAGGCGGCTCGTCGTGCGGCGCACACCCTTCGCGATCGCCTTGAGCTTGCCGTGAGCCGGGGTGAAGAGCGTCATGATGCGGTCCGCCTCGCCGTAGTCGAAGCGGGAAAGGACGATGGCGTCGGTCACGTAGAGGCGCGGAGTCGGCACGCGTCCACGCTAGCACGCCCTGACCGCGATGCTCCGCTATCCTCGTGCAATGGATGACACCGCCGCACGCCACGCCTCTGAGCCGGGCTCCTCCGAGCCGGCCGCGCCCGCCGGGCCCGGCCCGCGAACCGACCGGACCCGCATCCGCCGCCACGCCGACCGGGCCGTACCGGAAAGGACCGAGGAGTTCCTGCGGACCGGCCTCATCGCCCACGTGGCCTGCGTCGATGATGGAGAGCCGCGCCTCATCCCGTTCCTCTACCACTACGAGACAGGCCACATCTACCTGCACGGTTCGCCCGGGAACGCCACCCTGAGGCTGTTGCGGGACGGCCGTTCGGTGGCAATCGCGGTCTCGCGACTCGTGGAGCTGGTCGCGTCCAAGACGGCGTCCGGCCACTCGGCCAACTACCGCAGCGTGGTCGCCTACGGCCACGGACGGTCGATCGACGGGCTGCCCGAGAAGCGCCGCATCCTCGAGGCAATGACCGAGCGCTACTTCGCGGCTCGCGCGACCCCAGCCGACTATGCCCCGGCAACCGACGAGGACCTGGTTGGAATGGAGTTGATCGACGTCGAGATCGTCGAGGCCTCGGCCAAGATGCGCCAGGGTGGCCCGATGGGCGCGCACGACTCCGAGTCCGAATACCCCGGCTCGGCCTTCGTTCGAGCCGTTTGAGGACCTCGGGCGGTCGCGGCGCGCGGGCCCGACCGACCAACCCGTCACCCGCTATCCCGAATTCTGAAAGCGGGTTGGTATGATCCGCCCGTGGAGCTTTCCGTGAATATACCCGTGCTGGTAGCCGACATTGAGCAGGAGATCCTGCGCCTGGTGTCCGATCGAGACGTGCCGACGGCAGGGTTGTACGCCATGTGCCGGTACCACCTCGGACTGGACGGCAGCGGCTCGGCCGGGAAGCGGATGCGGCCGTTGCTCGGGCTGCTCGCCTACGCCTCGATCGCAGGCGACCATAAGGCGGCATTGCCCGGCGCCGCCGCCGTGGAGCTCGGTCACAACTTCAGCCTGGTCCACGACGACATCGAGGACGGGGACACAGAGCGTCGCCACCGCCCCACGCTCTGGGCGCTTCACGGCATCCCGCAAGCCATCAACGCCGGAGATCTGCTCTTCACCCTGAGCCGCAAGGCCCTTCACCGGCTCACCGATCTCGGCTTCTCGGACGCCAAAGTCCTGCGGTTGATGCGCCTCCACGACGACACGTGCCTGGCGTTGTGCGAGGGCCAGTACCTCGACATCTGGGCCAGCGAGGGTTCTCAACGCATGTCGGTCGAGCTGTACTTCGACATGATCGGCCGCAAGACGGCAGCCCTCATCGCCGCCTCGGTCGAGGCCGGCGCCGTCCTGGCGACCGACGATGAAGCGGTGATATCCCGCTACCGTGCCTTCGGCTGGGCCCTCGGCATCGCCTTCCAGCTCAACGACGACCTGCTCGGCATATGGGGCGAGCAGAGGACGACGGGCAAGGTGCCGACCGACATCGCCCGGCACAAGATGACCCTGCCTGTGATCTACGCCTTCGAGCATGCCGGCCCGTCGGACAGGCAGGACCTGGAGAACGTCTGGGCGGTGCAGGCTCCGGACGACGGCCAGGTCGCTGAGGCGGTCGCGTTCATCGAGAAGCTGGGCGGCCGCGACTACACCCGCGATCAAGCCCGCTCCTACCGCGACAGGGCGCTGGCCGAGCTCGACGCTGCCGGCGTCGTCGACGCGGGCGCACTCGAATCACTCCGCGGCATCATCGTTGGAGTGATCCAGGCCTGAGGTCAGGCCGTTGCGCGGAAACCGTCCTGAGACCGTCCGCGGGCCGTCGCGTCAGTAGCCGCTCGAAGGCGCGGCGAGCAGCCTGTCGGCATGAGCGGTGATCGGCTGGCCCGTCTGCGCGTCCAGGATCACAACCGCCCGGGGCACCGAACCCGTAGGGGACGGCGCGCCGCTCGCGGAGGACGCGGACATGGACACCGCCCAGGCCAGTCGCGGAGCCGCGCCGGTGCAGGTGTTGTGGAACGACACGAGCAGCACCTCACGGACGTAGCGGCCAGGATAGACCTGGAGGGCTACCGCGTCCGCGGTCTCGGCCGTGATGGGCGGCGTGCCGTTCCCGGCCTCGAGCCGGATGCAGATGTCATTCAGGTCGTAGGCACTCCAGCCCTCCAGCTGTATTGTCCCGACTCCCTTGAGGAACTGGCTGACGGGGCTCCGGTAGTCGTAGACGATGAACAGAGCGCCCCAGGTGACGGCGACGAGAAGCACCACCAGCACGGGCAGCTGATGACGTCTCAGCCAGCGCAAGCCCGACCTCCTTCGATGTTGCGTCTCCGACCAACGGCCATGACCTACCGAGCCACGCCCTTCGCCGACTCGCTGCCGTTCCTGGTTTCGTCCCTGCGATCCGCCACGCGGCCTCGCACCACCAGGACCTTCCCGACTCGACGGCCATCCGTCACCTCAACCGTCAACGTCAGGCCGTAGTCCGCGATCTCGACCCTGTCGCCGGGCCGCGGCACACCGCCGATGCGGTGGTAGATGAGCCCACCGACAGTGTCGTACTCATCGGCATCCTCGAGCCCGCCAAGGTCGATGTCGAACAGCTCGGCCAGGTCGTCCACCGACGCTCGCCCGTCGACCCGGGCCTCATCCGCTGAGAGCCGCACCGTCAGGGGTTCTTCCGTGTCGTACTCGTCCTGGATGTCGCCAACGATCTCCTCGAGCAGGTCCTCGATTGTGACCATGCCGGCAGTGCCGCCGTACTCGTCGAGAACGATGGCCAGGTGGACCTTGCGGCCCTGGAGCTTGTGAAGCAAATCGTCGATCAACATCGACTCCGGCACGAAGAGCGGCGCGCGCAGGAGCTTGCGCAGATCGGGCTTCTGGCCGCCTCCCTTGAGGAATGGGAGCAGGTCCTTCGCGTACAAGACGCCGACGATCTCGTCGATCGCCTCCTTGTACACGGGGATGCGGCTGTGACCCTCACGGATGAAGGTGTCGATGGCCTCGTCGATGGTGGCGGTGACGGGCAGGGCGGTCATGTCCGTCCGGGGAACCATGACCTCGTGGACGCGCCGCTCGCCGAGCTCGATCACGGCGCTGATCATCTGCTCTTCCTCGGCCTCGAGAACGCCGGTCTCCCCTCCCCGTTCCACGATGAGCTTCAGTTCCTCGGTGTTGATCTGAGCCTGCTGGGCGACCCCCGCGCCGAAGCCGCCCGCGATCTTACGCGTCAGCCAGGTCAGCGTGTTAACCAGCGGGGCGAAGATGTGCCCGACGAGATCCAGCGGTCCGGCCAGCGTCAGAGCCACGCGGTCCGGGTAGGCCAGGGCCAGCGTCTTGGGAACCAGCTCCCCGAAGACGATCGTGAAGGCCGCGAGCAGGATCGTGACGATCACGACCGCCAGGCCGCCCGATACACCCTTCAGCACGCCTATGCCGGCGATGACCCCGGCCAGGCGCTCGGCCAGGCTGACGGCCGCGTATGCCGAGGCCATGAAACCGACGAACGTGACGCCGATCTGGGCCACGGCAAGGAAGCGGCCGGGGTCGTCGACGAGTCGCCTCACCCGCCGGGCGTTGCGATGGCCCTCCTCGATGAGCTGGTCGATGCGGCTATGGCGGAGGGTGACCAGGGCTATCTCGGCCGCGACGAACACTGCCTCGATCCCGACGAGGAAGAGGACGACCAGCAGCTGCAGGACGACGTCACTCATCTACGGTCTCGCTCGGTGGCCTCCCCGGCTGGCGGCCGGTGCGGGTCGACTGCCGGTTCGGCTTCGGTGGAAGGTGACTCGACCACGGCGACTTCGGCGCGCGGCTTGCGCAGCCGGGCGGGCACACCCAGGGCCAGCATCCCCGCCGGCACGTCCCTGGTCACCACCGACCCGGCACCGGTCCGGGCCCCGTCCCCCAACTCGACAGGGGCGACGAGCATCGTGTCCGACCCGAGGAAGACGCCCTTGCCGATCTTCGTCTTGTGCTTCCTGACGCCATCGAAGTTGCAGGTGATCGTGCCCGCTCCGACGTTGGTGCGCTCGCCTACCTCGGCGTCGCCCAGGTAGCTGAAGTGGTGCTGCTGCACGCCGGCCTCGAGGCGGCTGGCCTTCACTTCGGCGAAGTTGCCCAGCCTGGCCTTGCGTCCGACCGAAGACCCCGCACGCAGGTGCGAGAAAGGCCCGATCCGGACCTCATCCTCCACCACCGAGTTCTCGAGGATGCTGGCCCAGATGTCGCAATCGCGGCCGATCACCGTGTCGATGATCTGGCTGCCCGCCCCAATCCTCGTCCCGTCGCCAATCCTGGTGCTGCCGCGCAGAACGACTCCCGGCTCGACGACCACGTCCTCGCCCAGCTCGACGGTGACGTCTATGTAGGTCCGAATCGGATCGATCATCGTCACTCCGGCGAGCATATGGCGCTGGTTGATGACCATCCGCAACTCGAGCTCTGCGTCTGCCAGCTGCGAACGGTTGTTGATGCCGGCGAGAGTGCCGTCATCCTCGACCTCTAGGGACACCACGGGCCGGCGGTCCTGTCGGGCCACGCTCACGAGCTCCGGCAGGTAGAACTCGCCGGAAGACGAAGAGGGCTTGACGCCGGCGATGCGGCTGCGAAGCCAGGCCCCGTCGAAGGCGTAGACGCCCGCATTGATGTCGTCGATCTCGAGTTCCTCGGGCGTGGCATCTTTGTGCTCGACGATCCGCAGCACCTGGCCACCGTCTTCGCTGCGAACCACCCGCCCCAAACCCTCCGGATCGGCGGAGTGAACCGCGACGAGGGCCACGGCCGCGTTCCGGGCGCGGCGCATGTCGATCAGTTCGGCCAGCAGGTCGGTCTGGACCAGCGGCACGTCTCCCGACAGCACGAGGACTTCCTCGAAACCGCCCGGGGCAACGGCTAGTGCCGCGCGGACGGCATCGGCCGTACCGCATGGTTCGGCCTGCAGAGCGAAGTCGGCCTCCCCGGCGAAGACTTCGGTGATCTGTGCCGTTGCCGGTGAGTAGACGACCAGCGGACGCCGGCCGCTGACCTCACGGGCCGCGTCCAGGACGAAGGCGAGCATCGGGCGGCCGCACAACTCGTGCAGAACCTTTGGCTTGCGCGATTTCATGCGCGTCCCGAGACCGGCGGCAAGGACGACCGGCAGGACGCTTTCGGACGGCGAATTCATCGCATGGGACGGTAGCACGGAATTGCCGTCTGGAGAGGGCCGTAACGAGGGTGGCGAACCCAGCGTATCGCTACGGCGCGCCTGACGTCGCCGCGGATGCGGGGTCGGCGGGATGTGGTGCCGGCGCGCTTGACCGGCGGAGCGATAGGCACTACCTGGACGACCGTGCGATCGCCTCGATCTCGATGAGGGCGTTCCGCGGCAGGGCCGCGACCTGGACGGTGCTGCGAGCCGGTGCGGGTTCAACGACGTGCTGGGCATAGATCGCGTTGACCCGCGTGAAATGGGTCAGATCGACCAGGAAGATGTTCGTCTTGACGACATCGGCCATGGTCATCTCGGCGGCCGCGAGAACGGCCTCCAGATTGAGGAGCGCCCGCTCCGTCTGATCCTCGATGCCTGGGAGCAGTTCGCCGGTGACCGGGTCCAGGCCAAGCTGACCCGAGCAGAAGAGGAACCCGTCGATCTCGATTGCCTGGCTGTAGGGGCCGATTGCCGCGGGTGCGGCAGGTGTCGAGACCGCCTTGCGACTCATCGAGGATCATCTCCCTTCGACTCGACAGGCTCTTCGGCCGGCTCATCCGAGCCATGCTCGTCCACGTCACGCCAATTGTGGACCGAGCGAGGCCGGGTCGCACCCGCTGTCCGGTCCCCAGGCTGGGCACTGGGTGGAGTGGGCCGGCCCGCGATCGTAGTAGCGGCTACGAACGGCTCCCCTGCGCCGACGAGCGGCAGCGTCCCGTTCACCGCTGCCAGGCGGACGAACCGCGCCGCCTTGCGGGCTTCCGCGAGGGACGAGTAGAGGGTCCACATCGTGGGCCCCGAACCGGACTGGCACACCGGTCGCTGGACCAGTTTCTCCAACGCGTCGACGAAGCTGTGGAGACCGGGGATGATGGACGCGGCAGCGGAACGCAGATCGTTCGCCGCTGCCATCTCCGGGGTCAGCGCGAGAAGAGCGGCCGCGCTCACGCCGGCGCTCATCCGTCTCGCGAGGCGCTCCGAGATGTCTCTTGCTCGCCCGGCATCCGGCTCGCGTGCGCCGCCCTCATACACCTTGAACACGGCGGCGGTGGCAAGCGGCAAGCGGGGCGTGACCAGCAGGACGGCCGGTGGCTCACCCTGGATGTCCGGCAACGGCTCCACGGATTCGCCACGGCCGGTGATGACGGCGGAGCCGCCGCCGAGGAAGAACGGCACGTCCGAGCCCATCGACGCCGCCAGCGCGGCCGTCTCCGCCGGACCGAGAGTGGCGGCCCAGGCAGCCAGCGCGGCATGGATAGCCGCCGCCGCGTCGCTGCTGCCGCCGCCGAGACCGGCGGCAACGGGGATTCTCTTGACCAGCCGAGCGGCCAGCGGCGGGGGAAAAGCCGGGGCGCCTGCCCAGGTGGTCGCGACCGCAGCCCGGGCCGCGATGATGGACCGCAGGACCAGGTTGTCCAGCGCCGGGGCCAACGGCAAGCCGGTGACTCGGAGCGAATCGCGGGTGGCGCCAGACGGGGCCGCTGACACCGTCAGGGCATCGCCGAGAGACAGCGGAACCATGATCGAGTGGAGGGCGTGGTAGCCATCCTCCCTTCGGCCGACCACGGCCAGGGTCAGATTCAGCTTGGCAGGGGCGAAGCGGACGACATGGATCCGGGCGCCCGTGCCGCTGGTCGGTCCCCGGCCGGTCGCGGGTTCCGAGCCGCTGCCGACCGTCACGGTCTCGTCTCGCCGGGGAGCGGCCCGATGGCGACCCGGAGCGCCAGCCATTCGTCTACCGACAGGGTCTGCGGCCGGCGATCGCCGTCTATCCCCGCGTCACCGAGTGCCCGCGCCACCTCGGCCCCCGACATCGGCAGCTGCCGCGACAGGACGTTGTGCAGCTTCTTGCGCCGCTCGCGGAAGCCCGCCTGGACGATGCGCCAGAGCTGGTCCTCGTCCGGCGGGGCGAGGCGCGGGGAATCGCCGCTCGGATCCAGCGGTTCGATCTCGACTACGGCCGACTCGACATCCGGAGCGGGCTCGAATGCTTCGCGCGGCACGGTGAACGCGATACGGACGGCGGCATGGAACTGGACGAAGGCCGACAGGTAGCTCATGTCGCCGGGCTTCGCCGAGATGCGCTCGGCCACCTCCCGCTGCAGCATCAGAATGAGACGCCGCGGACGCGGCGGCCGGCCCAGGAAGCGATGCAGGATGGGGCTGGTGATGTGGTAGGGCACGTTGGCCACCACCTCGTATGGCGCCTCGACCAGCTCCGCGATCTGCTGGTCGAGGATGTCGCCCTGAACGAGCTTCAGGGCGCCGCGGTCGATCGCGTCTGACTGCGTGCGTGCCAATCGCGCGGCCAGCCTTCTGTCCAGCTCCACCGCGGTGACCGATGCTCCGCCGTCGAGCAAGCCGGCGGTCAGGATGCCAAGACCCGGCCCAACCTCCAGGATGCTGAGACCGGGCTCGGGGGCCGCCAGATCCAGTATGGACTGCAGCACGTCCGGGTCGGCCAGGAAGTTCTGCGACAGCGAATGGCGGGCCCGCAGTCCCTCGTCTCGCAACTGGCGTCGAACGGCCAGCGGATCCAGGCGGGGACGCCGGAGGGATGTGGCGGCACTCGCCGCGGAACTCCTATCACCGGCGCCAGCCCGCGACGCGCTGCCGGGCTCATCGCCGGAATCGGCGCCATGCCGCGACGGACGAAACGACTCGTTCACCGGCGAGCCAGCGGCAATGACGGCCGCGCATCCAGGTCCAGCCCGGCGCGAACACCTGCCGCATAGCGCCGCGCCGCCGCTGCTCCGATCATCGCTCCGTTGTCGGTGCAGAGCGACGGCCGCGGCACCACCAGCGGGATCCAGACCGCGGCCGCTGCGCCGGCCAGGCGGTCCCGCAGGACGCGATTGGCGGCCACGCCCCCGCCCAGCACGATGGACTTCGCCCCCAGCCGGCGAGCCGCCCGCACGGTCTTGGTCACGAGCACGTCTACGACGGACTCCTGAAAGCCGTCGGCCAGCTCCGCGACCCTTGCTTCCGGCAGCGCCGTCTCGCCGATGGACGTGCCTTCGCCGTCGGTCTCCGCCGCTATCGTTCGCCGCGCCGCGGTCTTCAGGCCGCTGAAGCTGAAGTCGAACGAGTCCCCAAGCCACGCCCGCGGGAAGACGACATCGTGCCGCGTCGCCCCCGCGGCCGCCTTCATGATCGCCGGCCCGCCCGGATACGCCAGGCCGAGGAGCCGGCCTACCTTGTCGAATGCTTCGCCGGCAGCGTCGTCCACCGTCTCGCCGAGCAGCCTGTACTCGAGGTGATCGCGCATCTCTACGAGGAAAGTGTGCCCGCCCGACACGATCAGCGCCACCAGCGGGAAGAGCGGCTCCGGCACGTCGCGATTCTCGTCGGCCAGCCAGGCCGCGTAGAGGTGGCCCTCCAGGTGATTGACCGGGACGAGCGGTTTGCCGTGAACATAGGCCAGCGTCTTGGCGAAGTTGATGCCGACCAGGAGCGAGCCTGCCAGGCCCGGACCCTCGGTAACGGCGACGGCCGCGATATCGTCCCAGTCGACTCCGGCCGCGGCCCACGCCTCGTCCAGAACGGGCACGATCCAGCGCAGGTGGGCCCGAGCCGCCACCTCGGGCACGATCCCGCCTGAGGCCGCATGCATCGCCACCTGGCTGGCCACGACATTGGCGTGGATATTGCGCCCGCCCTCGACGATGGCAATCCCAGTTTCATCGCAACTGGACTCCACGGCAAGGATCAGTCCCCCGGTGATCACAGCCGCCTCCGCGTCACGTTGCTCGGCCGGATGACGCCCGCATTGCCGGCCTCCGAGCCGGCCGGCATCGTCGGACTGTTCGGTCCGATCGAACCGGAAGTCCCGGTCGAGGGGTCGGCATCCCTCGACCCGCCGGCGTCCCCGGCTCGATCGACCGGCTGTCCATCGGCCGCGAGCTCGATTTCCGGCCGGGCTGCCACCTGGGCTCGAAGCTCGGCAATCCGGTCTCTCATCGACCGCCCCTCGAGAGCTTCGGTCGTCATGATCAGAGCATCCTCGTTGTTGTCGCTGTAGTACCGCGTCCGGACACCCACGACTTTGAAGCCGTACTTCTCATACAGACGCCGGGCCGGAATATTCGTCGGCCTGACCTCGAGAGTGGCCTCGTGCGCGCCGCGTGCCGCGGCCAGGTCGAGCAGCGCCAGGAGCAGCCGCTCCCCTATCCCCTGCCGCCGCCACGCCCGTCGCGTCGCGAACGTAGTGACATGGGCCTCGTCGACGAGCAACCACATTCCGGCAAAGCCGACGAGCTCGTCGCCGCACCGAGCGACGATGTAGTGAGCCAGCCGGTTGTTCTCCAGCTCGTGGCGGTACGCGTGGGCCGGCCAGGGAGTGGTGAAGCTCTCGCGCTCGATGACGTGGACGGCGGGCAGGTCATCGACCTTCATGCGGTCGACGACGATCCTCACCGGTGGTCGTGCGACCATCGAACCTCCCCCTTCTGTGAAAGCACTCCGCGCGGCAGCGACACGTACTCCGGCACGAGGCGGGCGACGTCGTCGCCGCCGACCGCGAGCCGCCGCACGCCGAGACGGACCAGCTCAACCGCGAGCCCGGCCTCTGCCCGCGCGCCGAGCGCGAGAGCCTCGACCGGAGCGCGGTCGGGCAGATCCACGGCCACCAGCGTCGTTTCCGCATTCAGCTCGGGCTCCTCCCCGCCCCGCAGCAGCGTGGCGCTGCCTCCGGCGACGACGACGCGGTCCGAGGGTCCGGCCGGAAGCAGGAGAACGGCCTGCATCCCCTCGAACGCACCGGCCAGACCGGCCGCCCCGAGAAGGGCCTCCGACGTTGGGACGCCGGCGATGGGCACGCTGAGTCCGCGGGCGAGTGCCTTGGCCGTGGCCAGGCCCACGCGCAAGCCGGTGAAGGCGCCGGGGCCGGTTCCGATGATGATTCCGCTCAGCTCGGCGATGGGGACGCCTGCGGTCGTGAGCATCTCGTCGATCCGCGTCAGAAGCTCCTCGCCGTGGCGGTAGCCCGCAGGCCAGCGCCGCTCGGTCAGGAGCGCTCCCGCGCCATCGCCCAGAGCGACAAGCGCGCTGGTGCCCGATGTGTCGATGGCCAGAACCCGGCCCTCGGTCATCGCTGCGCCTCGGCCGCCGTGGGGTTCGCGTCGTCGACGGGGCCGAACGTCTCGGCCGTTTCCGGCACACGCTCGAGGTACCGGGCGTAGCCGGCGTCGCCCGGCCGAAGAGTGATACGGCGTGGGTCATCGCCCGCGCCGTCGACCAGGACGTCGAGCCTCTCGGCCGGGAGCGCATCCGCCAGGCGCTCGGCCCATTCCACGAGCGTGACGCCTTCGGCCTGCCGGTCGTCGATCAGGCCGCCGGCCAGCGCCTCAGCCGCGCCGGCCAGCCTGTACAGGTCGACGTGGAAGAGCGGCAGCCGGCCCCGATACTCGGCCATCAACACGAAGCTCGGCGAGACGATGGTGTCGGTGATCCCCAGCCCGGCGCCGAACCCCTTGGCGAATTGCGTCTTGCCGGCTCCCAGATCGCCGACCAGGCTGATCAGATCGCCAGGCCGGGCAGCCTCCGCCAGCGCCGCCGCCAGGGCGCGCGTTCCCTCAGCGTCGCGGGTGACGATGATTCGTTCGAGGCTCTGTCCGCCAGTCACCACGGGAGGTTACCCGAAACGCACTCCACACCGCTCCGAACCGCCGTCTGCGTGCACCGGCCGAGCCTGCCCGCTCACGTCTTCCTAGAAGACGAAGCGCTCCAGGTCGGATACGGGCACGATCATCGTGTCCGTATCCTCGACGAAGCGGACGACCGCTCCCTCGAGGTGGATGCCTCCGCGGAAGCGGTATAGCCCCGCCGACTTCAGCCAGCGGCCCTCTCGACCGGCCTGCGGCCCGCTGCGGGCGCGGACCCAGTCGGGCGGCAGCTCCGGCAACGGCACCTCGGACACGTCGAAGACGATCAGCGGTGGGTCGGTGACGATCGCCACTTCTCGACCTGCCAGGGCGGCGAGAAGGGCAAGGATCGGCGTCGCGATGGGGCGGCGTCCGTGTCCGTCGAGGGCGATGAGCCCGAACGGCGGAGACGGTGTCAGGCTCGCCTTCTGCCTCATCTCCGACGCCTCGAGGTCGCGCAGTTCGCCCTCGCCGACAGATCCGGCAATGAGGCCCCGGATCGACATTGCCCGGGCTCGACTTATAGCCTGGCCCGATATGCGACTGCCTGCGACGACGACCGCGCCGGAGCGGCCCACGTCCAGCGCGCTGGTCCACAGCTCGCCGTCCGTCAGACGCGGCACGTCGAGATAGCCGCGCGACGGCACACCGGCAGCTATGGCCCCCGGCATGGCCGCGCCTATCACTTCGATGGTCACCTCCACGGCGTTGCGGGCCTCACGTACCACTCCGGCGACGGGCGACTCTACGATCTCGTGCCGCTCGCCGGCAGCCGCGCACCAGCGGCCCTCCGTCTCGAACAGCAGCGTGCCGCCGAAACGGACGACCGGCTTGCCCTTCGCCGCTTTGCCGCGACGCTCGCCGCCGCCGACCCACCACTTCCCGGGGTGAGGCGGGCGGCGGCGCTCCTGTCTCGGCGTAGCAGGCACGTTCCTGGCGGCCATCGCGGCACGAGCCCTCAGTCGCGCCTCCATCGGGTCCACTCGGGACTCGTTCCAGACCGGCGCGGGCTGCTTCTCGGCGGACGCCGGCCTATCGTCGAGCCTGCTCGATCGGCCGTCGTGATTGGGGGAAAGACGGCCGGCGTCAATCAGTTCGGCGTCGGGTGTGCGCTCGACGATCGGCATGCCCGGCCGGACGTGGTCCCCCGGAGCCACGAGTGCTCGGTCGCCAGGCCCAAGGCGGTAACGGATCGTCGGCGCGAAGACCAGGACTCGCCGTCCGACGATCCGGGCGAGGTCCGGTGAGATTCCCGGTCCAGCATACGGCTTCACGGCGCTCACTCTCCGACCTCCGGCCACATGCCCCGCTGCCACGTCTCCAGGGCCTCCCGCCGCGAATCCGGCCTGTCGGAGATGCGCATCGGAATGTCTCGCAGGTCGACCAGAAGCCCGCTCAGCCCTCCCCTGACGTCGAGGGAGAAGTGGCGGCCTCGCTTTCCGAGACGGACCGCGTCGCGGAAGTCCAGGTCCGCCCTGGCGCCCCGACCGGGCGGGAGATCCACCACCTGGACCGCGCCCGGGTGCAATTCGATCTCCACTATCGCCGAGGCACTCTTGAGCCGAAGGTAGCCGGCGCTGCGACCCGGTTTGACGCCGGAGGGGAGGATGAGGCCGCCCAGAGGCATCAGGATGTCGTCGGCCAGATTGGCCAGAAGCTGGCGGCGCTCCGATTCGTCTTCGATGGCGCCCAACGGTCCGAGCATCCGAGCCTGGTCGATCACCAGCTGGCTCACGCCGGGCCTGCGAACGAGATCGGCCAGGGCCAGGGCGACGACCGAGGGAGGCAGCCCGGAGAACACGCCGCCGGCGGCAACCACCAGGTCCGGCATCGGGTAGACCGCCAGCTCCGGCAGAGCCTCGGCCAGGCGCACGGCGGCTGCCTTGGCGGCCGCCAGACGGAAGGCTGCACCGTCGCCGTCGGCTTCACCCCAAGGCACGAGCCGGAGATCGTTCAGCCGATCGATCGCGCGATGGCGGTCCAGCACTGTGGTCGTCCACGCCCGAACGCCATCGATCACATCCTCGGACGGATTCGCCGGCGCGAACGAAGCGTCGGCGAGGCAGGCATGCGACGAGACGACCGTGAAATGCCCCTGGCCGACCGGTTCCGACCACGAACGCAGGCCGCCCTGCAGGCCGATTTCGATGACCTCGATCGACCGGTCGAGCACGTAGGCCAGCGAGGCAATCGATCGGGCCACGCCAAGTCGACCGTCGTTCGGGAGGGCTCGCAACCCCTCTAGAACCTGCTGCAGCGAGGCCCCGGCGGGCTGACCGGCCTCGGAATCGGGCGCCAGCAGGACGTGGGTCGAGACGGCAGGAAGGCCGCCGCCCCCGGCGAGAGTGAGAGAGACCGGAGCGGGCTGCGAGTCAGCCGCAGCGGCAACGATCGGGCTCGTCGCCGACGTCGTGGCCGTCGTCGTCGTCGTCGTCGCCGCCGCCGCCGCCGCCGGGACCGTGCCTGCTTCGCCCGAGTCCGTCTTGTTCGCATCGCCGCTGGCAACATCCGCGACGCCGCCCGCACCAGCTACTTCCTCCGGCGCGCCGTCCGGCATCACCGTCTCGACCGCCGTGGCCGCCTTCCGGGAGACGTTCTTCGTTTGAGGCGGGGCCTTCTCTGCCGGGAGATCGGCCAGGCCGACGTCAGGGCCGTTCTCGGACACTGCGCCGGCCGGTCCGGTGACCAGCTCACTGGCAGGTCGAGAGTCGGCAAGACCCGCGAACTCGGACTCGTAGGCCGCCGCACCGCCCGCCAGCACAACGGTCAGCTCGGGTCGGGACAGTGTGGCCGCGGCCACCAGGGCCGCCAGGCCCGGCAAGTGGCGCTTCTCGTCGCCGCCAGGTGAGTTGTCCGCGCCGAGCAGAACGGCGCTCGTCTCGCTAGACAGGACCAGGCGGCTCAATGCGACGGCGTCGTCTTCGTCCGCACTGCCGCCAACTACGAGCCACCCCGCCCGCAGGGCGGTCGCCTCGAGTCGTCGCCGCTGCCGGCGCGAGCCCGCGACCACGGCTATTCGCCGCGAGGGCGTGGTCCGGGCCACGAGTCTGGGCCAGGTGGCCACCAGGGTCGGGATATCCGGGTCCTCCCCGGCGCGCAAATCGATCAGCATGTCCGGGTCCGTGAGACCTATGTCGGTCAATAGACCGACCAGCATCGCATCGACGTCGACGTAGCTGGGCGCCGCCGTATGCGCGATGAGCCTCCACCGGCCCCCAACATGGCCCACCACCGCCACGGACGTGGTGGCTGAGCCGAAGTCGAGGGCAAAGAACGCTCGAGGCTGGCTGGTCACACGGCTATGCTACCCGCCTCTATCGTCGCTGTCCGACCTCAAGCGTCCTGCCGCCTCAAGCGTCCTGCCGCCTCAAGCGTCCCAGGAGATTTCTTCGTCCGGATCCTGGAGCCGCTCGATGAGCTGTTCTATCCCAAGGTCGTCGGCGAGGATCTCGGTCGCGACCGGCAGCTCGCCCCCGAAGACGCGACGCAGTGTGGGGTCGAAGAAGACCATGGCGCTGCTGCCCAGGGGACGATACGGGCGACTGGCCTGCAAGAACAAGACGGCCGGCACGGTCAAGCCGCGCAGCTGGATCTCGCGGGCAACTTGCTCCACGAGGTCGTCGCGCTGCTCTTCCGAGCGGACCTGCATCTCGATCAAGTGCGAATACTCTCCGTTGTCGTCTAGGGCGAAGCTGTCACTCGCAACCGAGCGGACCTGGCTCATCCGCGGATGCCTCGATCAATCGGGCTGAGAGCCTCCCGGGTCCCGACTCGCATCGCACGCTACCGCGCGCATCCCGACCGCCTCGGCTGCCGCATAGTACACCCGGGGTAACCTCCCCGACATCGCGGCTACGACCTCATATGAGATCGTGTTGCCCCACCGCGCCACCTCGAGCGCACTTATCCGCTCTCCGCCCTGCTCACCGATCAGTGTGAACTCGTCGTCGATGGTCACAGGGGGTCCTGGGACGTCGGTCACGTCGACCATGATGGCATCCATGGCCACGGTTCCCACCTGCGGTGCACGGACCCCGCGAACCAGGACCTGCGCCTTGTTCGAGAGGCTGCGTGGGAAGCCGTCCGCGTATCCAAGCGGCAACGTGGCAATGCAGCTCCTGCGAGCGGCCGTGAACGTTGGGCCGTAACTCACGCCCGAGCCGGCGTCGAGCCAGGCGACCCGAACCGGTCGGGCGCGCAACGACATGACCGGTCTGAGGCCAGACGCGACGGCCAGGTTCTCTCCCGCGACGGTGACGCCATCAGGAACGATCCCGTACTGAGCGATGCCGACACGCACGACGTCGTAGGTGCCGGCGGTGGCCGCGAGCAGCCCGCCGCTGGCGGCGAGGTGGCGCGCGGGCAAGGACATACCGGCATCCTCCAGAAACCCGGCCGCGACCTCGAATCGAGCGTCCTGACGGGACGTGATGTGGGCATTCGCCGAAGCCTGGAGATGAGACCAGAGACCGACGAGACTGGCATGTTCGCAGGCTTCGATGGTCGCCGCGACCGAGGCCACGTCCTCTGGATGGACGCCGCCGCGACCAAGGCCGGTCTCCACCTCGATGTGTATCGCCAGCCGGTTCCCGCCGGCGGTGGCGCCGCCGGACGTAGCGCCGCCGGGGGGCGAGGCTTCGAGGGCCGCGAGAGTCCGGCCGAGAAGCAGCTTGTCGCCGACCGTGATCGACATGCCGTGACTCAACGCGTCCGGGGCAAGCTCAGCCGGGATTGGGAACAGGATCACGATCGGGACCTCGATGCCGGCCTGGCGCAGCTCCAGGGCCTCATCGAATGTGGCCACGCCCAGGCTGCGGACGCCGTCCGCAACCACTGCTCGAGCTACGGCAACGGCCCCGTGTCCGTAGGCATCGGCCTTGACCACAGGCTCCACGCGTACGCCTGGCGGCAGCAGGCCTCGCAGCAGACGCAGGTTCGACACCAGCGCATCCAGGTCGATGTCCAGCCAGGCCGTCCTGGGCAGAGGCGGCAGGGCACCTCCCGATCCGGCCTCGACCAACGGGTGGCGCGTAGCCGAAATGCGTCCCCCGGTCGCGCCGGGGCCCATCGTCACGCCGTTCCTCGAGTACGCGCCGGGCGGGCGCCGGACCCGGCCGCCACGCCTGTCCCGACCGCCGAGCCCGCACCGACCGCCGAGCCCGCACCGGGCAGGGCAGCCAGCTTCTTTCGTGCCAGGGGCAGCTCCCCAGTCAGGTCTGAGGCGAGCAGGCCGGCATCGCCGATGCGAGCCCTTACGGCCTCTCCGGCCATGGCATGGAGATACACCCCGAGTTGCGCGGCCTCGAACGTGCCGAGGCCCTGGGCCAGAAGCCCGCCGATCGTGCCTGCGAGTACGTCGCCGGTGCCGCCGCTCGCAAGAGCCGCGTTCTCGAACGGCGAAACCGCCGTCCTGCCGTCCCTGTCGGCGATGACGGTGCGCGCACCCTTGAGGACCACCACCTGATCCCAATCGCGAGCGGCTTCGCGCGCGGCAACCAGTCGGCGTCCGTCGTCGAAGACGAGGTCGCCCAGCTTCTGCGGGTCGAGGCCATCCGCGGCTCGGAGCCGCAGGAACTCCCCGACGTGGGGGGTCAGAACGCAGCGGGCAGCGACGTCGGCAGCCCACCCGTCGACGGTGGCCAGCGACCGCAGCGCCTCCGCGTCGAGCACCGCCGGCATGGGTACGCCGTCCTCCTCCGGAGCAAGCAGGCCGCGGATCAACTCGGTCATGGACAGGCTCGGCCGGAGCCCCGGGCCGATGACAAGCGCATCGTGGTCGTGGTCGAGGATGCGAGCCAGGGCCTCTTCCGGATCCACTTCCTCGACATCGTCCTCGGGGAGCGAAAGCGTGGTGGCTTCGACGACCTTCGCCGCGAAGAGTGGCTGGAGCGACTCCGGCGTAGCCAGTGTCACGAGTCCCGCCCCTGCACGACCGGCCGCCGTACAGACGAGCAGCGCCGCTCCGGCATAGTCGACCGACCCGGCGAGCACGAGAAGCTTTCCAAAGGTGCCCTTGTGGCCCCGGACCGGCCTCGGCGGAAGGAGAGCCGCCGCCGCAACATCGGTGAGAAGGGTGGGCTCAGGAACGGTTCGACCGGGCATCGGTCCCCTCCTCTGACCTGGCTGCCCCGGCATCGCGTTCCGCGGCACCGCCGGCATTCTGCGCCTCGGACACGGCGACGTCCCTGGCAAGTCCGCGCAATCGCTCGAATCGCAGCATCAGCGACGCCTCTCGCTCGCTCAGGCGCTCCTCGATGTCGGGCGGATACAGGAAGCGGCCGCCGGCCGTTCTGACGCCATACGCGATCGCGACCGCGAACTCGGACTCGTGGCTGATCGATAGAGCGATCCGACCCATGCCCAGCTGCTCGGCCCGCCTGGCAGCCCGACCCTGCAGCCTCACCGCTGGCTGGCCGGTCGGCAGGCGTTCGATCTCGATATCCCGCCAGCCAATTCCTCGGACACCCAGGCCCAGCACCTTCGACACGGCCTCCTTGGCCGCCCAGCGCCCGGCCATGGTTTCCGGCCGGCCGCGCACGTAGGCCATCTCGGTCGGCGTCAGGACGCGGCGGGTGAACCGATCGCCGAAACGGGCCAGGGAGTCCCTGATCCGTGAGACACGAATGATGTCGATCCCGAGCTCGGTCGTTTCCGGAGGTGGCGCTGGAACGGCCGCGGCCGACGCCGCCTCACCCGAACCCGCGCTCGACGGGACCCGCCCGTCCTCAGAACCCGATCGGCGCCGCGGGCCTGTCACCTACTCCACCGTCACCGACTTGGCCAGGTTGCGGGGCTGGTCCACATCGCGACCGCGCCGGACCGCAACGTGGTAGGCAAACAGCTGAAGCGGGATGACCGCAAGGATCGTGCTGAGCGGATCAAGAGTGTCGGGGACCCAGCACACATCGGTGGCCAGCCGCTCGATCTGGGCATCGCCCTCGGTGGCGACCGCCAGGACGCGAGCGTCGCGGGCCTTGCCCTCCATGAGGTTGCTGATCAGCTTGTCGTAGACGGCCGAGCGTGTCGCCACCGCGACGAGCGGAACCTCAGAATCGAGCAGCGAGATTGGTCCGTGCTTGAGCTCGCCGGCGGCGTAGCCCTCGGCGTGGAGGTAGCTGATCTCCTTGATCTTGAGCGCGCCTTCCAGGGCTGCGGGGTAGCCGAAAGATCGGCCGATGTACATGAAGCCTGCCGCGTCGGCATATCGGGCGGCCATCTCCTCGGTGGAGGCCGCCAGGTCGATCGCGCGCTGTGCCTGCTCGGGCAGTCGGCGCAGAGCCGCCACGAGCTCGCGCTCCGCCTCCACCGGGAGCCGCCCGAGCTGGTGGGCCACGTCGGCGGCAAGCATCACCACGGTCGCCACCTGCGTCACGAACGTCTTCGTGGCCGCGACGGCCACCTCGGGCCCGGCCTGCAGGAAGACTGAGGCGTGGGACTCACGCGTGATCGCGGAACCAACGGTGTTCGTCACGGCAACGACGACCGCCCCTCGGTCCCCCGCCAGGCGCGCGGCGGCGATCGTGTCCGCGGTCTCACCGGACTGGGTGACCGCGACCACCAGGGTCCGCGAGTCGATCGGCGGCGGGCTGTACCGGAACTCGGACGCGACCGTTGATCGGGCCGGGACGCCGAGCCACTGCTGGAAGAGGGCCGCGCCGACGAGCGAGGCATAGTAGGCCGTGCCACAGGCGATCATCTCGACGCGGTCGATGCCTGCCAGACGGTCCCGAATCGCGTCGAGCTCTTCGAGGCAGATCGACTCGCCTCTGAGGCGCCCGGTCATTGCGGCGGTAAGGGCGGCAGGCTGCTCGTGAATCTCCTTGAGCATGAAGTGGGCGTAGCCGCCTCTCTCGGCCGCCTCGGCGGACCAGGCGATGATGTCGACGGGGCGATCGACCGCATCCCCGGAACGATCGGTGATCGTGGCAGTGCCGGGTCTCACGTCGGCCACGTCGCCGTCCGCCAGGAAGATGACGCGCTTGGTGTAGGACACGATCGCGGCGGCGTCGGATGCGATGAAGCTCTCATCGTCGCCCAGGCCTACGATCAACGGTGCGTTGAGCCGTGCTCCCACGAGCCGGTCGGGCTCGTCGCCGTGCATCACGACCAGGGCGTAGGCTCCGTCGAGCCGGCCCAGGGCAACCCGCACCGCATCGGCCAGGTCGCCCTCATATGCATCCTCGATGAGGTGCGCGACGACTTCGGTGTCCGTCTCGGACGCCAGCACGTGGCCGCCGGCGACGAGTTCGTCGCGGAGCTCACGGAAGTTCTCGACGATACCGTTGTGGACCACGGTGATGCGACCGGTGCAGTCGCTGTGGGGATGAGCGTTGAGATCGCTTGGGCGGCCGTGCGTGGCCCACCGAGTGTGACCCAGGCCGATTCCAGCACGAGGTGGCCCACCGCCCAGAGCATCGGTCAGCACGGCGACCTTGCCGGCACGCTTCTCAACGAACAAATCGCCGCTCTCGGTGACCAGGGCGATGCCGGCTGAGTCGTAGCCCCGGTACTCGAGGCGGCGCAGCCCGTCCAGCAAGACGGGCCCGGCTTCCCGAGGCCCCGTGTATCCGACGATTCCGCACATGAGATTCCACTCCGGTCTCGAAGACGACGGCCCCGGTGAGGGTCGTTAGTTTAGCCGCTCCCCGGCCAGGGCAGCCAGCCGGTCGGCAAGTTCGACGACCAGGTCGGTCTCCGGGCCCTCCACCATGACCCGAATCGCCGATTCAGTGCCCGACGGCCTGACCAGGACTCGCCCGCCAGAACCAAGGCGGGCTTCAGCGGACGCAATCGCCTTTCGGATGACAGGGTCGCCCTCCCACTGGTCCTTGTGGCGGGCCGGAATTGCCCTCTGCTGTTGGGGCAGCAACGGCACCTGGGTCGCCAGGTCGGCCAGGCTGCGGCCCGTCCGGGCCATGACGGCCAGGACCTCGAGAGCCGTTACCACGCCGTCGCCACTCGTGGTGTGCTCGCGAATGATGACGTGCCCGCTCTTCTCTCCGCCCAGGCCGGCCCCGTTGACGAGCATTCCTTCCAGGATGTACTTGTCCCCGACGGGCGTCCGAATGACCTGCCCGCCGGCATCTTCAATTGCTTTCTGGAGGCCGCCGTTCGACAGGATCGAGACGACGAGAAAGCCATGCGGGAGGCTGTTTCGAGCCAGTCGATCGAGCGCCAGTACTCCGAGCACGGCGTCGCCGTCGACGACATGACCTGAGGCGTCGACGGCAATGAGGCGGTCGGCGTCCCCGTCGAGCGCGAAGCCGACGTCCGCGCCTCGGGCGACGACTTCCAGCGCCAGCGCTCCGGGATCGGCGGCACCACAGCCGGCGTTGATGTTGGTTCCGTCCGGGTCGTTGAACAGCACCTCGACGTGAGCGCCGGTGGCTTCGAGAATCTTCGCCGCAGACATGCCACCCGAGCCGTTGGCGCAGTCGATAATCAGGTGCAGGTCGGTCGATATCGCCGAAGCCAGCTGCAGCCTGTGGTTGACGTACAGGTCGAACAGCTCGCGGTTCTGGATGGCCAGGCCGAGCGAGTCGGCACAGGCGCCGGGCAGCTCTTCAGATGTCCAGATGAGCTGCTCGATCTCGTCCTCGACGTCCTCGTCGAGCTTCATGCCCCGTTCGTCCAGAACCTTCAGGCCGTTGTCTTCGGCCGGGTTATGCGACGCGGAGACCATGATCCCCGCGGCGAAATGGCCCGCGCCGGCTATGTGGGCGAGGGCCGGCGTAGGCACGACGCCAACCAGATGGACGTCGACACCCATGCTGGTTGCTCCGGCCACGATCGCGGCCGCGAACATGTCGCCGGACCGGCGCGTGTCCTGGCCGACCACGATCGGCCGGCCGGGGCCCGCCAGGCGGTGCGCCGTGGCGCGGCCAAGGGCATAGGCGAGGGTAGGTTTCAGGTCAACGTTGGCGATGCCACGGATCCCATCCGTGCCGAAGAGACGGGGCAATGGACGCTCCTAGTGGACCGGCGAGGCCGACGGGACGGTGCTCGGGACGGGGGTCGGGGTTGGGGCCGGGGTCGGGGTTGG
>Ga0182011_10001342_pt1 | contig 21587 bp, 17 predicted proteins | sample 711E1DmetaG_FD_120481 | JGI IMG/M metagenome (GOLD analysis project Ga0182011, IMG submission 120481) | Permafrost microbial communities from Stordalen Mire, Sweden - 711E1D metaG | ecosystem: Environmental > Terrestrial > Soil > Wetlands > Permafrost | place: Sweden: Stordalen | collected... | reverse complement strand
CCTGGGGGCCGATGATTCTGGGCCACGCCTTTCCGCCGGTGGTGATGGCGATTCGCAAGGCGGCTGGGCTGGGAACCAGCTTCGGCGCTTCGCACGCCTTGGAGGCAGACCTCGCCGAGCTGGTGCAGCACTGCTTCCCATCGGTCGAGCGGATGCGCTTCGTCAACTCTGGCACCGAGGCCTGCATGTCGGCGATTCGGCTGGCTCGGGGATTTACCGGGCGGAACTTCATCATCAAGTTCGAGGGCTGCTACCACGGACATGCCGACGCGCTGTTGGTCAAGGCTGGCTCGGGCGTTGCGACCTTTGGCATCCCCGGTTCGGCAGGCGTTCCCGCCGAGACGGCGCAGCACACGCTGGCCCTGCCGTACAACAATCTGCCTGCTGTGGAGGCTGCGTTCGCCGCCCATCCGAGCGAGATCGCCTGCATTTTGGTCGAGCCGGTTGTCGGTAACGCGGGCGTGATCCCGCCTGCGCCGGGGTACCTCGCAGGACTGCGGCGGATCGCTACCGAGCAGGGCGCTCTGCTGATTCTCGACGAGGTGATGACGGGATTTCGATTGTCGCTGGGTGGGGCGCAGCAGATTTACGGCGTCACCCCTGACCTCACTACTCTGGGAAAGATCATCGGCGGAGGACTGCCCTGCGCGGCATTCGGCGGGCGCGCCGAGGTGATGGACCAACTCGCGCCGCTGGGGCCGGTCTATCAGGCAGGAACGCTGAGCGGGAATCCGCTGGCGATGGCCGCGGGAATCGCTACACTCACGCACCTGATTGCGCACGAGAGCAAGATCTATCCGCAGCTCGAACGCGTGACGGGGAGTCTGGTCGAGGGAGTTGCGCTGCTGGCACACGAGGCTGGGGTGCCGCTGACTGCCAACCGCGTCGGTTCGATGTTTACCTGGTTCTTTACGCCGGGTCCGGTGACGAACTTCGCCTCGGCCAGCGCCAGCGACACGGCTGCCTTTGCGCAGTTCCACCGGCGGATGCTGGAGGCCGGCGTGTGGCTTCCGCCCAGCCAGTTCGAGGCCGCCTTCGTCGGTGCCATGCATGGCGAGGCCGAGGTCGCACAGGTACTGGAGGCCGCGCGTGCGGCACTGAAGCAGTAAAGCGGTTTAGCAAATGGTATAGACCGTGGCGCAGCGAGAAAAATGCGGGGATTCTTCGCTACGCTCAGAATGACAATCCATATTTGGTCTACACCAATTCCGAAAATGCTAAATCCGCTCAGTCGACGAAGTGGCTTTGCAGCGGAACGTTCGCAGGTTCTGGATCGGAGGCCTGTAGGTCGAACTTGTACGTGGCCTCTGGCTCTAAGCCCTTCTCTGGCTGAAAGAGTAGGCGCAGGGTTCGACTGAGATGCTTGATGTTTTCGCGCACGACCTCGGGGCCTTGCTTCGCCTTGGCAAGGATGAAGGAGCCCTGCAATACGGACTCGATGAAGTTGGCGACACTTTCGGCACTCCACTTTGCGCGCGGCGTGTAGAGTCGCTTGGCAGCGGCAATATCGCGCGCCAGCTCTGCCGCTTGAGCCGATAGGGCCTGCTCACAGGCCACGCGAATCTTCGGGTGAGTTGCGTAGCACTCCTGCACCAACGTGCCCAGTAGGCAGGTGTAGTCCGCCAGCTCGCCGGAGAGGGCCGCGGCACGCAGATCGAGATAGCCGAGTAGACGATCCAGCGGGTCCGCAGCGTCGTGATAGCGGGCTGCGATGAAGATGGCGGTCGTCGTCTGCTGCCAGTAGGAGACGGCGGCCAGCGTCAGATCGTCCTTGCTGCGGAAGTGGTGGAAGAAGCTGCCCTTGGTTACGCCCGCTCGCTGGCAGATCTGATCAACCGATGTCGCTGCGTAGCCCTGAGCGCGGATCAAGTGCAGGGCCGCTTCCAGCAGCCGCGTCTGGGACGGGCTTTCGGACGAATTCTTCGTGGAAGCTTTGAGCCGCTTCTTGTCCATGTCGAGCCTCTTTCGCCAATGCATACTAAGCGGTACGATACCGATTGGTATGCAACAAGGTCAAGAGGGGCGCGTCCTGAGCGGCGGGGGAGGAATCAGCCTCGTCAATCGTCCACCGGCGGAGGAACCTCATCACTCGCCATGCAAATACCGTGCGGGATGAGGCTCCTGAAAGCTATGCGTGGGCGGCGACCGAGGCGTTGGCCGAGGAGTGCAAACAGGCGGGCGGAGCCGTTGGGTAGGAGTACTTCTTGGGGCCGCGCTTACGGGCGACGAGGATGCGTACACGTTCCAGCAACTCGGCTGGCGAGCAGGCACCCTTGGGCAGGAAGGCGTCGGCACGGCCTGCGCGGTCGTAGGAGGTGACGGTGTTGGAGACCAGCATGGCGGGTAGCGATGGCTGTAGGTCCTTAGCGCGGCGGACCAGCTCATTGCCGTCGATCTGAGGCATGAGGAGGTCGGAGATTAGCAGGTCGATCGATCCGGGCAGAGAGCTGGCGATCACGTCGAGCGCTTCGTGCGGGCTCGTGAGGGCGATCACGCGGTAGCCACGGGTCTCTAGGAGAAAGGTACGGACGGAGAGAATTTGTTCATTGGTGTCGACGCAGAGAATAGTCTTCTTGGGGCGCATGTTTCTCAGCTTCTCAATTCTGTCTTGCGGTATCGCTGCCTGACTTCAGAGCCAGGTCCAGCGGTGCAGCTTGACGGTTAGGGCCGCATCGGGTGCGTCGGCTGGTTGGCAGACGCGCCGACGTTCGGCGTTCGGTTGACCCGCTGGTGGGGCTGGCGAGCTCTGTTGCGGCGCTCCGTACGAGCTGCGGACTACGAAGTGCGGCAGAAGAAATACCCAGTTAACAAGGCGAGGCTCTCCTGTCTGCTCCGTAAGGAGTCAGCTCCCGGATCGCCGTACAAGCGGAGGCTCGGTGCGACGGATAGCGGGTGCGAGAGAAAGCCGGCGGCTGATTTGGAGCGCAACGGGGCGAGCGACCAGATGGCCGATGGCTTCTCTCAATTCAAATTAATGAGGAACGATTGGTAATTCTTATTCAGCTTTGGCTATTGAATTGCCAGCTTTACTGTTTGGTTTCGTGAAGAACTCGTTCCTTAGTGCTTTCTCACACTACGAGGGGCAGCAGGTCTTGGCAACAGCGAATAAAAGGAGTAAACAGGGAAATATTTCTCTTGCGCATTCACTGAATTTTCAAACTGCCCGCCAATGTTGGAGATTCTAGCCCGACAGCTGTTGAAAACGAGTGTATCGCTACCGGAAAAGACGTCCCATTGCAACCGAAATGGTGCGCCGTCTTACGCACACTTCAAAAGGGAACTTCGCTCCCACTTGCCGAAGCGCCGATCCGCTGGAATCAAAGGTCGATCCGATCGCAGTTCTAAGAAAGGTCTGAACAAGTCCTCGGCATTCCCTCGGGGGCTAAAGGCCCATTGATTTTGCGCGACTTGCGGCGGGACTAAAGTCCCGCCCTTTCAAAACTGCGGCGGGACTCGAGCCGTTCTCCCTATAGCGTAGAGTGTTGCGGTACGAGCGAAACGCGGGGATTCTTCGCGATGCTCAGAATGACAGTCTGATGTTACGCAGATCGGACTCGATGCGGGAAAGGCTGCACGGAAATCGGTACTTGATAACAACGGAGGTTTGTCACTCGTGTCCTGAGTAGGAAGTTCGTTGAAGTATAGTTCGGGCCTTCAGCCCTTTGTCTTTGTACGGAACGCAACCCTAGGCCTTCGGCCTAGGCTGGTATAGAGCGGGCCTTTGGCCCTTATTTTTGTGCAGCAAAGTATTTTGTGCAACGCACTAACAGCCCGTGGTAAAAGTCCAACCTACTTAAAAATTTCCCTCGGGGGCTAAAGCCCGAGTTCATTTTGCAAAAGTTACGGCACGGCTGAAGCCGTGCCCTTTCAAAACGGAACTTTCACCACGGGCTGTTAACGGCTCAGGACAATTCATCCACGACGGATTGCTTCAACTGCGTGCTACCGCGTAACATCAGTCACTTAGAATTTCTGGTCTGCCAGTGCTCCATTTGACACTGCGGCTCATCGAATATATTGTTGATCCAGTCGCATTCGCGGTAAGAAGAAAAGCCTAACCATGACGATGACGCCCAACACGAACCTCACTTGCTGCTGTCGCTGCGGCTGTACGGTGTGGGTGTGCGGATAGGCGAATCGTAGCTAGTTTTTTTTGATTCGAGCAACGCGGAACCCACCCAAGAGCCAACGAGCCGGGTGGGATTTTTATTTTTTGGCAAATTCTAATTTCCGCAGTTGCTCGACAATTTCAACGCCGCGCTGGTTGGTACAGCAGTAAGTGCGGCGAACAAGAAGCACCGATGGCGAAGTGGCTAACGCGCTGGTCTGCAAAATCAGTATTCGCGGGTTCAATTCCCGCTCGGTGCTCCAAAAATTTCTGATGAGAATTCTCTGAAGCAAACAGCAACGGCCTGCCGGGTGGCGGCCCGTTGCTGTTTGCTTCTGCGAGAACGGTCGAATGCTTTAGGATGCAGGAGGAGGTCCCTCTTGCAGCGACTTGGAATTCTGCTCTCTGGACGTGGTTCGAACTTTATCGCCATCGCGGACTCGATCCGCGAGGGTCGTCTACCGGGCGCGGAGATCGCTGTGGCGCTGTCGAATCGACCCGAGGCCGCGGGACTCGATGCAGCGCGCAAGATGGGGCTGCCTGCGATTGCGCTTCCGTCCGCTGGACGCAAGCGCGCCGAGCATGATGCGGAGCTGATTGCCACACTGCGGCAGCATGGCGTCGATCTGGTCTGTCTGGCCGGGTACATGCGCATCCTCTCGCCGGAGTTTGTGCGTGCATTTCCCAATCGCATTCTGAACGTTCACCCGGCGCTGCTGCCTGCTTTCCCCGGTCTCGATGCGCAGGGGCAGGCATTGGCGTATGGAGCGAAGATTGCCGGCTGCACCGTACACTTTGTCGACGACGAGATGGACCACGGCGCGATTGTTCTGCAACGCTCGGTGCCGGTGCTTGATGACGATACGGACGAGACGCTCTCGGCGCGCATCCTCGTTGAAGAACACGTTGCCTACTCCGAGGCCATCGCGCGCGTCGTCAGCGGCGAGTTTCACCTTGTCGGACGGCGCTACATCCACCGCTAGCCATTACCGCAATCGCTGTGACCTTAGAGTCTGTTTAAAAACTGAGCGGTACGACCTGAGATTTGAAATATGCAACGAGGAAATGCGGGGATTCTTCGCTGCGCTCAGAATGACAGCTCGTAAATTGTCAGTAGAAAGCGGAGCTTTTGACCGTTTCTTAGAAGCTGCTGAAACACTGCCTGAATACTCCCGCAGGTAGGAACAAACTCTAACTTCCGACCAACGGGAGGACCCACGCGAAGCACTAAAAAAGGCGTGAAACGCCCGCTCCGCGCGTAGCGGGCCCGTCCGGCAGGACAGTATTTAGACAGCTTTTCAGAAGCCGAGGGTGCGGACGACGTGGCGGATGGCTTCGGCGCTGGTGTGCAGGCTGGCCTCTTCGGCGGCGTCCATGGGGATGGGCAGTTGCCCTTCGACGCCACGGTGGCCGACGATCGATGGCACCGAGAGGCAAACGTCGCTGATACCACGGTAGTCGGTGAGCAAGGAGCTGACCGGAAGGACGCGGCCCTCGTTCCACAGGATCGCCTGTAGGATGGTCGAGACGGCAAGGCCGATGGCGTAGTTGGTTGCGCCCTTGCCTTCAATGATCTTCTCAGCCGAGGTGCGCACGTTGTCGAATAGCTCCTGCTCATTCTGCGGACCGATCTCGCCATGGTCAGGCATCTTCCATCCACGCACCGGGATGCTGCCGATGCTGGCGCTGGACCAGAGAGGAAATTCGCTGTCGCCGTGCTCTCCGGTGATGTAGGCGTGGACGTTCTGCACCGCGATGGAGCAGCGCTCTGCGATGAGGAAGCGGAAGCGCGAGCTGTCCAGCACGGTGCCGCTGCCCAGGACGCGACGGCTCTCCAGACCACTCAGCTTCAGCGCAATGTAGGTGAGTACGTCGACCGGATTGGTGACCATCAGCAGCGTGGCGTTGGGCGCAACGGCGAGCAGTTGCGGAATCAGCGTGCGGCAGATGCCGGTGTTGATTCCGGCCAGATCGATGCGCGTCTGCCCGGGCTTTTGCCGCGCGCCCGCAGTGACGACGATGACGTCGGAGTCGGCCAGCACGTTGATGTCGTCGGAGCCGTCGACCTTAGCCATGGGGACGAACATGAGGCCGTGGTTGAGGTCGAGGACTTCGGCCTCGACCTTGGTCTTGGCCACGTCGTACAGGCTGATGTGCTTGCCGACGCCTTGCACCATGCAGGCGTAGGCGATGGTCGCTCCGACGCTGCCCGCTCCTACGATTCCGATCTTGCCCGCTTGCTCGCTCATCTTGTCCTCGATTTAGTCTCTATGATTTGCACGGCCTACTTCATCTTTATAGATGCAGATTAGCAGGAGGTGAAACAGAAGGTTGCGGACGAGACGCGCGGACGCGGTTTGTCGCGATGAAATTCCGTGCTGGGAATCGATGTTGATTCGGGGGTGAAATTGTCAGCGTCCTGTAACATTCGTAGGCTAATGTGTGGATATATGCGGCTGAGCTTTGTGGTTCCGGCGTACAACGAAGAGACGTATCTTCCGGCCTGTCTGGAGTCGATTCTGACTCAGACCCGAACGATGACTGACTCGGTTGAGATCATCGTGGTCAACAACGCAAGCACGGATCGAACGCGCGAGGTGGCGCTCGGCTACCCCGGTGTGCGCGTGGTCGACGAGCCGCGTAAGGGGCTGACTTTTGCGCGACAGGCGGGCTTTGCGGCGAGTACGGGCGAGCTGATCGCCAACGTCGACGCGGACTCTCGGCTGACGCTGGGATGGGTCGAGCAGGTGCTGGCGGCCTTTTCCGATGAACCGAAGATGGTGGCGTTCAGCGGGCCGTTTATCTACTACGATCTGACCCCGGGCCAACGCATCAGTGTACAGGGATTCTACGCCGTGGCTTTCATGGTCTACGCGCTGAATCGCTATGTGTTGCGCGCAGGATCGATGGTGCAGGGCGGCAACTTCGTGCTGCTGCGCGAGGCTCTGGAGGAGATTGGCGGCTTCAACACCTCGATTGCCTTCTACGGCGAAGACACCGACATTGCGCGGCGACTGAACCACGTGGGCAAGGTGAAATTTACCTTCGACCTGAAGATGTACTCCTCGGCGCGACGGCTAAAGAAGGAATGAATGCTGACCATCGCCGCGCGATACACCATCACCTACCTGTTGACAACCTTCCGCAAGAAGCCCTTCACCGAGGATTACATCGACATCCGCGAGCAGGCCACGGCGGCTCCCGTTGTCGTCGAGCAAGAGGGATAACGCGGGTTCGTCGCATGGCAATTTTGCGACTTGTCGCATCGTTTTTCCCCAGCAAAATCGCATTGACGCGGATTTTTAAAACGCATAATGTCTGAGTATGAATGTTCAACTCACTCCCGGACAGGAAGCGCGGCTGCAACAGCTAGCGGCGCTGACCACTCTGACTCCCGATGAACTTGCGCAAGAGGGGATGGATCGCTTTCTCACCTACGAGGAGGATCTTGTCGCCACGGTTCAACGCGGACGCGAGGATATTGCAGCCGGTCGTCTTGTCGAACACGACGAGGTGTTTGCGCGCATCGACCAGATGCTGCGAAGCCGATGAAGGTTCTCTGGACCGAAAGCGCCGCGGAGGATCTTGCGCGCATCGTCGAATACATCAGCTTGGATAATACAGAGGCTGCGCGCAGGGTCGCCAAGGTTGTGTTCGGGACGATCATGAGTCTCAGCGATATGCCGTATCGAGGACGGAAACGATCCATCGATGGATCGAGAGAGTTGGTCTTCGCTTCATGGCCGTACGTTGCGGTCTACGAGATCATCGACGACAAAATTTACATTGAAGGCATCCGCCACACGTCGCGAAATTGGTCGGAGTAAACACTGCGGCGCATATCGGATTGCTTCGAGGACTATGTGCCGCGCGACTGTTGAGCGTTGCGGAGATGCGTTGGGCGACGCGAGTGACGCGCGTGTGGGCATCAAGTTGAGTTCCTCTTGCAAAAATAATTGCATGCAAATAACGATTTTTCTTGACACGGATTTTCATCAAAACTATACATTCGTTAGCTGCATGTTTTGTTGTTGCAGCTTCGGTGTCTAATCGATAGGGAGAATAGACGAATGGCAACCAAGAAAGCAGCCAAGAAGGTCGCAAAAAAGGCAGCTAAGAAAGTCGCAAAGAAGAAGTAATTCAACCCAACAGGCAAACGCAGAACGGGGGACGCTGGTCAGCGTCCCCCGTTCTGCGTTTGTGCATCGATGAGCGGAAATCCGCTCTGTTATTGGCTATTGTGCGCTCTTTGGCATTGAGAGGTAACCCGATACCTTGTTCTTTTCGATGTTGTTGACGACGATCTCGAACAGGGCCGGGTTCTTGCCGGAGTAGAACTGCACCGGTTCGTCGAGGGTCTTGTCCTTCTTCTCGATGTTGCGGTCGTCGGAGCTGACGACGAGACTGAATCGTCCGCGCTTGTTGTCCACCTTTTCGAGCTTCAACTTGATGGGCGAAAGCAGAGTTGGCTGCGCGCCCTTCTGCAAGGTGAACTCGACGTAGGTGCGGTCGCCCCTGTGCTTCAGCTCTTCGAGCTGATCGTGGTTAGTGGCGATCAGGCCGCTCATCACGCCCGCATCCCCCATCACGCGCTGGAGCTGGCTCTTGGTGGCGTCAAGGTCGCTGCGTGTGGTGGCGACATCGGTCTTGACTCCGCCGACATCGGTCTTCACGTTGGCGACGTCACTCGATACGACCCCGATCTGCTGCTCGGAAACCTGCTGCTGTTGCGCGAGCTTGGCGGTCGCGGCGTTCTGTGATTTTTGCGTGGCAAGAATGACTGCGGTACGCGCGTCGATCTGCTTCTGTGTAGCGCCGACGTTCTGGCCGAGCGTGTCGGCGGTGGCGCGCAGACGAGCGTTGGTGGCTTCGAGATGATCGCTCAGATCCACGTTCTTCTTGTCGGCTTCGACCAGCTTCTGCTCGGTCGCGGCCAGGCGGTTTTGCAAGCCATAGCACCAGGCCAGGGCCCCAGCTCCCAGCAGAACGGCAACGATAATACCTGCGATAAATGCTCCCGTGGTACTTCGTTCGGCCGCAACGGATTCTGTGTCGCTCATAACTGTATTCCTTTCTTTCCTGCTTATTTGTGGGACTGCCCTTGCTTTTTTTGTGATGCCGGACATCTACCGTAGGTTGTATTTCGAGTTTGCATCGGCGATGCGGTCGGTGCATCTAAGAAACTATAACTTATGGAAGGGGTTCCAGTTTCGGTGCAGAGAGACCAACACCGCCACGGCGAGAGTCAGAGGTGGCTCGGCAGAGACCGAGGGTGTGTGAGGATTACGAACTTTGCTGGACGAAAAAACACGGAAAAGAGGGGGAATTCGACCAGTATGGGTCGGAAGCCTACAGAATCCGTGGCAATTATTTTGTCGCTGGGTTATAACCGTACAGTACACTCCATCCTATTTTTGCGCAGAGAAGGTACGCCTATGTCCGCAGGACTCCCGTTGAAGGGACTGGAAGGCATTATCGCCACGAAGTCGTCAGTCTGTTGGATTGACGGGGGTGCGGGGGTTCTCGCCTACCGTGGCATCGACATCCACGAGCTGGCCGAGCAATCGACCTTCGAGGAGACCACCTACCTTTTGTGGTTCGGGGTGCTGCCCAATGCCGCACAATTGGCCGAGTTCCACAAGGAGCTGGCGGTGTCGCGCACGCTGAATTGGCGCATCTATGATTTTCTGCGCAATGTGCCGACCGACGCCACGCCGATGGAGGTGCTGCGCACGGCGGTCAGCCTGCTGTCGCTGTATGACCCGGACGAGAAGGACTCCTCGCACGAGAGTAACGTGCGCAAGAGCTACCGTCTGACCTCGCAAATTGCGATGATTGTGGCCGTCTTCGACCGCATTCGCAAGGGCAAGCCGATTATCGATCCTGACCGCTCGCTCTCGCATTCGGCGAACTTCCTGCGCATGTTGAACGGGGTGAACCCATCGCCCACGGCGACGCGCGCGCTGGACGTTGCGTTGATTCTGCAGGCCGACCACGAGCTGAACGCCAGTACCTTTGCCGCGCGCGTCATTGCATCGACCCTCTCCGATATTCACTCGGCGATTGTGGGCGCAATCGGGGCGCTGAAGGGGCCACTGCACGGCGGAGCAAACGCCGAGACGATGAAGATCCTGAACGCCATCGACGAGGAGGGAGCCGATCCCGTCGAGTATGTGAAGCAGATGTTCGCCGAGAAGAAGAAGATCTCCGGCTTTGGTCATCGCGTCTACCTCACGGAAGACCCGCGCGCGACTCACCTGCGGCGCATGTCGGAGGACCTGTCGCGCTCGGCTGGCGAGACCAAATGGTTCGATATGTCGCGCAAGATTGAACTCTTCGTCAATGAGACTAAGAAGCTGAATGCCAACGTGGACTTCTACTCCGCTTCAACCTACACCACACTGGGCGTGGAGATCGATCTGTTCACGCCGATCTTTGCCATCAGCCGCATCGCGGGCTGGACGGCGCATGTCATCGAGCAGCTCGACGACAATCGCCTGATTCGTCCGCGCGCCGATTACGTCGGTCCGCCCTACCCAGCGCCCTACATCCCGATTGATCAACGCTGAAAGGAAGCTCTGAACAAGACCTCAGTGTTTCCGCAGCCAGCAAATCCCTCTGGATTTTTCGGCGCTTGCGTCGGAACCGAAGTCCCGCGCTTTCAAAGCGAGAGGGAGCTTGTACAGAGGCTCTTCAATGGTAGTAACATGGGCAGCGCGTGAGCCTTCTTGCAGATTGCTGCCGGAAGGCTCATCTGATGTCTGTATCCTTTATGCAGGTATGCAGGTCTGCGTCTGACTTATATGAGTAGGAGCTTTCGATTGTCCATCCTCCGAGCTGGGCGGAGCCTGCGGTTGTCGGTTGCCGCATCCTTGTTTCTCTTCGTCGCGCTGGCTTCCGCAGGGCAAGCGCAAGGGACTCATGCGACTCCGTCGACGCAGCCAACTTCGACAACTTCGGCAAGCGATCTGGACGAATTGAAGGTTCTGAGCGCAGTGGCAAAGCTCAACGATGGCGAGAGCGGCGAGAGCGCGGACATGCTCAGCGCTCCGCGCGGATTCACCGGGGCGTTTACGACCAGTACGCAGTACGACTCGAATGATGGCTGGTCATCGCAACTGGTTCCATTCATGGGGTATCGCGTCTGTCGTTCCTTCAGCGTGGACGTGAGTACGATTTTGTATACAAAGATCAAGGTTGATGCCAATATCGGTACCAAGGCTAAGCCCGTGTATGCCGCAGTTTCTCCGAAGAGCGGCGCCTTTGGCGACACAACGCTCTCGTTCCACGGAAATGTACGAGCGCTCACGGTCGACTATACGGGAACTTTCTCGCTGGGGCTGCCCTCGGGCAATACAAAGTACGGTCTGGGCGCGGGGCAGGTTACCTACAACGTTAATCATCATTTTGAGAAGAGCTTTGGCCTGTTTACTCCCAACATCGAACTGGGCTATGGCAACGCCAGCAGCCTGGTGGACCCGAACGTTCTGAAGGACTATATCTCAGTCGGCCCGATGGCGCACTTTCAGGCCGGGACATTGGTCGATCTGCCGTTGCGGATGGACTTCGAGGCCGATGCCTACGAGGAGCTGCCGCTGGATAAGGACTTCGTCTACTCGACGACCGGAGCCGGAAAGAAGAAGGTGACGACGGCGACCAACATTGATCCTGCCGAGGACAACGGATTCATCACCTTGCTGGATATTCCCTTGAGCCACACCATTACCATGACCAGCTTTTACAGCCACAGCCTGCGCGACCACAACGATATTGCGGGCTTCTCGTTTACGTTTGTTCTGACAGCCCCGCCGCGTTCTTCGGAAATGCCGTTCTAGTACCGCGACCGCATGAAAAGGTCGTCAGGAAAGCAACAGCAGATCCCTACGGGATGACAAACTAAAAAATACGCGGTTACATCATCACACGGTCGCGGTACTAGCTAGAACGGAAAGAAAGCCTGTGCTGGCAAATCGCGGTATGCTTTCCATACAACTTTATTGCGGTAAGAACCAAGTAGCCTGCGGACGACAGGGGGGACGATGAAGATTGCTGCGCGAGTAACGGACGTGATCGGCGGAACTCCGCTGGTGCAACTCAACCGGGTGACCGAAGGATGCGGCGCGCGCGTGGTGGCGAAGCTGGAGAGCCGCAACCCGGCTGGTAGCGTGAAGGATCGCATTGGCCTAGCCATGATCGAGGCGGCAGAGCGCGCAGGCAAGATTACTCCGGGCAAGACCGTGCTGATCGAACCCACCAGCGGAAACACCGGCATTGGACTGGCGTTTGCGGCGGCGGTTAAAGGCTACAGCATCATCCTGACCATGCCGGAGACGATGAGCGTGGAGCGGCGCATCCTGCTGCTCGCCTACGGGGCGAAGATCGTGCTGACGTCGGGCGCGAACGGCATGAAAGGTGCCATCGCAAAGGCCGAAGAGCTACAGCGCGAGACGCCCGACAGCTTTATTCCGCAGCAGTTCGACAATCCGGCGAATCCGAAGATTCACTTCGAGACCACCGGACCGGAGATCTGGGACGATACGGATGGAACCGCGGACATTCTCGTCGCTGGCGTGGGCACGGGCGGTACGCTGACCGGCATCAGCCAGTACATCAAGGCGCGCAATCCCGGCTTCTTGACCGTGGCGGTTGAGCCGTCCGACAGCCCCGTGCTCTCTGGCGGAGCGCCCGGGGCGCACAAGATTCAGGGGCTTGGCGCGGGCTTTGTGCCCTCGGTGTTGAAGCAGGAGTTGATCGACGAGGTCGTCCGCGTGACCAACGACGAGGCCTTCGCGATGGCGCGACGACTGCCCAAAGAGGAGGGTCTGCTGGTCGGCATCTCTGGCGGTGCGGCGGTCCATGCGGCGGTGCAACTGGCGCACGAACCAAAGCACGCGGGCCAATTGATTGTTGTCATTCTGCCCGATTTCGGCGAGCGCTACCTCTCCACCGGCCTCTTCGACCAGTTACGCCATCAGGCTCTGGCCACGCCAACCTCCACGATCACTCTATGAATCTGATCGCATCCATTCGCGAAGACATCCGCTGCGTATTCGAGCGTGACCCGGCTGCGACCTCGCAGGCGATGGTGCTGCTCTGCTATCCCGGGCTACAGGCGGTGTGGGCGCATCGCGTGCAGCACTGGCTCTGGCGAAAGAATCTTCGCGTGCCTGCGCGCTTCCTTTCGCAGATCACGCGCTTCTGGACCGGCGTGGAGATTCATCCTGGCGCGCAGCTTGGGCGTCGCCTCTTCATCGACCACGGAATGGGCGTGGTGATTGGCGAGACGGCCATCGTCGGCGACGATGTGACGCTGTATCAGGGCGTGACGCTGGGTGGTACCGGCAAGGGCTTTGGCAAGCGACACCCCACGCTGTTGAACGGCGTCTTCGTCGGCAACAACGCCAACATTCTGGGCAACATCACTATCGGGGAGAACTCGCGCGTGGGCGCGGGCTCGGTGGTGGTGCGCGACGTTCCGCCAGATTCGACCGTCGTTGGCGTACCCGCACACATCGTCTATCAGGATGGCAAGCGCGTACTGATTACCGATCCGCACGAGGTCAACGACCCGCTCTCGGACGTTATTATCGCGCTGGCCGACGAGGTCAAGCAGTTGTCGACGCGCGTCGAGCGGCTGGACGGCGAGTTGCAGCAGACCGCGTGGCAGGAGCCTGCCAACGCCTTCACCGTGGAGGAGGAAGAGCGCGCGCAGTACCGCACCGAGCAGCTACAGCGAACCGACAGCGTCAGCATGGGCGAGGGGATCTAAAAATGTTGAAGAAGCTCTGTCAGGCTCTCGGTCTCGCCTCGCTGATTCTGGTCGTCAATTTCGGCGATCTGCTCGCGGGCGGTGCGGATGTCCGCATGCACACTCCGTTTTCGCTGGCTCATATCTGCTATGCGCAGATCGCTGACATTCTTCTGCTTGCCCTTCTTCTCTTCGTCGTTCTTGCCCTGCTGGAACGCACGCGCTTCTACCCGTGGGTTCGCCTGCTGCTGATCGTGGTCATTCCGCCGTATCTGATGCTGCGTAGCCAGTCCATCAATCCCTACGAGCAGGTGGAGGGGATGGTCTACTACTTCGCCATCGTCTGGACCGGCATTGTTCTTCTCCTCATCCTGCGATTCGACCAGTGGCACGCCCGCCTGCTGCGCGCCTGTAGCGGTCTTGCCGCCGCGATGGTCCTCTTTGCACTGGCGGCCATTGCACAGCTTCTCTGGCTTGCCACTTGGAAGCCCGCTCCCAACCAGATCAACGCTGCCTGGAATCAGCCCTCCGATCTCGCACTTGCGCCTCAGCCGCCGCGCCAGCATCCGCTCCTGGTCTGGATCGTCTTCGACGAGCTCTCCTACGATCAGCTCTTCGAGCATCGCGCGCACGACCTTGCTCTTCCCAACTTCGACGCTCTCCGTGCCCAGAGTACGCTCTACACCAACACGCGACCCATTGGCTACCACACCGTCGTGGTTCTTCCCTCGCTGCTTACCGGACAGGTCGTCGACGGCTACCATTACTCCTTCGACAACCACCTGCAAGTCCACCACCCCACCGAACCCGGCTGGCACGCGGTCGATGGAACCCACTCGGTCTTTGGCGACGCGGTTCAGAACGGCTGGCGCACCGCCGCCGTCGGCTGGTACAACCCCTACTGCTCCATCTACGGCGACGCCATCCAAAGCTGCTACTGGACCAATCACGACATGGTCGACAGCGACATGAGTCAGCGCGCACCCTTTGCCAGCAACGTCATCACTCCGCTGCGCCAGCTCGTCCACGAGACCGAGTCTCCCATCCTCGCCGACCGCGAGCAATGCACCTTCGAGGTTCGCCAGCGTTACCAAACCGAGACCGACCTACAGCAGCACGCCGTCCAACTGCTGCGCACCGATCAGGCCGACTTCGTCTTTCTCCACCTCGCCATTCCGCATAGCCCCAATCTCTGGAGCCGCATCCACGACGACTACACCGACCGCTGCGGTAGCTCCTACCTCGACAACCTCGCCCTTACCGACCGCGTCCTCGGCCAGTTCCTCTTCACGCTCCAGTCCTCGCCCCGTTGGTCCCAGACCACCCTCATCGTCCAAGGCGACCACAGTTGGCGCACGGCTCTGTGGTACGGCCTGCCAGCCTGGACCGATGAAGACAACGCCGCCTCGCGCGATGCATTTGACCCGCGTCCCGCCCTGCTCATCCACCAGCCTGCGCAGACTCAGCCGCAGACGGTTGACTCTCCTTGGTCGATCCTCCAGATCCACACCATCGTCGAGCAGATCCTCCACCACCAACCGCCTACGCTGTAGTGCCATGAGTCAGAAGTTTGATAGAGCATTTTCAGCGATAGCGTAATGTGCCGCTCTGCGGACGAAATGCGGGGATTCTTCGCTGCGCTCAGAATGACAATCTGATGTTACGCAGACCCTGACCCGATGCGGGAAAAGCTGCACGGAAATCGGCACTTGATAACAACGGTTGCTTTTCACTCGTGTCCTGAGTCAGAAGCTCGTTGAAGTATAGTTCGGGCCTTCAGCCCTTTGGCTTTGTACGGAACGCAACCCTAGGGCTGCGCCCTAGGCTGGTATAGAGCGGGCCTTTGGCCCTTGTTTTTGTGCAACGAAGTTTTTGTGCAACGCATTAACGACTCAGGACAATTCAACTCAACCACGGCGAACTGCTTCCACTGCGTGCTACCGCGTAACATCAGTGACAATCATCAAAATTCTCTATCGCGGCTGGAGAGCTGCTCTAACGCTTCCTGCTCCCTCCGTAAATGCAAATGCAACAGCAACGGCTCGTGGCTTTGGCGGTTTACATTCCCACCCATCGCGATGAAACTGCGATGGATGGGGCACCCGGCAACTGCTGCCGAAGATGGGACACCACAACGGTCAAAACGCATTGCCCGCGAATATCTTCGTGCCGGTATCATGGATCACAGTGTCTTCCCCAAAGAAAATCACGCGCGGGTCGAACCAGCCGCCTGATCCTCGCATTGAGGAGGGCAATGCTGTGTCGCCTCTTGCCGCCGAGCCAGATCTTGCCGCCGAGCATGACCTAGCCGCCGAGCGCAAGCACATCGCCGAACGCCAGTTCCCCAGCCTGTACGATTTTTTCTCGCCCACCGGCCTGCTCTCCCGCTCCACGCTCGCCTTTGAGTACCGCAAGGGCCAGTACGAGATGGCGCGCGCCATCGAGAAGGCATTTGCCGACAAACGTCACCTGATCGTCGAGGCGGGCACCGGCACCGGTAAGACTCTGGCGTATCTGCTGCCCGCGTTGCGTCTTGCACGCGAGACCAACCAGCGCATCATTATCTCCACGGGCACGAAAAATCTACAGGAGCAGCTCTTCTTCAAGGACGTGCCGTTTCTGGAGTCGCTCCTCGGCCCGCTGAAGGTCTGCTACATGAAGGGTCGCGGTAACTACCTCTGCAAGAACAAGCTCTACGCCCTGCGCGATTCGCCACTGCTCAACGGGCTCGAAGAGGTTGGGCAGTTCCACGCCATCGCCGCTTGGGAGAAGACCACCGCCACCGGCGACCGCGCCGAGATCGACGCCCTCCCCGAGTCCTCCGCCCTCTGGCCCAAGATCGACGCCCGTGGCGAGGCCTGCCTCGGCCAGTCCTGTCCCGACTGGGAGAAGTGCTTTGTCACCACCATGCGGCGCAAGGCGCTGGAGTCCGAGATCATCATCGTCAACCACCACCTCTTCTTCGCCGATATGGCGATCAAGCTGCAAGCCGGAGCCGCGCCCGACTCCGGCGTTCTGCCCGCCGCCGCCGTCGTCATCTTCGACGGGGCGCACGAACTGGAGGAGGTTGCCAGCAACTACTTCGGCATCGGCCTCAGCACCCAGCGCTTCGACGAGCTGGCCCGCGACGTGGACACCATGCTCAAGGCTAAACATGCCTCCACCCCCGCCATCGAGAGCGCCACCAACACCCTGCGTGAGCGTTCGCGCATGTTCTTCGCCGCCCTACCCTCCAGCCCGGAGCTGAGCGCCAACGGCCTTGGCCGGATGCCCTTCGAGGACCGCGCCGACTTCCTCGAAGAGCGCGGTGACACCTACACCGGCGCGCTCAACGCCCTCACCCGCCTCGAAGGCGAGCTAGACCGCCTGAAGGATGTCGACGAAGCTCCCGGTTTGCGCAAGCGCACCATGGAGATCGCCGCGCACCTCAAGTTTCTCCTCGAATCCGACGACCCTAACACCGTCTTCTGGATCGAGCGCCGCGCCGTCGGAGGCGTCCGTAATCTGGTCCGAGCCCCAGGCCACGCCAGCTACCACACCCACCTGCAAGCCACGCCGATTGATGTCTCGCAACTGATGGCCTCAGCTCTGTTCGACAGCTACAACTCGGTCGTCCTCACCTCGGCCACGCTGACCGTCGCCACCGGCGAAAACTCCACCGGCTTCGAGCACATCTCGCGTCGCCTCGGCCTGACGCTGGCGCGCGAGCTGGTCGTCCCCTCGCACTTCGACTACCCGCGTCAGGCGCTGCTCTACCTGCCCACGGGAATGCCCAATCCCAGCGAGCCCGACTTCTTTCCCCAAGCCGCCGAACGCACCCGCCGCGTCCTCGAGATCACCCAAGGCCGCGCCTTCTGCCTCTTCACCAGCTATGCCCAGATGCGTGCCATGCACGAGCGTCTCTGCTCCGAGCTGCCCTACCCGCTGCTCTTGCAAGGCTCCGCCCCGCGCAACGTGCTACTCGACCAGTTCCGCGACACGCCCAACGCGGTCCTCTTCGGCACCTCCAGCTTCTGGCAAGGCGTAGACGTGCAGGGCGAGCAGCTAAGCTGCGTCATCATCGACAAGCTGCCCTTCGCCGTCCCATCCGACCCGGTCGTCAAAGCCCGCATGGACGCCATCTCAAACGCTGGTGGCAACCCATTCTTCGACTACCAAGTCCCCTCCGCCGTCATCACTCTGAAGCAAGGCTTTGGCCGCCTAATCCGCTCGCTAGAAGACCGTGGCGTCCTGATGCTGCTCGACCCGCGCATCCAGCGCGCTCGCTACGGCCGCATCTTCCGCGACTCCTTGCCCCCCTACCGCCTCACCCAATCCATTGAGGACGTAGAAGCCTTCTTCGCTGCCTCACCCCCAACCGCATAAGCAATTTGCTTGTCATTTTGCTTGTCATTCCGCAGCGTAGCGGAGGAATCCGCTTTTGCCGTTGCCTGTTCCAACCGAACGGCCACATCGAGCGCCCCTCGGAAAATTAGCGAACCACAAATTGAGCTTGCTAATTCGATGTTCTATCGATACCCTCGCTTCATCTGCTGTACCTTTAAAATGTTATGCAAACTGGACTCTCTACTCACGTCTTCTTTCAGCACCGCCTGCACCCCGGCCTGCTGGACGCCCTCCTAGCGGCAGGCAAGCAGGCCCCCGGGCCAAATGCTACCGGGTCAATGACCATTGAGGTCTTTGCCGCGCGTCATCATTTCGACTACACCGACACGCCCGCCGTGCGCGAGCTTGCCGCCTGGTTCCGCTCGAATGATGTTCACGCCGTGCTGCATCAGCCGATCTATGTCACCGAGGGTGGTCGTGACTTCACTCCTGCGGATGCAGCGCAATGGTCACGCCATGTTGCGCCGAACCTCGACCTGCTCGCGCCTGAGAAGGCGCACCGCATTGCCGCCATGGACGAGATCAAGCGCGCGCTGGAGTCCGCCGAGCAGGTGCCTTTCACGGCCATGGTTCTCGGCCTTGGCCTGAAGGACGCACTCTGGGACGAGCCCGCCATCGAGCACTCGCTGATTGCCATCGAGCATCTCAAGGCGTTTGCCGCGCCGCTCGGCGTCCGCCTGCTGTTGGAAAATCTGGAGAACGAAGTTACCACGCCGGAGCACCTGCTCTACATCCTGAAGACGGGCCACTTCGACACGGTTGGCGTCTGCCTGGACGTGGCCCACCTGCATCTCGCGATGCCCGCCTCGGACGCTCCGCACGACTCCGGCGTTGCCGCCGCGGTTGAGCTGCTCGGCTCGCGCATTGCGCAGGTGCATCTGCACGACAACCACGGCAGCTTCAGCCACGTTACCGACAGCAAGGACGAGCATCTATGGCCCGGAGAGGGCACCATCGACTGGCCTACCGTCACCTCGGCGCTCGCCCCACTACCCGCCACCACGCCCGCCATATTGGAGGCCGTCACCAGCCGCGACGAATCGCCCGAGTCCATCACCAGCAAGGCCGCCGCCGTCTTCCACCACCTCGCCGAACTGGCCTCCGCTTAGGGAAGGTCTGAACAAGTCGTCAGCATTCCCTTGGGGGCTAAAGCCCGATTGATTTTGCGCGACTTACGGCGGGACTAAAGTCCCGCCCTTTCAAAACGAGAACTTGTGCAGAGGTTTCCTAGCGCGATCCTCCCACTGCGATACCATAGACGCGTGTCCATTATTCACGTAAACACCGCCTCCGCTCGCTACGATGTCACGATTGCTCCCGGCCTTCTGCACACGCTGTGTCCGCGTCTGCGCAAGCTGACGCCCGGAAAGGCCCCGCGCCTGTTTGTCGTCACATCGTCCGAGATTTGGGCGCTGTGGGGCAAGGCGTTTCTGGCCAGCTTCCCGGCGAAAGAGCAGCCGACCACGATCTTTCTGCCCGCCGGCGAACGCTACAAGCGGCTGGCACAGGTCGAGGCGTTGGCCCAGCAACTGGCAGAGGCCGGGGCCGACCGTGACTCCATTCTGCTGGCCTTTGGCGGCGGCATCGTCGGCGACGTGACGGGATTTCTGGCCGCTATCTACATGCGCGGCATCCGCTACGTTGGCCTGCCGACGACGATGCTGGCCATGGTCGATTCGTCGCTGGGCGGAAAGACCGGCGTGAATCTGGTCGCTGGCAAGAACCTGATCGGCGCATTCCACCATCCACTGGCCGTCTTCAGCGACATCAACACGCTGGGCACGTTGCCCGCCGCAGAGCTGCGCGCCGGGCTGCAAGAGGCCATCAAGTCGGGAATTATCCGCGACGCCAAACTCTTCCGCTTCATGGAGAAGAACGCCGAGGCGATTCTCTCTGGCGACGCCGATGCGCTCGCAAAGGTCGTTGCGGCCTGCGTCAAGGTCAAGGCCGAGGTCGTGGGCAAGGACGAGAAGGAGGCTGGCCTGCGCATGATTTTGAACTTCGGCCACACCGTCGGCCACGCCATCGAGGCGGCGACGCACTACCGCAAGCTGCTGCACGGCGAGGCGGTCGGCTGGGGATCGATTGCCGCGCTGCACCTGTCGCTTAACCGCCAGCGCATTACGCCAGAGGAGTTCGCGCGCATGGCGAATTTGGTGCTGCGCTATGGGCCGATTCCGGCGTTCAAGGCTCCGGCAGAGAAGCTCGTGGAACTGACGTACGCCGACAAGAAGAACCGCAGCGGACGGCGCGCGTTCGTGCTGGCAACCGGCATTGGCTTGACCGAGGTCGCCTACGACGTCACCGATGCCGAACTCGTTGCTGCGACCGAATCCATGCTGGAAACCGTGCGGCAGAGCTAGCGAAAGACGAGAATGCCAACCATCCCCGAGCACGAAACGAATCTTGGAGCGCGGCCCACGGGCGCGACCGATGCCGCCGCCGCAGCCGAGAACATTCAGCAGATGTTCGACACCATTGCGCCGCGATACGACCTGCTGAACCACCTGCTGTCGGTCGGCATCGACCGGCTGTGGTGGTGGCGGACGGCGCGCGCTGTGCGGTCGATTCTGGCGCGGCCCGAGGCCGTGGTCCTCGACCTGTGCTGCGGCACGGGCGATATGACGATGGCGCTCGACAGGCTGCGGCCACGGCTCCGCAGGCAGCGGAAAGAGGCAGTGTTAGCTCAATTCGCAGAAGGCCCGGGGCTAATGCCCCTTGATTCTGGGGACTTTATTCAGGGGACTGAAGCCCCCTGCTCCCTCCGAAGGGCAAAAACAGGAGTTTCTCTGCAGCCTGACCGCGTTGAGCGGAAGGAGAGCCAGAACGCTTCGGGCACCGCAACTGCACCAAACTACGAAACTGCACCAAATGTCGCATCTGTACGAGGAGCTGTGCCCTTGCGAGGAGTCGATGAAAATGCTCCGATTCTGGCTTTGGACTTCTCGCGCCAGATGCTGGCTCTGGCTCAGCCGAAGTTTGCGGGACGCAACATCCGCTCGATTGAGGGCGATGCGCTGCATCTGCCCTTTGCCGACTCGTCGATCGATCTGGTCACCTGTGCCTTCGGCTTTCGCAACCTGGCCAGCTACCCCGAGGGGCTCGCCGAGCTGTACCGTGTGCTGCGCCCCGGCGGCGAGATTGCGATTCTCGACTTCAACCAGCCGACCGGGCTGATGGGCTCGCTCTACAACCTCTATTTTAAGGGTGTGCTGCCGCTGGTGGGGCGGATCGTCTCGCACGACGCTTCGGCCTACACCTATTTGCCGGAGTCGGTGGCGCGCTTTCCCCGACCGTCGCGGATGTTGGAGCTGGTTGGCGAGGCGGGCTTCACGGCACCCTCTT
>Ga0182011_10001339_pt1 | contig 21606 bp, 17 predicted proteins | sample 711E1DmetaG_FD_120481 | JGI IMG/M metagenome (GOLD analysis project Ga0182011, IMG submission 120481) | Permafrost microbial communities from Stordalen Mire, Sweden - 711E1D metaG | ecosystem: Environmental > Terrestrial > Soil > Wetlands > Permafrost | place: Sweden: Stordalen | collected... | reverse complement strand
TTTATTGGTACAACCCGATTCTAATGGAGCGTCCGTCTTCTTATTAATCCAGGTACTTTCTACTATATTTTCTACTCACGTCTTACCGCACAGATGGGGACAGGTACTTTACACTTCTTTTTCTACCGCTTAGCCACGGGAGCAATCAAAGAACAGAAAAGTAGAAAGTACCTGTACGCACGTGCCATTGAAAGTAGAAAAAAGTGGAAAGTCCCTAGTCCTGGGTGGGCTCTTCGAAGTAGCGGTGGAGCTCCGGCGGCAGCACGTGGTAGTCCAGGTCCTTTATCTCACCGGTGAGGTCCGCCGAGTTGTAGGTGTTCCAGAACAGGGCGGGCCGGTGCCCCAGTCCGTGCCCGCGCAGGAAGGCAAGCGCGCCCGCGAAGGTCTTGCCGGTGTACGTCCCCTCCAGCTTGATCCCGTCGCATGAATCGGCGAGCGACACCGCGGCCATCCCCTCCGGGGTGAACTTCGCGTAAGTGGGGCCGCTGAAGTCGTCCATGAGGAAGAGGTCGCGAGGGTGCACGGCTCTGGCCACCCCCCCCTCCCCGTAGCGGTTGATGAACCCCGCTGCGGCGTTCACGTGCCTGGCCAGCAGGTAGCGGTTGCAAGCCACCTTGTCGACCACGCGGACCGACACCACTTGAGTGCGCAGCCCCGCCAGGGCGGTGCCCAGGATCAGGCCCGCGGCGGTGCTGCCGCTGCCGTAGGTCACGAAGAGAAACTCCGGCTCGGGCAACAGCCCGCCGTCGACCTGCCTCTTCAACTCGAGGGCGGCATCCACGTAGCCAAGCGTCCCCAGGACGTTCGAGCCCCCGGGCGGGATGACGTAGGGGAGCTTGCCGGTCCCGCGGTCGAAGCCCTGCACCATCGCCTTCACCAGGCCGACCGGTTGTGCGAGCGGAGAGCCGGTTATCACAAAGCTGGCGCCGTGGACGTGGTCGAGCAGGAGGTTCTTGCGAACGTAGGCCGCGTTCGGCTGAGGCATGAGGACCGCGATGGTGCGCATGCCCAGCCGCTCCCCGTGCACCACCGTGGCCAGCACGTGGTTGGATCCCACCGCCCCGAAAGTGATCAGCTGCTGATGCCCGCCCGCCCGCGCGTCGGCGAGCACGAACTCGAGCTTGCGTACTTTGTTGCCGCCGTAGAACGGCGAGCTCAGGTCGTCGCGCTTTATGTAGAGCGCGTCCAGCCCCTCGGAAGCGCACACTCCCGCCAGTCGCTCCACCGGCGTGGGATACTCGCCGAGCGTGGTCCACTCGACCCGCCCGCGCAACCCCGGGAACATCTCGAAGATTTCCGGCCTCATCGACAGACCTCGCCTCTCTTTTCCGGCTTCGAATCATGGAGCCCGCCTGCCCGAAAAAGCCCAATGCAGAATCCCGGCTCCTTCTATATAGTAAATGACATGGGACAGTTCGGAGACTTCCTGATACGGATAATGCGGCAAATCGGGTTCGGGATCTGCCACCAGATCGGCGAGAGGAGCCTGAGCTTCGGCGGGCGGGTGCTGCCCGTATGTGCCCGCTGTACGGGGATCTTCCTGGGGTTCGCGGTCTGCCTGACGGTCCTGCTCGTCGCCTACAGGGGGCGCCCCCCTCGCTACCCGTCATGGCCGAAGATCGCGTTCCTGGTCTTGCTGTTCGTGCCCACGACGGTGGACGCGGTGACCTCTTACGCCGGTCTCCGCGAGTCGGGCAACGCGATCCGTATGGTCACGGGAGCTCTGGCGGGGACCGCGATTGCGGCGCTCCTCCTGCCGCTGGTGGCGGGCGCTCTGCTGCAGGTCAGGCATGTCGATTTCCCCGAGGAGCGTGCCAGGATGCTCGAGCCGGCCTGGGCGGCTCCCGCCCTGCTCGCCGTTCCCGCGTTGCTCTCGCTCGCCATATGGCCGAGCTGGCCGGGCGCCTTCTGGTTCTGGGCGCTGCTGGTGACCGCCTCGATCCTCTTCACGCTCCTGGCATTGAACTTCACGCTGGTGGTGCTGGTGCTCGAGGGCCTGAGGGTGTCCGAATCGGCATCCGCCCCGGCGTGGTTCACCGGCATCGCGGTTGCCGCGGTGATAGCCGAGCTGGTCGTGTCCAACCGGCTGCACTGGCTGGTCCAGCGGACACTGTGACCCGCAAGCGCCGGCCCGCGCCTCGAGAGATGTAATAGTCAAAGGGAGGCAAGGTCGTGACTGGCGCCGCGGCAGGCGCTAGAATACCAGCAAGGTGCCGGGACGTCGAGGAATAGGAGGCTTCACCAGATGCATGTTCCCAAGGAGAAGATAAGGGTAACCATCCTCGTGGAGAGGTTCCGCATCGTCGGTGACATGTACCGCTACCCTGGCGCGCGCCTTCTCGACCTCGTCAACGTCAAGGACACCGCGTTCATTCCGGTGACCGACGCCCAGGTCTTCAGCCTCAGCGACGGCAAGCTGCTTCACTCCAGCGATTTCGTGGGTGTCAACCGCAACGCAATCTCGTTCTTCTACCCGATGGACCAGGGACAGGCGGACGGGTAGCAGGCAACGCTACCTGCCGGAGAGCCCGACCTCGTGGGTCGAGGTGATCTTCGCCAGTTTCTTGAAGAAGCCGATCTTCAGCAATATGTAGGAGTTGGCGTACTCCACCACCGTCACCTTGACGCTCAGCTTGGTGGGGGCGTCGCTGGGCAGGAAGAAGACCTGGCACTGCTGCACTTCTTCGTCGCTCAACCCCGATAGCTTGAGCTTGGTGGTGACGTCCGTGACGGCTTGCACCTGGTCGTGGCTCAGGTTGTAGCTGTTGGCGGCGGCGTTCGCCATGTCGTCGGACATCTGGGACACGGAGAACCTGTCCCACAGAAGCGGCCCGAATTCGACGATGATCAGGATGATGAGGGCGAAGACGACCCCGTAGAGGATCACGCGCCTCAGGATCTGGCCGCTCTCATCATCGAGGAGCCTTCTTAATCGCAACTGCGACCTCCTTGGTCTAATCACTCTCGATTATCGTGTCCTCTTCGACCGGCTCCGTGCCATGCGGCTCCAGCTCGCTCTGTCTCCGCCTCAGGAACCGCCCGAGGAGGTGTTTCAACGCGCGCATCTCCTCGGATTTGAGGAGGACCGCCATTCCCAGGAAAACCGCCGCCGCTACGATCAGCGCCGCGGTGACCTGCAGGAACTGCTCGAGGAACGTCGCCGTCCCCACGTACTTTCCGCACGCCCAGGCTGTCGCCCAGGTTGCCGCGCCCATCACCGCGGACGCCGCCACGATCTTGGCCAGCGAGAGAAACACCCGCTTGCCGTCCAGGCCTCCCAGGCGCCTGCTCAACACGACCCACACGAGGATGGTGCCCACGAAGTAAGCCGTGGTATTGCCGAGCGCCAGGCCGGACACTTTCATGACATTACTCTTAAAAGAGTAGAAGTAAATAAAGTCTACAGCAATGTTCAATCCTATGATGATTCCCGCTACTATCATCGGCGTCTTGGTGTCCTGCATTGAGTAGAACACCTTGAGGGTCAGCATGAAGAATGAGAAGAAGAACAGGCCGAGCACGAAGTACAGCACTACGCTGGCCAGCATCTCGGTGTCGGCCGCCCCGAAGTTCAGCCGTTGCAGCAGCAGCCGCACGATGGGAGTCGCCAGGATCGCGTAGGCCACGGATGCCGGGATGACCACGAAGGCCGTGGTCCTTATCCCCAGTGAGGTCGAATCCACGATCTGCTTCTTGTTCTTGCGGACCGAGGACTCCGAGAGGCTGGGGAACAGCGCGGTGATGATGGAGACCGCGACTATCCCGTAGGGCAACTGGAAGAAGATGTAGGCGTACTGGAATGCCGATATGCCTCCGGACACCTGCGCCGCCAGGATGTTCACCACCCAGAGGCCGACCTGGTTGATCAGCACGTAGATGACCACCGGGACCGCGAGCCTGCCTATCTTCCGCACCGCCGGGTGCTTGAGGTCGATGACCGGCTTGTAGCGGAATCCGGTCCTCCGCACCCAGGGGAGCTGGATGATCGCCATCCCCACGACCCCCAGGGTCGCGCCGATGGCCAGCACGTACTTGTTCGGGTACACGGCGTAGATTATGACGGTCGCGATGACGATGATGTTGTTGACGATCGGCGCGAAGGCCGGGATGGTGAAGTGCTTGTACGAGTTGAGGATGCCCGTGTATATGGCACAGAACCCGTAGAACACGACCTCGAAGATGAAGAACCGCAAGAGGAAGATCGCGTCGGTCTCCATCTGCTGGCGTCCGTGGGCCAGGAAAGTCTGTGCCTTGATGATCCAGGGGGCGGTGATGCACAGGCCGACGCTCACCACCAGCAGCACCAGCAGGGTGAGGTTGAAGACGGAGTTGGCCACATGCCAGGCCTCCTGCTCGTCTTTCGTCCGCAGGTACTCCACGAAGACGGGGATGAACAGCGACGCCAGGACGCCTCCGAGTATCAGGTCGTAGACGATGTTGGGGGTGATGTTGGCGAGGTTGAAGGAGTCGGCCATCGCCTTGCCGGTCAGCCCCAGTACCGAGGCGAGCGCGGCCGTGCGTGCGAAGCCGGTGATGCGGCTGATGCCGGTGCCCAACGTCATGACCGAGGCGCCGCGCGCGAACGAGGCTTCCTTGAGACCGGCCTTAGACTTCTTCTCCCCGGCCTTCTTCGGCGTTTCCGACTTTTCCTCGCCTATGCTTGCCTGCCTTTCGCAGTTCAGCCGTCTGCCGCACCCAGAGAAGCCCAATGAGCAAAAGGACCCCGCCCACCACCATTATGGCGAAGGTGTTGAACCGGCTGGTAAGAACGCTCGAGTCGACCTCCCCGAGGATGAAGTCACCCGTCTGCACGCGCGCCAGGAACCGGACCCGGCCCTGCTTTTTCACTCTCACCGGTATCTCAAGGACGTTCTCCTTCGGCTCGAGCGTGACCTTCTGGACGCTGCCCTGGGGGAACGTGAGGCCGTTGCTCGCAAGCGTGATAGTCGCGCGTATCGGGTAACTCGTCCCGTTGACTATCGACAGCGAGATCGTCTTGTCGGAGGAGCTTATCGAGAAGGTGCCCGTCTGTGGGACCTGGACCTTTGCCAGCTCGACGTCCACGGTCCCGCTCACCCAGGAAGCGTACGAAAGGCCCTGGATTTGCCGGGACCACTCGCTCCAGACGTCGCTCTCGCTGTAGGCAAGGTCGCGGGCCATGGGCGCAAGCAGGAGATTGTCCGGCTTCACCATCGCCTTGAAGCCCTGATACTGGCTGCGCGCGCTGGCAACCTGGGAGAAATAGTCGTTCGAGGGCGGGCCAGGGTCCGGTATGTCGAGGGGGTCGTTCTCCAGGGACGGAACGTTCATGATGCTCTGCGCGAACGTGGTGGTCTTCAGCCAGGGCGCGCCCGAGATCGCTTTCATAACCTCGTTGAGCACCTGGCGTGACGGCCTCCAGGTGCTCGGCCACTCCACGGTGCAGTCACGCAGCTTATCGGGCCTCTCCAGGTACAGGTTGGTCAGCTCGGAGAGGATGCACTGGGCTACGCCACCAGGGTCTTCGCTCTGGCTGACCCGGTCGAAGACGCCGCGCAGTCGCGCGTCCTCGAACAGGGCCTGGACCTTACCGCCATTGGCGCCCCCGGCGAGATCCACCGGCTGGCCGAGCGTCGCTCCTTTCAGCAGCCTTCTGCCAGCATTGCTCCTCCCCAGCAGGGACGAGGAGAGCAGCATGAACTGTCCGGCCTGCGGCCCCAGCGCGTGCAGGACCCGGGAGTTCACCAGCTGGCCCGGCGGCGAGGAGAATTCGTCGCTGACGGCGGTGTCGAGGTCCTTCTCGAGCATCTTGCGGCCGGCGGTCAACTGGTCGCGCGCGTCCGCCGTCCACTTGAGCGACACCAGGCTTTCCAGGTCCGGAGAAGCGTACGGCTGCGGCATCACCTCGTTGTGCTGTGACTGCGCCAGCCTTCTCAGCCCGGAGAGCGTGGCCCCCGCGTCGAGGGCCTCGCGCGATCCCGGTCCGACGTGCTTCACGCCGTCACCCGACTTCACGTCGTATCCGCTCGCCATGTTGCTGATGTCCTCCGTCAGCATGGGCGACATCGAAAAGGACAGGTTGACCTCGGGGTAGGTGTCCGCCAGCCAGAGCAGGTTGGTGAGCCAGCCGGGATTCTTACTGGAGGTCGAACACTCCGCGGCCAGGTCTTCGTTCTGGAAGGTGCCATCCGGGTCCCTGTGCGGAGGCTCCAGGGTATCGAAGACGATGGAGAGGTTGAGCGGCGTGATGTCGCCGGAGTTCTTCGCGGAGAAGACGATCAGCTCGCTGATGATGTTCGCCACCGGCGTGCCGGCCTTGAGGGCGTCGATGGTGAGCGGGTAGACGCCGTCCTCGAAGCGGCTCGGATCGAGCTGCAACTGGTACTTGAACGAGTTGTTGCCGGGATTGAGGGTGAGGTTTCGCCCCAGCCACGTCGTCTGCCGGAAGACCTTGGCCGGCTTCCCGTCGAAGGTGTTGTCGAGGTCGGCTCGCGACGTGTTCCTGGGTTGTATGCGCAGCCTGACGTCCACGCCTCTGACCGCCTGGCGCGTCGCGTTGTCGAGCGTCACCACCATCCCCACCAGGCCGTCGGGTTCGTACCAGTAGGCGTCCTTGGCCAGTGCGATGCGGACGTCGGGCGTCCTGGCCGCCGCGTGGGCAACCGTGCCCACGGCCAGGAGTGGTTGGGCGAGCATAAAGGCGATCAGCACCGCGCAGGCAAGACCTGCTTTTCCGGGGCGGCGGGCTTGAGGGAGGCCCGTCGAGAGTTGTTTACTTGGATGCATCTTCAAATCTTCCCTGAAACCGCCATCCCGCGGTGGGACCGGCGGCTGATGGAATATCTTTCGGCGTATTCTTTGACGCCGGGGACTGTCTAGCCTGTTCGGCTCATTTCTTGCTCGTGATGCTGATTATCTCATTAACGATGAATAATAGCCCGAAGGCGCCGAGCAGCGCCCCGAAGAGTATGTAGAGGACGCGCTCGGCGGTACGCAGGTTGAGCCGCGCCCCGATGTAAGCGCCGGGGATCGCGCCGACGACCATGTAGAGCACCAGCGACCATGACACGTGGTGCAGGAAGGAATGGACTATCGTCCCCGGGATCGCTATCACGACTATGACCGCAAGCGAGGTCGCTATCGACCTGCGAAGCGGCATGTGCATCAGGTAGAGGAAGCCCGGGATCATGAGCACGCCACCACCGACTCCGAGCAGACCCGAGAAGACGCCGGCGACGAAGCCGATCGCCAGAACGATCGGGACCTTGACCTCGTAGCATTCGGAGTCCGCAACGGCGTCGGGTTCCTCAGCCGGGACTACCTCGCACTCCCCGGCATCGCCACCGTCTGCGTCCAACGCGCGCAGCGCCTCGTCCGGCCCGGCCGGGATGCCGCGACCGGCGGTCCCGCGCCTGATGGTCATCGCCGAGACGTACAGGACCATCAGCCCGGTGGCGATCATAAGGTAATGGAGGTCCAGCCAGCGCGTGGCCAGCGCGCCGCCGACGGCGCCCACCACACCGGTGGAGCAGCACAGGGCGGCGACCTTGCTGTCCACCAGGCCGCGGCGCCAGTAGGTGAAAGCCCCGGCGGCCGCGGTCGGTATCGTCACCGGCAGGGTGGTGCCCAGGGCGATGCCGGGCGGAGTCTTCAGTATCAGCCGAAGTGACGGCGTGGATACCGCCGCGCCGCCGATCCCGAACATGCCGGAGAGCAGCGCGCTCACGAACCCTATGAGGATGGCGCCGAAAACATACATGCCGACCTTTCAAGGACCAGGCTCTCCGCCGTGGCGCGACGGTCCCGCAACGGGCATTCTATAATCATACAGGCTGGTGGAGCACCAAGTACTTTCGATTCGGCAGGGAAGGCGGTAGCAACGATGGGTGCGGAGAGGGTGAGGGCACAAGCCTACCGGATACTGACGTCGGCGCCGCTCAGGTCGGCCTCGCTCGCCGGGCTCATCGCTGTCTGGAAGGTCGTCGGAGAGAAGCTCCCCAGGGAATGGACCGAAGGCATCGACATGTTCTTCGCCCGCGAGTTCATCGGAAACGTCAGCGCGGACGGCGACGGGCCCGCGGACTCGTTTCGCATCGGTTTCGTCAACGCCTGGTTCGACCAGAGGATCACCGGCGCACGCCTGGCGATAGACGGCAGGACCATCGCCGCCGGAGACCTCCAGCTGCGCTCGAGCGAGGGCCGCCAGCGCGCTGACGAGTTCACCACGTTTGAGTTCCCGCCGGGGGAGGTGGTCGAGCTTCTCGCCCTCGGCACCGTGCTCGGCGACGGGCTGCACCTGCTGGAGATGACGATCGACATGGAGCTCGCACCGATGATCATTCCCATCGTCCCTATCGAGATGAGGGACGGGGCAGGGGATTTCCCCATCCTGGAGGACAGGTTCCGCCCGCCGCCGCAGTGGCCGCCCGTCGGCCTGGCGCCAGGCGAGGTCCACGTGGTGCCGCACATACACTATGACGTCGAGTGGCTGCAGACCCGGGGGGCGTTCGAGCGCGTCGGCGAGTCCAACCTGCGCGAGATGCTGCGGCTGATGGACGCCGACCCGGAGATGACCTTCGCCACGGACCAGGTCCCACAGCTCGAGTCCTTCAAGCGGCGTGACCCCGCGGGCTTCGAGAGGCTGGCCGCGCTGGTTCGCGAGGGACGCATCGAGCCGGTCAACGGCCTCTACTGCGAGCCGGACACCAACCTGCTCTGCGGCGAATCCCTGGTGAGGCAGTCCGTCGCCTGGCAGAGGTTCTGCCTGGACAACTTCTCGGTGATGTCGACCTGTGGGTGGCTCATCGACTCCTTCGGGATGAGTGCCCAGCTACCGCAGATACTCCAGGCCAGCGGCACCTCGTCGCTGTTTTTCTCGCGCGCCAGGCCAGCCGGGGACGGCCCCAGCGAGTTTGTATGGGAGGGGCTCGACCGGACCCGCATCCTCGCCCACTGGATGCCACTCATGTACAACGTCGGGCATCCGGTGAGGACGGAGAGGCGCGCGGCGATGGCCAAGATGCTCAAGAACTACCTGCAGCTGAGGGCGCGCAGCGCGACGGAGCACGTCTTCTACCCCTCGGGCATCGACCACGGCAGGCCGCAGAAGGAATACGGCGAGATGGCTCGGGCATGGAACGATGACGTGGATGGGGTGAAGTTCTCCTTCTCGCTGCCGTCCCGGTTTGCCGACGCCGTCCGGGGCGCCGAGCTTCCCGTCGTCCGGGGAGAGTTCCAGCGGGAGCTGTGGGGCACGAACGGCGCCCGCATCCACCTCAAGCAGCTCAACCGCGCCTGCGAGTTCGCGCTGACCCGCGCGGGGAAGATGGCGGCCGTGGCCGCGGTCAAGGGAGCTCGGCCTCGACAGGCCGAGGTGGAGAGCATGTGGCGCGAGGTGATGGACTGCCAGTTCCACGACCAGATATGCGGGTGCCACATCGACGCGGTCTCCGAGGGGATGACAGCGCGGTTCAGGAATGTGCTGCAGGGCGCCCGGGAGATATGCGAGGAGGCGGCCGCGTCCCTGTGCCCGACGGGCGCCGGCGAGTGTTTCACCCTGCTGGCGTTCAACCCGCTGGCGCAGGCAGTCGCATCGACGGCCGAGTTCGAGGTGAGCCCGCCGCCCGGCTGGAAAGGCCTGGCGGTCACGTCCGCGGCCGATGGTCGCGCCCTTCCGGTCCAGCTCCTGGAGACCAGCTCCTACGGCGACGGCACGATCAAATGGGCGCGGGCGCTGTTCCGGCCAGAGCTCCCCGGCCTCGGGTACGGCACCTACCGCGTCGAGGCGTCCGGGGTCGAGGACCAGACCGTCGTTGAGGCCGCGCGAGTCGATGGCACGCGCCTGTCCAACGGCATGCTCGAGCTGGAGGTCGACGCGCGCAGCGGCCTGCTGGGCGAGGCGCGACTGGCCAGCGGCGAGGCGTTCGACCTGGCCGGCTCCAACCGGCTCACGATCGAACTGGACCTCGGAGAGCTCTACATCTCCGGGGCGTTCGGTGCGACCTGGGCGCACCGCCGTCGCGTCGATAGCGTCAGAGCCGTGGAGCGCGGCCCCCTGCGGGCGACGCTGGAGGTCAAGGGTCGCATCGGGCGCTCGAGTTTCGTCCAGCTCATCTCCCTGACAGCGGGCAGCGGCCGCATCGACTGCACCACGCGAGTGGATTTCCGGGACAGTCGCCACCGCCTGCGCTGCCGGTTCCCGACGGGTATCGACGGCGGGCGCTGGGTGCACGAGGTCCCGTTCGGGTGGCTTCAGAGGCTCGCCCACGAGCTGCCCGCGCAGAACTTCGTGGACCTTTCAGGTGGCGGCAGGGGAGTCAGCCTGATCAACTTCGGCATTCCCGGCAACAAGCTGCGGCGCGACGAGGCGCACCTCACGCTGCTGAGAAGCCAGGACCACGCCTTCCAGTGGGATGTCGGGCCCGGCGGTCTCGAGCTGGGCGAGCACGTGTTCTGCTACTCTCTGTACCCGCATAAGGGGGACCACGTCGAGGCCGCCTCCGCGCTGGAGGCGTACAAGCACAACGACCCGCCGGCGGTCTTCGCGTTCGCCGGCCCACCCCAGGAAGCAGCCGCGGCCGGGTTCAGCCTGCTCCGTTTCGACTCGCCCGGAGTCATCCTGTCCTCGCTCGAGGCAGACGCCGGCGGCAGGCTCCTGGCGAGGCTGTGGGAGGCCGATGGGAAAGGCCGGCGGATCGAGATAGCATCGGACGCGCACTTCAAGGGAGCCCGGAAAGCCGACCTGCTCCAGCGAGATCGGGGAGAGCTCGAAGTCGCCGGGAGCGGCATCAAAATCCAGCTGCGTCCCTTTGAGATAGCAAACCTGGTGCTCGAGCTCTGAGGGGTCGGACGGAGGTCCCCCCGATCGTCAAATTCACAATTAGAGACCCGACCCCATATAATTACTGCATGAGCATCTTCAAAGATTTCGAAAAAAAGCTCGAGGGACTTTTTGAGGGCGTGATCCTGCGCGCCTTCAAGTCGGGGGTCCACCCGGTAGAGCTCGGCAAGAAGCTGGTGCGGGAGCTCGAGGGCCACAAGGTCATCGGGGTCTCGCGGGTCTACGTGCCCAACCGCTACGACGTGGGGCTGTCGCCTAGGGACTACTCCAAGTTCGAGTCCTACCAGGCGGTGCTGGCGACCGAGCTCGAGAACCTGCTCATCTCCTACATCAGGGAGCACGGCTACGCGGTGCTCGACAGGCCGCGGATAAAGCTCTTCGAGTCGGAGAGCATACGCGAGGGCGAGTTCTCGATCAAGACGCGGATGGAAGGCGACCTGCCGCAGCCGCACGAGGAAGTCCAGAGCGACGAGGGCATCGTCAGGCGCGCGAGCACCGGCCCGGCGGAGCTACAGCTGCTGGACTCCGGAGAACTGTCCCCCGCCTTTGTGCTGGAGAAGGACTCCGTGCAGATCGGCCGCATCGGCGACAACGACATCGTGCTCCCGGACCCCAACGTCAGCCGGGTCCACGCGAGAGTGGAGAAACACGACGGCGCCTACCATATCATGGACCTCGAATCCACCAACGGCACCTGGGTCAACGAACGGCGCGTCTCCTCGGCGCTGCTGAAGGAGAACGACGTCATACGGCTGGGCAGCACGAGGTTCATCTTCCGGAGGGCTCAGGATTGATCCCCAACATAGTGTTCATTGCCCTCCGATACGCCTTCATCGGCCTGCTCTACGTCTTCCTGATACTGGTCGTGCGGGCGATCTATCGCGACATCAGGACGCCGGACGACAGCGCGCGGCCCTCCCGGCGTAGGAAGAAGGAGCAGCCACAGCTGGTGGTCATCACCGCGGACAGGAACGTCGGCGCCAAGTACATGCTCTCCGATGAGATCAACATAGGGCGCGCGGGCAGCAGCGACGTCCTCATCGACGACACCTACGCCTCGCAGCAGCACGCCCGGATATACCCGCACGACGACATGTACTGCGTGGAGGACCTGGGGTCCACCAACGGCACTTACGTGAACGGAAGAAAGATCTCCTACCCGCTGGAGCTGCGGGTGGGCGACAGAATAAAGATCGGCAAGACGGTATTCGAGTTCAGGGTCTGACCGAGCAGGCCTGGAGGTCAGGATTTACAGCATAACGTCTTTCTCCATAACCGAGACGGGCAAGGTCCGCCAGATCAACGAGGACTCCGTCCTGGAGTCCGGCAACATGTTCGCGGTCGCCGACGGCATGGGCGGCCACCAGGCGGGCGAGGTCGCCAGCTCCATGGCGCTGTCCGTGGTGGGTCAGTACATAGAGGACAACATCGGCCTCATCTCGCCGGAGAAGCTGGTCGAGAAGGCGGCCTCGGCGGCCAACGCCGCCCTGTACACCAAGGCGTCGTCCAGCGCTAAGTTCAGGCAGATGGGCACCACCCTCAGCCTGCTGTACCGCGAGGGCGACACCGCCTACCTGGCGCACGTGGGCGACTCGCGCGCATATCTTTTCCGCGAAGGTCTTCTCAAGCGGATCACCCGCGACCACTCGCTCGTCGCCACCCTGGTAGAGGAGGGTGAGATAACCGAGGAGGAAGCGCGCACCCATCCCCAGCGGAACATCATCCTCAGGGCCCTGGGGCTGGAGCCGCAGGTCGAGATCGACGTGTCCGCCGTGAGGATCCAGCCCGGCGACGTCTTCCTGCTCGCCTCCGACGGGCTGACCGGGCTGGTGCCGGACGAGGGGATAGCCCGTGTCATGGCAGGGGAGGGAGGGCCGGCGGAGTGGTCGAGGCTCCTGGTGGACGCGGCGCTCGATGCCGGCGGCACCGACAACGTCTCCGTGGTGGTGGTGCGCATCCTGGAGTCGGAGACCGTCGTTCCGGTGCGGGGGGCCCGGCCGGTGACCGACGCGAGCGACCTGCCGCCCGGCACGGTGGAGGAAGGGGCGCGGCCCGCGCACCCCGACCGGCGCAGGATCCGCAACTGGCTGATCGTCGGCGCGGTGATCGTCGCCGTCCTCGCGGCGGGATTCGGGACGGCTTACTACTTCTACAACAAGACTTTCTGGGTCGGCGTCCGCAACGGCAAGGTCGCGATGTACCGCGGCTTTCCTTTCTGGGACCTCTCGGTGGTCGAGCAGCAGACCGACATCGACGTGAACCTGCTGCCGGCCGCGCTTCGAGAACGCGTCCAGGACAAGCTGGAGCCCGAGTCCAAGAGGAACGCCCTCAAGACTCTGGAGACCCTCAAGAACGAGGCCGTGAAGAACTCGAGCGTAGTGCCCGACGTCGAGGGTAAGAAGTTCACGGTCGCGCGGGACATGCTCGAGGCTGTCGGCCTGCGGGCGGCGCCCGAACTGGTCAGCAGGACCGGTATCGCCGCGGACCTGGTGATCGACCAGGACCCGGAGCCCGGCACCCGCGTGGGAAAGGGCACAATGGTCAAGATCAAAGTTGTCATGTCGGGTTCGCCCGCCAAGGAGGTGTAGGCGACGAGGCAGCGCAACAGAGAGCTCGCACTGCTGATATTCCTCATCGTGGTCATGTTCCTCGGCTTCATCTCCGTGCAGCTGGCGATGGATGGGAGGATCATGCCCAAGCAGCTGGCGGTTCCCGCGGTGGCCGCGGCGATCTTCATAGTCCTTCACATCGTCATGAGGATCTTCGTGCCTTCAGCCGACGGGCTGCTGCTGCCGATCGCGGCCGCGCTCACTTTCCTGGGGCTGGTGATGATCCAGCGGCTGGACTCCAAGCAGGCTCTCTATCAGCTGATCTGGATAGCCGTGGCGGCCGTCTGCTTCATCCTGGTCATCGTCTTTGAGCGGAACTACGAGTCGCTGGCGCAGTACAAGTACATCCTGGGGCTAACCGCCATCGTCTTGCTCATGTCGACCATGTTTATCGGCAAGGAGGTGAACGGCGCCCGCCTCTGGCTGCAGATCGGGCCGATGCACTTCCAGCCGTCGGAGCTGGCCAAGGTCCTGCTGGTGGTCTTCCTGGCGGCGTTCTTCGCCGAGAAGCACGAGCTGCTCACCGTATCCACCCACAGGGTGCTGGGCGTGCCCGTGCCCGAGCTCAAGTACTTCATACCGTTGATGCTGATGTGGGGAGTGAGCGTTGCGATAATGATCTTCCAGAAGGACCTCGGCTCGTCGCTGCTGTTCTTCGGGATCTTCATCAGCATGTTGTACGCGGCAACATCCAGGAAAGGCTACGTGATCGTTGGGATGGCGATGTTCGCGCTGGGCGCCTACCTGTGCTTCCTGGCGTTCGCCCACGTGCAGGTCAGGTTCACCACCTGGCTGCGCCCGTTCGATCCCAAAACCATCGGAAACAAGTCCTACCAGATCTCGCAGTCGCTCTTCGCGCTATCCTCGGGAGGCGTCTCGGGCACCGGGCTGGGGCTCGGTCACCCCACTTTCATCCCGTCGGTGACAACGGACTTCATCTTCAGCGCGATAGGAGAGGAGCTGGGCCTGCTGGGCGCGGCGGCCGTGGTGCTGATGTACGTCCTGATGGTGGCCCGGGGTATAAAGGTGGCGCTCTCCCACCGGGACGACTTCGGCAAGCTGCTCGCCGTCGGACTGGTGAGCATCATAGCGATACAGTCGTTCCTGATCATGGGCGGAGTCACCAGGTTGATCCCGCTCACCGGCATCACGCTTCCGTTTGTGAGCTACGGGGGTAGCTCGCTCTTCGCCAACTTCATTCTGCTGGCGCTGCTCATCGTGCTCTCGCACCGGGGGGCCACCACCAACGTCACCAGCATCAGACAGGGGGCCAAGAGATGAACAGACAGATCAAGGTGCTCTTGAGCGTCTTCCTGATAATAATGCTTGCCATCGTCGTCAACCTCTCCTGGGTGCAGATATTCGGCGCCAGCAAGATCCAGGGGAACGGGTTCAACAAGCGCAGGCTGGTGCAGGAGTACGCGATCCAGAGAGGGGACATCCTCACCGCCGACGGCAATCAGCCGATCGCGCGCAGCGTCGATACCGGGGCCGAGTACCGCTACCAGCGCGAGTACCCCATGGGCGCGCTGTTCGCCGACGTCAGCGGCTACGATTCCTGGAAGTACGGCAGGACCGGGCTGGAGCAGAGCTACAACGATGCTTTGCTGGGCAGGGACAGCACCCTGACTCTGCGCAGCCTGGGGAACCGGCTGCTGGGCGCGAGCAAGAAGGGCAACTCGATCGTGACCACGATCGACTCGCGGATACAGCGCACCGCGACGGAGGCTCTGGGCAAGGATGTGGGAGCCGTGGTGGCGATGGACCCCAAGACCGGCGCGGTCCTCGCCATGGTGACCAACCCCACCTATGATCCCAACGTGGCGGTGCCTTCGCCCGGCAAGGACGCCGCGGCGAACCAGGCCCAGTGGGACGCCTACAACGCCGACCCCCACCGCCCACTCTTCGACCGGGCGATCAACGGGCTCTACCCGCCCGGCTCGTCGTTCAAGGTCGTGACCGGGGCGGCCGCGCTGGACCAGGGGGTCGTGACCGCGGACTCGCCGTTCAACTGCGCGGGGAAGCTGGTGGTGAACGGCTTCACGATCTACGACTTCGGCCGCCAGACGCACGGCAACCTGACCTTCGCCCAGGCGATGGTGGTCTCGTGCAACATCACGTTCGCGCAGGTGGGGCTGCGGCTGGGGGCGCCGGCTCTGGTCAACTACGCCCAGCTTTTCGGGTTCAACAAGACGCTTCCCTTTGACCTCCCCACCACCGCGAGCCACATCCAGAGCGCGGCGAAGATGGACCAGGTCGAGCTGGCGTCCGCGAGCTTCGGGCAGGGCCAGGACCTGGCGACTCCGTTGCAGATGGCGTCGGTGGCCTCCACCATTGCCAACGGCGGCGTGATGATGCAGCCGTACCTGGTCGATGCGGTGCAGGATTACAACGGCAAGATCATCGAACAGAACCAGCCGAAAAAGATGAGAAGGGTCATCGACCAGCAGACGGCGGGCACTCTAACGGATATCATGGTCAAGGTCGTGACCAGCGGGACCGGGACCGCGGCCCAGATAGACGGCGTCGACGTCGCCGGCAAGACCGGCACCGCGGAGGTGGGCAACGGCGAGCCGGACGCGTGGTTCATATGTTTCGCCCCGGCGCAGGACCCCAAGGTCGCGGTGGCCGTGGTGGTCGAGAACGGCGGCGAGGGTGGCGTGACCGCGGCGCCCATAGCCAGGAACGTGCTCAAGACGGCGCTCAGGGTCCTGCCCTAGAAACCGTGGCGGTCGTGACCGGAGGTCCGCCGGGCGGATGGTCTCGGCCGAAGAGCGTCGGAAGCAAGGTCGAAAAGGAGGGTCAATGAGGTTCATCTTCAAGACTGTGAGGCGGCTGGCGGTGGCGGGGCTGCTGGCGGCGTCTTTCACGATAGGCGGGATTCTTGCCACGCATTTCTGGATGAGGCTCAAGTTCCACGCGATGCTGCAGAAGGGTGTACCCGAGAGCCCGCACATGGACGTGCCGCAACACAGGGCCATGAGCGACATCACCGGCAGCCTCCGCGAGATCCCCTTCAAGGGCCCGGCCGGGACGATCCCCGGGCTGGGGCGGGCCGCGGTCATGAACTCGTTCCTCCTGATGCTCAACGCCAACCGGGCGACCTCGGGCATCATGTACCCCTACCCCGAAGAGTTCGAGAACGTGGTCATCGAGAGCTTCGACGGCACGCCGCTGACCTGCGCGGTGGGCATCCACAAGGACGGCAAGGCGCGGCCGGCGATCGTTATTTCGCACGGCTTCATGGGCTCCAAAAACGACCACTACATCGTCGACACCGCCCTGCGCGCCTACGCGGAGTGGGGCTTCAACGTGCTGGGGATCGACCTGCGCAACTTCGGCCGCAGCCAGAGCCTCTCGCACGGACCGACCACCGCGGGGTGGAAGGAGTCCGAGGACCTGCTTGCCGCCGCGAAGTATCTGTCCGAGCGCCCCGAGGTGACCAGCGTGGGGATCACGGGCTTCTCCATGGGAGCCGGCTCCACCATGTTGGCCGCCTGCAAGACGCGCGAGTTCCCTTACCTGACCGGCGGGGCCATCGCCTGGAACGGCTACGCGGACGCGGGCAGGATGGTCGAGTACATCAGCACCAGGCCGCCGGTGACCCACCAGTTCTTCCCGGTGTACCTGGGCTTCAGGGTCATGCACAAGATCCGGCGCGAGGATATGAAGGGCTACATCGATGACCCCGAGCAGCTCACCTACTTGGACGCCGGCTTCAACGAGGCCGACTTCACCACCTACATCGACAAGATCGCGGCGCCTCACTACGGCGTCTCGACCGAGGAGTTCTTCTCCAACGCGAGCCCGCGCAACTTCCTGGCCGACGTCGAGGTTCCGCTGCTCATCGTGCACTCGGAGGACGACCCGATCTGTCCGGCATCGGAGATGGACGAGCTCTCCGAGATCACCAAGGACAACCCCAACGTCGACATATGGATGCTGCCCGCCGGCAGCCACTGCCTGTTCAGGTACCTGGACAAGGCGTGGTACGACAAGGTAATGAGGGACTTCTTCACTTACTGGGCGACCTGGTAGAGCGCCCGCCGGGGCGCTTCAAGGAGGGAGGAGGACATGATGGTTCACGTGCGGCGGAGGGACCGCGTTGTGGCGGCGATACTGGCCCTGGCGCTGCTGGCGCCTCTGGCGATCGCAGGTTGCGGCGGCGGAAACGCGGACGTCAACAGCTACGTGGTGCGGCAGGAGAACAAGGACATCGGCTCTCAGAAGGTCACCATCAAGGAAAGTTCTACGGCGGTGGTCTACTCGAGCACGGAGTCGATGCCCTTCACGGTCTTCGGCATGACGACCACGCGCCAGATCTCGGTCGCGAAGGACCTCAAGACGATCAACTCGTACGAGTCCGACGAGAGCGTGCCCGGAGCGACCTACGGCACGTTCATCCAGCCCACGGCCGACAAGACGGGGCTCTCGTTCCTGAACAACCGCCTGCAGACCTACCAGTGGGTGCCCGCTCTGCCGAGCGAGAAGCGGATCATCCCGCTCGAGCCCGAGTCGGTCTGCACGCTTCAGGTGCTGCTGGACAGGTTCCTGGCCGCGAAGGTCTCAGAAGCGAACGCGACAGTGGTGATACCTTCACGCAGCCCTGTCACGCGTGGAGTCCTCATACAGAGGCCCAGCCAGTTCCTGCTTCGCGTCACCTCGCCGGGGATCCCCGACATAGAGGTCACCTTCAATAAGAGCAGCTTCGTGACCAAGGTGCGCACGGGGTCCTTCACGATCCAGATGGCGTCGCCGGGCACGATGACCTCGACGGCCTTCCAGCCCGTCACCAAGGGGACGACGTTCACCGAGGTCAGCGTCCCGACCACCGAGACGCTGTCCAACGGCCAGAAGCTCACCCTGGCGGGCAGCCTGTACTTCCCGGCCAAGGCCGCCAAGCCCTACAAGGCCGTGATACTCACCGGTGAAGAGGGGCCGCAGGACCGGACCGGCGGCGGTTTCCTCTCCCAGCTCGCGGACGCGCTCGCCGGGCAGGGATTCGTGGTGCTGACCTGCGACAGGCGCGGCATCCCCAAGAGCCAGGGCGAGTATGCGACCACCACTCTGCAGACGCTGCTCTCCGACATCGACAGCCAGGTCGACTACCTGGTGGGACGCGGCGATATCGACACCAACAAGATCGCCCTGGTCGGTTACGGCGAGGGAGGCCTGCTCAGCGCCAGCGCCGCGGCCACCAACCCCTACGTCAAGCGCCTGGCCCTGATGGCGACACCTTCGGTAAGGATGTTCCCGGACTTCGCCAGGGTCCAGGTCTCCGACGCGCAGAAGACGGGCCTGTTGAACGACTCAGAGGCGGCGTTCCAGCTGCAGCTGATCGACGCGCTGGTGGCGACGGTGACCGGCAATCCCGGCTCGACCCTGCAGCTCTCCGGCCAGAAGGTATTCCTGGACTGGATGCGCACGTGGATGGCGGCCCCGGCGAATGCCAACTTCGCCGCCGTCAAGGTGCCCGTGCAGGTGATGCAGGGAACCGCCGACGACGTGGTGCCCGCGAGCATGGCGGGGCAGATAATGCAGGCGTTGCAGCAGCGCCCCGGCGGGCAGCAGCAACTGGCGCAGTTTGACGGCCTGGGGCACTCTTTCGGCAAGGATCTGAGCCAGGCCGCCTCCAAGCCCAAGCGGCAGCACCCGCTGGTCGACCCCAAGGTGCTCGATTCGCTCAGCACCTGGATTAAGGGGATGTAGACCTCCGTGCCCGAGCTGGAGACCGCGTTCGAGATACCCACCGAGCTCGCTGACCTGCGCTCGCAGGTGAGAGGCCTGGTCCGGGACAAGCTGGTCCACTTCGAGAAGGAGATCGAGGAGACCGACGCGATGCCGGACGAGGTCCGCCGGCTGGTGAAGGAATCGGGGCTGCCGGGCCTGCAGGTCCCGGTGGAGTACGGCGGGATGGGCCTGGGCATGTTCGCGGCGTGCGTACTGACCGAGGAGCTCGGCTGGTCGTCCCAGGCGCTGGTGCGACTGGTCGGCGGCGATGCGCTCGGCATCGGCATATGGGGCGCCGACGCCATGCGCCAGAAGTACCTGCGGCGCATCGCGGCGGGTGAGCTCGTGACGGCGTTCGCCCTCACTGAGTCCGAGGCGGGCTCGGATGCCACTGCCATAAGGTGCAGGGCCACCAGGAAAGGCGACGTGTTCGTCCTGGACGGCGAGAAGATCATGGTGACCGCTGGAGACATCGCCGGCCTGGTGCTCGTCTTCGCGGCCACAGACCCATCGGCCGGTCCGGGTGGCATCACCGCCTTCATCGTGGAGAGCGCGTACGAGGGCTTCGAGATCGCAAGGTGCGAGCCGAAGATGGGGCTGCGCGGCATCCACACCGCCTCGATCAGGCTGGACGGCTGCGAGGTGCCGGCGGAGAACGTGCTGGGCACCGAAGGCCAGGGCTTCGTGCTGGCGATGCAGCTGCTGGACTTGGGCCGGATAAGGTACAACGGCGCCGCCTCGGTTGGCAACGCCCAGCGACTGCTGGAGATGTCGGTGTCTTACGCGAAAGAGCGCAAGGCTTTCGGCACCGCCATCGGCAACTTCGAAGGCGTGGGTTTCATGCTCGCGCGGATGGCCACCGAGGTGCACGCGGCGCGGCTGATGGTGTACGACGTGGCGAAGAAGGTTGACTCGCTCAAGCCGGTCACGCTGGAGTCGGCGATGGTCAAGCTGTTCACCACCGAGGTCGCGGACCGCACTGCCGACGCCGCGGTGCAGGTTCACGGTGGGCAGGGCTACCTGAAGGACATGGGCGTCGAGCGCTTCTATCGCGACGCGAGGCTGGGTCGCATCTGGGACGGGACCTCGGAGATACAGCAGCTCATCATCTCGAGGATGCTCCTTGGTTGAGGCGTCACAAGGCGGCCGCGTGATATCGTAGCGTTGGCCGGGCTCAATGGCGAAGCGAGGTGACATGGGGATAAGGGAGGACCTTCTCAAGCTTGCGGTGGAGATAGGCCCGCGCGGGGCGGGCACTCCCGGCGAGGCCAAGGCCGCCGCCTACATCCGCGAGCGCTTCCAGAGCCGGGGCCTCGAGGCGCGGATGCAGGAGTTCCGCACCATCGACACCTACTCCTACCTCTACCTCGTGTACATCGGCGCCGCCATCATCTGCGGCGTGCTGTCCAGGTGGTTTCCCTTCTACGTCGCGCCCATCGCGATACTCGTGGCGGTTCTGTTCGCGCTGGACCTGGAGACCTTCCCGCTCATATCGCGCCTCCTGCCGCACAAGACGAGCAGGAACGTCATCGGCGAGATCCCCTCGGAGGACGGCAGGGTCGGGATGGTGGTGGTCGCCCACTACGACAGCGCGAGATCGGCGCTCTCCTTCAGCCCCAGGCTGGTGGGAAACTTCCGCCTCTCTTTCTCGATGATGATCGGCTCGATATTCGCGATCGCCCTGCTGACGCTGGCGAACCTGATAGTGAGGGCCGCGGGCACGAGCACCAACCTGTGGGTCTGGGTAGCCACGCTGGTAGTGTGCGCCTACCTGCTCATTCCTGCCGCGATCATGGTCCACCGCGAGGTCTCGATGGGCTTCACGCCCGGCGCCAATGACAACGCGTCCGGCGTGGTGGCGATGCTGGCGCTCGCGGACAAGATGAGCGAGCAGGAGTCCTTCACCCCCGGCGTCATGTTCGTGGCGACCGGCGCGGAGGAGGTCGGGACCGCCGGGATGATCGAGTTCCTCAAGAAGAACGGCGAGAAGGTCGCCGACTCTCTGTTCGTAAACCTGGACAACCTCGGCACCGGCCACGTCTGCTATATCGACTGCGAGGGCATGCTGCTGGGGCATCGCTCCAGCGAGGTGCTGGTGTGGCTGTCGGGCAAGGTCGCGCAGAGCAAGAAGTACCCGGTCTGGCGCGCGAGCTACCGTCTGCTGTCGACGGACGCCACCCCGGCGCTGGCGCGAGGTTACCAGGCGATGAGCGTGATGGCCTTCGACGACGAAGGTGGCCTTCCCAACTGGCACTGGGAGACCGACACGGTCGACAAGATCGAGATGGAGAACATCGAGGTCGTCCGCGGTTTCCTCTGGAACCTGGCGCGCAGGATCATCGACTGAAGCACCGGGTGGCGTAACTCGCAGGCATGGTAGCAACACCAAATGGTTGGGGGCAGGGTGAGCCTTTTGCTCGCTGGTCCTCGCGTCTTTGAGATCAGTAG
>Ga0182011_10001337_pt1 | contig 21608 bp, 19 predicted proteins | sample 711E1DmetaG_FD_120481 | JGI IMG/M metagenome (GOLD analysis project Ga0182011, IMG submission 120481) | Permafrost microbial communities from Stordalen Mire, Sweden - 711E1D metaG | ecosystem: Environmental > Terrestrial > Soil > Wetlands > Permafrost | place: Sweden: Stordalen | collected... | reverse complement strand
TCGCGAGGGCCCCGACCGCAACGAACGACGAGGGAAAATACTCGACGTATTTGACCGAGGAGTGAGGCGGCGGGCGGGGTCCGCAGCAGCGACGGCGACGGGAGAATTTCAATCAGTAGTGCTGGGCCAAAGAAACTGTCGCAGTTCACCCGCCGCTTGGACGATGGACAGGCGGCGGAAGGCGGTGCCCAAGTATCTGGGGTCGAGCCGGGATCATCGCTTGACTTGTGGCCTGGCTGCGCGGCATACCTTCGCCCTCGACAACACTGCGCCCGTAGCTCAACTGGATAGAGCACCGGCCTACGAAGCCGGGGGTTGCCTGTTCGAGTCAGGCCGGGCGCGCTGGCTCTGACATGGGAACCCTGAAAGGGTTCGCTTCGCCCTTCGGCCCCTCACCCGCCATCCCCACCCCGCTCGCTTCGCTCGGCCTCGCCAAACCCTCCCGCGATGGTACGCCGCCGGCGAGGGCGCGCGCGAAGTGGGCAGGGTGGGCTGTCCGTCCCGAAGGGCCGGCGGGCTCCCCACGCGGCTAGGGGCGACCGGAAACCAGAGTGATCCTGGTGATCTCGGCACGCGTCCCCAGGCGCATTGGCGGTCCCCAGTATCCGGTTCCCGGGCTCACGTAGATCTGTGTCTCGCCCACGCGATGCAGTCCTTCCACAAAAGGCTGCTGCAAGCGAACCAGGTAAGTGAAGGGCCAGATCTGCCCGCCGTGATTGTGGCCGGACAGCATCAGCCCGACCCCGGCCTGCGCAGCTTGGTAGATGGCTCGCGGTTGGTGTGAGAGCAGGATTACGGGGCGAGTCGGATCGTGCCCGGCGAGGGCACGCGCGAGATCTGGCCCGCCGTCTGGCTCGATGCTGCGGCCGTTCCAGTCTTCGATGCCGGCCAGTTCCCAGCCTCCGCCTTTCTCGGCGTCGATGACGACATGCTCGTTTCTCAGCATGCGGATGCCCAAACGCCGAAACTCGGGCAGCCACTCGCGCAGTCCCGAGTAGTATTCATGGTTGCCCGTGACCCCGAAGACGCCCAGGTGTGCCCGCAGACCAGCCAAGGGGAGCGTGTCTTCGCGGTCCGACCCGGATCGGCCATCGACCAAGTCTCCTGTGATAACGATGAGGTCCGGGGCAAGGGCATTGGTGCGGCGGACGATGTCGTCGGCGAAGCTGCGACTCTTGGTCGCACCTATGTGCAGGTCAGTCAGTTGAACGATTGTGGTTCCTGCTAGGGCCGGCGCGAGCCCGGGGAGCGCGATGCGAAGCTCCTTCACCACGGGGTCGCGCAACCCTTGGAAGACGGAGTAGGTCCCGGCTGCGCCGGTCACCGCAAGCACGGTGACAGCCACCACGCGGGTCAGCAGGAGTCGCATGGTCGGATCGAGTGGCGGAATCGCGGACACCGCCCTGCCGAGAACGAGAACCAGCCTGAGCACGTCGGTCGCCAGCAGTGCCGCCAGGAGGAGCAGCATCAAGCCGAGCCAGATGTACCCGGGCCAGGCAGCAAGGGCGGCCCACGGTCGTGGCATTAGCCTGGGCGCCATGAGTGCGACCGGCACCGAACAGGCGAGCACGACACAGGCCACGGTTGCCCATGTGCGATAGGGCGGGGGCATCTGTGTCCCGCGCACCAGCCGCACCCAGAAATAGGAATGAATGCCGGCCAAAATGGCGAGCGCGAAAAGAAAGAAGGTGATGAACCGGTAGAGCAGAGGCGGGCCCTCCCAACGTGGTGCTTCAGTGCAGCGTCGAAGGAGCAGGTGACAGGGGCGGTTGACGCGGTCGTGCGCGCCTTTCGTGAGATTCGACGGAGCAGTTCAGGGAGCAAATCAAGGGGATGGTCATGTGGAGGGTTGTATTTAGCACGTGAGTCGCTTGGTACCCGATGTGGGATTCCGAACACGACACGCCTGTGACATCAATGTCGCGGCCACGGTGGATCTTCATGCACATTCGCCGGGAAATCGTGGATAAATCGCGGAGAACCGGCGGGCAAAGGCCCGTGGGCGTTGGTACGCGTGGTGCATCGCCCAGAGGTAGCATGAACCCAGCCACCTCTCTCTTGTTGACAGACACAGCCACTCGCGAGCTGAGAGTCTGTCCAGCCTTGGGCGTCTTGCGCAGTTCACACTGGTTTTCTGGGTTCTCGGCCGCTGCCCTTGCTCAGCTCGCGGCAAGCGCGTCCATTCGTGCATTTGGCCCAAAGCAGCAAGTGGCGCTGGAGGGTCGCTGGCTTGGCGCTGCAACGTTGGTTGTACAGGGTTGCATCTGTGCCATACGCAGGATTGACGGTTCACGGGAGCTGACTCTGGAGACGTTCCGGGCCGGCGACGTTCTTGTAGATGCGTTGGTCCATCCTGACAACACTCTGGCCGGCGACAGCTTAGTCGCTGTCGAGACGAGCGTATTGCTTTTGTTTCCCAGAGAGGAATTCCTGGCTGTGACCCGCACCTCTCCCGAGGTTGCTTTGGCCCTTGTGCGTGATTTCGAGCGGCGCTTGAGCAGGGTCAAGGCTCTTGCCTGGGGGCTTGCGACCACGGACGTGGAGGGCCGGCTCTATCGCTTGCTCCTCACTCTGGCCCGAGACGAGGGCGAAGTCGGCGCGGAGGGCACTGTCATCGCGCATTTCCCCACGCAACGGGATTTGGCCGGCCGAATCGGCGCGTGTCGCGAGACCGTTTCCCGTATCGTGGCTGACTTGGCCCGGCAGGGGCTTCTGACGTTGCGCGCACGGCGCCTGACCCTCACGCCGGGCTTCTTCGCCCTGGCGCGAGCCACTGAAGTCTTGTAGCTCAGCATTTCGCCAGCCTCGGTTGGTGAAAACTGTTGAACCTCCGCCCGGAATTGACGCTATACCCACCGGGTGTGACAATCCGTCGAACCTTGAACGTACCGTCGACTGTGGCATCTCTCGGGCTGGTTTCTTCAGCCGCGTCCTCGTCTGTCCTGCGCGCGCCCGAGGCCGCTGGGCTCACGGTTCGGCAAGCCGACCTTCGCACATCGATCCGGCCCACGGTGGCGGAGATCGATTTGGGTGCTCTTTGCCGCAATCTCGCGCGCGTGCGCGCCATCGTGGGTCCCAAGGTGGCCATCTACGGTGTGGTGAAGGCGGATGCCTATGGACATGGTGCCGTGGCAGTGGCCGGTGTGCTCGCACCGTTGGTTGATGCGCTTGCGGTTTCTCTGGTCGAGGAAGGTCTTGAGCTTCGCGGTGCCGGCCTAACCTGTCCGATCTTGGTACTGGGTGCCTACTATGGTCACACCCACTCCGAGGTGCTGGAAGAATGCCTCACGCCGGTCATCTACGACATCGGCGAGCTGCAACGGTTCGGCAGTGCGCCTCGGCGGCGCAGGCCGAAGCGCGGCCAGTCCGAGACGACAGGCGAGCTGCAGCAGCGCTGGCCGGTCCACGTGAAGATCGACACTGGCATGAACCGACTTGGCATCCAGCCCGGAGCGTTGCCTGCGTTCCTTGAGCTTGTGGCGCGCTATCCGCACCTGGAATTGACCGGGGTGTGCACGCACTTCGCATCGGCGGATTTGCAGCGTGCCACTGCCACGCGCGAGCAGATCGCCCGTTTTCAACGCTGCCTGCAGGCCGCGGCTGCCCGTGGGATGGTTCCCCAGGTGGTGCATGCGGCGAACAGCGCCGCGGCCGTGCGTTTTCCCGAGGCGCGCTACCGCGCTATCCGGCCCGGGCTTGCGCTTTACGGGGCCATGCCATCGGCGGTGGTGGCTCGTCCCGAGTTGGAGCCTGTACTTGCTCTGCGCACCAAGATCATGGCGTTGCACGAGGTGGCCGCCGGGCAGGGCGTAAGCTACGGCGGGCTGTGGCGTCCGGCGCGCAAGGCGCGCGTGGCCACCCTACCCATCGGCTACGCCGACGGATATCCGAGGCACATTCGCGGTGCTGAGGTTCTCATCCGGGGCCGCCGCGCCCCCGTGGTCGGAGCCGTGTGCATGGATATGATGATGGTCGACGTGAGCCGTGTACCGGGAGCGTCTTTGGGCGACCTGGTCACTCTGATAGGGCGCGACGACAGGGCGGCCATCACGGTCGACCAGATTGCCCACTGGGCTGACACCGCCAGCTACGAGATCCTGTGCGGGATCTCCAAGCGCGTTCCGCGCATCTACCTGACCTCCGAAGCGGACTCCCGCCCATGAGTGACGTTCCGGTTTCCCCAACGAGCCCAAGCAGCGGCGCCGCGCAGCCGTCGCCTATGGACAGGCAGGCGGTTCGCCTGGTGGGCCGAATTTTCGCGCCCTTGCTGGGGGCCGTGGCGATCTTCGGTCTGCACATGATTCTGCTGGGCCGCGCCTTCACCTGGTTGTTTCGGCGGCCGTTCCGGCTGCGCCTCTACCTTGAGCAGATGGAGTTCATTGGCGTGGGTTCGCTGCCCATCATCATGCTGGTGGGTTTTTTCAGCGGAGCGGTGACGGCGCTGCAGGCCATCACCGCACTGGCCATGTTCGACCAGCAGCGCTGGGTCGGCTACGGCGTGGGGGTTTCCCTGGCGCGCGAGCTGGCGCCGGTGTTCACCGCACTCATGATCACGGCGCGGGCTGGGTCGGCCATGGCGACCGAACTGGGTTCCATGCGCATCACCGAGCAGATCGATGCGCTCGCGACCTTTGCGGTGAACCCGGTGCACTACTTGGTCACGCCCCGGCTGGTCGCTTCGATCTTGATGCTGCCGGTCATGACCATGGTCTTCAACGTCGTGGGCTTGCTGGGTGCCTACATCATCTCGATCCTGGTGTATCAGATCGATTTTGGGCAGGTCCTGGAGTTGTTTCGCCATTGGGTCGACCCGCTCGACTACGTGCAAGGGCTCATCAAGGCGGTGATTTTCGGTATCGCCATGGCGCTGGCCGCCTGCTACCAGGGATTCAACGTGCGCGGCGGGGCCAAGGAAGTGGGCCGCGCCACCACCGCCGCGGTCGTGTCCAGCTCGGTTTCGGTCTTGGTGCTCGACTACTTCCTTATCGAGATCATGAACGTGATCTGGCCCTCGCATGGAATGTAGATGACGAACGGTGGCCCCAAGCGTGACCTTCGCTGGCAGATCCAAATTCGTGGTCTGCACAAGAGCTTCGGCGCGCAGCAGGTTCTGCGTGGGATCGACTTGGATATCGAGCGGGGTAAGACCAACATAGTCATCGGCGGCTCTGGGCAGGGCAAGTCGGTGCTGATGAAGCACCTGATGGGCCTGCTGCAACCGGACAGCGGCCATATCTACGTGGACGGCGAGGACATCGTCGGGCTGGACGAAGTGGCTATCGCGAAGGTGCAGCGCAAGTTCGGCATGGTTTTCCAGTACGCCGCGCTCTTCGACTCGCTCAACGTGGTCGAGAACATCGCTTTCCCGCTCACTGAACGGTACCGCCTGCCCAAGGGTGAAATCCTGGATCGGGTGAGGGATTTGCTCCGGCGCCTGGATCTGGACAATGTTCCGGGGGTCGAAGAGAAGTTCCCAGGCGAGCTGTCCGGTGGTATGCGAAAGCGGGTGGGATTAGCGCGCGCACTTGTCGACCGGCCCCAGATTCTGCTCTACGATGAGCCCACCACCGGCCTTGACCCGATTGCCACCAAGAACGTCGATGAAATGATTAGACGCACTGCAGACGACTTTGGGGTTACGTCCGTGGTGATCTCACATGACATGGCGTCGACCTTTCGCATCGCCGACCGCATCGCCATGCTCTACGATGGCAAGATCGTCGCGTGCGGCACGCCGGCCGAGTTGCTGGCGGCGCCTGACCCAAGGCTGCGCGAATTCGTGGAGCCCTCGGGCGCCGTGAAATTCGGGGTGCCGTCATGAGGCGGAGCCTGGCCGGCCTCACGGTGGGTGCCCTGGCCTTGGTGGTCCTGGTGACCACCTACTTGCTTTTTCAGTACACCAGCAAGAAGATCGCAGGGGGCGGCGGCTACCGCGTGCACGCCCTGTTTCACAACGCCATAGGGGTCTACGAGAGGACGCGGGTGCTGTCGGCCGGGTTGCGCATCGGACAAGTCGAGGAGCGTGAGCTCGACCAGGAGTCGGGCAAGGCCAGGGTCTTTCTGCGAATCATGCCGGATATCAAGCTCTACGAGAACGCCGCCATTGCCAAGAAGGCGGCTTCGCTCCTCGGCGAGTACTACCTCGAGGTCGATCCGGGTTCGCCCTTCACGGTGCGCAACAGCCAGCGCGTGGCCTTGCGGGAGCTGCATGAGGGCGACGAGATCAAGATCGTGACCGAGCCGGTGGAGATGGGCGACATCATGAACTCGGTGGGCGAGACGTTGCCCATCCTGAAGGACATCCTGGCGGACGTGAAGGCGTTGACCTCTGGGCCGGTCAAGGACATGGCCAACAATGCCAACCAGTTGCTAGAGAAGAACTCGGCCATCGTCGAACGCCTGCTCGGACGCATAGACGACATTGCGGCTACCGTGCAAGGGGTCACCCACTCCGAAGCTGACGATGTGCGAGTCACCCTGCGCAATGCGCGCGAGATCAGCGAGGCCATCAAGGGACTGGTGGGCACCACCCAGGGTCAGGTGTCGGGTGCCGGCCAGGATTTCCGCAGCTCCCTGCAGAAGCTGCAGACCAGCATCGACAGCCTGGACAAGTCGTTGCACAACGTGGACAAGATTACCGGCAAAATGGCCGATGGCGAGGGCACGGTGGGTCACCTTCTTTCCGACGACACGGTGGCCAAGAATCTCGACAACATCACAGATGACATCAGCGGCATCACCCGGGGCGTGAGCCGGCTGCAGACCATCGTGGGCCTGCGCACCGAATTCAACTACATGGCCCACACGTTCAAGAACTACGTGCAGGTCTGGTTGTACCCGCGACCTGACAAGTTCTACTTGATCGAGTTGGTCGACGATCCGCGCGGCTATCGTAACGCCCAAAGCGTCGTGGGCTACAACTCGACCATTGGCGCGTATTCCAGCGAGCAGGTTACGACGACCGAGCAGCTTCGCATCAGCTTCATGTTCGGCAAGCGCTGGGGTCCCTTCCAGGGTCGCTTTGGCATCAAGGAATCGACCGGCGGCGTGGGCGCCGATCTGTATCTGTTCCACGACCACCTGATGCTTTCTGCGGACATGTTTGACACGCGTTCGAACCAGTATCCGCGCCTGACTGCACGTGCGTACCTGGCGGTCTACAAAAAGTACCTCTATCTCGTGGGAGGGGTGGACGACGTCCTCAACTACACCCGAACCCAGGGCACAGCGGGCGGCTTCTTCGACTGGTTCATGGGGCTGCAACTTATGTTCAACGACGAGGACCTCAAGACCTTGCTGCTGTTTGGCGGTGCCAGCGCCGCTGGCGCGGCCGGCAAGTAGCACGCTTGACGCGCGGCCGGCGCCCCCTATAGTTACGCCTTTTCCAAGCACGGGGCTCGCGCCTCGCATCTGCCATGCGTTACAAAACCAAAGATATCGGCGACGAGGGAGTGGACGTTCGTGTGGCGGTGACCGAGGCTTGGCTCAAGGCCGAGTGCCCGGAACTGGACATGCGACCGTCGGACGGGGGCATAACCTTGAGCGGCCGTTTGGAACGGGCGGGCGACGAGTACCTGCTGCGTGGCGCCCTTCGAGGCGGATTGGTCACGCAATGCGTGCGCTGTCTGGAGCCGGCCACGCTGGCGCTCGATGTGCCCGTGACGCTCACCTTCGCCGAGCGCGAGGAGCCTATGGTGGAGGAGGAGGACGAGAACACCGAGGAGGACGTCATCTACTTCTCGGATGGCGTGATCGACGTGGGACCGGAGATTCGGGACGAGTTACTCCTCGCCTTGCCCATGAAACCGCTGTGCCAAGAGGATTGCGCCGGCATCTGTCCCACTTGCGGTGCCAACCGGAACCTGACACCCTGCGACTGCGCCGAACGGCCAGCGGGCGGTCGCAAGTTCGCGGTGCTGGCCAAAGTGAAATTGCAGAAGTAATCGAAAACAGGAGACGCGACCATGGCAGTTCCCAAGAGACGACAATCCAAGTCCCGCTCGGCGATCCGCCGAGCCCAGGTGATGAAGCAGCCGGTGCCCCATTTCGTTCCCTGCCCGCGCTGCGGGGAAGCACGACTCCCTCACCGGGTTTGCTCGGCGTGCGGCTACTACAAGGACCGCATGGTCATCGAAGTGCCGCAAGAAGAGAAGACCTAGGTTCAACGTCTGTTGGTTGCTTGAGGCGGAAGCTATCCGATTTCGTCCCATGACCGATCCGGCTCGGGTTCGGGTTGCCGTGGACGCGATGGGGGCCGAAGGCGCTCCGCGCGTCGAGGTTGAGGGCGTCTTGACTGCCTTGACCGGCACTACCACCGACGTGGTGCTGGTCGGCAACGAGTCTCGTATTCGCCGCGTCCTCGACGAAATTGGCGCGGCCGTTCCCGCGGGACGCATCCAGGTTCGTCACGCCGCCGAGGCGGTGGGCATGGACGAGTCGCCTGCCGTCGCTTTTCGGCAGAAGAAGGCGTCGTCGATGCGCGTCTGCTTCGAGATGGCCCAGCTTGGCGAGGTGGACGCCGTGGTCTCGGCGGGCAATTCGGGCGCGCTCCTGGCTGGGGCGCTCTTGGTGTTGGGTCGAATCGCCGGGGTGGAACGGCCGGCCATCGTGACCACGTTTCCCACCCAGACCGGCAAATGTGCGTTGCTCGACATGGGGGCTAACGTGGACGTGCGGCCGACGGTGCTGGCCCAGTTCTCCGTGCTCGGTTCGGGGTATGCTCGGCTGCTGCACGGGAAGGCGCGCCCGCGGGTGGGCTTGCTGTCCAACGGCGCCGAGGGGCACAAAGGTACGGCGCTTACGCGCGAGGCGCATCAATTGCTCACGCGGGCAGGGACCTCGGGCCGGCCGGCCGGCTTCGACTATCTCGGCTACGTCGAGGGGCGGGATATTTTCCGGGGCCACGCCGACGTGGTGGTCACGGATGGCTTCACTGGAAACGTCTTGCTCAAGAGCTGCGAGGGCCTGGTGGGATGGTTGACCCAGGTCATCCGTGAGGAGGTCGCGCAAGGGAGCGTGCTGGAAAAACTGGGGGCTCTCTTGATGCGGCCGGCGTTGCGCCGGTTCCGCCGGCGCAGCGACTACGCGGAGACCGGCGGCGCACCCCTGGTGGGGGTGGATGGGGTCGTGCTCATTTGCCACGGATCCTCCGACGCACGGGCCATCAAGAACGGCGTGCTGGCGGCTAGCGATCTGGTTCGCACTCATCTGCGCCAAGAGATGGCGCGGGAGGTGGCCGAGCACGCCTATCTGTGGCACGAGGACGCGCCCGCCGACGGCGCAAAAGGACCCGCGTGAGCAGCGAATTAGATGGGAACCCTGAAAGGGTTCCCAAGCCCTCCCGCGATGGTACGCCACCGGCAAAGCCGGCGGGCTCCCCACGCGAACTAGATGGGAACCCTGAAAAGGTTCCCAAGCCCTCCCGCGATGGTACGCCACCGGCAAAGCCGGCGGGCTCCCCACGCGAACTAGATGGGAACCCTGAAAGGGTTCCCAAGCCCTCCCGCGACGGTACGCCACCGACAAAGCCGGCGGGCTCCCCACGCGAATTGCAGGGCAAGGTGGCCGTGGTGACCGGAGCCTCGCGCGGGATTGGTCGCGCGATCGCGGTGGCGCTGGCAGCACACGGCGCTCGGGTGGTGATGAACTACCTGCACAACCAGGCGGCGGCAGCCGAAGCGGCTGCGGCTGTGGGAAGCGCGGGCGTGCTCGTGCACTTCGACGTAGCCGACGTGGAGGCGGTCACGCGAGCGTTCAAGCAGATCGTCTCGAACGAAGGGGGCGTGCACATATTGGTGAACAACGCGGGCGTGGCGGTCAACGTCCTGACCTTGGGGGCCAAGGATGCCGACTGGCAGCGCGCGCTTGCGGTCAACTTGGGTGGGGCGTTCAACTGCACCCGCGCAGCCCTGCGCTCGCTCTTGCATGCTCCCGGTGGCGGTCGCATCATCAATATCGCCTCGGTGGTTGGCGAGATGGGCTCGGCAGGGCAGGGGCCGTACGCGGCGGCCAAGGCGGGCTTGCTGGGCCTGACCAAGACCTGGGCGCGCGAATACGCCTCACGCGGGGTCACGGTCAATGCGGTGTCGCCGGGGTTCATCGAGACCGACATGACCGCAGCAGGGCTTTCGCCCGAGCGGCGAGCCGAGATTCTCAAGGCCATTCCCCTCGGTTGTGTCGGAACTCCCGAGGATGTGGCCGCGGCGGTGGTATACCTGGCCGGTTCGGGGGCCGGCTATGTCACAGGGCAGGTGCTGCGGGTCAACGGCGGACTTTTGATGTAACGTACGCCCCGGCAAGGCGCTAGCACAGGAGAAGGACGCGAACCATGGCAGAAAATCTGGAAGAAAAGGTTGTCAAGATCATCGTCGAGCAGCTTGAGGTCCCGGCTGACAAGGTGAGCATGGGCGCGTCGTTTGCTGACGATCTGAAGGTGGACTCGATCGACCGTCTTGAGATGGTGGTGGTGCTGGAGGAGGCATTCAAGATCGAGATCCCCGACGAGGATGCCGAGAAGATCAAGACGGTAGGCGACGCCGTCAACTACATCAAGGGACGGGTAAAGCAGTAGGCCCGATTGGCCACGCCGCTGCTGCGCAGGGTTGCTGTCACCGGCGTGGGTCTAGTCACACCGGTCGGCATTGGCACGGAGGAAACCTGGCAGGCGCTGCTGGCGGGACGTTCCGGCATCGCGCCGATCACGCGTTTTGATGCCAGCAGGTTTTCCAGCCGCATCGCCGGCGAGGTAAGAGGCTTCGAGCCAACCCGCTGGATGGCCGCGCGCGAGGTCCGTACCACAGCCGCCGATCTCTTCATTCAGTACGCCATCGCGGCTGGGACCATGGCCATGAGCGATGCAGGGCTGACCATCGAGGGCGAGCTGTGCGAGCGCACGGGCTGCTTCATCGGCTCGGGCATGGGCGGTCTCGGCACCATCGAGGCCACGCACAAGACCTACGTGGAAAAGGGGCCACGCCACGGCATCTCGCCGTTCTTCGCGACCCAGCTCATCATCAACCTGGCGGGGGGACATTTGGCCATCAAGTACAATGCCAAGGGTCCGAACTACGCTCAGGTGTCGGCCTGCGCCAGCGGCGCCCATGCCATCGGCGATGGGTTCCGTACCATCCAGCGCGGCGACGCAGACGCGATGATCTGTGGGGGCACCGAGGCGGTAGTCACGCCGCTCGGGGTGGGTGGCTTCTGCGCCATGCACGCTCTGTCCACGCGCAACGACGCACCCGCAGAGGCTTGTCGGCCCTTTGACTTGGATCGCGACGGCTTCCTCATCGCCGAAGGCGCAGGCATCCTGGTTCTCGAGGAGATGGAGCAGGCCAAGACGCGCGGGGCCCACCTCTATGCCGAGTTGAGCGGGTACGGCGCCAACGCTGACGCCTACCACGTGACCGCGCCGGCGCCCGAGGGCGAGGGCGCCCAGCGGTGCATGTGCTTGGCGTTGCGGGACGCACGCCTGGCTCCCTCGGACATCGACTACATTAACGCGCACGGGACCTCGACCAAGTTGAACGATGCCACCGAGACACTGGCTATCACGAAGGTGTTCGGCGAACACGCGCGAAGATTGATGGTCAGCTCGACCAAGTCCATGACCGGGCACCTGTTGGGTGCCGCGGGCGGTATCGAGGCGGCGTTCTGCGCGCTCGCCCTGGCGCGCGGCCAGGTGCCGCCTACCATCAACTACGTCACGCCCGACCCCGCGTGCGATCTCGACTACGTGCCCAACACCGCGCGCGATGCTCGCCTGAACCACGCCATGAGCAACAGTTTCGGGTTCGGGGGCACCAATGCCTGTCTGATCTTCAGTGCGATCAGGGATTGACAATATGCGCCAGCGCGTCAAGAGGTGTGGTGGCGATCCCGATCACCCGCAATCGAAACCCAGCGACTTGCGCACTATCGCGATACAATCTTCTTGCCTTCATGGCATCTGACATCTGCCCGCGCTGTGGCAAGCCAGCCCATGGCGCGAACTTCGATTTCGACTGTCCCGGAGGGACGACCAATCCCGGGGCAGCGCCTGCTGTGGTGGCGACACCAACCCCGCTCGTCCCCAGTCGGCCATCGGGCTCTTTCCACGTAGCAGAGGGCTTCCCAGTCACTCGGCTGCAGCCCGGTACCTTGGTGGGCGAGTACCAGATTGCGGACCGCATCGCCGAGGGTGGAATGGGTACGGTGTACAGCGCGGTCCATCCCATCATTGGCAAGAAAGTCGCAATCAAGGTCCTGTCGGGCAAGCTGGCCAAGAACAGCAACGCCATCCGGCGCTTCGTGCTTGAAGCCCGCGCGGTCAACGACATCCGCCACCCGGGGTTGGTGGACATCTTCTCCTTCGGCCGGCTCACCGATGGGCGGCCGTACTACGTCATGGAGTTTCTCGATGGGCGGAGCCTGGGCGCCGTGTTGCGCATGCACCACCGGCTGACACCGTTCGACACTTATCCGGTGTTCATGGACGTGGGGAGGGTGTTGGTGGCCGTGCATGCCCACGGCATCGTTCATCGCGATCTCAAGCCTGACAACGTCATCCTGATCCCGCAGGGGAGCGATGCGCCGCCCAAGGTGAAGTTGGTGGATTTCGGTCTGGCCAAGCTGCTGGTGCGGGAAAGCGGGCAGACCTCGGCTGGGCCGCACACCGCGGTCGGCGTGAACGTCGGAACGCCGCACTACATGTCGCCCGAGCAGTGCCGCGGCGGTAGTGTCGATGCGCGGTCTGACTTGTACGCCTTGGGCGTGATGTTCTACGAGACGGTGACCGGCCAGCTCCCCCTTGATGGGCCGACGCCCGTCGACATCTGGCAGGCCCAGGTCGAGGTCGTTCCCCGCCTGCCCGAGTTGGTTGCCCCAGGTAGGGTGAGCCCGGAACTGGGTGCGCTCATCATGAAACTGCTGGCCAAGCGCCCTGAGCGCCGGCCGCAGAATGCGGCGGAGTTCTGCGATGCCTTGGAGGCTCTGGCCAAGGCCGGCAAGCTTGGCGACCGCACCACGCCCCCTCCCGAGGACCCGGCCGCCACCCAAATGCTGGACCTGGCGCGCGCGTTGGCGTCCACGCCAGTTTCCAGCGAGCTGGTCGCGCTTGACGGCGCGCTGGCTGCGCCGCCGGCCGCCCGGTCGGTTCCTGCCGGCCAGGCGCCCTCGGCGCTGGCCCCGCCTCTCGCTCCGCGCGCCAAGGCGTCGCAGTTGCCGGTTCGAGCCCCGCAGCCCCATGAACCTGCGGCGGGTGCCGAGGACCTGGCTTCCACCTTCAAGGAGGTCCCGGCTATCGAGTCGTCTGACGAGCGCCGGAAGTCAGGGGAACGATCACATGAGGTCGAGGGCTTGCGTGTCGCCCTCGGGCTTCATGTCGCAGAGCCGGCCTTTGAAGTGAACGATCCCTGTCAGGTGAGCGCACTGGTCGTCGACCTGGACACAGGGAAGATCGACGTAGATATGCCCGATTCCGCGACCGAGGCCAAGCCCGGGCCACCTGATGGAACTTCACAGGCGGGCACGCCCAAGGTTCGTCGCCTGGCGCGTCCGGTGGAGGAGCGGCAGTACGTGCCGCGGCTCGCGGCACCGCGACCGGGCAAGACGTTGAGCGTGCCGCCGAACCTGGCCAGAGCTCCGTCGCGCTTGCGCAGCGTCGCTCGTGTGGTAGTGGCGGCGCTGATGCTTCTGGGTGCAGCCGCCGCCTACTGGCTGATGCGCTAGCCCATCTCCCTTTCGATCGCATCGGCGCCCTTGCGAATTGCGGTGGTGAGCACCTCGTAGCCGTCGCTGGTCACCAGCACGTCGTCTTCGATGCGAATGCCGCGGACGTCGGCAAAGGCGGCCAGCCGATCGCGCCGCAGCCGATCGCCGGCCAAGGCGGTGCGCGCGGGATCGTCGAGTATGGCCGGGACTAGATACAACCCAGGCTCGACGGTGATGGCCATGCCCGCACAGAGGTCGCGGTCGAGCCGCAGGGTGCGCAGGCCCGGCTCGGTGGAACGGGTGCGGCCAGGAGCGTAGGTGGCGCGGTCACCCAGATCCTCCAGGTCATGCACGTCCAGCCCGATGAGATGGCCCAGCCCATGCGGAAAGAAAAGCGCCACCACGCCGTCGGCCGCCAATTCGGCAGGATCGCCGCGCAGCACGCCCAGGTTGACCAGACCCTCGGCGATGAGCCGGCCGGCCAAGAAATGCAACTCGCGGAAGGGCACGCCCGGCCGCACCGCCGCGATCACGCTCTGCTGCGCGTGGAGAACCACTTGGTAGAAGTCCCTTTGCGTGGGCGAGTAGCGTCCGCTGACCGGCCACGTGCGGGTGACGTCGCCGGCCCAGCCGTCGGCGGTTTCGGCGCCCACGTCGACGAGCAGTAGATCGCCGGATTTCAGCTCGTGGTGGTATTCCTCGTTGTGCAGAACCTCGCCGTGAACCGTGACGATGGAGTTGTACGACACACCCATGTCGCGGCGGACGAACTCCGCTTCCATCGCCGCACGCACCACGCTTTCGTTGATCCCGGGAAGGACCGCACGGATTCCTGCGTGAAAGGCGGCCGCAGTCGCGTTGGCAGCTCTGCGCAGGGCCGCGATGGCTGCGTGGTCGTGTACCAGGCGCATCTCGATGAGAGCGTCGGCCAGCGGGTGATCGAGTGCATCCAGCTTGCCGTAGGCGATGGGACGGCCTAGCAATTGCGACTGCTCAGCACAGGTTTCGTGGTCGAGAGCGGGCAGGGTGGCCACCGACCGACCAGCCACGGCCTCGGCCAGCGCCGGCCGCAGCTCGATCGGGCAGGCCAGCGCCGCGCTGAGTTCGCTCGGGCCAGGCGCCTGCCCGTGCCAGAGGGCGAAGTCAGCGCCCAGCTCAGGGAGAAACAGCACCCAGCGCTCGCCCGTCCATAGGCCAAAGGCGTGCGGTAGATGCAGGCCAAAGAGATAGAGGAAATGGCTGGCCGCACGGAAGGGATAGGTGTTGCCGGCTGAGGTACGCGGTCGGGGAGCCCCGGCCGCGACCAGGGCGGGCTGCGTTCCCAGTTTCATGGCCAGGCGCGAACGTCGCGCGGCGCAGGCTCTTCCGTCGAAATCGCTGAGCTTCATTTGACGGCGAAGTATACGCCGGACCGCTGGCGTGCACGTGGCTTGGAATTCGGAGTAGTTGGGCCGCCGGGGCTGTGAGCTTCTCGCCGAGCGTGGGGCTGATGAAACGCCCGGGTTTCTCAAAGAGGGCACGGAGGACACGGAGGACGCGGAGGCAGGGGACCCCGGAGAGCCCATTCAGTCCTCCTCCGTCCTCTTCCTCCTCTGTGCGCTCTGTGAGAACCCAGCACTCTTTCCTCGCGGCGTCCCGCGGCCACGGCCACGACCACGACCTCTTGCGGTTATAGCGGGCCTACCTCCTGGTTTCGCGGCCAGATCGTGACAAGCTACAGTTGTCAGGCTGACCATGCCCAAGCGGGAACTCGACCGGGAACGCGATCTTGCAACGCTCGACCACGTGCGCGTCGAGCGGCCGCGCCTGTATGAGGTCGTGCTTCACAACGACGACTACACCACGCAGGAGTTCGTGGTGTACGTGCTGATGAAGTTTTTCCAGCACGATGCCGCGACCGCTCAGCAGATCATGTTGAACGTGCACACCAAGGGCATGGGCGTGGCGGGTGTGTTCCCGCGCGACATCGCCGAGACCAAGGCGGCCCAGGTGGTCCGCTATGCCCGCGACAATGAGATGCCCCTGCGCTGCTCGGTGCAAAGGCAATCATGCTAGCCCCAGAGTTGGAGCAGGCGATCCGGCGGGCGTTGGAGGACGCCACCCGCCGGCGGCACGAGTTTTCGAGCCTGGAGCATTTGCTGCTGGCTTTGCTCGACGACAAGAAGACCGCCGAGGTCATTCGCGAGTGCGGCGGCAAGCCGGCGCGTGTGCGCGCGAAGCTGGAGGAGTTTCTCGCAGGCTCGCTGCCCAGCCTGCCGGCCGAAGACGAGGCTGGCAGCGCGGGTGAGGACGGGGAGTTGCGAGCCCAGCCTACCTTGGGCTTCGCGCGGGTGATCCAGCGAGCGATCAACCAGCTTTTCGGTGCGGGGCGCAGCGAGGTTCACGGCCCGCATGTGCTGGTGGCCCTTTTCTCCGAACCCGATTCGCATGCGGTCCACTTTCTCAAAGAGGAAGGGATCAGCCGACTGGACATCGTGACCGCTATCTCGCATGGAGCCCACAAGATGCTACCCGAGCGTGACGGCCGGGCGGCCGGGGCCCTACCCGGAGCAGAGCCCGACGAGGGATCGGCGGAAGAGGCGGGCAAGGATCCGCTGGCGAGCTACGCGGTCAACCTGAACGAACGGGCGCGCCGGGGCCTCATTGACCCGCTGGTCGGGCGACAGGCGGAACTGGACCGGGCGCTGCACGTGCTGGCGCGACGGCGCAAGAACAATCCGCTTTTTGTGGGCGACGCCGGCGTGGGCAAGACCGCTATCGTCGAGGGCCTGGCCGCGCGCATCGAGGCGGGTGAGGTGCCGCCAGCTCTACGCGGCGTCGAGATCTACGCCCTCGACATGGGATCGCTGGTGGCGGGCACGCGCTACCGCGGCGACTTCGAGGAGCGCTTCAAGGCCGTGCTACGCGCGACCGAGGCCAAGGGCAACGCCGTCCTCTTCATCGACGAGCTTCACACCATCGTGGGCGCGGGCGCGGCATCCGGCGGCACCATGGATGCGTCCAATCTGTTGAAGCCGTCCCTGTCGGCTGGTCTCATTCGTTGCATCGGCACGACCACGCACAAGGAGCTGCGCGGCTACATCGAGAAGGACCGGGCCTTGGCCCGGCGATTTCAGCCCATCGAGGTGTCCGAACTGAGCGTGGCCGACACCATCAAGGTGCTGCAGGGGTTGCGCAAGCACTACGAGGATTTTCACGGCGTGCACTACACCGCGGCGGCGTTGCGCGTGGCTGCCGAGTTGTCCGACCGGCACTTGGCCGACCGCAAGCTGCCCGACAAGGCCATCGACCTCGTCGACGAGGCGGGCGCCATCCTCAAGCTGCGCGCGGGCGGCGGGCTGGCTCCGAAGGCCGCAGCGGCCGCCGAGGGCGAGGCCGCTCAGACGGCGCCCGAGCGACTGACCGTGCGCGCGCGCGACATCGAGGCGGTGGTGTCGACCATGGCCCGCATTCCCGCGCGCCGGGTGGGCTCTGACGATCGCGAGCGCCTGCGCAATCTGGAAGGCGAGATCAAGGCCAAGGTGTTTGGCCAGGACCAGGCGGTGGAACGCGTGTGCCAGGCCATCCGCACCAACCGCGCTGGCTTGGGCACCCCGGATCGGCCCATTGGGTGCTTCCTGTTTGCCGGTCCCACCGGGGTGGGCAAGACCGAGTTGGCCAAGCAGCTCGCCGAAGTTCTGGGCGTGGCCTTCCTCCGCTACGACATGTCCGAGTACATGGAGCGCCACACAGTATCGCGGCTGATCGGCGCGCCACCTGGGTACGTGGGCTTTGATCAGGGCGGCCTGCTGACCGATGCGGTCCACAAGACGCCGCACGCGGTGCTCTTGCTCGACGAGATCGAGAAGGCGCATCCGGATCTCTTCAACATCTTGTTGCAGGTGATGGACCACGGCGCGCTCACCGACAACAACGGTCGCACCTCGGACTTCCGCCACATCATCCTCATCATGACCAGCAACGTGGGAGCTCGTGATCTTTCGCGGCGCATGCCCGGCTTCGGCGCGGGCGACCGCTTTGGCGACACCGACGAGGCTTTCAAGCGCGTGTTCTCGCCCGAGTTCCGCAATCGCCTGGATGCCAAGGTGGACTTCGCGCCGCTCGGCAATCGCGAGATGTTGCTTATCGTGGACAAGTTCGTCGGCGAGATGCAGAAGCAGCTCGGCGAGCGCAACGTCACCGTCACGCTCAGTCCCGCGGCTCGGGAACTTCTGGCCAAGAAGGGCTACGACCCGACGAACGGAGCGCGGCCCCTGGCCAGGGTCATGCAGGACGAGGTCAAGCGTCCCCTGACCGACGAGTTGCTCTTTGGTGCCCTGGCATCTGGCGGGAGCGTGGCCATCGACGCGGCTGGCGACAAATTGACCTTCAGTTTCACCAAGGGTGAAGCCGCGAACGCGGATGTGGAGGGCCAGAAGGAAGCAGATGATGAGTGAAAAGCATCACTTGGACGTTGCCACCGGTGCCATGCCATCTGCGCAGGCCGTGGCCTTTGCAGACCTTGTCGCCTATCAGCCGGGAGCAGTGGTCAGCCGCACTCTCATCAAGAAGAACGCCGGCACGGTCACGTTGTTTGCCTTCGACACCGGGCAAGGGCTGTCTGAGCACAGTGCGCCCTTCGACGCCATAGTGGAGATTCTGGATGGCGAGGCCGAGCTGACCATCGGCGGAAAGAAAGTCGTCGCCCGGGCCGGGCAGGCAGTGCTCATGCCGGCCAAGGTTTCGCACGCGCTTTCCGCCACCACGCCATTCAAGATGTTGCTGGTGATGGTGCGCGAGGCAGGGTAGGCGAGGGAGGCCAGCATCGACATTGACCGACACCTCTAGCGTAGGGGCGACCTGCGGTCGCCCGGCGTAGGGGCGACCTGCGGTCGCCCGAAAGAAAGCGGGGATCTCCGATGTCCACGAAATACAAAGACACTTCGATCCTGACCCTTGTCCTCGCACCGTGGTTGCTCTATGCGTGTAGCAACGTGAGCAGCGGTGGCGTGCATGGTGGGGGCGGTGGGCGAGGCGGCAGCGCCTTGGCCTCAGGGGGCACTGCTGAGAGCGGCGGCACCACGAGCAACGGAGGTCAACGCACAGGGGGCGCGACGGCGAGCGGCGGAAATGCACCGAGCAGCGGAGGGCAAACGAGCACCGGGGGCGCGCCCGCGAGCGGCGGAAGCGCGCCAAGCAGCGGAGGGCAACGCACCGGAGGTGCGAGCGCCGGAAGTGCAGGGACTGGCGCTACGACCATGACTGGTGGTTCAAACAACACCGGGGGTGGGACACCCAGCGGTGGAACCACCGAAGCGTCTTCCAGCAGCGGCGGCTTGGGTTTGGATAGCGGCGTGAATGCGGCCACAGGCGGGTCTATTGGCAGCGGCGGCGCGCGTTTGGACGGCGGCGTAGATGCGGCCCTCGGCGGGTCTATCAGTAGCGGCGGTTCGCGTTTGGACGCCGGCGTGGATAGAGCCACCGGCGGGTCTGACGCCAGCACGAGTACGGGCGCAGGGGGAAAGACCGGTGCGGCTCAGACGATCAAGAACATCAACTACGCAGGCACTTCATCTGCGTCCCAGACTCTTGATCTGCTATTGCCGGCCAACGCGCTGCTTCCGCTTCCGCTGGTGGTCCGCATCCACGGTGGCGGGTTCAGCAGCGGAGACAAGGCCGGGGAGGAAACCGGCACAGCAGCGAGCGGGATTCTGGCCAAGGGGTATGCCCTGGCCAGCGTGAACTACCGCCTTTCCGGTCAGGCGCTCTTCCCTGCCGGGGTCCAAGACGTCAAAGCTGCCGTGCGCTGGCTGCGTGCCCATTCTGCCGAATACGGATTGGATAGCGATCGCTTTGCGTCTTGGGGCGAATCGGCAGGAGGCTATATGGCGGTGATGCTCGGGGTAACCGGGGATCAGACCACCGTTTTCGATGACGACTCCCTGGGCAACCCCGGGGTTTCGAGCGCAGTCGCGGCCGTCGTGGATTGGTATGGCCCGGTTGACCTCGCGATCATGGACAGCCAACAGACCGCTCACCCTCCTGCCAGTTGCCCGAGCAGTTGGCTACAGCACACACCGGCGACCTCTCCCGAGGGGACGTGGCTCGGTGGCGCACTCAATACCGCCGCGGTGAGCGCCAAGCTCACCCAGGCAAACCTTATCGCATACATCGCAACCGCTAAGAGTTTGCCATTCTTCATCATCGCTCAGGGTGACGACGACTGTCAGGTGCCGTGGGGCCAGTCGCAAGAGCTCGCGGACGCGCTGGCCAAGGTGGGGAACACGGCCAACCTGACCATCCTCGCCGGTGCCGGGCACGCCGACGCCCGGTTCGAGAGCACGCAGAGCGCGCCAGATTTGACCCTGCTCGGCTCGCTCTTCGGGCGCTAGGTCACGCTCGATCGCCGCACGCTTTACGCGACCACGCTGCACGCTCTGTACGAAGTGCCTATGCAGACGTTGGGACTGCCGTAGCATCCGTGAGGCGCTAGACACTCTACATCGGCCGTCCGATAGCCCCGGCGATAACTCGCACTGCGCGCATCAGCTCGGCGAACTCGGGCAGCGACAGGGACTGGTGGCCGTCGGAAAGCGCCTGGTCAGGGTGGGGATGGACTTCGATGATGAGTCCGTCGGCCCCGGCCGCGACGGCAGCGCGGGCCATGGCCGGCACGTGGCGGCGCATGCCGATGCCGTGGCTGGGGTCCACGATGACGGGCAGGTGGGTGAGCGACTTCAGGACCGGCACGGCGTTGAGGTCGAGGGTGTTGCGGGTCATGGTTTCAAAGGTGCGAATGCCGCGCTCGCACAGCGCGACCTGGTAGTTGCCAGCGGACACGATGTATTCCGCGGCCATTAGCCATTCTTTGATCGTCGCCGAAGCCCCGCGTTTGAGCAGCACCGGCTTGCCTATCTTGCCCAGGCGGCGCAGGAGGGAGAAGTTCTGCATGTTGCGCGCGCCCAACTGCAACACGTCGGCGAAGTCGGCCACCAGCGGTAGATCTTCGGTGTCCATGACTTCGGTGACCACCTTGAGACCGGTCTTCTCGCGCGCCAGCGCCAACAGCTTGAGGCCGCTCTCGCCAAGACCCTGGAATTCGTAGGGGCTGGTGCGCGGTTTGAAGGCGCCGCCGCGCAAAAAGGTGGCGCCCAGTTCTTTCACGCCGCGGGCCACTTCCAGGATCTGCTCCTCTGACTCCACCGAACAGGGGCCAGCCATGATGGCCAGGCCAGGACCGCCCAGACGGATGCCACCTACCTCGATGACCGTGTCTTCTTCTTTCACCTCGCGCGACACCAGCTTGAAGGGCTGCGACACGCGGATAGCGTCGGCCACCCCGGGCAGCGAGGCGAATGACTCGGCGTCGAGCGCCCCACGGTTGCCGGTGATGCCGATGGCCATTCGCTGTGCCCCGGGGATCTCATGCGCGTCAAGCCCGAGCCCGTGAATCTTCTCGACCACCGCGGCGATCTGTGCCGCGGTCGCCTGCGGTTTCATGACGATCAACATGGGGATGTCCTCGCGTGGATACTACCCCGAAGTCGTCGCCCGTCGTGCATGGCATCCAGGGCTTTGTTCTCGTGCCGCAGCAGGGTGCCAGCCGGTTGGGAAAGTGCTACTTCGGGGTCATCGAGCGCGAGTTGCGGCCGCAAGTCGTGCGGGGTTTTGCTAGACTATTCACGAAGCCAGCCGGCTGGCGGTTTCCCTCGACGAGGTGCGTTCAAATGCCGAGCATCACACTTTCAAGCCGTACTTGTTGCTGCATGGTCAAAAGGCCTTTCCTTTTTCTGAGCGCAGCGTTCGCTGCCCTAGCCTGCAGCCCTGCCAGCGTCAGCCAGGTGGCCCCGGCAGGAGGATCTGGGCAAGTCACGGGAGGAGGCGGCCAATCGGGTGCTGCGGGCGGCGGGCAAGGAGGCTACATCCCCCACGTGTCGGAT
>Ga0182011_10001336_pt1 | contig 21619 bp, 20 predicted proteins | sample 711E1DmetaG_FD_120481 | JGI IMG/M metagenome (GOLD analysis project Ga0182011, IMG submission 120481) | Permafrost microbial communities from Stordalen Mire, Sweden - 711E1D metaG | ecosystem: Environmental > Terrestrial > Soil > Wetlands > Permafrost | place: Sweden: Stordalen | collected... | reverse complement strand
TGTTGTGTGAGCCCCGGCATCTCCCGAGCAGCGGAACTACCTGGAAGATCGCTGCGCGTCGGTTGAAAGCGCGATACAATCCGCATCGATGCTTGGAACCACCGGGAGAGTCCGGCGCAAGTCTTGGACCGTGATTAGCGGTGCCTTGGCCTTGGTCGTGATTGCATGGCCCGCGTGCCATCGCAAGAACCCCATCCCGCCTCCGGCCCCGAGCAAGTCCCAGCCGCTTTCCGATGAACAGCCTGCCCCCCGTCAACAAGGTCTGGCCCTGGCGTGGATGGAGACTACGCCTCCTGGTGCAGCCATTGTGCGAGTATCCGATTGCCATGTGTTGGGATACTCACCCGAAATCATCGAGTTTCGTTACTCCAAGACGCCTGTGCAGATTCGCTTCGAGCTGGAAGGCTACATCCCTCTCACGCAAGAAGTGTCGGCGGCCGAGGACAGCGAATTGAAGGTTGTGCTGGAACCGATCCCGAAAGTAGATCTTCCGGCGACCAAGAAGTCCAAGGGGAGCAAGAGGCACAGGCCCTAGAATTCCTTGCCGTCGTCAGAGGGGTGCATCGGCACCCACGCGTCCCTCTCCCCGTCGGGAACAGGGTTTCGGAAATGGCTCGACGCCATCACCTTGAAAGGGGTGGGGCCTACGCCGGCATTCCCATGGTCTCGCGCACGGCCATGAACTCGGGCGTGCGTCTGCCTTGCCGGTCGCGCACCACGAGCGGCGCTGGCTTGACCAGGGCGCCTGCCTGTGAGGCCGCAGTCATGGCAAAGACCACGAAGAGCGGGCCCTTGCCTTCGCGCGGGATCACCTCCCGCCAGTAGCTGAGCGCCAGGCCGGCCGCACGCCCCGCGGGCTCGACTCGCTCGTGTTGAGTCCAAGCCTCGCACGCGACAAAGGGCGCGCCCGGCGCCAGCACGCGAGCTGCCGTCTCGCAGTACGCCTCGATGCCGCCGTGATGCTCGAAGCGACAGGGGGCCCGCTGCGTGCGATCGGACTGCGGGCCGGTCCCGACGGGGAAATACGGCGGCGTACCGGTCACCAGATCAAAGGGCCCCTGCCCTGCCAGCAAGGCCGGATCGCGGAAATCGCCGTCGCGGATCTCGACCCGATCGGCGGCACCGTTCCAAGCAAGGCTGCGCCGGGCCATAGCCGCCGAAAGGACTTGCACCTCCACGCCCAACCCGCGCGCCTGCGGAAAGCGCCAGGCCAGGAACAATGCGACGCTGCCGATACCCGTCCCGAGATCAAGCCAGCACGCGGGCGCCGGGCTGGCGCAAAGCGATGCGGCCAATTGTGCCGTCACCAGATCGTCGAGCGAAGTGCGGTGGCCATCGAGTCGCTGCAAGATGCGCCAGTTGCCTGCCAGCCAGCACAGGTCCTCGCCTGGGCCTGGCCACAGATCCCCGGGGTCCTCCGGCGTCTGCGGCGCCGGCCCTGCCGCGACCCAGCCGGCAGGCCGGCGTGCCGCACGCAAGATGCCACTGCGAGGCGAGAGGCTGTCGGTGGGGCTGGGCTCAAACACAGCCCTATCTAATACATCTATCCGCCAGCTTCGTCGAAGTGATACCCGGCTTCCCCATGGTCGGCGTCGTCCAGGCCCATCTCTTCCGAATCAGGAGCGGGCCGCAGGCCGATCACGGCCTTCACCAGGTAGGCGAGGACGAGCGTTCCGCTCAGGGCCAGCACGATGGTCAAGCCTATGGCCTTGAGCTGCTCCAGCCACAGCGTCTTGCCCACGATCTGCGCCAGGTTGGTGTTGAGGTTCGGGTTGGCCTCGGGCGTGGCAAGGAAGCCGGTCAGAAGTGCGCCCATGGTCCCGCCCACGCCGTGCACGCCGAAGGTGTCCAGCGCGTCGTCGTACTTGAGCAGGGCCTTCAGCTTGGTGCACGCGAGGTAAGGAATGCTGCCGGCCAGCAGGCCAATGAGCACAGCGCCGGTGGAGGTGACGAAGCCGGACGCGGGTGTAATGACAACCAGACCCGCGACTGCTCCCGAACAGAAACCCAGTATCGTGGGCTTGCCGCGCGTGACCCACTCGATGGCCGGCCACACCACGCAAGCCACGGCCGTCGCCAAGGTGGTCGCGGTGAAGGCATTGGCCGCAATCCCGTCCGCCGCAACTGCGCTGCCCGCATTGAAGCCGTACCAGCCCACCCAAAGCATTCCGGTGCCCACCATGGTCAGCACCATACTGTGGGGCATGAATGGCCGGTGGCCCCAGCCCTTGCGGCGGCCAAGAATGATGGCCAGCAAGAGGGCCGACCAACCCGATGACATGTGCACGACGGTGCCGCCAGCAAAGTCGATGGCCCTTATGCCTGCCTTGGCATTGCTCAGGCCATTCATGAAACCGTCGCTGCCCCACACCATGTGGGCCAGCGGGAAGTACACCAAGAGCATCCACCCCACGATGAAGGCCATGATGGCCGAGTACTTCATGCGCTCGGCGATGGCGCCAACGATGAGCGCAGGCGTGATGATGGCGAACATCATCTGGTACATGCAGAAGACGTTGTGCGAAACCCACGCCCCGTAGTCCGGGTTGGGGGTGTTGCCCACGCCTTTCAGAAAGGCGAACTTGAGCGACCCCAGGATGGGCGACCCGCTGCCAAAGGCGAAGCTGTAACCGAATGCCCACCACATGATAGTCACCACGCCGGCAGTTCCCAGACACTGCGCCAGCACCGACAGCACGTTCTTGCGCCGGACCAGACCTCCGTAGAAGAGGGCCAAACCCGGCAATGTCATGAACAGCACCAGCGCAGTCGAGGTCATCATCCAAGCGTTGTGGCCTGGGCCGGGTGCGCTCAACAGCTTGGGTGCGGTGTTGCTGATATAGGCTTCCAGATCGGAGACGCGGGTAGCGAGGTCGGGGCCCGCAGCCGCAGCCGCTGCCGCAGCGGGGACGACTGCCGGCTCGTCGGCGCGCGCCCCCGACAGCGATAGTGCGTAGACGGCCAACGCCACGACCATGGGGAGAAGCAAGTCACGTCCAGTTCGACTCGATTTCATGGAAGTTTGCCTTTCACATGGCAAGGTAGGAGCGTAACGAAACCGCGGCAAGGGACTTCCAGCGGGGCCTATGCGATTTAGCGGCAGGGATACCGACTGCTTGCGACTGAGAAACTGGTAACTTTCCCCGAAGAAACTGCATGGAAACGCCAGCGAAACAGACGCATGAACGATGGGGTTGGCCCATAGTTCTTTGGATGGTGAAAGGACCACAGCCTTGACGATTCGCGAACAGTTGGAAGCCGACGAAGACAAGGTGCTTTCGCCCTTCGCGCAGAAGAGCCGCCTGTCCGGTGGCCGCGATCGGCATGAACCGGCCGATGACACACGACCCATCTTCCAGCATGACCGGGACCGCATCCTGCACTCGAAAGCCTTCCGCCGACTGGCAGGCAAAACCCAGGTGTTTCTCGCGCCCGCGGGCGATCACTACCGCACCCGCCTGACCCACACCCTGGAGGTGTCGCAGATCGCACGCACCATCGCGCGTGCCCTGCGCCTCAACGAGTCGCTGACCGAGGCGATTGCCATGGGTCACGATCTCGGGCACACGCCGTTTGGCCACGCCGGCGAGCGGGCACTGGCCAAGTTGGTCCCGGGCGGTTTTCATCACGGCCGCCAATCGGTGCGCGTGGTGGAGGTGCTGGAGCACGACGGGATGGGGCTGAATCTGAGCGTAGAAGTGCGCGACGGAATTCTCAAGCACTCCAAGGGCAAGGGCGAGATCGTGTCGGACAACCCCGATCTATGCGCCCTGACTTTGGAGGGTCAGATTGCACGCATCGCGGACATCGCGGCCTACGTGAACCACGACCTCGACGACGCCATTCGCGGGCGGATCCTGTCAGAGCACGACTTGCCCGCGGAAGTCGTGGCGGTGCTGGGCCACTCCCACAGCCAACGCATCGGCTCGCTGGTCACCGACGCAGTCGTGGCCTCGCGTCTGGAAGAGCGACGCCAGATTCGCCTGAGCCCCGAGGTGCTGCATGCCCTGGTCACCTTGCGGGATGTGCTCTTCGAGCGCGTCTACGAACGCCCAGACATCCGCACCGAGTTCGAGCGCGCGGAACGGGTGGTGAGCGAACTATGGGCCTACTTCCATCTCCACGCCGATGAGTTCCATGCGCGCCACTGGCCCAAGGGCGTGCCTGACACTGAGGATCTCTCGCGCGCGGTCGCGGATTTCATCACCGGGATGACCGACCGCTACGCCCTGCGCACCTATGAAGAGTGCTTCCTGCCGCGACCGTGGACGGTTGTGTAGTTAGTGTTCGGGCACGAGGCGCATTAGAAAACCACCATAGGGCGCCATTTTGATGCCCTGTACGTCGGTGGCGTTGCGTTGCCGTTTGGTGACCACCAGTTCCGTAGCGCTAGCGCCGTCTGCCACAAGGAGCATGTTGAAGAGGCCGGTGCCGAGGAGTTCCATCGGGACAGCGCGGGTCTTGGCGGCCGCATCGCCGTTCAATCCGCCCACGTACCAGGTGCGACCCTTGCGCCGGGCGATGATGATCGTGTGGCCAGGATCGCCGTCGAGCAAGTGGGTTTCGTCCCAGGCGCTGGGCAGGCCGGAGAGCAGCTTCACTGCGTCTTTGGGAATCGCACCCTCGCTGTCGACAAAAGAGCGCAGCCCAGATTCGAAGACCACGCTTATCCCCAGCTCATGGCCCCAGGTCATGGGCGACCGGCGCGCCGGCTCGCCAAATGCGATGGGCATAGGTTCCATCGGGCCCACCGCGTTGCGGGCAAACGGCTCGATCAGGTTCTGTCGCGCCTGCTTGGCCCAGTCGCGACCAGGCGCGCCGCTGTGCCAGACGGTGGCTGACAGAAGATGAGGATAGGTGCGATCCCATCCCGCGCCGGGGATGCGGCCCTCGAACTCCACCAGTAAATGGCGCTTCCCCGCCTCTTCCAGCAGCGCCAGCAGGGACCCAACCACCTCGGGTTTGCCGCTTGTCGAAACCGCGACCCGCACGCCCTTCACTCCCGCGCTGGCCAACTCGGCGAGCGGCAGCGCGGCCGCGTCCCGCTGTTCGATGAGCAGCCCGACCTTCTTGCTGGCCGCGGCCCGGACGAGCTTGTGCCAAGCACCCTTGCCGCCGGCTGCTCCCCCGGCGGAAAGTCCCGCATAACCCCAGCCCATGGCGGCAGCGAGATCCGCCCCATGTGCGCCCTTGCCAGAACTGACCGGCTCAAGCCCATCTCCACCCATGTGCCAGGCCACGTTGTCCGGCCTGACCCAGTCCCCAGCGCCTGCCGAGGCCGGTGCACCAAGGTCGGTCACCAGGCTCGATTCCACGATGCCGGCCAGTCCATCCGACATGATCACCACTCGCCAGGGGCTGGACCAGGGCAGAGTGGAATTCGGCTGCACATCTCCGCGACCCGCCTCTTCGTCGGGATGAGGGAAACGGAAGCGATAGATCTCGCCGTCGGACTTGGCGGCAAGCCCGAGGGCCGCATGGCCGGCGGCCAGCCCGGATTCGGCCAGCAAGGCCCAGTGCGCACCGTCGGACGAAGCGAACAGGGCTGGCAACGCCCAGCTCGCGCCCGCGGGTGCTGCCGTGCCCGCGGGCACATCGGTCAACCATTCGGCCGGGCCGCCTTCTGCCGGGCTTGCGCCGGGTTGATACCGGGGCAGCAGGATCGCGCGCGCGGCGGGCCCGAAACGAAAGCCAGTGGCCTCGCCGGCGACGGTGACCTGCCCGGAATTCGTTTCGGGGAAAGCATAGCGAAAAGCAAATCCGTCGTCGTAGGCACGCACGATGAGGTCCATACGCGCCTGCTGCGGCGTCTCGAACGAGAGCACCTGTTCGACCCCAGTGCTGCTGAAGTGGCTACGCTTCCCGCGCGGCAGGGTGTAGTCATCCGTCACCCGACGCTGGCTTTCGCCAAGAAAACGCAGGTCGTCGGTGAAGTCCACGTCCTTGCGGGTGATGCCGAGCGGCGACCAGCGCAACATCTCGGTACGAGCCTCGCCGCCTCCAAAGGTGACCCGATAGTACAGACGTGGCTGCGCGGGATAGTCGGCCGTCCTGGCCAGCGAGAAATAGCGAACCTGCACCGTCACCAGCCCGCCCGGGGACGGGATCACCCAGCCATCCGGTGGAACCACAGGCCTGCCCTTGTTGACCGTCGGGGCACAGCTCAGCAGGCCTAAGACAAAAGCGAGAAGAATACTCGCGTGGGGAGCCCGCCGGCTCTGCCGGCGGCGCACCATCGCGGGAGGGTTTGGCGAGGCCGAGCGAAGCGAGCGTGGGGTGGGGGTAGGTGGGGGGCCGAAGGGCGGAGCGAACCCTTTGAGGGTTCCCATGTAAATCGCTTGGCTCTTCATCGTCGGACAATTACACCCGAAAGCCGCGCCAACCTCAAGAAACGCCTGGCAGAACCAGCGCAGAAGGGCGCAAACTTGCTATTGACCACGCTGACCTCACGCCTCTAGTGTCCCGATCACTCGTTATGTTGCGGCCCACAGGAGAGTCACCATGAAAAGCATTCGATGGGCGTCCGCCTCCACCTTGGCGATTGCACTTTTCGGTTGCGGAGGGGGTTCTACCCCACCCCCAGACACCTCTGTCGGGCCTCCGGGCACAGGTGGCAGCAGTGCGGACTCCGGCGGCGCTGTGAGCGACACGGGCGGTGCCGACAGCAGTGCCAGCAGCCTGGACAGTGGACTGGGGGACACGGTTGTCGTGGAAGTTGGGATTGGCGACGGTGGTGGGGAGGGGTCGATCCCAACGGGCCCCGATGGCGCTCTCGACTTGCCCAGCTCGGCGCTGGATGCTCCCACGGACATGCTGGCACGCGAATCCGGAGGCCCGGATGGCGGGGCGGTGGATGCGGCCGTCGCTGAAAGTGGCGTTGAAGCCAGGGTGAGTGACGTTGCGGTTCCGGCCCTGGCGGAGGCTGGAGCCGACGGTGCACTCGACTTGGCCGGCTCCGATGTTCCCGCCACGCCGGATGCTCCCTTGGACATGGCCACCGTTGCAGGGGACGGTGGCGTGGTCGCGGTCGATTCAGGCGCTGACGGCGGCACCCCCACTACTCTCGCCTCAGGCCAGGGCGACCCCCAATCCATCGCGGTTGACTCAACCAGCGTCTACTGGACGAACTGGAGCGGCGGCACGGTGATGAAGGTTCTTGTCGGGGGCGGCACCCCAACCACTCTCGCCTCTGGCCAGAGCAGCCCCTACGGCATAGCGGTTGACGCCATCAGCGTCTACTGGACCAACTATGGCGGCGGAACAGTGATGAAGGTTCTTGTCGGGGGCGGCACCCCAACCACTCTCGCCTCAGGCCAGAGCGGCCCCCAATCCATCGCGGTTGACTCCACCAGTGTCTACTGGACCAACTACGGCGACGGCACAGTAGCCAAAGTGCTCATTGCCGGCGGCACCCCAACCACTCTCGCCTCAGGCCAGAACGACCCCCAAGGCATCGCGGTTGACTCCACCAACGTCTACTGGACCAACTGGAACGGCGGCACGGTGATGAAGGTCCCCACAGCCGGCGGCACCCCCATCGCTCTTGCCTCGGGCCAGAACATCCCCCAAGGCATCGCCGTCGACGCCACCAGCGTCTACTGGACCAACTGGGGCGGCGGTACAGTGATGAAGGTCCCACTAGCCGGCGGTACTTCCACTATTCTCGCCTCGGACCAGGGTTACCCCCAAGGCATCGCGGTTGACACCACCGGCGTTTACTGGACCAACTACGGCGACGACACGGTGATGACCGTGCCCATCGGCGGCGGCACCCCCACCACCCTCGCCTCAGGGCAGAGCGGCGCCAACAGCATCGCGGTTGACGCCACCAGCGTCTACTGGACCAACTACGACGGCGACACCGTGGCAAAGCTGACGCCAAAGTAGTTTTCCCAGCTACTAGCCAAGACATTCTGGAGTTTTGGCGGCGCAACTGCAGCCAGCGCGAAATCGCTCAAGGAGTTGTTTTGCGTGCTGACTCGCCCCGTGGACTCGCCTTTACCCGCGTGTATCAGGTGAGGCACGACAACGCTACTGACGCCGAACGGAAGATCTGTCGTATAATCCCGTTTCGGATGGGTCGCCCGCATGGGCCAATTGATGGGAAGGAGACGTACATGAGAGAACTAATCGCCTTGGTCATTGTTGGCCTTTTCGCGGTTCTGCCGGGCTGCACCAACAGCAGTGGACCCAGCACGACGACAACCGAGGGTGGTAGCAGTGGCGGGACCAGTACGTCAGCCAGTGGCGGCAGCAGCGGCGGAACCAGCGCGGCCGCCAGCGGTGGCAGCGACGGGACCAGCACGGACGCCAGCAGCGCTGGCGGTTCAATCAGCCCGAGCCCCGATGCCTCCCCAGATCTTCCCGCGGACGTGTCAGGTGGCCCCGGGGACACGGGCGGCGGTGGCTATGCGCCGGGCGTCGGCGGTTCAATCAGTCCGAACTCTGATGCATCCGCTGATCTCTTTCACTCCGGCTCCGGGGGCAGCACGGTTGGAAGTGGCCTCCCATCGTGCGATGGGGGCATCCTCTCGCTCCAAGCGGTTTGGCCGTTGCCAACGACGATCAGCGCGTGGCCATGGGCGATCGCCGTGGACGGCCAAGGCAATGTCTATGCGGCAGGGTCTTTCGACGTGTCAGCGTCGTTTGGAACCGTGGTGCTGACCTCGAGTGGTCCCCAGGACATGTTCCTTGCGAAGTACGACTCGACCGGCGCACTCGTGTATGCGAACCGCTACGGCGGCCCGAGCTTCGACGACGCGTCGCCAGCGCTAGCCGTCGACGACGTGGGCAATGCCTATCTCGGTGGTGGGTTCGGGCAGACGCTCGACTTCGGTGGAGGGACGACGCCGCTCGTCGCCCTGACGAGCGACGCGTTCGTGGCCAAGATCGGACCAACGGGGCAGACGATCTGGGCAGAGCGCTTCGGGTGGGACGGCGAGACATGGGCCGGCGGCGGCGGCGGCTTTATCTACTCGATTGCGATCGCGCCAGGAGGCGATCCGGTGATTGCGGGGACATCGGATGGAACCATCACGCTCGGCTCGACGAACTGGACATCGGCTGGAAACAACGACCAGCCGTTCGTTGCGCGACTGAACAGCGCGGACGGCTCGGTCGTGTGGGGCGCGGCGTCCGGTGGTACATTTGACACGGGCCGGATCTTTGTGACCGTCGATTCGCAAGACCACACCTTCGTCGCGGGGCAAGCGTTGAGTGGCGGCGGTGCTTGGGGCACTGGTGTTGGCACGTTCCGCGTCGGATTCGACCCGGGTGGGAAGCCCGTGTGGAGTCGCTTCGATCAACCCGGGGATCCAATGGGTATGACGGTCGATGCAGCGGGGCGACTGGTTGTTGTCGAAGACACACTGGATCCCACGGCACCCGTGACCATTGGGACGACGAGCTTTTCTGCTGTTAGCTCGGCACTTGTGCTGCTCTTCAGTCCGATCGATGGAACGCTCATCTCGGGTGCTCAGATCTCGGAGACTTATCCATGGGGAGTAGTCGCCGACGCCCGCAGCAACTCGCTGGTAGCGGGCACCTATTGGAGCAGTCTCACCTGGGGCAGCGCCACCTTGCCCAGGAGTGGCGAACAGCCGCTGTTCTTGGCAGCGATCGACGGAACCTCCAAGCCCGCCGGGTTGGCAGGGCTTGGCACGACTGCCGGTGCACAACCCTACGGAATCGCGATGGATCGCTCGGGGTCGGGGCGAATCTTCGTTTCGGCTGAGTTGGATACGGCCACGACGTCCTCCGTGGGTCCGATTGCCGCGGGACAGATCATCGCTGTCTTCGGGCCTGATCCGTGCGTGACTGGCGGTGGACCCCAGGGCTCGATGACGGGGGATCCGTCGGATCATGGTGATCTTCCGCCGAACGGATCTCCGCCGGTTACACAACCTGACGCCGGCACTCCAGCCCCGTGCCCCGCTTCATCCGCGCTGGCAGTAAATGGCGCCGCGTGTCCCGTCCAGCGGGGATGCGCCTATGGCAGCGAATGCTGCATCTGCATTCCAACTCCTTGCGGCGGACAGTCCACGACGTGGACTTGCACCACGCTCGCCACGCCAGATCCGGACTGTCCTGCATCGCCGCCCGCAGACGGCGTGACATGCTCGACCTTGGGCATGCAGTGCACGTATTGCCCGTCCGGTGGGCGTGAATTGGCCACGTGCACGGCGGCAGGCTGGCAATCGGGATTCGCGCAGCTGCTCTGCAACTGACGACGCGGACACCAGCTACGGCTCAGGACATTGGAGGGGAGTCCGCTTCTTTTCACACGTTGAACTTGAAATGGATGACGTCGCCGTCGCGGACGACGTAGTCCTTGCCTTCCATGGCCAGCTTGGCGTGCTGGCGACAGGCGGCCTCTGAGCCCAGCTTGACCAGGTCTTCCCACCGCACGACCTCGGCCTTAATGAAGCCGCGCTCGAAGTCGGTGTGGATTACGCCCGCGGCCTGCGGCGCGTGGGTCCCGCGCTTGACGGTCCAGGCGCGACACTCGTGCTCGCCCACGGTGAAAAAGGTGATGAGATCCAGAATCTGGTACGCGGTCCGCGCCACCGCGGCGAGTCCGGGTTCTTTCAGACCCAGGGTTTCCAGGAACGCGGGCCGATCCGCGGCGTCCAATGTAGCGATCTCGGCCTCGGCCCCGGCGCAGATGGGCACCACAGGCGCACCTTCCTTGGCAGCATGGGCACGCAAGGCCGCCACATGCGCGTCGCGATCCAGGTTCGCGAGCTGCTTCTCCGCCACGTTGGCCACGTAGAAGACCCGCTTCTGGGTCAACAGGAAGAGATCGTGGATGAGCACAAGCTCATCGGATGACAGCCCCTGCGCGCGCACGGGCGTGCCCGCGTCCAGCCCAGCCTGCACGCGCTCGCACACAGCCAGGGTAGCCTTCTCTTCCTTGGGCGCCGAGCCCTTGAGGGCAGTGCGGGCCTTGTCGATGCGCTTGCCCACGCTCTCCATGTCTTTCAGGCACAGCTCGGTGTCCACGGTCAGCACGTCGGAAACCGGGTCGATGCGACCCTCCACATGCACGACATTGGGATCCTCGAAACAGCGCACCACATGGGCGATGGCGTCGGTCTCGCGGATGTTGGCCAGAAATTGGTTGCCCAGGCCCTCGCCCTTCGAAGCCCCACGCACCAGGCCGGCTATGTCCACGAAATTGACTGTGGCGTGCACCGCGGGCTTGCCCACGAAAAGCGCGACGACGGCATCCAGCCGCTGGTCAGGCACCTGCGCCACGCCCAGGTTGGGCTGCACGGTGCAGAAGGGGTAGTTGGCCACTTCAGCGCCGGCCGCTGACAGCGCATTGAACAGAGTCGACTTGCCCACGTTGGGCAAGCCGACGATGCCGCAGGAAATACCCATTGCCCTTCCCGCACAGGCAGGCGAGGCGCTAGCCGATCTTGGCGGCCAGGTTGAAGGCGATGAGCAAGCCGTAGATGACCAGCGACTCGATGAGCGCAAGCGCGACAATCATCGGGACGAAGATCTTGCCCGAGGCCTGCGGGTTGCGCGCGATGCCGTCGAGCGCCGAGGCAGCGGCACGGCCCTGGCCCAAGGCGCCGCCAATAGCCGCCAAGCCGATGGCCAGGGCTGCGCCTATGCCCAGGTAGCCCTTGGTGATGTCAGGCGCGGGGGCATCACTGGCAAAAGCTGCAGCACTGGACAGCAGCGCGACGGCGAAAGTGACAAGCGGGGCGAGAATTATGGTGACTCGGCGCATCTGGGAATCCTCCTTGGGAACGGGGCTAGGACAATACGGTCAGTGCTCCTCGTGGGCAATAGCGGTCGAGATGTAGACCGTGGAAAGCAGGGAGAAGACCACGGCCTGCACCACGGACACGAAAACCCCCATGACGAGGAAGGGAACCGGAATCAGGAACGGAATGAGGGCAAAGAACACCGCCGCAACCTTGTGGTCGGCGGTGATGTTGCCAAGCAGACGTACCGAGAGCGACACCGGACGGGCAATGTGGCTGATGAGCTCGATGGGCAGCATGAGAGGCGCGAGCCACCATACCGGGCCGAGGAAGTGCTTGAGGTACTTCGGGCCATGCGCGCGCAAGCCAAAAGCGTGGGTCAGGAAGAAAACCAGCAGCGCCAGGCCCACATTGGTCTTCAGGGTGGCAGTGGGCGGCAGGAAGCCGGGGATCAGCGATAGCAGGTTGCAAAACAAGATGAACAGGAAGAGCGAGCCGATGATTGGCAGATAGCGGCGCGCATCCTTGGCCCCCATGGGACCTTCCATCAGGCCGTAGATCATGTCGCCTAAAAGCTCGATCAGATTGCGCAGGCAGAAGCGCGGCGGCGGCACGGCACCGCCGTCGGGCGACCTACGCACGCTTGCCGCGTAGCGAACGGCGAAAAACGCCAGCAGCAAGAAGACCAGCAGCCCGCCCAGGATGTGGCTGATCTCGAAGTGGGTGGCAGTGAACACCTGCCAGGTCCAGCGGCGACCGAGATAGATCTGCAGGTTATCCTTCAGGGTTTCGTACCCGGGAAAAAGTTCGAACCAGGTTGAGTGCGGACCCATGGTTACGCCTTGCCTTGTTCGCCCACGGTTGAGCCGATCCACAGCCCCGCCATGACCAGCGAGACCGGAAGAATCGAAATCCCGATAGCGAAGGGCACGAGGGCAAGATTGTAGACGCGGATGGCGACCCATACCAGCGCGAAGAGAATCAGCATCTTGCCCCCCAGGGCGGCCAGCAGCCACGCTGCGGCGGCTGTGTCCCCAGCGGCGGCGCGCGCGATGGCCCGCCCTGCCAGCCGGTGCATGGCCCACAGGTTCAGGCACGCCAGGGCCGCGCCCACACCGGCAGCCACAAGGCCCGGCTTGCCCCAGACCAGCCCACCCAGCGCGGTCACGGCCAAGGCCAGGACAAGATTGGTCTTTTCGATGGCTCCGAGAGGCTTCGTGGTCATGGTTGTTTGGGTCCGTCGGTCGTGTCGTTCTCCAGCGACTTCTGGTAGGCGCGGGTCACTCGGATTAGCGCCCTGATGCCAGCCCCCACACCCGCCGCGAAACCGATCCATGCCAGCCAAGGCGCCGACCCGAGTTTCCCGTCCAAGTACCGTCCCCCGAAGTACCCTATGCCGATGGCCAGGGAGATTTCAAGGCCGACCGCACCCGTGCTGCCGGCAATGGCCCACATCTTCTTGACTTCTGGGTCCATCCCTTGGGCACTAGAACCGGCTACTGACCGCCAAGAAGGTCATCTTGTCGTTGGTCTCGCGCAGGCGCGCCGATAAGGTTCGCACGAAGGTCCAGAGCAGGTCGTAGGCCAGATCCCGGTCGACGAACAGCAGGTCCGCCACGCGATCCTTGTTGAGCACGAAAAGCCGGCATGCCTCATGGGCCAAGGCATCCGCGCTGCGCGGGAAATCATCGATGAGCGCCATCTCGCCGAAGTAGTCGCCGGTCTTGAGAATGGCCAGCGCCTCTTCCCCCATGCCTGGCACCTGACGGCTGATGCGCACCGAGCCCGAGAGAATGAGGTACAGCTTGTCGCCCGCCGATCCTTCCTTGAAGATCAGGCTGCTGCGGGAATAGCTCTCCTCCGAGCCTAGCGCGGCAATGCGGCGCAGGTACACCAGGGGCAAGTCGGCGAAGAGCGCCACCCGGGCAAGAAAGGCCGCCATCTGGTCCTGCGCCACGCCCGACGGTCCGGATGGCGCCGGCGTGACCACAGCCACATCGTCCATGCTCACCGGCTCGCTGGCCGGCTCGATGCCAGGCGTGTCAATCATCAGGGGAGTATGCCACAGACGCCTGCCGGCGTTCAGCATGACTCAAATCTGCAAGAAGGCCCCACCGGTGCGCGCTACAATGGTGCCTCCATGCTGGAACTGGACGCCGATCCCGCGGTCGCTGACGAGCAGATGCGGGCGGTCATCTTCTATCTGACCACCTTCGGTCATATCGACGGCGACTTCGACTTGTCGGAGAAGATGTTCGTCCGTACCTACATCAAGCGACTGGTCGAGAACCGGGTGGCAAAGGGCGCGGGTGGGCTGGCCGCGGCGGCACAGGCTGAGTTGGTGGCCAAATACACGGCGCATTTCCATGAAGTCTTCGAGGCCATCGACCTGCAGGTGGCCGATCTTTTCACCGAAGCCGTGTCCTACGACGAGGACAGCGACAAGTTCGTTCACAGTCGGCTCAAGCTGCGCTGTTTCGAGATCTTCCAGCAGTTCGACCGCGCCGGCCAGGAGCAGTTGATGGACACCATCGACGAGCTGCTCATGGCCGATGGCGAAGCCCACCCGGCCGAGATCAAGTTCCGCGCCGAGCTGGCCGAACTGCTGGAGGCTGACCTGCGGGTCGAGCTGCTCGACCAGGGCGTGCCCGCGTCCGCCACGGTTCAGCCGGCGGCGGTCAAGGAATCGGGCGCCGCGGTTCACCCCTTCTTCGATCAGTTCGAACACGGCTACGCGCTGGACTTGGACTTGATGGCCAGGCAAATCGCGGCCGACCAGCAGGCGATGAGCAGGACCCGCCAGATCCTGCAAGAGTGGCGTGAAAAAGGCCGTGGCAAGCTGACCGGCAAGCACACGATCGACGATTTGGCCGGCGAGGATCTCTTGCTCGACGGCCATACCTGGGCCTGCCCACCCAAGCCCGGCCGCCGCTATGAGATCACTGTGCTCGGGGATCTGCACGGCTGCTATAGCTGCCTGAAGGCGGCCATCATGCAGTCGCGCTTCTTCGAGAAGGTGCGGCTTTTCCACGAGAACCCGGCCGTCCACCCCGAGCCCAAGCTGGTCTTGTTGGGTGACTACATCGATCGCGGCATCTTCAGTCTCAACGGCGTGCTGCGCACGGCCCTGCTGCTCTTCTGCACGGCACCCGAGCACGTGGTGCTCCTGCGCGGCAACCACGAGTACTTCATCGAATTCGAAGGCAAGATATTCGGGGGCGTGAAGCCATCCGAGGCCATTGATTCGCTGAAGGGGCGGGCCCCGGACGACGTGTTCCGCGACTACATGCGCCTGTTCGAGGCCCTGCCCACCGCTTTTCTTTTCGATCACGCGCTCTTCGTCCACGGCGGCATTCCACGCGACCGGACCTTCAAGAACCGTTATCACGACCTGGGCAGCCTGAACGACCCTGATCTGCGCTTCGAGATGATGTGGAGCGATCCGTCGTCGGTGGACGTGATCCCAGCCGCCCTGCAAGAGCAAAGCTCCCGCTTCCCCTTCGGTCGCCTGCAGGCCCAGCGCTTTCTGCAGCGGATCGGCTGCCACACTCTTGTGCGCGGGCACGAAAAGATCGTCGAGGGCTTCCGGCGCACCTACGACGACGAGAATTTGCTGCTCATCACGCTGTTCTCAGCGGGTGGCCGCGACAACCATGACCTGCCGCCCCAGTCGAGCTACCGGCTGGTCACGCCCATGGCGCTCACCCTGTCGTACGAAGACGGCAAGAGCCAGATCACCCCCTGGCCTATCGAGTACGCGACCTACAACGATCCCAAGCGAAACGCGTTCTTCCGCGAGGGGAGTTAGCTTCCGTCAGCGCTGCACCGGCACTTTGATCACGATCTTGCGGATGGATCCGGTGTGTGCGCCGGTGCCGATACCGGGGCGATGAGCGTCCTCGGGAAAGTAGATCGCGAAGCAGCCCGGGCGCAGGGTCAGATACTCGGCATTTCCCTGGAGTTCCTGGAAATCGTTGGGCACGTCGTCGGATTTCTCCGCGCAGTGGGCGCGCGGCACGTAGCCAATGATCTCCTCGCCTGCCACCATGTACTGGATGTCGATGAAGGCGTGGTGGCCTTCCAGCCGCACGCTCTCCTTGGTCTTGGGCGCGGACTCGCTGACTATCACGGTGCACCCGTTCGACCCCAGCGGCTGGCGCCCCACCGGCAAGCCGGCCAGATCGGTGTGCTTGAGAAACGCAAAACACTTGGCGAAAAGCGGGTGGACCGAGGTGTAACGATCGGCATTGGCGAGAACATCGAAGATCATAAAGTACCTCTTTGCAGACAATCTTATCCACGCGCCAGAAAGCGCTCGGCGTCGATGGCGGCCATACAGCCGGTACCAGCGGCGGTGATCGCCTGCCGGTAGACATGGTCAGCCACGTCGCCGCAGGCGAAAACGCCAGCCACGCCGGTCGCGGTCGATCCCGGCTTGGTCCGGATGTAGCCGACCTCGTCCATGTCCAGCTTGCCCTTGAACAGATCGCTGGAAGGCTGATGCCCGATGGCCATGAACACGCCGCCGCATGCCAGCTCGCGGGTCGCGCCGGTGCGCGTGTCGCGCAGGCGCACGCCGGTCACGCCCGGCCTGGGCAATTGTCCCAGGATCTCGTCGAGGACTGCGTTGGTGATGAGCTGAATCTTGGGATTGTTGCGCGCGCGATCGAGCATGATGCGCGAGGCGCGGAATCCATCCCGGCGGTGGATGATGGTGACCTTGCTGGCGTGATGGGTCAGGTAGTTTGCCTCTTCCATCGCAGTGTCCCCGCCGCCCACCACCAGCACCTCGCGACCCTTGAACAGCGCCCCGTCACAGGTTGCGCAGGCGGAAACCCCGTAGTTGCGAAACTTGTCTTCCGAGGGAATGCCCAGCCACTTGGCCGAGGCCCCGGTGGCGATGATGAGGGTGTCGGCCAGCAGGTTGTCTTCGCCCGCGGTGATGCGGAATGGCCGTGCGCCGAGATCCACCGCGGTCACGTCGGTGGTGCGGATGCTGGTCCCGAAACGCTGGGCCTGGGCGCGCAGAAGCTCCATCAGCTTCGGCCCCACGATCCCTCGGGGAAATCCCGGGTAGTTCTCCACGTCCGTGGTGATGGTGAGCTGCCCGCCCGGAGTGGTGCAAGGCTCGATGAGCAAGCCGCCCCCCTCGAACATCACCGGCGCCAGATTGGCGCGACCGGCGTAGATCGCAGCCGTGCAACCCGCCGGCCCGCCACCCACGATGGCGACCTTGACATGCTCAGAATCAGCCATGATCGCTATCCCTGCTGGCGAAGACCTGCTCGGCCTCGCGCAAATCGATGTGTTTGACCGTCATGTCCAAGAAGAGCAAGGGCCAACGCTAGCGCACTGGAGGGTGGATGTCACCGTCGGCCACCCCTGCGGTGGGCTTCCCACCCCATCTTCCCCCGTCAACCTCCAGAGTGGCTATACTCCGTCCCGCATGAGCCGCTGGGTTAGACTTCTGACAGCGCTGGCCACCTTGAGCCTGCCGGGCACATTTCTAGCCGCTCGGATCGATTTCGTGCGCCGGCACAGCCCCGGCATGGCGCCTCAAAAATACTGGCTTCCCCAGCTCACCCGCATCTGGCTGCCCGGCCTGGCCGCAACCCTGATCTTCGCCCTTTGTGCCTTCGCGCTTCACAGACGTGCGCGAGGCGACTAGATTCCGCTTCCCCTGCATTCGCCTTCATGACACCCCAAGAGTCAAACAACGCATCGGCCCCCTTGGTCGCCGGTTCGGCCCGTGCCCCTTGGTCGGCGATGCTCGACCGCCTTTCTGAGCGGCAGATGATCATCTTGGTCATCCTGTTCGGCCTGCTGCTCTACCTCCCGTTCGCCGGGTCGTATGGGCTGTGGGATCCCTGGGAAACCCACTACGGCGAAGTCGCGCGTCAGATGGTCACCCGCGGGGACTTCATCAGCTTGTGGTGGCCAGGCTCGCCCATCGATCCCGAGGTCTTCTGGTCCAAGCCAGTGCTCAGCTTCTGGTTGATCAGTCTGTCATTGTACGTCTTCGGGCTGGGGCACCCAGCGGCCGGGACGTTCGCCATCTCCAGCCGGCCTGAATGGGCGCTGCGCCTGCCCTTCTGCCTCATGTCGCTGCTGGCGCTCACGGGCGTGTACCTGGCCGTGTCCCGCTTTGTCAGTCGCCGCGCGGGCCTGCTGTCGGTGCTGGCCCTGGCCACCTTTCCCATGTTCAGTCTGGTGGCCCGACAGGCCATGACCGACATGGCCTTCATCGGGCCCATGACCATGGCCCTGGCGCTTTGTGCGCTCGCCTTGTTTGACGACCAGGACCAAGAGCTGCCCCGGCGGCGCTGGTGGCGATTCTCCTGGCCGCACCACATGTCTTTCTACCTGACCATCGGGCTTCTGGCGTTGACTGTGCTGCCACAGATCGTGGTCGATTCTATCCAGCTACGACCCTGGAACATCTGGCCCCAGCGCAATCTCCACATCCCGGGTGTGGTGGCCATGGTGCCGTACATGATCGGGTTTCTGGTCTTCGTGTGGTTTGCGGCGAAGACCCGCTTCAAGGCGCCCTTCTACCTTCACCTGGCGGCCATTTTGTGTGGCTTGGCCATCCTGGCCAAGGGCCTGGCCGGGCTCGGCCTGCCGGTCATCGTGTTCTTGGCCTATCTGCTCTTCACCTGGAACTGGCGGCGCCTGGATCGCGCGCAGCTTCTGCCCGCCCTTCTGCTCGCTCTGCTGGCCTGCGCCCTGGTCGCTGTGCCCTGGCACCACGCCATGCTGATTCGCCACGGCTTCCCATTTTGGAACGAGCTCTACGGCGACAACCACTGGCGCCGCCTGGTGCTCGGCCGCCACGGTGATCGCGGATCCTTCGAATACTTCATCCGCGAGCTGGGCTACGGAGTGTTCCCGTGGATTGCCCTGGCGCCCTCTGCCCTGGCTTGGGTAGTGATGCGCCCCTTCCGCCGGGTCAACGCGGCCGGCGCGCCCAGTGAAACCACCATCTCTAAACGCCGCGAGGTGCTCCGCTTCGGCGCCATCTGGTTCGTGGCGGGCTACGCCGTGGTGTCCTTGTCCATGACGAAATTCCACCACTACATCTTGCCCGCCCTGCCCGGCTTGGCCATCGTGGTGGGTTGCTTCGTCGATGATCTGCTGGGCCGTTCGCGGGGACGGCTGGCGCTCTTGGCCGCGCTGGTGGGGATTCCGCTTCTGCTCTTGGTGACCTTCGACCTGGCTGGGCTGCAGAAGAATGCGCAGCACTTCGTCTGGCTGTTCTCGTACGATTACATCAACACCCCGCAGGGCCGGCCCTGGCCGCCCGAGCTTGACTACCGGATCACGCTGGCGGTGTTTGCCGGCCTGTTCTCCGTTGCTGCCCTGCTGCTCGCGTGGCCGCGGCTGCGAAACCTGGCTGCGGCCGCGCTGGCCCTGACCGTCGTGTGCTTCACCTATTTTCTCCTCGACGTGTACATGAAGCATGTGTCCGACCGCTGGTCGCAAAAGCCCCTCATCGCGACCTACTACAAACAACGGCACTCGCCCGATGAGCGGCTTGCCGCCTGGCAGATGTACTGGCGCGGCGAAAACTTCTACACCCAGAACGAGATCTACGAGGGCCCCAAGGAAAAACGCACGGTGTTTCTCGGTGACCGCAACGCGGAGGACCTGAAGGACTTCATGGGCCGCAACCCGGGCAAGCGGATCTTCTTCGTGGTCGAGCGCACGCGCTTCGACTCGCTGCGAGGCATGTTGCCAGAAGCCGCGCGGCCGTCGCTAAAAATCGTCGACGACCGCAATAACAAGTTCTACCTGGCAGCGGCGCAGTTGTAGAGAGTCACCGAGGGACGGCGGACCCCAAGCTCAGCCGTGGTGATCTCTGATCATAACGTTTGTGGTATACTGGCGCTTGTGACCTCGACCGAAGTCATTCGGGCGCTCAAGCGTGATGGCTGGTTCGAGGCCAGAATCCGAGGCTCACATCATCACTTCATGCATTCGACGAAGCCAGGGATCGTCACGGTCCCGCATCCAAAGAAGGACATTCCAGTTGGCACCCTTGCGAGCATCGGGCGTCAGGCTGGCATCAAACTGAGGTAATGCCCATGCACTACACCGCGATGGTCACCAAGGAAGGCAGACAGACGCTGGCCGATTTCCCCGGGTGTCCGGGATGCCAGACCTTCGCCGATCCGGGCGAGGACATCGGCGAGCGCGCATGCGAGGCTCTGGTCGGCTGGCTGGAAGCGCATCTCGTGTCGGGCCAAGCGCCGCCCGAACCCAAGACGATCCGGCCGAAAGGTCGTGCACGGGCTGTCCCAGTGCCGGTTCCGGCAAAGCTTGCGGTGAAACTTGCGCTTCGGTGGGCGCGCAAGCGGGCTGGTCTGACGCAAGCCGAGTTGGCACGGCGGGCGGGACTGAGCCAGCCCGCGGTAGCCCGCCTGGAAGATCCTGATCACAATCCCACTCTCGACATGCTCGAACGCGTGGCTACAGCTTTGGGCGCGCGCCTTGAGGTCGGTCTTCGGGCTGCTTGATGGAGTCGCTGAGCGTTCGGCTGCTGTTTCTTCTGGTGGGCGGTATTGACGCAAATCTTAATATGGCACCCGTACGCGACAAGAAGCTCAGACTTCGACAAGAAGCTCAACCTTGGTGAGGTTTGGTCCGACAAGAAGCTCAACCTTGGTGGGGTTTGGTCGGGGTTATGGGGTCCTGGCGCACCGCGACCCGATGAATTCTACGGGGTACACGGGGTTGCCGTTGATGCGGTAGGCCGACCGGAGCCACGAGGCGGGGTAGGCGAAGAAGCCGCCCCGGACCACCCGGTAGGAGGCTGTTGCCAGATCGGCGCAATTATTGCATTAACCAGTTGAGTACGTTGCTAACCAGTCCAACGTCCACTCCACCACGTTCCCGGCCAGGTCAGACTGGCCCCATTTCCCATCGCCTGTCGGAGACTTCGAGCCGACGTTCTGTATGCTGCATGTGCCACCGCAGTAGACTGCGTAGCTGTCATTGATTGTCGTAGATGTTCCCGGCTTCGACCACGGATAGTACCGCTGCTCGCTCCCCCCACTGGCCGCGTAGTTCCACTCAGCCTCGGTCGCCAGTCGTCCACCGTCCCACGCGCAGAAGGCAAACGCCGTGTACCAGTCCAGGCAATTCTGCGGCTTGCTCTCGTTGCTCCCCGCCGTGTCGGTCCAGGTAGTGCCAGCGCACCCATCCATGACCACCTTCAGGCTGTTCGGGTCCGCGGGCAGGTTCGCGTTCCACGTCGAGTCCCAGCCAGAGCCCGTGATCCCCGGATGTGTGCCCGCGTCCGATGCAGGCGGGCTTTTCTGCGTTCCCATGCCCGCGTTCACGAACACGCGGAACCGGCCCACCGTGATCTCGTACTTGTCGAGGTAGAAGTCATCCACCGTGGCCGGGTAGTTCGGGTCCGTGAAATCCACGCCGTCGTAGCTCCGGTCGAATGTTCCGCCGAGGACCAGCAAGCTGGTGCAGCAGCTCTCGTTCAACGGCCCGCAAGTCGCGGTCAGGCCGCTACAGCTTGGTGCCGTCCCTCCCCAAGTGCCGCCTTTCCCGCTGCTGCCTCCGCTCGCTGTCGTTCCGCCTGCTGTCGTAGTTCCACCAGCACTGGTCGTCCCGCCGCTCGCTGTCGTTCCGCCTGTCGTCGTAATCCCGCCGGCACTGGTGGTACCGCCGCTTGTCGTTGTTCCGCCTGCTGTCGTGGTCCCTCCGGCACTGGTCGTCCCGCCGCTCGCGATCGTCCCGCCTGCTGTCGTAGTTCCACCGGCGCTGGTCGTGCCGGGAGTAGAAGAAAAGTTGTGTCTCTCCGGCTGTGTGGCTACGAGTTGGTCCTGAAAAAGGAAAACCCCAGGGAGTGTAGCCCCGGGGTTCGTGGACCAGTACCACCTCAAGGA
>Ga0182011_10001335_pt1 | contig 21620 bp, 17 predicted proteins | sample 711E1DmetaG_FD_120481 | JGI IMG/M metagenome (GOLD analysis project Ga0182011, IMG submission 120481) | Permafrost microbial communities from Stordalen Mire, Sweden - 711E1D metaG | ecosystem: Environmental > Terrestrial > Soil > Wetlands > Permafrost | place: Sweden: Stordalen | collected... | reverse complement strand
GCTAAGTGGCCGAGGTGCTGGCCCTGCAGCCGGTCGGCCATCTCGTCGTCGATTTCAGGCCTGCCCTCGGGCCGGCGCAACATCACGAACTGGTAGGTGTCGAATTCGGTTGGCGACTCCGCCGTCCGTGGCGCGCCGGCTCCTCCGGTCGTCACAGTTGCAGCGCTTTCAGCTGCCCGAAATGCATGTCGAGGTGGAACGAGGCGTTCCCCTCGATGAACTTGCGGATCGGTGTTGGCCCGTCGTTCACGACGTTGCCCGAGTCCCGGATGACTACTGGCAGCAGATAGCTCTCGGTCGCCTCGTCGAGGGCTGCCCACGCCGTGGCCAGTCGCCGCGCCGAAGTCTCGACGGCATCGGCCAGACCGGCGAGGCTGCCGACGGCATCCGCGTAGGAACCAAGTTCAGCGTCGTCTACGGCGGCATTGTTGTCGTAGGCGGGCCGTTCGCCGGCGACGATCCGCTCTGCTGCTTCGGAAATGAGATCGTTGTTACGGGAGACGTGCGCCGCCACGAGTTCTACGGACCACCCCTCTGCCGGCACCGCGAAGCTACCTTCCCGCAATGCCGCCACGAAAGGCGCGAAAGCGGTCTGAATAGTGTCCTCATCCATGGGTACCTCCTGTCATGCATCGGGTGGCTTCGCTCGACACTGTCAAGTTCACCCAACGATGTTGAACGGCCCTGAGTTCGGTGGAAACTCCACTCATCTCAGTGCGGTTCACCGACGGTACGACGCTTGCGGACGATAGCCAACCCGTATCTCGCCAGCAGCGCGGGTAGTTCGCGTTGCGCCTCGAGGTCCAACTGCCTCCTGGACTCGCCTAGCTCGCTCCATGGGACAAGGTCGGTGTGACGCTTCTGCTCCAGGTCGGTCTCAGAGGCACCAGTCCAGCCATCCGCCCGCCGCTCTTCGCACCAGCGCTGGTGCTCGGATTCGGCCAGACGTTCAACCTCCTCGTCACCGAACACGGGCAACGCCACGGCCCAGTCGTCGGAAACCTGGACGGAATAGCCGGCCCTATCCAAACGCGCACTCAGATTCGTCGCCTCGTCTCGATTGGACTCGCGGAAGGTCTCCTTGAGCAAGTCCCACGGTTTGTGGGACTCCCTCGCAGGATCGTAGGTGCCATCAAGCCGGCGGTGACGAAGATAGTTCCCGTGCAGGGCCTTCGCCATCTGCTCGGTGACGCTGTTCACGAACACTTCCGGTCGGCACAACCGGTCGAGGAGGGGGAACGTCGTGACATTCGAAAGATGCAGTTGGGTTGCCGCCCTATCGAGAAGGGTCACCGGGCCGGTCTGGCCTGTGGTGAGCGCCACGATCGGCACTCCAGACGGCGCACTAGTTGCTAGTTGCATGACGGCTTCGAGGCTCGCGCGCTCATCCGCGTAGCTGACGAACACCGTGGTCCGGCCGCAGTCGTCCTCGTGCACGAGCGACGGCAAGTCCGGCGACGCCGGATCGGCGGGATCGCAATCGACAGCGCCGAGCCGACACGCCTCTTCGAAATGGGGGTACCGACGACCTAGCGCACGAATCCTCTGCGTAGCGTCGGCGGCAACCAGCGTGAGCTCGAGACGAAGGCCGTCTTCGTGGTGATCGAACCACCACTCCCGGACCGCGCCTACGACGAGGAGCAATCCGACCCGGTCGGGCCCGACGACGATGACGTGCGGTGCGCGGCCATCACGTTCGGCGAATGAGTGCGGGAACTCTCCCAAGAGCGCGAGCCCGCCAGACCGGAACACGTTGACGTAATTGAGGGTTATGGCTCTCTTGTTCGTGTCAGCGAGGCTCGACTGCTCGAGACGCTCGCACATCTGGTCATCGTCGACGTGCAAGAAGCAATCGAGCCGGCGCCGTCGATTCCTTAGTCGCTCGTTGCCCACCACGACGTTCTTCGCGGCGACACCAATCCTGTCGTTGACGCTGTTGTCACCGCACACGGCCACGATTCGCGTTGCCCGTCCGACACCAGCCTGCCGAAGCACCTCCGGGTCCGTCGCATCGCCCGCCAATACCGGGATGGAAAGTTCTCGACAGCGCGAGAGGGCGACGGAGGATGGATTCCAGTCCACGACGACGACCCGCTCACCACGAGCTTGGAACGCGGAGGCCAAACGCAGGCCGAGGTGGCCGAGCCCGCAGACCACCAGATGCCCGCGGTAGAGACCGTGGATACGCAGCCGGGTGAACGGCTCCTCCAATACCGCGAATATCGCCGACAGGCCAGCGAGCACAAGTGTCAGAGGGGCGAACCAGCGGGCTATCTCGAGCGGCCAGGGAAACGGGGGGGGCGCCACTGAGGCCGAGTGCACTCCGGAATAGATAGCCGTGTTGTCTCTGAAGAGAGCCAAGGCTGCGTACAACCGGTCGATGAATGGGAGCGCGGGGTACAGGTCTGTGTAGCCCCATAGCCCGAGCCCCAGGCAAAGCAGTGCCATGATGCCGAGCAGCGACCATCGCCGGCGGTGCAGCGCTGCCCAAGTGCTAATCCGCCCCGAGTGAGTCTCGAGCACCCCAAGGAGGCGCCCGACCCCAGCATCAAAGTCGTCGGTGTCGAAGGGGAGGAGCGCGAGCTGCCGCAGCACCTCAGGCAAGCTCTCGACAGGGGTCTCCCGGGCGCGCACAGGAACGATCGGTTTGCGCAACGCGACGCCTCGCTCGATCTCGTGACGGCATCTCGCAGAGGCCACGAGGGCGGGCGATACCACTACCAGCACAGCGGTCGCGCTTGTGATCGCGGCGTGGACCTCGTCCGCGCGTTCCGCCGCGCGCACAGTGCGGACCGCCTCCAGCCGGGCGTCACCGACGGCCGGAAGATCAGCAGTCCTCGCCGAGAGCGTGCCCGTGCCGTCAGACGGTTCAAGAGCCTTCACCTCTTCGGCGCTCACGGTGTGCTCCCGGCTCCCGTCGTCATGCCACCATTCGCCAAGGTCTACGAACATGTCCGTGCCACGCTCTCGCAGTGCCTCTGCAAGATGGCGGACGAAGTCAAGATCACATCGCGAGTAGCAAACAAAGACATCGGTCATCGCGGCCCCCGCCGATACGCCCTTCGCGTGGCGTCGAATCGAAGTCCGGCAGCTCGAGTCGGATCGCTTGAGTCTACGTGACAGCCCACAGTGCAATTCCGGTCGTTCGGGATCAGCTGTCGGCCAACTGGCGATCGGGGAAGATCTCGATCTCCCACACCGAAGAAGAGAGCGCACGCCGCACTCGGGGACTTGGTCGACGAGACGCCGCCCTCCTCGCCACTGCGCATCAGGCTTCTCGGCGGCCGGGCCGTCGCACAATCGAGAAGCCCGACCCGGCGAGCAAGCGTGGGATCGCCCGGACGCTGTCGCGGTCGAGGTCGCGAACTTCCTCAGAAAGTTCATCCCAGGGCACGAGGTACGGCGAAAGTTTGCCCGCGACATCGCGACGGGTTCCGGGGCGCCAGCCCTGCCGGAGACGGTCTTCAACCCAGCGGACGTGCTCTACACGCGCAAGCATCTCGATCTCGTCTGGTTCGAATTCCACCGCCTCGCTTCGACCCTCCTCGCGGAGCACCGCGTCGCAACCGATGGACGCGAGTTTGCGTTCGATGTCGACCGCCTGGTCCCTGCTCGACGCTCGGAGCGATTCGGCCAGTTCCTCCCAGCAGCGAAGGGCGGGATCGTCGTGAGGTAGCGAACCATCGGCCTTGCGACGCCGGACGTAGTCCTCGTGGATCGCCTTGGCAAGCATCTCGGTCTCACTCGGGGGTCGACGCCGACCGCGCTCTTCCTCGAACGCCTCGGGACTGGGCTCAAGAAGGCCGTCCTTGGAAGGTGTCTCGTCTTTCGTCAGTTTGAATCCAAGCGATTGAGTTCGATCACAGCCATTCTCGCCAAGGTCACCGCAAGGTCACCTGCGTCCTGCGGGACGTTGGAAGATGGGCCGGCCTCGCTGTACGCGACGACATCACCCCACAAGACGGCGCAGCCTGAGATGTGCGTCGCCGCCGAGCCCGAGGACGCCGATTCCAAGTAGGTACCGCAGCTTGCCTGCTGAGAGAAGCCTGAGGAGTCGATCGACCCGGTCGAGGTATATCCGGTCGGCCGCAGTCGCGTCCTGTAGAAGGCTTGTGCGTGCCGAGCGGTGTCGAACACGTAGAAGTAGACGGAGTCCCGGTAGCTCTTGCCGGCAAGCGTGGCACGAATGTATGTGCCTGCGACCAATCCTCCCGGAGAGCTCGATCCCAAGGTGAACTTCTGAAGGCTCACCAATGTGATGCCCGTCGGCAACAAGTCACCTAGAAGAGGAGACGAGTAGATCTGAGCACTTAGTTCCCGTGGTGTGAGCAAAGCGGGCGGTGGCATTACGGAGGCCGGGGAGGCGGCATCTGCCAGGCGTGAAAGGTGCCTGATCGCGTCTCTCGTCAGCGTTGCCGAGAGGCTCTTGTCTGCCGCGGTGCTGTTCGTCAGACTCGTGACCACGATGAAGCTGACCACCTTGGCGCTGAGCGTTTCGCAGCTCGATTCCCAACGCGTCGCCTGCGTCGAGGTCGCCTCCTCAAGGCCCGTGTCGCACTTTCTCGAGTCGCCTATTCCCGCGGGGACGAAATGCCCGATGAGGGTGTAGCCGTCCGGAAGCGGGCGGCCATTAGCGTAATACGAGCTGGCGTCGCCCAAGTTGTCAAATACGAAGTAATTGAGCGAAAGAACCGAAGCTGGACCAAAGAGCGGTACATAGACGGCGTCGACGAGGCCGAATGTCCGGAACGAAACCAATTCAGGGTTGGATGCCGAGACATCGCTCGGTATCTCCTTGGAGCTAAGCCGGCTTTCGAGCAGCAGCCCAGCCATTCGATCTGAAGAAACCTTCTGAACGGCATGGCCAGCTGAGACCGATGGGAGGGACGTTCGCACCGGGGCTGGGCGAAGGAGCAGGACGACAACCAGCGCGATTACCGCGACAAGCACGCCCAGCCCCGCGAGAACAAGCCGGCGCGAACGCCGCGGCCTGTCGCCTTGCTTGGTCGGCTTGTCGATCACCTCAGGGCGGATCCCTACCGTGTCGGGCTCGGGACGGCTCACCACCGGAGTGGGATCGACGAGCTGCTCGACGGCTCGCACGAGGCGCCCCACGTCGTACTCCCAGCGCTGGTTCTCAAGCTCCAAGGCATTTCGCCTCGTCAGTGGCCGCAACGACTCCGGAAGTTCCTCGGGTGCCGGCATTCGGGCGCGCTCGACGAGGATGGGGATGACTGGGACACCGCTCCGCAGGGCGGTGTCCGCCTCCAGCCGGATGAAGTCCATAGGATCGTCGAGAAGGTGCTCGTCTGACTCGCGGCTGAGCCAATCACGGCCGATGAGGACGAGCGCGACACCGCTCGAGCCAATCGCCTCCTCGATCTTCTGAACGAAGTCGGCACCCGGGGCTATGGAATCCACGTCCATGAAGACCCGGTCGGCACCGAATCGTTGCGCCAGGCGATCATGCAGGGCACGCGCTTGACCGCTCGTCTCGCCGCGCCTGTAGCTGATGAACACGCCCTTGGACCGAAGAAGAGAGTCCGTGCCGTCAGTCATTTCGCCCCTTGGCCAGCCCGGGGCAGCCGGATGGGCGAAGACGACCCGACCGCCGAATTCGCGGCTGGCACGGCCCCTGAGAACATGATCCGCCAGCCTCCCTTACTTCGCGGCGACCGGCGCAGCGGAAAACCCCAGCCGTTGCCCAACAAACGGCTGGAGAAGTCCGCCATCGGCACCCCTCCATTTGGCACCCCTCCCCTGATAGTGACGCGACATTACCCGACGCTCTCGTGACCCGCTGCGGCGAACCCCTGGAACCTATAGGCAGCTCTCGCCCACTCGGCGCGACCCTCCCAGTCGTCGCCATCGGATCTACGACAGACGGCGTTGACGAGGCACCCGACCGGACTCCGTGGGACTAGCGGCATAGACCCGCGACCCGGGCGCGCATCGTGAGCGGGCGACTAGAACCTCAACGACGCGATGTACCCGGTAAAGGTGTCATCACTGTTGACCGCTGGGACGCCGAACACCAGCGACGATCCATGCACGACGACTCCTTGGACGCCGGCGATGACCACGTCGGCCGCGGGATCCGTCCCCCCGGGACATGACTCGCCATTGCAAGGCAACGGCCAGCCTCCGATCACCCGGGTGATAGTGCCCGACGGGCTCACGCTGCGGATCTCGTCGCAGTCAGCGATATAGAGAGTGCCGAAGCCGTCGAGGGTGAGCGCGATCGGCGGCACGTAGCCGATGTTGCCGTAGTCGTTCGCAGCGTTTTCTCCGGCAGAAGGATAGGCGACACAGTTCCCATCGACGTCCTGGACTTCCGGCATGAGCTGAGCACTTGTTGCAGCCCCCCCGTTTCCGCAATTGCCGGCGACAGGCAGGTAAGCAAGGCAGGTCGAGTCATCGCCGGCGACACGGATGATGCTTCCGGCAGGGGTGACCTCTTGGATCTCGAGGTCGCCGCTCTCGGCGATGAACAGGTCGCCGGCGGCGTTGATCGTGATGCCCGTCGGCAGATCGAGCTCTGCCTCCCCCGCTGGTCCGCCGTCGCCGCAGTGCAACGGATCTTCGCACTGGGAGCCGTCACCGGCGATGCGCGTGATGATGCCCGATGGGCTGATTTCTCGTACCTCGCTATCGCCGGAATCGGCAACATAGAGGTCACCGGCGCGATCCAAGGCGAGACCACTGGGCACGGTGAGGTGTGCCTTCGACGCTGGTCCCCCGTCTCCACACACGGGTGGCCTGCCGCACGGTACATAGTCACCGGCAATGACCACGTCGTGCCCCGAGGGCGTGATCTTCACGATCTCGCCACCGATGCTCGACGACACGGCATTGGTATTGAGAAAGCTCAGCTTGCCACTCTCGGCGACGTAGAGATCACCAACGCTATCCATGACGATGCCGGTCGGGTTGTACAGATTGCCGGCACCGGGCACGATGCGCGCCACCCCGGCCGCGGTGACCTCCTGGATGTAGTCCCCGAACGTGTTCTCGTCGTGGTCGTCAACCGCGTCCTCGTCATCGGTGAAGTAGACGTTGCCGGTGGGACTCACGGCCAATCCCAATGGGTTCGTGAAGCCGAGTTTGTGAGCAGGTGTCCCCTGGCAGGCGCCCGTCTCCCCATCGTTGTTCCCGATCGTGCACTTGGCCTTGTCGGACGTCGTGTTCCCGGCGAGAATCCTGAGGGGTCGTGCCGGCACCGGCTGCGATTGCACGGGCATGGCGGCGAAAGGCTTGTCGCGCAGCTCGCATGTATCAGCCGACCCTTGCTTGCCTTCGACTTCTGGCGTGTGCAGGTTCACGGTGAGAGTGCCGAGAATCTCGAGCGCCACGCCCTTCGAACTGCGCCTTACGGTCGCTCTGATCGTGTCGAGATCCCGCCCCGACGAGCTGTCAGGGCCGCCCTTGAACAGAAAGTGATCGCTTTGCACGCTTGCCGTGCCGCTATTCAACTCCCCTGAAACGCAGGAGTCCGCGACTGAAACCGAGACGCTGGAGGTACCGAGCACGAACCTGAGAAGCGAACTGTCCGCTGTGACCGCCCAGAAGGTCTTCCCTGGACTTCTCTCACCGGAGGCGTCGAGCGTGAGGAGTGCAACGGCAACCACGCCCGCGAGCCCTACGGTGAAGGCTCCTGCGGTCCTGCGCCAGCGCAGACGTGCCACGGTGTGCCGGTGTCCGTTGCCTCGCATTTTCCGCTGCTCCACTCTGCCACTCACAAACGGGGCGTCGGGAACATGTCGGAAAGCCAAGGTACAACCCGGCGGCTTCTGAGATGACGATAGAGACCGTTCGTTTCGTCGTGACTCCGAGGAGGTGCCATGGGCGGCTCACCGGTTCGCGCTCGCCGCGGGTGAACGCGTGGAGCCGCCTCTTGCTCTACCGCACTCCAGCTGCCATGATGAGCGAGCTATCGTGCAGGGGTTGGGGCGGGTTCCCGGCATTGGTCGTTCCGAGCCCGAGTTGACGACGTCGCCAGGCCTAAGAGGGGGAGCCGCTGTGATTCGAGACAGCATCGGTGACATAGCCCGTGTATGACCGACCGGCGGTGCGTCGCGAGCGGCACGAACATCCGATCGTGCCTCACCTTGCCATGTTCAAACGGAGCCCCAAACGGCGGAGCACCGCAGCCCTCGGTGTGTGTTCTCTCGTCATCTTGGTAGGCGCCGCCGCCGTGACGCTGCGCCAGAGCCCGGCGACGACGGCGTTGCCCGCCACGTCCAATGGGTCGTTGTCGTCGAGCAGCCCAGGCGCCCTCATCGGACCGACCCGTGAGAAGTCGGTGTCCTTCCTCGTCCTCTTGGGTTCTGCGGCGCGGCCGACCTGCCTGATGAGGTGGGCGGGATCGGCGCGGCTCTCTGTGCAGTGGTCGGCTGGTCAGCGGTGGGCAACGATCTCGGGTGCCCCGCGTAACGTTGACCGCAGCTTCCATCTTTCGATCGACGACTACCGCTCCTCGACAGGGAGCGTCGTCTTCGCGGCCAACCATCCGGCGGCTGTGCCATCCGGAGTGTGTGGCGAGGTCGCCGGAGTCGGGACCATCCACTCCTTCATAGAGCCGACCAGCCTCGCCGTGCCCCAAGGGGGCTTGAGCAGCGTCGATCTCCGGACAGCCTACGACGCCCTGCCCCTCACGGACCAGAATTACAACGGCCAGGGAGAGACCGTGGTCTTCATAGAAGGCGGGGGCTTCTTGCAGAGCGACTTCGCCACGTTCGCTGCCGACGAGAAGCTGCCCCCTTACAACCTTTCGCTGGTCGGGAAGAACACTGGCTATGACGATGAGACGACGATGGACATCGAGACGGTGCACGAGATCGCGCCGCTAGCCCACCTCGTCTTTTTCAACCTGAACTCGATCACCAACGCGACGTCTGATGCCGATCTATTCGCCCAAGTGTTCATCAAGGCAGCCGACCTATGGCCCGGCGCGATATTCAGCATAAGCCTTGGAGTGTGCGAGACCAATACGCAGGCTTTCAACGGCGCCGACCTGGTGGCGCTGAACGCGACCGTGATGTCGATCGAGGCAAAGGGCTCGACCGTATTCGCTTCCAGCGGGGACTCTGGTGGACTTGATTGCACGCCCTCCTCCGACGACGGTCAGCCGCCTCAGAGTTCCTTCGTGGGTGTCCTGGTACCTGCGTCGTTGCCGGCGGTGACGGGCACGGGGGGTACCTCCTTGACGACCGACGCGGCGGGCAACTACATCGGCGAGACGACGTGGTCGGAGCCGCTCTTGTCCCAGGGCACTGGCGGGGGAGTGTCGCGATACTTTGTGCGGCCCTCGTGGGAGACCGGGGTGGGCACCGGGGGACAGATCGACACGGGCAACCATCTCGAGGTGCCTGACGTGGGCTCCGACTCGGACCCAAATACCGGTAACGCCATCATCCTGAACGGTCAGGCAAGCTTGGGTGGGGGAACGTCGCTGGCCGCCCCCACCTGGGCGGGATTCACGGCTCTCATGGACCAGTATCTCAAGGCCCACCATGATCCCCCGGTCGGATTCTTCAATCCCATCCTCTTCCACCTGGCCAACTCCTCTGTCCCCTATCCGCCCTTCCACGACACCACGCTGGGCGGGAACGACTTCTATGCCGCCACTCCCGGCTACGACATGACCACCGGTCTGGGTTCGCCCAACGTGTACAACCTCGCCCGGGACCTGACTGCGGGGAGGTTCTGAGATGAGTGAGATGACGTCGTCTCCAGCAGATCTGCCGGTGCTCGCCACGGTGGTCTGCCCCTATTGCGCCGTGGTGGTTCCTGACGCGCGGTACTGCGGCGCATGCGGGGCGCACCTCGTCTCCAGCGGATCCCACGCCTCGCAACGGCTGCACTCCTACGCTGCGTTCCCCGACGAGCCAGTCTTTCGATTCTCGGTTGTGACCTCACTGTTTCCCCACCTCTCGCACCGGGCCAAGGCTCCGTTCCGCGTTGGCTTCGCGGTCTTCCTGGTGCTCCTGCTGATCTTTGCCCTGGCAGGCACGACTGCCCCGTTGATCGCCGTCAGCGCGCTCAGCGTGCCTCTCCTGTTCCTCCTCTACATCTGGGAGGTCGATCCTTACGAGGGCAGCTTCCTCCCGCCTACCTTCATCTGCTTGCTGCTTGGTGCCGGTCTCGGAGCCGGCTGGGCGATCATCGGCGGCGGCTACGTCGACAAGGCGCTCTTGCCCTCGTTCACCTCCAGCCTCACCAGCGGCTCGTCGATCGTGGCCGCGATCGCGGTGCCTGCGATCGGGCAGCTCCTCATGTGCGTGCCGATGGTGGTCGCCCGGAGAATGCAGCGCGGGCCGATCGAGTCGCTTGACGGCTTCGTCGCCGGAGCGACCGGTGCGCTGGGCTTCACCCTGGCCGCCACGATCGACCTGATGGCACCCTGGCTGAGCAACGGCCAGCTCACCCACGAGGCGTTCCTCTCCAACATGACCCAGGTGATCCTGCGGGGCGTGACACTGCCGCTGGTCAGCGCCATGGCGACCGGCCTCATCGGAGCGGCATTTTGGGCCAAGATCGGCTCACGCTCTACCTCAGCCAAGGGCAGATGGCTCACCTCGCCCGGGGTGGCGCTGGTGCTGGCGCTGCTCGTGCAAGTAGGGCTGGGCTTCACCGACATTGCTGCGCTGTCGGATGCCGTGCTCGTCGGCATCCACGTCGCAGCGCTCGGCGTGCTGACCTTGGCAATGAGGGTGGGCGTGCACCACGTGCTCCTGCACGAGGCTCTCGACGTGACGATCGGGGCCCCTCGGGTGTGCGCCAACTGTACCCACCTGGTCCCGGCCATGGCGTTCTGCCCGCAATGTGGCGTCGCTGAGCGGGCGATAGCGCGCCCCCACCGTCGACGGGCGACGTGGCCCTTGATCAATGGAGTCATGACACCGTCAGGAGACACCGCGTGAGCACGACAGATACGCCGTTGCCAGACTCCCCGTGGCCGACCGCGCCGCCGGGCGCTCCCGGCCTGAAAGTGGGCTTCCCTGGAGCCCACGAGCTAGCGTCGCCTGCTCGCCGGTTCAGTCACCGCGCCATGGTCGTCCTACTGGCCGCCGGACTGGGCGTGCTCACGCTCACGCTCGTAGTCGTCGCTTTGCTCGCCACCCCCGGACCACCCGCATATTGCAACCCGCTCAAGTGTCAAGGGCCACCGGTCGGCCAACCGCGCAAAGGTGTGAATGGCCAGGGTGCCTACGGGGCCGCCGTGGTCGACGGCACTCTGTACACGAATCCGCAAGGCTTTTCTTTGCGTTACTTTCCGCAGCCAACGGTCCAGACGGATTCCTCTGGGATCGGCTTGACCTATTCGTTCAAGAGTGGAACGGCTTACCTCGACGTATTCGGCGGGTCTGAAAACGGGACCTCGCCCGAGGCGGAGGTGCAGTCCTTCGTCTCCCGGAATCTCCCGAGCGCCCAACCTGTCTACCAGCTGCCTGACCCGTTGATCGGCTACCATCCTGCCTTCGGCGAAGCCTTTGATGTGCAGCCAGCCAGCAGCGATGGGACGACGCAGACCGCCCGAGTCCTCGTGGCTGCGACAGCCTACAATGGGTTCGGCATCATCGTGGTCGCCTATGGGTCGTTGCTCCCGACAGTGACCGCTAAGTCAGATTGGTTCAACGGTCATCCCTCGCCCGCCAACCTCAATTTGGCCTATTTTTTCGGGGCAGACGCGCTCGTCAACAGCATCGTGTTCCCGTAGGAGCGACCCACCGCGATTGTCCCTTTGCCGTACGCCTGCGCCGGGCGCTGGCCCTGTTTAATACCCGCTCCGAGGTAGGTGACTCGCTTCGATGGAGCGATGTCCTGTCACACCGATTCGCGGTGTCATGTCCTCTGTTTGGCGAGCAGCTCGGACGACTGCCGACGCGGCGTTAGGAGCGTTCAGTGTCTGACGTGTTCGTATCCTATTCGCACCTAGACCGTACGTTTGTAAGGCGTTTGCATACGGCGCTGACCGGACGGGAGAAGGAGGTGTGGGTCGATGATCACGGCATTCCGCCGGCATCGAAGTGGGCTGATTATCTGAAAGAGGCGATCGAGACCGCCGACTCGTTCGTGTTTGTGATCAGCCCGGACTCGGCGTCGTCTGTCGAGTGCCGCAAAGAGCTTGATTACGCGGCGAGTCTTGGTAAGCGGATCATCCCTTTGAATTTGCGGGCTTCCCCGTTTGATCAGCTTCCGCCGGTGCTGATGGACCGCCAGTTCGTGCCCGGTCGCGGGTTGTTCGAAGAAGATTTTGCGACGTCGTTGGATCTGCTGGTTGCCGCGATCGAGACTGACCTCGAGTGGGTGCAGGAGCACACGCGCTGGGGCACAAAGGCGATCGAGTGGGATGAGCACGAGCGTGGTCGGAGCCTGTTGGTAGGTGGCAGCGAGCTAAGGGCTGCGGAGACGTGGCTGGCGCGTGGCCCCGGAAAGGAACCCGAGCCGACAGCCCTGCAGAACGCTTTCGTGTTGGCCAGCCGCCGGGCCAGCGACCGCCGCCAACGTAGCCTGCTCGGCGGGGTAAGCGCTGCGCTCGCCTTGTCCCTGGTCCTCGGGGGGCTCGCCCTGTTTCAGTGGAACCAGGCGGTCTCCAACCAGAAGATCGCGCAGTCGCGTCAGGAAGCCGCTGAATCTGAGGCTGCTCTGAGCTCGGATCCCGAGCTCAGCACGCTGCTCGCCCTGCAGGCACTTCGGGTACGGCCAACGGCTCAGGCCGTGACGGCCCTTCGAGATGCCCTTCCCCAGCTCCAAGTCCGCAAGACGTTGACTGGAGCCGCGCCAATGCAGACCGCCGTGTTCAGCCCGAACGGCGCTGAGGTCGCCACTGCCGACCTGGACGGCAATGTGGTGATCTGGAGCGCGTCCACGGGTGAGAGTCTCCGGGCCCTGCACACTCCCCGCGGAGTCTCGATCAGCACGGTGGTCTTCGACGCTACCGGCACGGAGTTGGTCATGGCCGGCGTTGACGGCACAGCCAGGATCTGGAGCGCGGCGACCGGTCAGCAGCGAATGGTGCTCGGCGAGCCAGGGGGAACGCCGCTCAACGATGCCGAGTTCAGCCCGAACGGCGCTGAGGTCGTTGTTACCAACTTGGACAACAATGTGGTGATCTGGAGCTCGTCTGCCGGCAAAGTCCTCGAGGTGCTGCGGGTACCGGGCCAAGACGGCGTGAACACAGCGATGTTCAGCCCGAATGGGTCCGAGGTTGTCACCGCTGCTGGCAACGCGGCCCGAGTTTGGAGCGTTCACACCAGCAAACAGCTAATGGTGTTCAAGGAGCCGGGAGGGGCGTCGGTCAACGGGGCGGCCTTTTCTCCAGATGGAACCCTGATTGTGACGGCAAGCGGCGACGGCACTGCCAGGATCTGGAACGCGGTGAGCGGTCAGCAACGGCAGGTGTTGGGCAGTCTCGAGGACCCGGTGCTGAACAGGGCCGCGTTCAGCCCAAGCGGCAGGGAGGTGGTTACGGCCAGTGTCGGTGGGACGGCAACGACGTGGGATGCCGTCTCCGGCAAATCCATTCTCGTCCTCAGCGGACACAAGGGCCCGGTCTCAACCGCATCGTTCAGTCCAAGCGGGTCCGAGGTCGTCACCGCCAGCTATGACGGAACGGCCAAGATCTGGGATGCCCAACCCGTGGGCACCCGGCAGGTGCTCGCCGACCCGACCAGGGCCCCGCTCGACTGTGGCGGGTTCAACCGCAGCGGAACTGAAGTCCTCGCGGCAGTGGCGAAAGGCAGCGGAGTGGCCGACATCTGGAACACGATCACCGGCCGGCTCGCGCACCGCGTGGAGGACTCGACCGGAGCCACGTTCCCCGATGCGGTCGACTTCAGCCCCAACGGGAAGGAGCTCGTCACCGCCAGCGAAACAGACGGCACCGCCACTTTGTGGAGTGCCCTTACGGGACGGCAACTCCTGGTTCTGCAAAGCCCGGGCCGAGCGTCTTTCTACACGGCGATGTTCAGTCCAGACGGAGCCGAGATCGTCACTTCCAGCGACGACGACACCGCCCGCATATGGAACATCGCCACCGGCAGGCAAGTGCGGGTCATCACCGAACCCGAGGGGAAAGTAAACGAGCCCGTCCTCTTGAGTGCAGCCTTCAGCCACAGCGGCAGCGAATTGGTCACCGCTAGTATCGATGGCACAGCCAGGATCTGGAGCGCAGCCACGGGCAAGCAGCTGGCGGTGATGGCCGAGCCCAGACGGGCGACGGTCATCACGGCAGCTTTCAGCCCAGATGGCTCCGAGGTGCTGACCTCGAGCGTGGACGGTACAGCCAGGATTTGGAGTGCAGCCACGGGCAAGCAGCTGGCGGTGATGGCCGAGCCTGGTGGAGCACATCTGTACTCAGCAGCGTTCAGTCCAAATGGTTCCGAGGTTGTCACCTCTAGCGCGGACGGCAGCGCCCGCATCTGGAGCGCAGCCACCGGTGAGCAGTTGACCGTATTCGAAACCGGTTCAGGCGTCAACGATTCGCAATTCAGCCCAGATGGGACCGAGGTGTTGTCGACGACCCAGAGCGGAAGTGCCATCATCTGGTCGACAGAGCTCGCTGGACCTGTGAGCACCCTGGAGCGGGTGGCTCGCAGCTTGGTGGACCGTCAGCTCACCGCGGCCGAGCTCAAGGCTTACCTGTGAGCGGTCGCCTTCGGGGCTGCTTGCCAGGCAGCTAGACGACGATGCGGCGCTTGGCGTACAGGTTCTTCGCGAGATGTTACGCCCGGGCACCCCAGCCGACCGAGGGGATCGCCCCGCGCAGGCATCAGGCCTCTTCCTCAGTCCCACGATCGTGCTCCAGGCGACCGGGTCAGTCGCTTCATCGGCCAGTCGAGTTGAATCAGGTGGCACGCGCCCGTAAGCGATCAGAACCAACCCCGGCAATGCTCTCCGCTCCGGGTCGTGTGGGTGCGAGGAGTCGGGCTTCGAGCACGTCGGGGTCGAGGGGCCGGGCGAGGAGGAAGCCCTGGGCCTCGTTGACGTGCTCACCACGCAGATGGTCCATCTGGCCCTTCGTTTCGACGCCTTCGGCGAGCGTCTTGAGTCCGAGGTCCTTGCCGAGCTGGACGAGAGTCCCGATGAGTGCCTTTGATTCCGGTGAGGTGGTGATCGCGCTGGTGAATCTGCAGTCGATCTTGAGGCAGTCCACCGGGAACTGCTGGAGGTAGGCAAGAGAGGAGTAGCCGGTGCCGAAGTCGTCCACTGCTATCCGCACGCCAAGCGCCTTGATGGCTTGGAGTCGCCGCGCGGTCGCTTCAGCATGGCCCATCAGAGCGGTCTCGGAGATCTCGACGATAAGCGAGCTGGCTTCGAGACCACTCGTCTTAAGGGCATCGGAGATGTACTCGACGATGGCGTCGTCGTCGAGTTGACGACCCGAGAGATTGACCGAGACGTCGAGGGTGTCGCCCCGAGCGTGCCAGACCGCCATTTGTGCACAGGCTTGGCGCACCACCCAGCGGCCGACTTCACGAATGCTGCGGGCACTGAGGACTGGGCGCTGAGGAACTTGAACCCCCCGACCTGCCCGTTGTAAGCGCCTTTAAGGCGTATGGAGGCGAACTACAGTCGTGTATTATAGCAGGTAAGATTATTATACACACGTTGGCGAACTACCACGAATGATGGCGTCCACGGGATGAATTCGCAATGGATACATTGTGGATAACATAGCCATCAAGGATGGTCGAATACTCCACCGAGATGACTGCTGACGCGCCTCGCGTACTCCAACTTCGGTGACGCGCGGGAACGGCCAAGACGAATCCAGAAACGAATCGCAGGCGCGCGACAGATCGATCACCGTTCGTAGACCTCCCTGCGGTGGCCGAGCGCAACCACGACCACCACGAAGACCGCGTCATCGATGGTGTAGATGACGCGGTAGTCGCCCACCCGCACTCGAAACCCGGGACGGCCTCGCAACGCCCGGGCTGAGGGCGGTCGTGGGTCGTGCGCTAGGAGCGCGATCGCTCCCTGGATGCGGGGCCGGACCTCCGGGTCGAGTTTGCGTAGGGCCCGCATTGCCGCTGGGCGGACTTCGATGCGATAGGCGCTCACGTCCAGCCGAGATCGGCCTTGACCTGCTCCCAAGGGATGTTGGCGCCATCCTCGGCCATCGCTTCATCGAAGGCTGCCACGTCTTCGGCGTCCTCGAGGGCCTCCATCAGCTCCTCGTAACGTTCGGGGCTCACCAGCACCGCGGCCGGCCGGCCGTAGCGTTCCAAGAAGACCGGCTCGGTCTGCGCGGCTTCGACCGCGTCGGACAGCTTCTCCCGAGCCTCACTGACTGCCATCGTGGACATGACGACACTGTACAACATGTCACCCGAGTCGTACAAGATGTACGTGACCCCCCATAGAGGGGAACGCCAGGCGAGGCTTAGAGGGATCACCGCCGTTGCCTCGAAGTCTCCGAGCGTCGTCGCCGCCATCGTCGAGTTCTGCTTCGGCCGTTTGATCGCCAACCCGCAGCAAATAGGCCACGCTCTCGGGCGCGAGCTCTCCGGCTGGCGCAGCGCCCGGGTCGGGCAGTATCGGGTCATCTACTGGATCGACGAAAGCGAGCGGATTGTCTAGGTCGACCGGTCTGACCACCGAAGCGACCTCTACCGCCCGAGACGAGGTTCCATGCCCCATTGAGAGAAACGACGGACGCTGACGCCAAGGGCGAGAGCTACCGGCTCCAAGACGCGCCCGGATCCGGCGAGGCAAGCCAACAACCGATCCCTCAGGGCAGCCAGCCTGTGGGCCAAGCTCAAGACACCAAGTAACTTCAAGCTCAAAGTGCTCCCGTTTTCGACCGGCGCGCACTCCTGTTTTCGATCAGCATTCACACTCCACGAGTTGCGGGACGCGCAGGGACGCTGACCCGACGGTCGCGCCTATACCCGTATCACTTCGACGCCCAGGACCGCGTCATAGTCACGGTCCTGGGTGACAATTGGGACCTGTTCCACGATGGCGGTCGCTGCAATAAGTGCGTCGAGGATCGGAACGCGTCGCTGGCGAGATCTCAGGCTTGCCACGATGTGCGCGAGCGTCCTTGCCACTTCTGCATCGACAGGAACCGGGTCCCACGTCGACTCGACCGCCGACAACGTTGCGACGCGGTTGGCCCGATCAGGGTCGTTCGCCATGAGCACGCCGAGCGTCAGCTCCGCCAGGGTGACAACGGAAACCTCAGTCTCGGTGACCCCCGGCATCTCGCCGAGCGGTCGCCCCGACTCGGTCGCGATGAAGAACGAGGTATCGAGCAGCGCCTTCATGCTTCGTCCGTCGTATCGATTAGCAGCTCCCTGAGCTCTGCGCGGAGGCCAGAATCCGCGGCGTGGCGCGAAACCACGTTGCGCGCCTCTTCAACCGATACCGACCGGCGCCGACGAAGCGGTACGAGCTCGGCCACCGGACGACGGTCAACGGTGACCGTGACCCGTTCACCACCCTCGACCCGACGCAGCACCGCGCTGACGGTATTGCGCAACTCCCGTACGGAGACTGAACTGACCATAATTGGGAGTGTAGCACATGTAGCCACACCTTAGAGCAGTGGACCCCGCATAGCCGGCAGGGTCAGAAAGCCGTCCCGGTATTAGCTTGTCCGAAGCTGTTCGGCGATCGCGATGAGCTCGTCGCCATAACTCTCCAGTTTCACCGGGCCGATCCCGCTGATCGCGAGCAGGCCTGCCTCGTTGGTCGGCAATATGGCGGCGACGATCTGCAGGGTCTTGTCATCGAACACAACAAATGCCGGCTTGCCCGCCGCCTTCGCCCGCTCTGCTCGCCAGGTCCGCAGAGTGTCCCACGCCTCTGCAAAGCGGGGATTGGCTAGCACCGCCGGGCGGCCTTCGACAGTCACGGACGCGCCGAACGCGACAGTCGTGGTTGCCGGGCCCCCTTCGAGCAGCGCTCGAGCTCCACTCGTGGTCAGCTCGACAATCTCGAAGTCGCGGCCGCGGTGGGTAAAACGCAATCCCACTACCCCCATCAGCATCTCGACCTTAGCTGTCGCCTGACGCGACACCGATGCCGGTCGAGAACCCGCCTCCTGGATCCGAGTCGCCCGTGTCGCCGTGACATCCGGCGTCCGGTCACGAGTCGTCGGTTTGCCGGGTTGTGCTAGCTCGAGAAGGAACGGGGATGGCGGCGAGCCGGGGATGATCGACATGCTCGACCGGCAGCGAGTCAATGCGACATGGAACACCCGCCGCTCCTCCTCGATGTCCTCGGCAAGCCGGTGTGGGATGAGCCCCGAGGTGGCGTGATGTACCACGACGTGTGGCCACTCCCGGCCCTTCACAGCATGGATCGATGCCAAGGTGATCCCATCAACGTCGTCTGGCGCGTTCAACTGCTCCGAAAGCCACGCAGGAAACCGGCTTGCGTCGCTTTCGAGATCGGCCAGCTCGCCGAGCGCGTCGAGATCGTCACCGTGAGCGGAGACGGCACCGTGGCTCCATTGGTCGAGCGCCGTCGCGCTCGCGTCCAGCCCGCCCTCGCCGATCTGGGATCGCAGCACAGCCAGGACCTCGGCAGTCGTCCCGTTTTCAGCCGCCTTGCGGACCTGCTTGAGGTCGTCAGCGAGATCTCGCACCTTGCCGGCCTCCCGATCGCTGCCCTTGCCGTCGAGCCAGCCCGCCAGGCTGGCCAGGCCATCGATGGAACGCTGCTTGCCGACGAGGTCCAGAAGCGATCCGCTCATGCCGCGCTTGGGGCGCCGCGCCACGTCTCGCAACACTGGACCAGGAAGCGCCCAAGCGGGAGCAGTAGCAACTGTCAGCCATGCCAGAGCGGCCCGGACGCCGCCTCGTTGCAGGAATTGTCTGCTCACCCCTCCGTTCACGGGCAAGCCGTTGTTGCGAAGGAGGACCTGCACGGGGGCCAGCGACGCGTTTACTCGTGCCAGGACGGCCACATCGGTGGGCATCACGCCCTCGTCGAAGAGTTCGCGCACCCGGCGAGCGGTCCGGGTAGCGGGGCCGTCGTCACCCGGAAGTATCGACAGGCACCCACTGTCACCGACCTGGCTGCCTTCAGGTGAACCGGTGCGGATCACTTTCGCGACGCGTAGGGCGTTCCGGGTCAACAGGTTCGACGCCGCGGCCACCACAGGGGCCGGGCACCGGTAATTGACCTCGAGCGGGTGCGACGCGGCGCCGGGAAACCAATGGCCGAAGTCAACCAGCCAGCGCGGTGTGGCACCGGCATATCCATAGATTGTCTGGTCGTCGTCGCCAACCGCGAACACTGCGCCCGCCGGTCCGCTGAGCAGTCTGATGAGGAGCAGGTGCGCGGGCGTGAGGTCCTGGAACTCGTCCACGAGGAGCACGCGAGCTGAGCGTTGGGCCCGTTGGCGGAAGGCGGGATCACCCAGTAGCCGCTCAATGGCGCCGGTCACCTGCTCGTCGAAGTCGACGACTTCCCGTTCGGCCAGCTGAGCACGGTAGACACGGGCGACACGCTCGAGATCGGACACGTCGGGTAGTTCGTCCTCCACGGTCTCCGGGTCGGCGAGCCCGAGGCGGACTCGCCCTAGCGCCTTGAGCCACGGCGCCAGGGGGTCGGTCTCGGAGCGTTTCGGGAACCTGACGAGGTTGCCGAGCAGTCTGCGCACCTCGACCTCTTCGATGGTCGAGCGGCGCCCGCACAACCGCAGCCCGAGCGCGTTCAGCGTCCGCACCTGCACGCCGTCGACATCGGCGAGGCGCGTCTTCATCTCGTTCGCCGCTCTCGTGTTGTACGCGACCAAAGCGACCGCAGCAGCCGGGAGGCCCCAACCTTGGAGCAACAGGCGGGCCCGCTCGGTGAGCACCCTCGTCTTGCCCGAACCCGCGGGGGCAATGACCCGGGCTGTCGCTGCGGGCTCGGCCACGGCTTCGAGCTGGTCTGGCGCCAGCAGAACACCGACCGGCTCGTTCGCGCCGAGCGGCTGAAGCATCCCGTGCTCTAGCGAGATCCGGTGAAGTACGGGTACGCCAACGCGATCCGAGAGGGCGACGTCGAGGGGCCCGCCGTCGCAGACGGCGAGCGTGCCGTCGGTGAGCACGACGTCGCCTCCCGCGTCGGTGCGGGTGGCGCCGAGACTGCATGCGAGCTCGGCCCAGTGCCACCGTCGGTGCGACGAACCGGCGCGTGCGTCTATCGAGTTGGCCCACACGCCGTGGTGCAGCCGCTCGGCCACGAGGTCCAGGTCTACCGACCACTCCCAAGGCTGCCGATCCGTAATGGCCTCGGCAGGCGGCACTTCGGGATCATCGATACCGAGGCCCGGCGTGAGCTCGATGGCGATCGAGCGCCGCTCGCGCCAGGCCGCCCCGAGCTCGTCAGCAATCTCCTGGTTCACGGCGGCTACACGAATCCGGTTGCACGAAGACCATTCACCCGGCGCAGCCTCCCCGAGGCCCACCACAACAGATCGGCCGAGAGCAATCGGGTCGGGCATCCTGTGATCTTGCCTCACCAACCTTGGGCCGCGGGACCATGCTGAGGAGCAGGCCGGCATGGACAGACTTCCCACCCGGCCGAAGCGGCTGGATTATGTGTCCACACGGCACAGCCAGGATCTGGAGTGCAGCCACGGGCAAGCAGCTGGAGGTGATAGCCGAGCCTGGGGGAGCAGAGGTGTACTCAGCGGCGTTCAGCCCAGATGGTTCCGAGGTGGTCACCTCCAGCGCGGACGCCAGCGCCCGCATCTGGAGCGCGGCCACCGGCGAGCAGCTGACCGTATTCGAAACCGGTTCCGGCGTCAACGATTCGCAATTCAGCCCAGATGGAACCGAGGTGTTGTCGACGACCGAGAGCGGAGATGCCATCATCTGGTCGACCGAGCTCGCTGGACCTGTGAGCACCCTGGAGCGGGTCGCCCACAGCTTGGTGGACCGTCAGCTCACCGCGGCCGAGCGCAGGGCTTACTTGTGAGCGGTCGCCCCCGGGACCGCTTGAGCAAGTTTGCCTGTACGGCGGTGCGGGTGACCGATGGCACATCTGACCCGCTAGCGCGGAGTGAATCGCGCGCTCTTGGCTTCCATCAGCAAGCCGAATAACTTGCGGGCTGTTGAGCCTGCGAACCCCCGGCACTCTGTCACTGACCACCGTGCTTTCCTCAAGGTGCAAGGCCTGCTGCACAAGTTGTTGCGAGGCGTTATGCGAGGAACTCGTCACTCGTCACTCGTAATTCAGCACGTTCACCCCTGGTGAGGCTGATTACAACGGCAATGATGCCCATGCCGCTGCATCCAGTCGACCGTTGGCGACGAGCCATGCCAACGACTCCCGGACCGCCTCGAGAGAGGTGTACGTCGGGTTGTATCCGAGCAGACGCCTCGCCTTGTCGATGCTCATAGAGGGACTGTGGGCGATGTGGTCCCACGTAAGCTGGGCTGCAGCAGCGGTTACGGTGTCACGCCAGACCTCCCAGGCAAGCAGGGACAGGCGGCTCGGTTGGCCCAAGAGCTCAGCGATAGCCTCCGCGTAACCCCGGAGTGTCATCGCACGCTCGGATGTCACGTGGAACGATTCGCCCGCCGCCGCTTCCGGGCGCTCAATTGCCAAAGCGAACGCCTGGGCTACGTCGTCGGCGTGCACGTGGTGCAGCGTCTCCATTCCGAGGTTCG
>Ga0182011_10001332_pt1 | contig 21640 bp, 14 predicted proteins | sample 711E1DmetaG_FD_120481 | JGI IMG/M metagenome (GOLD analysis project Ga0182011, IMG submission 120481) | Permafrost microbial communities from Stordalen Mire, Sweden - 711E1D metaG | ecosystem: Environmental > Terrestrial > Soil > Wetlands > Permafrost | place: Sweden: Stordalen | collected... | reverse complement strand
CCTTACATCATTTCCGGTCAATCCCGAGTTAATATCAAAGTATTTTACTGATTTTACTTTTTCATGATTTTCAGTCATCTCAAACTGAATTACTCCCGACCCGGAAGTTGAAATCCAGATATATCCTTCTGAACTTTCAGTGATAGACTGAACTTTAAGTGAATTGAATTCCGGGTGGTCAGGGAGACGAGTCAGGTCATTCCCTTTATCGGACATTTTTAACTGAAACAATCCATAATCGTCTGTTCCAATAATAAATCCGGAGCCGTCACCAATCTTATGTATTGAAGTAACGCCGTAGGAATCTAATCCTTCAATGACTTTAATCACTGAAATTGAATCCTTTTCCATCTTGCAAACCAGAAGATTCTCCTGAGTGCCGATCAGCAGATTCCCCGATTTGGTAAAAGAAGCCGAAAATAACGCCGGTTCAATTGAGAGAGAGTACTGATGTACCTCTTCCGGTTTCAACGGATTTATCGAATAAACAGCCTTACCCTGTGGAAAAACATAGATAAGCCCATCAGGTCCTTCAATTAATTCACTGATACTTTTAGTATTTGAAACAGGAACTGAAATCAATCTGTTCTCCTTTGCATAAAAAATGGCGCCATCACTGCAACCAAACCACAGCGTTCCCCGTTTATCTTTCAGGCATTTTGTAGTGTACCGGCCGGCAGAGGAATCAGGGTATTGCACCGGGAATGAACTATATCCATCGAACCGGGTCAGGCCATTGCCGGTTCCAACCCAGAGGAACCCATCTTTTGATTGTATAATAGTATAAATATAACCGTTCGGCAGGCCCCTTTCTGTTCCATAGTTTACGAAACTGTAAGTCTGACCACTTGAATATAATGAGAACAAAAATAAGAACCCGATGGTGCAGAATAATATTTTAAAATTGATATCAAATCTTATTTCAGGCTTCACTTATTTCTTCGGCTTTACTTTCTCAATTCCTATTTTACCCTGGTATGCAGGAACACCTCCGATAGGTGAACTAAAGAACTTCACAGCGTCTCCACGCTGGTTTTCCAATGTAATCACAACGTTATTATTCTTAACCAGCTCATCCTGCCTTTTATGAAACTGAAAGTCAAGTGAAGATCCCACTTCCTGTGGTTCAATCGGGATATTGGATTTGACCCAGTTATCCTCATCTGATATAGGAACATTTATTCCCTGTTTATATCTTGAAACTACTAAAATATTACCATCATTATCCCAGTCGAAGTTACTTTGCCTGATATATACAATACCTGTATCAATATAAGGATATATATGCGAAACACTCTTGAAATCATTCCACATCCTGAAATGATATGAATATGTAAATGCATTTGCTCCTTCTATAGGAACATTGTTATCAGGATCACTGCTTAGAAAGTACTTGTATAGATTTCCATCATCACCGCTAATTCCTTCACAAACAATTTTGAACATATAACTGTTCCATTTTGTGTTGAAATCTCCTTCGGAAGGATTAAACGGTCCAAAGGTGTAGTACTTATTATCGTATTTCGCTTCATTTCCAAAAATCTTGGACGCCAATAAGTTACCTGATTTGTAATTCGCTTTCCCTTTCAACAGGCCCCTGGACTCTTCATTTTTTTCAGGATCAACACCTTTGCCACCATAAACAGAAAACTTGGTTTTGGTATCGAATTCTCCCTGTATTTCATCCCATTCACCTCCGCAATCAGGGTCAAAGACTCTTATATATAACGGTTTTGTGTAATCCTTAAGGATGCTGAAAAAAAATATCTGGTAAAAATCAGCGTCACCCCAGGAGGTCTTACCGTCTTTCCCAAAAGTCACAAGGAATGGAATATTTTCATCTTTCCCCGGAACCGGTTGCCCGGATAATCTGACAAACATCGTAAATCCCAGGAAAAAAACGAGAAGGAGTATTCTATATATTGATTTGTTCAATTTCATTATCGCCAAAATTAGTCAATTTCAGTATCAAGGCTTAGGGAAAACAATAATATTTTTCGAAATACAAGCTTCCTTTGCTTTGCCACCCGGATCCGGCTCAGCTGATACAATAAGCTGAATATTATAGGTTCCCGGTTTAAGATAACTCTTAGGAACCTCCTTCCCTACGGCGATCGTTTCGTCCCCAAAGTTCCAGTAGTACCTGGATATTTTCCAACCGGGAAGATTCGTGCTGTCAGCGTTTAATGTTATCTTTTGATCTGCGGCAATCCTGTCAGGTGCTGAAATATAAGGTTGTTCTATTTCCGTAACTACAACGGTTTCGGATTTTTCATTGTAGGTGATCTCTTTTGTAACAAGGTTTACAACATCAAGTTGAACAGTATATGTTCCAGGACCGTTAAAACAATGCTCAACAAGCGGACCAGTAGCGTGGTTTCCGTCTCCGAATTTCCATTCATAACGGAAAGGCACAGTATCTTGTTTTACTGCATTCTCTTCAAAGAAGCGGTAACAATAATTATTCTCCTCTAATGTGTCACATGATGCTTTTCTTATTATTGTCGAAGTGAATTTATAGATATCATCTTCATTGCGGCGATTAGATGCAAAGTAACCGTTCTGAAGGTCCGGTTCTGCAACAAAAGCAAAATCATCTGAGGTGGAATTGATTGGTTCGGGAAGCAGTACGGGGTCTTCCCACGAACCATTATTTAATGAGGTATAGTATACATCAAGTTTGCCAAAACCACCGGGTCTGTCAGAAGTAAAATACAATCTGCCTGAAGGATGCATAAAAGGATAGTTTTCAGAAGCGGAAGAATTCACCTTAGATCCAAGATTAACCGGAGCAGACCATTCCCCTTTAATCGATTCACAGTAATACAGATCAGATCCTCCATGGCCTCCCGGCATATCGGACGAAAAAAAAATGTACTTCCCGTCTTTACTTATTGAAGGTTGTCCCACATCAAACTGAGGATCATTGTATTTAAAAGGGTGGACAGATACCAGTTCGAGGCCTTTAAGTTCAGCTATAAATATCCCGCTGTGATTCCTGAATTTCTTATTCTCTGCCATCTTACCAGTTTCAACTTCACTGGTAAAGTAAACTGTTTTACCATCTGGTGCCAGGCATAACGGACCGTTATTAAATTTATTACTCCGCTCACTTGTTAGCTCTATTGGCTTACTGAACCCGGAAGTGTCTCTTTTTACAGCCAGGTATATATTATAAAGACGGCGGCCATCATAAGAAGTTCGATCTCTAAATGCACTGAATCGCCTGTCGGAACAGAATATTATTCCGCTTTTTACTATAACCGGAGAGATATTATTAAAACCATCTATATTAAATGACATCTTCTTTACATCATAAACAGAAGGTTGCTGTGCCCTTGTTTTTAATGCAGTAACCAGAACTATGGCTATTATATATAAAATCTTCTTCCGCATTCTTAAAAGTACCTTGGATTAGCAGCGCTCACTTTATATCCGAATTCGTATCGTAAAATAAACTCACTGGATCCTTTTGAAAAAGTGCTCATCCTTCCGACCGGATAGTCATAGGAAAAACCGATCATGAGCTGTGGATTAAGCTGCACCTGAAGAATTCCCACAGCAACCTGTTCCGATGTTCTCCATGATCCTCCAACCCAGATAAGATCTCCAAAAATAAAGTTACCATTTATGTCAAACTGGGTAAGCTTTTTTGTCTTTTCCAGAGAATAATCTATTAATACCGAAGGTTTAAACTTGATTGCCTGAGAGAATGTAATCAAACCACCGGCGGAAAAGATCACATCATACTCATTAATATTATGATGAACCTCAACAGAACCTGTTGAAATATTTTTTTTATAATTCAGAAAAGCGGGAATAGAAACTCCCGCAAATAATTTATCGCTATTGTAGTAAATCCCTGCACCAAAATTAGGAAGAAAATAGGGCTTGTCATTTTCAAGGAATACCGGATCATTTGGTGTTGTTGTAGCCAAACCGGTATAATTTGTGTTTGACCTGTCGAAACCTCCTTTCAGTCCAAAGGAAAGCCTGCCACTGGCAAAGTGAATACGGTAAGCATAGCTGAAATAAATGCTCTGCGATTTGGTAAAGCCGAATTGCATGAACTGCGCCATCAGGCCCAGACCCACTTTGTCATTTTTCGTCGGAGCATTAAGCGAAACCGACTGAAAAACAGGAGCATCCGGTATTCCCATCCATTGCAACCTGTAGGACAAAAATGTGCTTAAAGCACCTCGTGAGCCGGCATAAGCAGGGTTTATTAAGAGGCCATTCTGAAGGTACTGGCTATAAACAGGATACCCAAGGCTGATCGAGGTAGAGTCAGGAATTGCCTGCCCGGGAACGCTTGTGAAAGCAGATAAAAAGGAAAGAAAGAATATTAATCTTATTTTATCCATTTGCTTAAAATCGTCATAAATCCTTAATAATAATCCTGCCATCAATATCTTTTAAGAACAATAAATCCGCTTAATCTGGAAACAGGTCCATTTGATTTTTTTGAAGTTATTTTCAACATGTAATAATATGTCCCCTGCGGAAGGTCAATCCCATTTGAATTTTTTCCATCCCAGTTCGTCCATGTCTGATTGTCGCGGTTAGAAGTTTTAAATACTTCTGTACCGGCTCCGTTAACAATGCTCAGATCTACATAATTATCATTCAGATATAAACCTTCAATAATAAATGTATCATTATGTGAATCACCATTTGGCGAGAAGCCCTGGGGGATGAAGTTTTTCAGTAATTCAATATTCACTGAATCCTTTAGTTTGCAGGTTCCTTTACTAACAGTCCACAAAAAGGAATTATTCCCGACAGACAGATTCTGGATAATTGTATTATAACTCGCAGGATCATTAATAGAACCGGTCCCATTGTTAAGAATATCCCAATTCCCGGTTTCTCCAGCCGGTGGCAAATGGGCTTTCATATGGTAAATTTTCTCAATGGAATAGATAATAGTATCGGGTCCCGGGTAAGGTATGGCAGGAAGTGGCAGTATAGCTATGCTCACAATATTTGAAGTATCATGGCAGCAATCTCTTAAGCCCGAATAGATATATCGTCTGTATTGTGTTGGATCAGAGATAGATGATTTTGAATATGACGAAGATGTACCATTAGTGGAAATATCTGCCCATCCTCCATTGGTAACATTCTGCAGCCATTTATATCTGTAGGTACCGTCACCACCGGAAGGTCCCGGAGTTACACTACCTATCGGAGATAATGGCAAATTCTTACAGATTGATTGGTCAGGTTCAATATTAAATCCTGATATCCCGGGAAGAACATTAACAGTCACAATATTGCTCAATGAATTACATTTACCTGAAACAACTTTAAGTTTGTAATACTCTGAGGAGGAAAGTGCCGCTTCTGTAAATGTTAAGCCAGTCGCTCCGGAAATATCAGTATATGAGCCTGTTGATGAAGAAGATACAGTCCATTGCGTAGCGTAAATGCCGTTGCCGCCCCCTAGAGGAAGGCCGATTTTCCGGATCTGGTTGGGTTTTTGTCCGCTACATATAATTGTATCAGGTCCTGAACCCAGAATAGAAATTGAATTATTTATAATTGATGGCTGTACATTTATGACTATTGAAGGGCTTGTATTTGTACAAACCGGCAATGATTTGTAAACTCCTGAGTAGACAGTGCGTCGGTACCAGGTAGAATCGAACAGTGCCGGAGACCCATAATTGCCGGTAGTATTCGTTCCAATTGCATTAGTCCATGAGGCTGTTCCACTTGGGCTTTGTTCCCACAAAAATGTATATGTCCCTGTGCCCCCTGTGGGAGAAGCAGTTACACCTGACAAAACCAAAGGGACATCTCCTGAACAGATAGTCTGGTCACTTTGTACAGAATTGTTTTTAATTTTATGAAAACGCGTCAGGAGAATCGGAACACTCTTGCTCTGACAAGTATTTAAAGGTCCTGAGAATACAACTCTTCTGAAATATCTTTTTTCATTATTCACAATTGGAAATTTCGATGTGTCAACAGAATAGGTGCTGTTTGTATTAGTGTTAATTCCTGATGCCGGACTCCATGCACTGACACTATCCTGCCATTGATAAGTATAGGAAAGATTACCTCCTCCGGGAGCAGTCGATGTAAGGATGGGGAAAATGCTCCCTTCACAAATAACCGAATCGGAACGGATGGTGGAGTTTCCTGTAATATTTGGAAGTACAGATATTGTTACAGTAGAACTATAATCAATACAACGGCCTGACTGAACAAATCGTTTGTAGTAAGTTGTTTGTACAAGAGGAGACGGATCGTAATTTTTGCTTCTTGCAACCACCTTCGAAGTGTCCCAACTGGTCGGATTAGTGAACATTTGAAGCCATAAATAACTATATATTCCATTACCGTTTGAAGGAGTTGAATTAGCAGGTACAGATCCGATAGGAAGAGGATCCTGGCCGTGACAAATAGTTGTGTCTTTGCCAATGTTGTTCGCGGTAATAGCCGGTTGCACAATCATTTTAACCGATTTACTTATATCAACCAGGGGAGTCGGTGACGAGTCAGTAATTGTTCTCCTGAAAAATACTGTGGCTGTTTCAGCAATGGCTGGTGTATAATTAGTGGGATCGGGATCATTGGCAAGAGGTATCCAGGTAACCTGATTATAGCTCTTCTCCCAAAGATACGTGTAAGGTCCGGCGCCTCCGACAGGAATAGTTCCGTTTACTTTTGTAGGAATCATGTTTGAACAGACTGAATCAATCTGATTACCAGTAAAAGAAGAGCTGATTGAGTTGAAAAGGAATCCGTTCAAAACTGCTTTAAATTCAGTCCTCAGTTCACCTGCACCACCAGCAGATGCGGTAGAAAAAGGATCATTGCCAGGCAGACCTCCGCTCAGAACTGGTGTAACATTGCCAGTGGTGTTTTTACTGACATATAGAAATCCACCTCCCCCGCCTCCACCTTCTCCAAAAGCGCCGGGATTGTCACCTCCTTTTCCTCCCAGAGCAGATAATGTCAAAGGTTTCGATCCATAACTTTGCAGTGAAAGTGCTATTGACCCACCGCCGCCGCCGCCACCGGAACCCCCATTAAGAACCGCTGTGCCGCCACTGCCTCCGTTAGCAAGTATATTACCTCCGTTACTAATTATAGTATCAGATAAAATCAGTACTATCCCTCCTCCGTTTCCGCCCGAAGGTGACAATCCTGTAAGAGATGTGGATGCACCTCCCCCTCCACCAAAAAAAATCCTGTTTATAAATAAGGGTTGTGTGGGTTGTTCTGATTTAAAGCCTCCCAAACCGCCGTATTGAGGAGCTGCACAGGTATTGTCTTCCAAGCCGCCAATCCCGCCTGCCCCATGGTTCGATCCACCGCCTCCTCCGGAAAATCTTCCGTTGCCACCTCCCCCACTGGTAAAATTTGGGCCCTGACCTTTCATATGCAATGGCGCCAAAAGAGTTCCGAAGTCATCATGAATTGCTATACCTTCACCCTTGAAACCGGCATTAGTAAAACTTCGTGCATAATAGTCAAGAATTGTTGTCGGAGCTACCACAGCGCACCTGCCGACTCCAATTGTATCCTTACCTCCGGCAAATCCGGAATTTGAAACATCAATATCTGCATTCAGTTTCAAAGTTCTTCCGATTACAAGAGCCAGAACACCTCCTTTTTTTGTAGTGCTGTTCCAAGGGTTACAAAAAAGCTTTCCTGTAATAGTGACATTGTTGTAATATGGCACTCTTACTACCTGAATATTGCCTTTTGGGTCAAATGTATTTAGTAGATTATTTCGGAAGACTATTTCATTAGTCCCGGTATTTACGGATTGAATAATCATAAATTCGTGCATGCCGGGTTGCCCTAAAACACTTTGAATGTAACCATAACCGGTAGTTGGTGTATTTATCCCGACACCTTGCATCTGAATAACTATAACGGTATCGGGTCCACTCGCACTGAAACCTGTCACATCATCAACAATAACCCGGTCACTTGCAGGAATGCTAACTACATGAGAGGAAGGTTGATTAATGTTCCCCGAAAGGTTCTTTTGAGATAACAACACAAAGCTGCTAAAACACAATATCAGCAAACATAATATAAGCCTCTTGCTATGGCGCAAAAAATTGCCGGTCATCATTCAGGTATCAGAACTGCTAATATAACTATTATCCTGAATATTTTTACAGATATATAAAAGAAGTTTGGAGTGAGCTAAAGTTTGGAGTGTCTAAAGTTGGAAAAAATGAAAATTAACATATTGATAATAACTCCAGGAACTCCAGGCATTCTAGGCACTTGGCTTCTCAACAGTGTACAGGACCGGCAATTCAAAGTAGAAAACAGATCCTTTGTCTACCTCAGATTCAAACCATATCCTGCCGTTAGCACTTTCAATATATTTCTTTGCAATTGATAATCCAAGTCCCATCCCCGACGACTTGGTTGTAAAATTAGGGGTGAAGAGATTCTTTCGCAGACTACCAGGTATTCCCGTTCCATTATCTGAAACCGATACAATAACTTTGTCACTTTTAACTTCAATATTAAACATTATCAGCCCGTCCCGTCCTGTTGGGATTGATTGTATCCCGTTCTTTATAAGATTCGAGAAGACTCCATTAAGTTGCTCTTTATCAGCATAAATAATAATTTTACTTTCATGAGGCCAATGCACGCGGAAGGCAACATTTTCAGTATTTTTAAAGAGTTCGAGGGTTATACTGATCTGTTCAAGGATGTTAACTTCCACCGGATTGCTTACCGGCATCTTGGCAAAAGCCGAAAAAGCAGAGGCGATGGAGGAGAGATTATCTATATATTCGATCTGGTTCTTTGTAAAACGATCAATCATCTTGTCAAATCCCGGAACTTTATCATTCCATGATTTAAACAGCTGCTGAATGTTTAATTTCATTGGAGTAAGAGGGTTCTTTATCTCATGTGCAATCTGTTTGGCCATCTCCCTCCAGGCATATTCTCTTTCGGAATTGGCCAGCTTATGAGTGCTCTCCTCGATCTCATCAACCATCCTGTTATACTGTTTGACAAGCTCCCCGATTTCATCGTTTCCCGCATAAGTCAGCTGTTCACTTTTTTTCCCCACTCCTACGGTAGCGAGTCCCTTACTGAGCATCGCAAGCGGTGATGTCAGTCGTTCGCTGATAAAAACAGCAAGACTCATTGTAATAATTATTAGCAACAGGGTAAAATTAATAACCGCAACGATAAGGTTTGAAATCTCCTTTGCCAGTACACTTTGCATCCTGAAATATGGCAGATTCAGATATGCAATAACTTTATTATCAGAATTGAAAAATGGTACATAGGCTGATAAATACTGAAGCTTTCCGATTTTTTCCTTCTGATAATATTCGCTTATTTTAAGATGTTCAAGGTTATATAACGCCATATTGTTTATCCTCTCACTTGTCAGGTCACGGTCAAAAATTTCCTGCCGCGAGGTAGAAATAAGAAATCCACTGAGATTATAAAGATTAATGTCGGTATTGAAAACATTGGAAAGTTTTACCAGTAATTCATTCAGTGACGAGTATCCATTACCTTTCCAGTCAGGTGAAATATACTTTTCCATCGAAAGATTACTTTCGAGCTCGATATAAACAGAATTAAGCTTTTCCTTTATATTTTCATAGTGTTTTGACTGGTACTGGCCAATTGTAATATATGCAACCACTACACCTATCAAAATAAATGAGAACAAAAGTATTCCTATATATGAGAGTTGAAGCTTCTGCCGGAAATTAAATATATTCACATTTCTTACCGCAGGTCTCCTTATCAACAGAATAATCATATTTGAAAAGAAAAGAATGAATGCAAAAAGGTATGCAAAGGAGATTATTATATCGCCTGTTGTAATATTTGGTCTTGTTAATATTACGGTAGCATTCCCATTTTTATAGAGAACATGTTTAAACCCGTCTGTTCTGAAAATCCTGTAATCTGAAAATTTATCAATGTATTCGGCATCTGTTTTATCAAAAGGAAACTCACCGGTAGTGAGAACCAGCTTACCATTGATGTATTTTGCAAAAGAATAATCTTTTAACCCTGCATATTCATGGTATTTTTTATCAAGAAGCAATTCCGAATAGCCTGGCTGGAATACGTTCACATCACTATATAGTTCAATGAATAATCCATTTGTCTTGTTATTCACTGATTTATAATAATACCTGCCCAGATAGTATGATCTCCCTCCCTGGTTATCAAGAAAATAAAAATTGGTGCCGGTAAGTCTGTGGCCATCCCGTTTCATACGGTCATCAAAAAAACTAAAGCAGTTCTGGTACTTTTCACTGCCGGAACCAATTTGCAAAGGTTGATCATTCTGGCAAAGGATAATGTTTATATAATAATTCTTCCAGAATCCGGTGAAATAATTATCCTGCAGGTAGCTTGATATTTTTTCGGAATCGTCCTTGTTGAAATATTTAACCATCATCATATTGGAGAGGACAGTATCCTTCACAACTGCAGGGTATAAATCGAGCAGAAGATGTTCGGCTTCAGGATCATTTTCAGTTGAAAAAGAGACTGCCTGAATTTTAAGATTTTCAACAGTCTTCTTCTCCGACAGGCTTGTAATAAAATAAAGAAAATAGACGCCGGAGATGATGGAAAGAATTACTGTAATACTTAACAGGCTCAAATTCCTATTTGTTGATATCCATATACTTACGACCAGAATAAAATAAAATACTATCAAAGGGATCATAGTCCCGGGCTTATTATAGAAAAAGACAGCCGGAACAATAAATGAAGTTATTATGGAAAAGATAACCGTTCCCGTACTGAATAATCTGGCACTTTGAAAGATTTTAAACAGATAGAATACCGGAACCAGCAGTAAAAGGAATATGGACGCAAACCCGGCAAAACTATACACATTCAATTCCAATACTTTATAAGTTTCAAAATTTATATTGGAGATTGAAATGAGCTGGTTGAAAATCCATTGATATAAACATAAAATCAGAGCTGCGGCAAACAGCAAAACTGAAAGGAAGAGATAATTGCCTGTCGCGTTAATCTCTTTTCGTGCCTCAACAGGAAAATAAAGGTACAGGAATGTGGAAAAAGAAGCTGCAAGAATGCTGAGCATCACAAGGTGACCCAATGACGGGATAATCTTGTTAAGAGAGAACAGGTACGGAGAAAATAGTTCGGTCTGAAAAACAGACAAAGGTTTGCCGGAGAGAAGAAGAAACAAGTAGATAAGTGTATAAATCGCAAGGGCAATACCAACTCCGGACAGGCCTCTCCCCTTTCTGACAAATAATTTAACAAGTTCGAAAGAAAGGAGAATGATCAGAACAAATGCACCTGCCCACAAACATAGCGGGATATAAATAAACGAGGTATTCCCTTTGATTGCAGGGAATAAAATAGAAAAGAGGAAATCTTCTTTTTTATCAAAAATGTGATATTCAGATGCGTTTTTATCGGTATCCAGATCAACATTTTCTGGAATCCCGAATTCCTTTTCAAACCCGTTTTTTATGATGTTATTCTCGAAACCATAATCAGTGCGTATTCTAAGCAAGCCGATAATTCTGTCATTCCCGGCCTGAATAGTTTTGGTAAGAAACCATCCGTTTTGTAAAAAAACCAACGGTTTGTTATAAAGTGAATCAATAAATACTCTGGGTACATCAAACTCATTATCTGACCAGTAGACAAGTTTATTGTCAAGATATTCAAGTAGGCTGATCCTGTTTTTTTCTGCAGTCGTAAAAAGGTCATTTTTAGAAATAGTATCATTAGGATTTTCCCTGGCCAGAACAGGTTTCAACCCATTGAGGCAATCCTCCATGATTTTCTCTTTTGCAACCAGGTTTTTATTAAACATCCTGGTTCTGTAGTGATACTCAAAATTACTGAAATAAACTTTTTCTGCAGCAAGTGCCAGAATTATAAGTACAACAGTCAGAATGGAAAGAAATATAGGATAACGATAGGCTCTCATAATTTAATATTCATAGCTTATTCATGATGATACGGTTCTCCTTTAATTATTGTAAATACCCTGTAAAGCTGTTCAAGAAACAATAATCGTACCAGCTGATGAGGGAAGGTCATCTTTGACAGTGACATTTTATAATCGGCCCTTCTATAAACATCCTCCGAGAAGCCCCAGGGACCACCAATAATAAAAACGATCCTTTTTTTTGGAAGGAAAAACATCTTTTCCAAAGTTCCTGAAAACTCAAGTGTCCTTAACTCCTTCCCTCTTTCATCAAGTAAAATGATATAGTCGTCATCAGTAACAGACTGAATAATTTTTGTTGCCTCTTTGGTCTTTTGTTCCTGAACGGGCATGTTCTTAGTATTCTTTACATCAGGAAGTGTAATTATCTCAAACCCCGAGTATTTTTTTATACGGTTTGAATATAAATCAACCAATTCTGAAATATTTTTATCTGTTGTCTTGCCTGTTTGCAATAATGTGATCTTCATATAAAGTACTTCAATTTTACTTCATAAGTGATTAATACAACTGGTACAAAAATAGCAATTACCACTAAGGTTCACAAAGGAATTGACATGAGAAGAAGCCATCATAATCAAATAAGTATTAAATTTGTAGTGCATTGAGTTATTTGTCCGCAATATTTAAACTGAATTGATATGAAATCCGTAAATATTATTCCGGTAGTAATTCTAGCCTTAAGCAGTCTTACTGCCAGGGCGCAGGATCAGGGGAAAATACCGGAAGGAATTTCAATAGCTATCAAAGCCGGTAATGCTGCTGAGTTATCAAAGTACATGAACACTACAATTGAACTTCTTCTTCTCGATAAAGAGGATTTCTACAAAAAAAATGTAGCTGAAACCATACTTAAAGACTTCTTTGCGGAATACCATACTAAAGATTTCACCATCCGTCATCAGGGTGCCAAAAATGATGCTCAGTATGCCATAGGCAATCTTAAGACAGAGAAAGGGGATTTCCGTGTTTATTTCCTGCTTAAAAAAGTTGATCAGGAATTGCTTATTCATCAGATACGCATTGAGTCTGACAATGGAAAATAGAATTCTAAGAGAATTCATTCTGAGAAACCTTGCTGAAGATTTAGGGGATGGCGACTACTCTTCACTTGCATGCATACCTTCGGATACAAACGGTAAGGCAAAACTTTTGATTAAAGAGAAAGGAATTTTAGCAGGAAACAGGGTTGCATCTGAACTTTTTTCAATAATCGATAATGAGCTGAAACCAGAGATGATTCTTGAGGATGGATCAAATGTCGTTCCCGGGGATATCGCATTCTATATTTCCGGCCGTCAGCAATCAATCCTTAAATCAGAGCGACTGGTTCTGAACATAATGCAAAGAATGAGCGGAATCGCTACGAGTACGTACGAATATGTAACCCGTCTGAAGGGATTAAAAACCAAAATACTTGATACACGTAAAACTACTCCCGGGTTCAGATTTCTTGAAAAAGAGGCAGTAAGGATTGGAGGAGGGTTGAATCATAGAATGGGTTTATACGATATGATATTGCTGAAAGACAATCATATCGATTATGCGGGAGGAATTTCTAATGCAATCAATAAAACAAGGGCCTACCTGAAAAGGAATAATCTGAACCTTAAGGTTGAGATAGAAGCACGATCCCTTGAGGATGTAAGAACAATACTTTCAGTCGGCGGAGTGGATCGCATTATGCTCGATAATTTCAGCCTTAAGGATACCCTTATAGCAGTTAAAGAAATTTCAGGCAGGTTTGAGACTGAATCATCAGGTGGAATTGACCTTTCTACAATCAGATCTTATGCGGAATGTGGAGTTGATTTCATTTCTGTTGGCGCGCTTACACATCATATTAAAAGCCTGGATATGAGTCTTAAAGCCATCTAGATAATGAACCTAAGGGAAGTCAGAATTTTTAATGACAAAGATAAAGTCAGGAAACTGGTTCTGCCGGGTTTTGACGGTGTACCAATAAGTCAGGTAATAACATTCGTAATTAAGGGATTTCGGAAAGGAGTACTCGTCACCAGGGCTTCATCAATAGCATTCAATCTTCTGCTGGCATTACTGCCTGCCTCAATTTTTCTTTTTAGCCTTATTCCGTTTATTCCGCTTCCAAATTTCCAGCAGGAACTTATAAAGCTTTTTGAAAACATTCTTCCATCCAATGCTTTCACCTTCCTCCAGACAACTATAACAGATATAGTCACACATAAGAGCAGAGGTTTGACGCTATTTATGTTTGTTGCTACAGTTATCTTTTCTACAAATGGGATTCACGCAGTTATTCATGCATTTGTAGTATCTGCACACACATTTAAAACAAGATCGTGGGTGAATCAGAGAAAGATATCCGTTGTATTGCTGTTGATCATCATATTTATGATTTCAATAGCAGGATTTCTGGTAATATTCGGAAAGGTTGCCGTAAACAGGCTCGTGGTACTTCATATAGTAAAAAGACATTTTGTAATTATATTTCTGATATTTCTGAAGTGGATACTGGTAGTCCTGCTTCTTTTTCTGGCTATTTCATTTCTTTATTATTTTGCTCCTGCCAGGAAAACCGGTTTTAAGTTTTTTTCACCCGGATCAACACTTGCAACATTGTTGTTTATTCTTACTTCTCTCGGGTTCTCAGCCTATGTGAATAATTTCGGACAATATAATAAGCTGTATGGTTCGGCAGGAACACTTATGGTTATCCTTATCTGGCTTTATCTCAATTCCATAGCGATTCTTATAGGATTTGAACTTAATGTTAGCATTATGGCTGCCAGGAATGAAGATGCAGAAAAAAAAGCTGCCTCAACTGAGACAGCCCCCTTTAACTAACTAACCTAATGCAAAAAGAAATTACAAAGTGATACCTATTACAAAATGAATACTTTCAGCCTGAGGATTAACGAATATTGATCCTTTAAGAGGTAATACGAAGTCCGGAGAAATTTTGATGTTACGTACCGATGAAAGTCCCAGATTGCAAACTGCGAACCCGTCAATCTTTCCATAGCCTGCTCCATAATATCCATTGGCCGGAGTTACTCCCATCAAAGCACTAAAACTTTTAAATGCCCATCCAAATTCAATATAAGTAGAATAGTTTTGTTTGGTCGAGAACCCTTCTGAATTTTTATCCCATTTCTTATCGGCTCCATATATCATTGTGTTTACAGCTATGCTCAGTGGTATTTTTTCTGTTCCAAGGAACGAAAGATTTGCCTCAAGAATATGATCAGTGGTTGTATTTTTATAATCAAAATAAGATGGGTTAGAAAAAGTCCAGTCATAATCGGTAATACCGATTTTAAATGATTTTATTGTATAGGCTACATATGGATCTACTTCTTTGTATGAAGCATGGAAATCAGTCGAACCCCATACCCCCAATTCAAATCCTCCTGCAACTATTGCCAATGTTGGCTGAATATTTGGATTTTGACTTGCTATTGTACCTCTCCATATATAAGTACTGACAACATCTGTAGTTACTTTGAAAGTAATTTTTGATTCACTTGTCTGCGTGCCGGGTGTACTGTCCTGACTGAATGCTGAACCACAGTAAATTAGTAACATAGCCGGAATATAGAATAATTTTGTTTTCATAATTTATTGTTTTTTTACTTATTTAGTTGACCTATATTTTATTAAATATCTTTTATCATACAATTTTATCTCTCTACAGATATGCAAGAATCAGAATTAAACTTTGAGATACAATTCAAACACAAATGATTATTTTGCATCCTGATCAGTCGGTTTAACCAAATGAATTTTGCTTTGATATAGATGACAGTCAGGGAGAGAACCATAGTGGGAAAAGAGATTTCTCTCCCGACTGCCAGCTAACAAACTTTATCTTGACAATGGAGTTTCAGCGTTCTTATCCATTTTCGTTCCTGAATAGCCGTCGATTCCCATTTCAGGCAGATCGAGACCTTCAAGTTCAGTTCTTGCAGAAACCCTGTTGCCAATGATAAGATCTATCAGTTTAAACACTACAAATGAAATCAGTCCTACATAAATCAGGTTTGCTAATACACCAATAATCTCAGCTATCAGTTGGCCTCCGTCACCATAAAATAATCCTTTTACCGTACCTGCTACACCGTTCCATCCATCTCCATAAGTGCCATCGGCAAATAATCCAAGTGCTATAACGCCCCATGCTCCATTTACACCATGCACAGAAATTGCACCTACCGGATCATCAATTTTTGCCTTTCTTTCAAAGAAGAATGATGACTCGACTACAAGCACACCGGCAATCAAGCCAATAAGAGCTGCACTGCCGACAGTTACAAATGCACAGGGAGCAGTAATTGCAACTAGTCCAGCCAGCATACCATTGCAAATCATACTGACATCAGGCTTTTTGGTTTTAAACCACCACATATATAGCATTGCAGCAAAAGCTCCGGTAGCAGAAGCTATCATGGTATTGACTGCGACTACAGCAATTCTGAGGTCACCACCTGCCAGAGTCGATCCAGGGTTGAAACCAAACCAACCGAAAGCAAGTATAAAAGTTCCAATTACTGCCATCGGGATACTATGCGCAGGAATTGCATTTGGAGATCCGTTTTTATTGTATTTCCCAAGACGCGGGCCAAGTATCCATGCCCCAATTCCGGCTATAACCCCTCCAGTCATGTGAACAACAGATGAACCTGCAAAATCGACATGACCATGTCCTAAATGGAAATTTGATCCAAGTTGAGTTAACCAGCCGCCGCCCCATACCCAGTTTCCATAAACAGGGTAAATAACTGTTCCTACTGCAAGTCCATACATAACAAATGCAGCGAATTTCCATCTCTCAGCCATAGCACCTGTCGGGATAGTAGCTGTTGTATCCATAAATACCATCTGGAAAAGGAACAATGCAAATACTGCAACATCATAAGTTCCGCTAAGAAAAAATCCTTTTGAACCTAGCAGACCAAATGAATGTCCGAACAGCTTAATAGTCAGCTCATGGTTAAGCCCGTCAAAGCCGCCCATTGTAGTTATTGCACCTACACCTCCGAACATGATTGCAAAGCCGCATACCCAGAAACCGAGCATACCTAGCGGGTATATCATTAAGTTCATAGCCATTGTATGTGCAACGTTTTTTGCACGGGTCAATCCGGTTTCTACCATTGCAAAACCAGCCTGCATGAACATTACCAAAAAACCCGTAATTAATGTCCACATGATATTAAGAGCTACTTTGTTGTGCCCGACCTGATTGGCTACTTCCAATATTGTTGGTGACCCGGGAGTAGCTGCTGAAATTTCAGTAGCATTGCCTGTGTTTGTACCACTGGGATCAGGCTTTCTTGGTCCATCTGCATAACACACAGTTCCTATAGTCATAATTAGTGACACGACGATTGATATAATTTTTTTAGTCATTGTTATAAGATTTAAATAATTATTACTTGGTTAACTTTTCATCGCCTGGACCTGCTGTTGAAGCTTCCCCACGGGCACTGTTGCTTATCCTTACGGATTCTTCAATATTGTAACTGAAGATCATCCCATCGCCGATCTCACCTGTAAATGCGGCTTTTTCAATGCAATCGATCGTTTTTTGAACATTAATATCGCGAAGCACAAGTGAAATAAAAATTCTCGGGATATACTGTGTGTCATAAACCGTTCCACGGTAACTGTGATGACCACGCAGATGCTCATTTCCCACTCCCGATGCGTCCCAGTAGGAAAAGAAGTCTATGCCAATCTCTTTAAGCTGGGCTTTGACATCTTCAAATTTTGATGTCCTGATAATAGCTTCAATTTTCTTCATAAATTTTAATTATTAGTTTGTATTTACTTTTTCGATATTATCATCATGGTAAAAAGATACATTGTTGTATAATTTCTTATCTGCAATGTATATAGGCCAAACACGTGCCATTCTTTGAAATAATAAATTGGAAGAATAAAACGAAAGCCTGTAAACCATTAAAAAAAAGGCATTACTGAAGATGGAAAAAAATAAGGTGCTTTTTTGAAGATATTAAAAAGACTACAAAGCGGTAAGAATGAACAAAAAATCCTACCAAAAAGTAGGATTCTGATCACCGGAGTGAAATCATTTACGTAAATTTCTGTATTATAGCCTATTACAGATTATCAAACTGCAGGGCTTTTGTATTTTTTAAAGATTACCGGGTCAATCTGGTACTTTTTAATCCGGAGCCCCATCATACGTTCGGTAAGCTTAAGCTGGTCAGCAGCTTTTGAAATGTTTCCCTTAGACAGGTTTAATGCATCAATAAGCATTTGTTTTTCCACATTTTCAAGGATGGCTTCCAGACCACCGTCAACACGCGAATGGGTCGAGGCAGCGCTCTGAAGTGTAGGTGGAAGATTATGCGATCGTATCACACGATCAGTGCTGAGAATACTTGCTCGTTCAATACAGTTTTCCAATTCCCTGATGTTACCAGGCCAGTGATATGTCATAAGCAGGTCAATGGCTGTTGAACTGATACGCTTAATCTGCAGGCCATGCATTTTGTTATATTTTTCAATAAAATGATTTACCAGCAAAGGGATATCCGCCCGACGGTCTCTGAGTGGTGGTATAAACAGGGGAAAGACATTTAACCGGTAATATAAATCCTCGCGGAATTCATTCTTAAGCATAAGTTCTTCCAGATCGCGGTTTGTGGCAGCTATAATACGGACATCAACCTGTATGGTTTCGCTTCCTCCCAATCGCTGGAACTCTTTTTCCTGACATACCCTTAACAACTTCACCTGCAGGTTTGGAGAAAGATCGCCAATCTCGTCAAGAAAGATGCTGCTTTTTTCAGCTAATTCAAAACGACCCTTGTGTAATTTATCTGCTCCGGTAAAAGCTCCCTTTTCATAGCCAAATAACTCACTTTCAATGAGCATCTCAGGTATGGCTGCGCAATTAATTTTGATCATCTGCATTTTACTGCGTGAACTTTGATCATGGATAGCTTTTGCTACCAGCTCTTTTCCAACACCACTTTCACCCCGAATGAGGATAGTTGCATTTGTCATTGCTACTTTTGATATCAGGTCATATACTTCCTGCATTTTACCTGATTCCCCTACCAGAGAAGGGATGCGGTCATTATAACTAAAGAGTCCCTGTTCCCTGAGCTTGCGGTAATGTAGCTTTTCCAGCTCTTCAATCTTATCCTGGCGCGACCTGACCAGCCTGGCAAACATTGAAGCCATTATGGTCAGGAACTGCAACTCATTCTTAAAAGAACGGTTGGAATAGTATTTAAGTTTTACGCTAAGGGTACCGATGATCTGGTTTTTTGCTTTAATTGGAACGCAAATGAAGGAATCCTCGTCTTCAAATTTGGTAGTCGATTTTGTTTTATTCAGATAACGAGGTTCATCTGAAATATGCGGAATAATAACAGGCTCCCCGGTTTTAACTACTTCCCCGATAATACCTTCTCCAATTTTATATTCACCTCTGTCTTGTTGTTCTTTGGTCAAACCATAAGCTACCTCAATATAAATTTTAGAGGAGTTACGGTTTAAAACTGTCAGGAAAGCCTGGAGGATGCCAAATTTTTCAGCCATTTCCTCCATTACCTGTATGATTGCTTCCTCAAGATCAGAACTTTTCGCAACAACCTCGCTTACCTGAAAAAGAAGAGATAAATTATCCATGTGATCTATCATGAATTATAATAAAAATTTGTCGTCATTATTACACACTTCAAAGTTATTAATAAATCGCAATACCCAAACTTATGAGCATTTTTGACTTTCTGTAAATTTTTTCATTACTTTCGGAGCCCAAACCAGCTATAATGAAAAAATGGATCATTTTCCCTGTTTTACTTATTCTTATAAGCTGTAAAGGGAAAAACAGTGAGTCTTACTTTACAACTGATAAAGCATCCCGATGCTTCAAAGATATCGAGGAAATATGTAAACGGGATAATGGCAAACTATGGGGGAAAAACCTTTATGGTCCAATAATGTTTGTAGAAAGAGTCACACGCAGAATTTTAGCTAACCAACCTGATAATGAAGGTCTTCTGAAATCTAAAGATGGAGTATATACCGGTATATATCCAAAAGAGCTTGTACTGAGTAATGCTCCGGTGAAATTCGGAGGAACTCAGTTTGCCATGGTGCCCCTGCCGGCTGAAGAGGATGAGTACAGGTTAAAAACCAGGGTAATTCACAGTCTGTTTCACCTGTTTCAGGAAAATGAAGGTGTTATTGCCTCAACCTTTAATTCAACCAATATGGATGAAAAGGAAGCAAGGCTCTGGATCAAGCTTGAGTGGAAAGCATTAAAGAAGGCAATCAATACAAAAGGCGAAGATCGCCAGTTGGCAATAAGGGATGCTCTTATATTCAGAGGTTCCAACAGGGAACTTTATCACAAATATGCAGAAGACGAAAACAGGTTTGAAACATATGAAGGGCTTACAACATTTACCTATACTCTGCTTTGCGCTAATTCCCCTGAGGAATTCAAGTCGAGACTTTTCGAAAATCTCGACCGCATTTATTCGATGCAATCTTATGCCCGATCATATGGATTTATTCATGGTGCGTTATATGCTTCACTTCTTTATGATAAAGGATACGATTTTAAAAAATTAAAAACTAATAGTTTTGATCTCGGGGATGCAGTCAAAGAACTTTATAACATAGACTTACCCGCTATCTGCAGGGATGTCTCAGGCAGTCTGGCAGTTAATTATGATATTGAATCTGTTAATAAGGAGGAAGAAAAACGCGATGCAGATATTAAAGAAAACATTCACAACCAAATAAGCATTTTCACTGAGAAACCGGTTGTGTTTCTTGAACTTGAGAGTCCGTATTTTGATTTTGAACCCGAAGATATTCATTCACTTGATACGCTCGGGACTCTTTATAATTCAATGAGGGTATCTGATAACTGGGGTAAACTTACAGTTGATAAAGGTGGTTGCCTCGTCTCAAATAACCTGAAGTTTATTCGTATTACCGCAAAAGCATTCAAAGCAGATAAGAACCATATTTCAGGCGAGGGTTGGCATCTTCTCATGAATAGCGAATGGGAGCTTGTTCCAGTTGATCATAATTACTTTGTAAGGAAACTGATACCTTAAGAATCTGTCTTTCCCTCAAGTCCATTGCCCCCCTGCCCCCCTAAAGGGGGGTTAATACTCAATTTTTATTTGAAGTTTTCTTTATTTGTCCGGATTAGCCCCCCTTTAGGGGGGTTGGGGGGCAGAAAAAGAAGGGCGTTGGTGGGCCAAAAAAAGTATGGTTGGCTATTTCTTCAGCGATTTCATTGCCTCTTCGAGCGACTTTATCTTCGACTCCGTATCACTTTTTTTCTTCCTCTCCAACTCAAGAACATTTGCGGGAGCATTTTTTACAAATCGCTCGTTGTCAAGTTTCTTCATGACACTTACAAGGAAGCCCCTGTTATAAGTCAGATCCTCCTGTATCTTAGCAATCTCACTTTCTATATCAATCTTGCCTGCTAGAGGTATAAAATACTCTGTGGTCCTTACCATAAATGAGACTGTCCCTTTCTGTTTATCTGTAACAAACAGTATTTCTGAAAGATTACAGAGTTTACTTACAACCGGAAGAAATTCAGTATCATAATGATTTTTATCCGAAAGAATGAGAAGTATAATCTTATCCCTTGTTGGAATTTCCTTATTTTTTCTTACT
>Ga0182011_10001331_pt1 | contig 21650 bp, 25 predicted proteins | sample 711E1DmetaG_FD_120481 | JGI IMG/M metagenome (GOLD analysis project Ga0182011, IMG submission 120481) | Permafrost microbial communities from Stordalen Mire, Sweden - 711E1D metaG | ecosystem: Environmental > Terrestrial > Soil > Wetlands > Permafrost | place: Sweden: Stordalen | collected... | reverse complement strand
TTTTTAGCTTCCGCTAAAAGTTCATGCATGGCTATTTCCAGGGACTTGACCTTGGTCAGTAAATCCAGTTTATGAGCCTCAAATCCTTCGTGCCAGGCATTATATAAAGGATTCGGTTCCTCTTCACCGGTCAGCCAGTTAGTATAAGTTTCTCCATAAGGACATTGGCCCATTTTCATTCCTTTGCTAAAATAATAGTTCTCACTAAACAAAAAACCGACTTGATTCTATATAATCCAGTCGGTTTCACTACTAGCTCGCTGCCGCCCAAGTGACCAAATTACGGATGGCAGTTCATTGCTTACTGAGTATCGGTCTATTAAATTAACTGATTCTTTTGTTTTTCCAGGTCTCTTCTTAATTCTTTCAGTTTCCTGATTTCCTCTGCCAGGTCGCTGATGTGCATCTCCAGATATTGTACCTTGACGATCAGCTCGAGTTTATGCGCTTCGTAGCCTTCATGCCAGGCCGTATAGAGTGAATTTGATTCTGTTTCACCGGATAACCAGTCTGTAATGTTTTCCGGATACGGACATTGTGGCATTTCAACTCCCTTTATTTCGGGAATCATCATCGGTTATTTTCTTAAAAAAAATAAAACCGATCCTAATTCCATTTAGGACCGGTTTCACTATTTACTCCCCGCATACCAAGTGACCAAATTACAGCAGGCGGTTCAACGTTTTCCCTGACACTTCTATATGTAATTTAACACTCGCGTCAATTCCGCACAACAACCTTAAGGATGATATTTCCCTAACAAAAGGACTAATCCTTAACACATGAAATTATTCGTTTCCCATTTTCTTCTTAAGGTCATGGTCGATCCAGAATCGCGCTGGATAGAAGAAGAGCAGCTGGGGACTGCCCGCAGGTGAACAAACTGAACCGAACTGTCCGTGATAACCCTTGAACCACGGTTGATGTAAAGAAAATTGCATTGGCTTCAGCAAAGAAACTGCGAAATGCTGCCGGGCAATATACTCATTCGCGTCTTTAAGCACCTGTTTCAGCTCCGCGTCGGACTTTGCTGCCGAAGCTTTCGGTTGGAAAGCATCAAAAATCGGGTCACTGACCATTAAGTAATTAGAGGAGTATCCCGTATGCAAACGACTGAGTTGCCGGATCGGTTCATACCCGTGTCCGAAGGGGTTAACGGCGGCATAGGCCAACTGGTCTTGCTTGCGGTGGGTGATTACATAATCGGTCCAGTCCGTTGATTCCATGGGCCGAATTTCCATGTCGATCCCGATGTCCGCAAAAGATGATTTCACGATCATCAACAGATTCATGTCCGCGGAGGTATTGGCCACAATGTTCGTTTTAAACCCGTCTGGATAACCGGCATCGGCTAAAAGCTTTTTCGCTTCCTTCGGATTATAAACGTACTCGTTTTTTAATTCCTGCGGCCATTGCTCATATGGAAATCCCCATCCTGTCAGTTCCCGCCCTGTTAATGTCGACGGATAAGGTTCGACAGTTCCTTTGTAGTAATCCTTCGCGAGGCCCTTCAGGTCAATTGCCAGCTGCATTGCTTTGCGCACACGCAGGTCGCTAAAAGGTGGTTTATCATTACGAGGATCGATAGTCACGGCTGTTTGCGGCAGCGCTATTTGCACTATTTCCGGATTTGTTTTACGTATCTCTTGCGCCAGCACCGGTGAGATCTGATCGGCAGCGTCAATTCTGCCTGCACGCATTTCGGCCAGTACCGTTTTTTGATCCGGGATTATCAGCAGCTTTAATTTATCGATGTATGGTATTTTATTTGCGGGATATCTTTCATCGTGTCCCCAATAATCCGGATTTCTCACCAGATCGGCATGACTGTCAGCTTGAAAATCCTTTAAAATGAACGGCCCGGTGCCGACCGCGTGATGCCAATCCAGGGTGTTCCCAAAATTTTTCACGACATCCGGGTTCTCAATGCACAATGTAGTGCCGACTTCCTGCAAAGCATCGATGATTAATTCTCTATTGGGTGTGCTCCAGTTAAATACAACCGTGTATTTATCCGGTGTGATTACAGATTTCAACGCTTTGAATGCTGCCACATCCGCGCGGGCCGGACTGGGAGAAGAATAACCGGAACCAAGACCATACATCCGGTGGAAATGAAAGGCTACATCTTCTGAAATTAATTCACGTCCGTTCGCCGGCGGAATGTTCTGCCAGCGTATTCCTTTGCGTAAATGCACGACAAAGGTGCTTGGGTCGGTGAATTCCCAGCTTTCGGCCAGGTGGCCTTTTACATACTGGTTGGGGCGTTGGTTTTTCACATAATCATAAATCTCCGGATTCAAAGTCCAATCATCCACAAATAGTTTTTCCATCCAGGCAGTATGTATCTGGGTAAGGTGCACGCCGTAATAAGGATCAAGATTTACGATTTTCCGATTCAGCCGGAAAACCATTTCCCCACCATATTGAGGTTTACCGAGTTTTTCCCACCATACAGATTCCTTTACCATCGCCACTCCTTTTCAGTCCCGCTGCATAAAACAGTTATTGTGTATTATTTCAATTCTTGCAGGCATCGGTTGAGATAACCCCTGGATTCCGCTGCTATTCCCATTTGTTTAGACAACGGATAAGTAAATGCGCCCACGATCACCAGTGAAAGTGGACCGTCGTAGCCGACCTTTTTAAGCTCGCCAAGGATTTTCGGGAAATCGATTTCCCCTCTTCCGGGTGTTTGTTCCTCCGGAGGGACCGGATCTCGGCGAACATCCGGGTAGTCACGGATATGTGTATGTACAATTTTTTTACCAAGTTTGGTGATTACTTCAGTAAAGTCCTCTCCCGCTTTATATGTTTCTCTGGGATCTAGAATAGCTCCCAGGGCAGGGGATTTTACCTCATCAAATAATTGAATCAGCGTTGCCAGGTTATATATTGAAGCCCCCTTATGATATTTGACTGCCAGTTTAACACCATAATTCTCTGCCCGTTCGCACAACTTCCCAATGTAGTTGAATTCCAGTTTTGTCAGTTCTTTATCACCGGTCTTGCCTGATGCCGGTATTGCGATAACAGGAATGCCTAATTTTTCCGCGACCTCGAACATTTTCGTCACAGACTTTATCTTTTCTGTCACGGAATTACCATCTACGTCGAGGTGGATTGCCGGCAATTGAATTCCATGTTTTTTTGCAGTCCATCTGATCTCATCGATATACGCTTTATCGGTATTGGGTTCGATGTGCCGTGCATGACTTTTCAAGCATGCCAATTCCGCCCCATCATATCCCGCCCAGGCCAATTGCTGCAGCGCGCCGTAAAGATCTAGCTGGTTAAATAATACCGTGCTACAGGATATATTCATTTTACCCCCAAATGTTTTCCTGTATCTTATGGTATCCAGTTAAAACTGTCAATAAAATACAGTGTGTTGGAATGTGGTTAATCAGATATACGGCAAGCGAGTTAGAGGTTGAGGTTTTAAATTATTATTGATGGCGACAGCCCATAAACAGCCTGATTATAAAATATAACAATTTCATAACAACTTCGAAATTTTGGATAAACTTATTAGTATGGATAAAATATGATTCTAAATTAGTGTGGCTTATCACTCCGGCCGCATCTATTCTACTATCAATTTTGTGGTTGGAGAATTTCTCCGGTTAAGCTACAATCAGGGTAATCAAACTCACCCGAAGGAGAAGAAAATGGCAGCATCATTTTGGAAAGGCGCAATCAGTTTCGGCATGGTTGCCATACCGGTAAAGATGTCACTCGCCACCGAGAGTAAAACGCTGAACTTTCACTATCTGCACAAGAAATGCCATACACGTCCCAAACAAGTGCTTTATTGTGCAGAAGACAAGGAATATTTTAATATCAGTGAGACTGTGCGTGGTTATGAATATAACAAAAACCAGTATGTTATCTTCGAGGAGAGTGATTTCGATAAAGTACCGGTGAAGACTACCCACAGTATCGATATTGTCGGGTTTGTAAAAACGAAGGAAATCGACACTATTTACTACAGTGACAGTCATTACCTGGAACCGGAGAAACTGGGCATCAAACCATTTATTCTGCTCAGGAACGTTCTGGAAAAATCAGGAATGGTCGGTATCGCCAAAGTCGCTTTTCAGCGGCGCGAGCATTTGTGCTGCTTGCGTCCGTTAGACAAGATCATTGCTCTCCAAACCATGCATTACCAGCAGGAAATATTATCCCCTGCCGAACTGGCGCCGCCGGAACAAAAAATATCTTCGGCGGAAATGGAAATGGCCTCTAAACTGGTCGATGCCATGACTACCACCTTCAAACCGGAACAATATCGGGATGAATATGCTATTGCGCTGCAAAAAATGGTTGATGCAAAACTGAAAGGAGTTGAAATCAAGACTCCGGAAATCACCGAAGTCGAGTTTAAGGATTTAATGACCGCGCTTAAGGCCAGCGTGGCAGCCGCAGCTGCGAAATAACCGAAACCAGATTATAAAAAGGACTGATAATAAAATGCCCAAAGCCTATCAGGAAAAACGTAATTTTACAGCGACACCCGAGCCCGAATTCAAACGTGGTGATTCGGGCAAAGGATCTCTAACATTCGTTGTCCAGAAACACTCTGCGCGGCAGTTGCACTATGATTTCCGTCTTGAAGTAGACGGCGTACTAAAATCCTGGGCAGTTGCTAAAGGTCCCTCTGACAACACTGATAACAAACGACTGGCCGTGATGGTGGAGGACCATCCATTGGATTACGCCGGTTTTGAAGGAGTGATACCGGAAGGACAATATGGAGCCGGTCAGGTGATCGTCTGGGACCGAGGTACCTATTCTCCCGATGAAAGTGGCGAACTTCTGTTCGATAATCGCGACCGAGCCCAAGAAGAAATGCGAAAAGGCCTGACCGCCGGAAAAATATCGATCACGCTGCGAGGCGAAAAATTGAAGGGTTCGTGGACACTCGTGAAAATGAAATCCAGCGAAAATAACTGGCTGCTGATCAAACACCGCGACGATTACGCGAATAAACAAACTGATATTCTAGTCAATGATGCGTCGGTGATCTCAGGTCGTACCATCGAAGATCTAAAATCAGGTCGGATGCCTCAACCGTTGAATTTGGATAACCAGATTAATCCGGCGAAAGTAGAAGGATCTGTGAAAGCATTATTTCCACAGCAGATTGCGCCGATGCTTGCTACTCTGGCAACCGCGGCCTTTTCCGACAAAGATTGGCTGTTCGAACCGAAATTGGACGGGTATCGAACACTAGCATTTGTTGATAACGGTAAAGTCAGATTACAATCCAGAAATGAGAACGATTTTACTGCGCATTACAAAAATATAGTCACTGAGTTAAAGAGCCAGCCGTCCACGCAAATAATTCTGGACGGCGAGATTATCGCCCTGGACGCCAGGGGAAAACAATGCTTTCAATGTTTGCAGGGATATCTGAAATCGATCAATATTCCACACCAGGAAAATGTCGAAACGCCCTCAGCGGTAATCTACTATATTTTCGATATTCTGTATCTGGATGGATACGACCTTAAAAAAGTACCTTTAAAAAGCAGAAAAGAATTGCTGAAGAATGTCTTTAAACCTTCCGGTAACGTCCGTCTGGTAGAACATTTTGACACCGAAGGAGAAAAAGTTTACAAAGCTGCTGTCGAAAACGGGCTGGAAGGCATGATCGCGAAAAAACAGGACAGTGTCTATGAAGCCGGTAAACGTTCGAAGACCTGGCTGAAAGTAAAAAAAGTAAACAGTGACGAATTCGTTGTCGCGGGATATACTCACGGTATTGGTAACAGGGCTAAAACATTTGGTGCATTGATACTGGGATTTTATGACGATAAAAACATCCTTCAATATGCCGGTAACGTCGGCACTGGATTTGATGCCGATCTGTTGGCTAAGCTGAAAAAGCAACTGGATATAATATCCGCGAAAAAAAGTCCCTTTGCATCTGATATCAAGCAAGCTGAGGCGGTGTGGGTTAAACCTCAACTCGTGGCCGAAATTAAATTTGCAGAATGGACACAAGATGATCGGTTGCGGGCGCCGGTGTTTTTAAGACTACGCGACGATAAACCGGCAGAGACCGTTCGTCCCACTGGAGTAATCGAAATGAAAACTAAATCACCAACCGCCCATGATTCCCCCAAAAAGAGTGTTAACAGTGATTTACTGGAACAATTAGCCAGCCCTGCAAACAACCTTGTTCTGGATGTCGAAGGACATCAGGTTTCCCTCACACACCTGGAAAAAGAACTCTGGCCGAAAAATGATGGAAAACAGGCGCTTACTAAGCGGGAACTGATCAAATACATGGTGCAGACAGCGCCTTATTTATTGCCTCACCTCAAGGATCGACCACTGTCGCTTAGCCGCTATCCTAACGGTATATACGGCGAACATTTTTTCCAGAAGCACTATCAGCCCGTACCTGAATTTGTTCAGACTGTTTCCCTTTCCTCCCACGATACGCCCTTGCAGGAATATTTGATCTGTAATAATACAGCGACGTTATTGTGGCTGGGGCAGATCGGGGATCTCGAGTTACATACCTGGTTTTCCAGAGTAACATCCGGACCGGATATAAAAGTTGTATTAAAAGCGAAGGGTAGCGCCGACTATTACGCAAATTATCCAGATTTTCTGATCTTCGATATTGACCCTTACATATATTCCGGCAAAGAAAAGTCTGGCGATGAACCGGAGTTAAACAGAAAAGCCTTTGAAAAAACATGTCAGGTGGTATTGGAACTTAAACAAATATTGGACAATATCGGGTGCCCCTCGTTCGTTAAGACGTCGGGAAAAACAGGCCTGCACGTGTTTGTGCCGATCATGCGCGAACTTGATTTTCACGGTACTCATTCGGCCGCGGAGACGATCTGCAAACTCCTCTTACAGCAACATCCCGATCAGGTTACAGTTGAATGGGCTGTCGAAAAACGCGCTGGTAAAGTTTTTCTTGATTACAATCAGAATGTACGCGGGAAAACGCTCGCTTCCATCTATTCCCCTCGTCCCAGCCCTCAGGCTAGTGTGTCTATGCCATTAAAGTGGGAAGAATTGGGTAAAGTTTATCCCACCGATTTCACTATATTAACTGTTCCTGAAAGATTGGCATATATCGGTGACCTCTGGGCCGGTATTTTGGAAAAGAAAATAGACTTGGTTAAGCTTATTTCAGGAATGGACCTGGACTCCCGGCTAGCTGACATAAAAGCAAAATATCCCAGATAATCAGGAAAAACCCCAGTTAATTAAAAATCGCTTTTATATTCGGTATGTAATATATTATTGTCTGCTTGATTTGCTAATGCCATTATACCGGACAACCAATGTGATTGGTAAAGACAAAAGCATTATCAGATTAGAGGTTTACCGGAATCTGATAAAGACGATTTTTCATTCCCTCATATCTATTGCAACTTTTTAAATGTAATAATTTTGTTATCTTTGTTGCGTTGTTTTTATAACTATTTAAACATTTTAGATATACCATATTATTGTTGGTTATTTATGCAGAATAATAACAATAAGGGAAAAAATGAAAAAATTCTTTCCGATCGCCGTTAGTATCACACTGGTCGCCGTGCTATTTTTAGTCGGAGCCTGCACCAGTAGTACAACAACTTCTACGGCAAGTTTCAAACCGGGTGATGGCGCAGTTGTAAATAGCGATAGTATCGTGACAGCAAAGATACAGACCATGCAAAAACAATCGACTGATTACTCTTGGGAATTGGATATTCTGATCCAGAGTTCGCTCGACGTAGGTAATTTACCAAATCCAACTAAAACCTCGATCGGGAATACAATTACTGTCGTTACCGACCAGGATATGTCCGGATTTAAAGTCGGCGATAATATCACGGGGCGTGTAAAATATGGTGGCGACGTCAATATTCCCGGCGGTATACGGCTGTTATTATCCGATGTCTCGAAGGTTAGCACTTATTAGAAAATATTTTTAACGGCGGCAAGTAGTTGCAGTATATATTGTTTTAAGTTAAATTGGCATTCAGTGTGTGTAGACAACCGTCGCAGAGACCGTTGCCCGCTTCATCAACTTCAGCGGCACACGTGCAAGTGCGCATTACACATTTTGGATTCTTGCAGTGCACTAAACCGTACAGATGTCCGACTTCATGCACAGCCTCGCGGATGATTCTTTCTGTGAATAAACATGTATCCGGGAGTCCATCGGCAGTGCTTCCCATTAACCTATTGATCGAAAGTGTTGCCAAACCCGCTTTCACGTCCGCTTCACCGTAAATAAAATCATAACCAGGAGAATATAAATCCAAGTTCGTCACGGCCATCAATTTGTCATTGGACGCTTTCTTAATGCGGCGTAAACGGGATAACAGCCGCGGAGATAGATATTGGTTTCTGGTATGGTCGTAAGCATATTTTAGATCACCGATTTGATAACTAATCTCGACACCCCGGTCAAACGTTGTTTCCAGGATAGCTTTTAACGCCGTAACGTATCGGGAATCGATATTTGAAATAATTACTAAAATTATCTTTTCCATTTAATTATTCTCAGCACTGTTGCTCTCTGATCCTTCTATTATTATTATAAAGGAAACCCAAGAGGTTTATTCATTTAGTTGCATAAACAAGCATAATTCAACTATTTATGTAAAGTATGGGCTCACGTTGATAAAAAAATGAGTAAGTCAAGATATAATTCCGTTTTTAAGCAAAGTTTGTGTCGGTACGGTGAAAATTCGGATACATTCATCCTTCACAGATTTAATAAATGTCATAATTCTGTGACATCTTTCGCGAAAATGATATAACTTCGCCATCCTAATGACTGTACAATACGCTTACCGGAGTAAATGAGGAGGTATGCGTATGTCTTATTTCATTAATACAGATTGTATCAGTTGCTCAGCTTGTGAGCCGGTTTGTCCTAATCAAGCCATAAGTGAAGGCACGAACATCTTTGTCATAGACCCGGCGAAATGCACGGAATGTGTCGGCTCTTTCAAATCATCCCAATGTGCCGAAGTATGTCCCGTGGAAGCTTGCCATACTGACCCGGGCCATGCGGAAACCAAAGAAAACCTGTTGTCAAAATGGCGCGGATTGCATTCAGGGCAAACACCCGCCTCTGGTACTTATTAACACTAATTGAACCTGAATATATACTTTTAAAGGATGACGGCTCATGAATAAAGTCCTGGTCGCTTACTTCAGCACGTCCGGCAAGACCGAATCAATGGCGGAGTTTATCGCCGAGGGCGTTCGTTTTAACGGCTTGAATGCCATAGTAAAGAAAATGAGCGAAATCAAAGATCCGGCCCAGCTCGCAGGCTTCAATGGATACATATTCGGTTCACCGACATTTTCGCTGGATATTCCATGGCCGGTAAAAACCTTTTTAAAACTATTCAAAAATGGCGATTTGAACGGTAAATTGACCGGCGCGTTTGGACCCTACTTGCATGATTCATCATATCACCACGCAGATTACGCTCCAGATAAAATTTTGGACTTGTTACAAAAGGATTATAAGACTGAACGTTTTGATTTAGATGCGTTGTGCCTGCGGGAAGATATCCTTGAAACCAGAGACGGAATGAAAGCATGTCAGGATTACGGGCGGATATTCGGGGAAAAATTAAATAAGTAGTTTTCTGAAATCACAGGAGGCTAATTGTGATGGAACAAAGAACTTTCGGAAAAACCGGTGAAAAATTTTCCATCCTGAGCTTTGGCGGCCAGCGCATCGTCGATGGACACGGCTGTACAGAAGCGGAGGCGATCAAAATTGTTAATTACGCTATTGACCACGGCATCCGCTACTTCGATACTGCATGGTTGTATTCCGGAGGACAATCCGAGGAGCGTATCGGCAAAGTGGCCCGCCTCCGTCGTAGAGAGATGTGGCTAGCGACTAAGGCCCGCGCACGCGACAAAGCAGGGGCCAGGAAACAATTGGAGGAGAGCCTCCGACGCCTGCAAACCGATTACGTTGACGAATGGCGTTTTCATGATGTATTTTCATTTAATGAACTGGATCAGATAACCCAGCCGGGCGGCGCACTGGAAGCCGCGCTTCAAGCCAGGTCCGAAGGATATGTGCGGCATATAAGCATTTCCGGTCATGCAAATCCAGCTGTCCAGGTAGAAGCTCTCAACCGTTTTCCCTTTGACAGCGTATTATGCGCGCTATCGGTGATGGACCGGTTTATCCTCAGTTTTCAGGATGAATTTTTGCCGGCAGCAAAAGCCAAAGGTACGGCCGTTATTGGAATGAAGGTTCTGGGATTGGGGCGTCTTGGCACGATATATGACAAAGCCCTGCGTTACGCTTTCGCCTTGCCGGTTGACACTGTGATTGTCGGGATGGAAAGCATGGAACAATTGCAGAAGAACCTGGCTGTGGCGGAAAACTATAAACCGCTTAGTGACAGCGAACGACTCGAATTATACCGGGAAATATTACCCAAAGTTACTCCTGAAAATCTGCCCTGGAAAAGTGATAACTGGGGGCAGCCGACTGCGTGGAAAAAGCGTGAATAGCAAGAACTTGTGCAAGGAGCGAAAAGATGGGATTTAACGGGGTAAATCATCTGGCTATGGCCACCGGTGACATGGATAAAACAATTCGTTTCTGGCGGGATCTTTTGGGTATGCGATTGGTCGCCGGATTGGGAGAACCAGGTTACCGGCATTACTTCTTCGAAATTTCTAAAGACGACCTGATCGCTTTCTTCGAATGGTCCGGCGTGAAACCGGTTAAAGAAAAAGAACATGGCCGTCCGGTGACCGGGCCTTTCATTTTTGATCATGTATCTTTCGGCGTCGATGCCGAAGATGAATTGTGGACGCTGAAGGATAAACTGGAGGCCGCCGGTTTTCCTGTGTCGGATGTCATCAACCACGGCTTTATTCACTCGATCTATGCTTATGATCCTAACGGCATCCCCATTGAATTCTCGCATAACGTTCCCGGTATGGATATTCGCAACGTGCCGCAAATGCGCGATTCCGCTCCATCGAAAATTACATTGGAAGGATCAATCCCCAATAAGCGTATTTGGCCGAATGTCACCAATCCCACCGCCGATACGGAAAAAGTAGTATATCCGGGAGCTGGTAGTGAATTGTTTCAGGGTAAAAAACTGAAGAAGTAAAGGTCATTTCAAATTTTAACAAAGAAGGTCAAAGCAAAGGAGAATAAAATGGCGCATAAACAAGTGGCAACTCCAAATAAGCTGACAAAAGACCTCATTATTGAACGTTCATTTAATGCGCCGAGGGAATTGTTATGGCAAGCATGGACTAATCCGCAAATTGTGCGGTTGTGGTGGGGACCCCGATATTTCACCGCGCCTTATATTAAAATTGATCTGCGCGTAGGAGGCAGCTACTTTTATTGTATGCGCGCACCGGATGGTAAAAATTTCTGGAGTACTGGCACCTATAGAGAAATCGTTGACCCTGAGCGTCTCGTTATAACCGATTCTTTCGCAAATGAGATGGGAGAGGTGGTTTCCGCCGCTTATTACGGTTTAAGCCCGGACTTTCCGCTGGAGTCAAAAATCACCATTCATTTCGAAGAAGTGTCCCGGAAAAAGACTAAATTGAAGCTTACTTATCACGGCGTTCCTGTTACTGATTACGATAATGCCGCGTCAGGATGGAATCAGTCGCTGGATAAACTGGCTGCACAATTGCCGGATATTGATTTCGCTCAAATTTAACAAATTCAGGATTCTGTACGCCCGTCATTACATCTAAAACTGAATCAGAATCTTCTCTTTCGTTTTTATTGTATCAACTTTAATTCAATAAATATGACATATTTCTGTAACTTATTTAACAACTATTTTATGACTATTTTATTATATATATGGGAATATAACATTGGTTAGAGTGGTTATAAATAAAAAGGAGAATAAGTAAAGATGGGAAAATACTTATTTGTTTATTATGGCGGGAAAATGGCTGCCACTCCGGCAGAACAGAAAAAATCGATGGATGCCTGGATGGCATGGTTTGGTAAACAGGGTAAGGCGATTGTGGATGCCGGTAATCCGACGATGCCTGGCAAACTTGTATATGCGGATGGTATCAAAAACATTACCGGTAAAAAAGTAACCGGATATAGTGTGTTTTCTGCCGCTAATATGGATGCGGCGATCGACATCGCTAAAACCAGTCCGCAAATGGATGGCGGCGAAATTGCCATCTATAGTATTATGCAGACGATGTAATTGCTCCATGTATGCCGTTGATTAGGATGCATCCGCTTTATCTGAGCTATTGTTTCCAGTCGATCGCATTACGTTTATTTATAAATAATCGTTGGCATGATGAAAATGACATTAATCAAAATAACGCGGTGAAATCGTAGAAGGTGACAATGAGAGAAGAAATAGCTACCTTGGCCGGCGGTTGTTTCTGGTGTATGGAGGCCGTGTATAAAGAAGTAAAAGGCGTCCAGAGAGTAATTTCCGGATATACCGGCGGTAAAAAAGAAAATCCCACTTATGAGCAGGTTTGTAATGATAACACAGGCCATGCGGAAGCTGTGGATATTACTTTTTTCCCGGATGTTATCTCCTATCACGAAATTCTGGAGATTTTCTTTACGGTCCACGATCCCACTACCATAAACAGGCAGGGGAATGATACGGGAACCCAGTACCGTTCTGCTGTTTTTTTCCATAATGAAGCGCAGAAAATGATTGCAGAGCAAATAATCAAGGAAATTAATGCAGCACACATCTGGAATTCGCCAATAGTTACCGAATTAAAACCATACAAAAAGTTTTTCAGTGCTGAGGATTATCATCGCGATTACTTTGAACGGAATCCTCAGCAGAGTTATTGCCAGGTAATTATCGCGCCGAAAGTCGCGAAGTTTCGTAAAAAATGGGAATCCAAACTCAAAGCATAATCTTTTATAAACATTTATCCAATAAATATAAAAGGCATTAATTAAAAATAGTATCAAAAAGGAGGCACCTCAATGGCAAACGAAAAGCAAAAAAACGAAAAAAGTATGGTAAAGAAAACAACTCATTCCAACCGTCAAGCCTTAGCCAACCGTTCGTCTGATATCTTCGGCCAGCCGCTGCTGCCCACGTTATGGGGCAATTTATACAATGATGCTGCGATATGGGCGCCCGCAATCGACGTCGTCGAAAAAGACGATAAGTTCATTGCCAAAGTTGAGCTCCCCGGTGTTCACGAGGAAGATGTCGATGTCATTATTATGGGTGACATACTGGTCGTAGAAGGTGAGAAACAGGCCGAATCCGAGGTCAAGAAGAAAGGCTATTCTTATACCGAGACTTCTTACGGCAGTTTCTCCCGTTCTATTACTATCCCATCCATTGTTAACATCGATAACATTTCAGCAAATTTTGACAAAGGTGTCCTGGAAATCGATCTGCCCAAATCAGTTGAGATCAAACCGAAGAAGGTCAATGTGACCACTAGAAAAAAAGCGAAACCTGCAGCCAAGCCCGAAAAGCCTGCCAAATAGTAGTGATTTGAACATATCGTTCATTGTTAATAAGAAGCGGGATTGTTCGTCAATCCCGCTAAATGTGCTGTAAACTAATTTATATGGAAGTAGGAAACACTTTTTACGCAAAAAACCGGAACGAATGGCGGGCATGGCTAGCCGCCAATTTTGATAAGGAAAAAGAAATATGGTTGATCTCTCCGTCTAAAGATTCCGGTAATGCGCGCGTTGAATACAACGATGCTGTCGAGGAGGCGCTCTCTTTTGGCTGGATCGACAGCACTGTCAAACCATATGATGATCAATCCTCGGCACAACGATATACGCCGCGCAATACCCGCAGCACTTATTCTCAAGCCAACATCGAAAGGCTGAAATGGCTGGCTAGAGAAGGTAAATTGCATCCCTCAGTGCTTCCGGTAGTTGATCGGGCTCTGAAAACGAAATTTGTCTTTCCTCCGGATATCATTCAGGCTTTAAAAAGTAATAAAAAAGCATGGCAAAATTACCGGAAATTTTCACCTTCTTATCAGCGGATACGCATTGCCTATATCGATGGTGCCCGTAAAAGGCCGCAGGAATTCAAAAAACGGTTGGAAAATTTCATTGTCAAAACCGCCCAGAATAAAATAATCGGCTACGGCGGCATCGATAAGTATTACTAGTACGTTTTCGGGCATAGGTAAACAACTCACTTTATCAGCACTCTGCTTCCTGCAAGTATATTGGTAAAGATTTATCTCTATTTATTATCTCCGCGCACGTCATAAAAAACGAAAGTCATACCACTAAGTATCCCAAAGGTAATACTGCTTTCATTTGTTCTGTGAATAATAAAAAGTTATAATAAAATGGAATAGCAAACAGTTTTATATGCAATTAGATCGGGTATCACGCACTAGTGGATGACAACTCCGCTACAATATCTTGTCATTGGCACATTAGGAAGGAACATAGTTTTTTAAGTGAATTTTCGAGCTATTCTTACCACTGGTTTATTATTAGTTGCAATTATAGTTGGATACATCTTTGTCGATCTTCGATCTCAACTTACATCGGCTAATAACCAGAGCTCTTTATTGAAGACGCAACTATCAGCAGCGAACTCTCAAATTACTTCTCTGCAAGATATTATTACGCCAGAAATGCCTACCCACAACATCGGCATAAGCACTTCTATAGTCTCTTCTGTACCGGCTCAACTTAAAAATGCCGCTGCTTTGCAAATCTCCGCATCTCAAGATAAAATAACAACAATGGTCGCAAACATCCGGATGCTACCGTTTGATAGATCCGTCGAATCGGCTTATTGGAATACCGCTTGGGCCGGTAAAGATTACGAACTTCAGCAAATTGCCCAGGAAGTCAATGTTGCGTACTATAATTCGCATACATACATCGCGAATGAAATCGACTGTGTGGATATGGCTTGTGAAATCTGGGACATACTGCAGAAGCAGGGGATTAGATCTCTGATTGCGGTGGGTAATTTGGAAATGACCGGTGAAAATTTCGGACAATGTAATCATGCCTGGCTAATGATTCCCAACAGCACCGGGATGTATTTTGCTCTTGAAGCGACTAACGGTCAGCTTTACTTTGCTGATTCTCCCTCGCTCGTCCAATATACTGAGTGTTTTCTCTACGCTAAACCTTCGGATTTGAGAGCCGATATCGGTTCTCGCTGGTAAATTACTATACATTTTTATTTCAACAGCGCATTTAGCTCTATACCTAATGAAACTTGAAATTCTTTTCTTTTTGTTCCCTCCTCAGTGATTTTCATTTCAATAATATTGCATTCGTTAAAATCGTCTGGCAATGCTTGTAACCGCGATTTACAAATGTCACAGATTTGTAACTTTTTTGTCCCCTATTTTATGACTTTGCCACCCTTTATCATTTAGTATTGCAAAGTAATGATATTAAAAGAGGTTTATTAGTGACCCTATCTGCAGATTACCCGTTGGTGAAAGCGCGGACATTGGTAGCAAGGAATTTGCTAGACCGGTGTGAAAGTCCAGAACCGTTCCATAAGTTTAACCAGCAGAATATGGCCGTGCAAATGGGTCTGGATTGGAAGTTAGTGCATGATTCGCTGGAGTCTCTGTGCGATGAAGGCGTCATTAAACTGGACCGACATCGCATTATCATTAATATCAGCAAACTGCAAAAGGTAAGCAGATAATTTAAATCCGGATTGAGAGGGACAATATGACATTATCAGTCAAAGATTCTCAAATAGAATACACCGGGCACGTCGTACATAAGAAAATTACATTGCAAAAAAATAAATTCACAATTCTATTAGTAGATGATGAAGAGCGTATCCTCTATTTTCTTAAAACAAAGCTGAAATCATTGGGTTATGAGGTGATCACCGCGAATAACGGGGTGGAAGCGCTCGAACAGATTCATGGACAGGAACCTGATCTGGTAATTCTCGATGTGATTATGCCTAAAATGGATGGTTTTCAAACGCTGAAAGAATTACGCACTATTTCCTTTGTTCCTGTGATTATGCTTAGCGCGATGGGCGATGACTCTAATCGAATAAAAGGTCTGGGATTAGGCGCGGATGATTATTTACCTAAACCTTTTAATCCCAACGAACTTGTTGCCCGCATCGAGGCGCTAAAAAGAAGGTTGAGTTTATCGGAAAGGAAGGAAATTCCCCACGAATTGGTGATAAACGATGTTAACATTAATTTGAATGAACACCGCATTGCTGTGCGTGGGAAAGAAGTGAAATTAACCAGAGTAGAATGGTTATTATTGAACGAACTAGCCATAAATGCGGGACATCTGATGGTTTATTATGATCTATTAGCCCGGGTTTGGGGACCCGAATATCGCGATGATGTGCAAATATTGCGCACATGGATCAGCCGCTTGCGTCAGAAAATAGAACTGGAACCCGCCAATCCTCGGATAATCAGCACCGTTCCCAAAACGGGGTATATTTTCAACACACGTTAACACCACAATAACGCGGAACAAATTAAGTTCATAACTTTAACTTCCAATTCCCTTTATAATTCACGCTCCGGTACAAATTTTAACGCAAATCCGTTCATACAAAAGCGTTTACCTGTTGGCTTTGGTCCGTCATCAAACACATGGCCGAGGTGAGAACCGCACCGGGCACATAAAACTTCCGTCCTTACCATACCAAAGCTTTTATCCTGTTGCTCCACTACGTTTAGCGTGGAAACCGGATCGTAAAAGCTTGGCCATCCGGTTCCTGATTCAAATTTCGTGGAACTGCGGAAAAGATCAGTTCCGCAGCGCACGCATTTGAAAATACCGGCTTCATGTACATTGTCAAAAGTAGCGCTCCCCGGCGCTTCCGTGCCATTCTTTGTAGTTATTTCATACTGTTTTTTACTCATTAGTTTTTTCCATTCTGCGTCAGGTTTTTCAACCTTATCTACCATTGAGATTTTATTTTCTTTTACATCGTAAATCTTTATTGAAGTCATCTTTCTCCTCCTTTTACCTGTATCAACCAAAATATTTAAACCGCCGCCTGTAACTGTCTCGTCCACGATATCAGGTTACTAAGTAACAAAGTAATCAAGTCCCTGGTTTTAACATCGGTCAAATTTCCTTTCTCATCGAATTTTTGTGCCGCCAGCGTCACGAATATCTCCGGTTTGTTCACCGGATGCATGTTAAGAAAAACGCATGACTGTCGCAAGTGATATTGCGCTCGGGCACCGCCTAGCATCCCGGTCGAAGCGCTCATAATCGCAAAAGGTTTATTATCGAATGGATTATCGCCGGACGGCCTTGATGCCCAGTCGAGCGCGTTCTTCAATACCCCGGGCATTGAGTAATTATATTCCGGCGTTACAATCAGGATCATATCAGCGGCTTTTATTTTCTGCTTGAATGTCTTCACTTTTTCCGGCATCACGACCTCTAGTTCCTGATTATACGGCGGTATGCCGTCGAGATCGAATATTTCCATGTTCGCTCCTTTCGGCATTAGTTCGAGAGCTGCGCGCAATAAAGCGCGGTTATACGAGGCTTGACGTAAACTGCCAGCGAATCCCAGTATATTCAATTGTTTATCCATTTTGTTTTCTCCACGCCTTCTCTCTTTATTAACAACAGTTTATTAAATTAAATATGAAGAAGTTATAAACTTTGTCGGAAAAACATAACATTCTTATGCTACTTGAACCTGAAATCTGCCTCCAATTGTGTGTTTCAAATTTAACACTTTTGTAATGTATTTACCGTAATATTTATGATTATTTCACACTTTTCCTGTTAAAGTTCAGGAGTAATCAGGTCGTAGATATCCGAAAATACTATGAAAAAATATTGTCCCATTGAAGAGCAAAATACCATACGATAATGTCGATGACCTTCCCTACGATTTGCATAGATTACTGCCGAGGCACGCTAAAGAGATCTTTTGTATTGATAATAATAATGCCCGGGATAATATCAGAATACGCTTAAAAGAAACGGTGATATGGAAGTGAAGACCATCGCCCGCAAAGTCGGATAGGCTGGCGTTAAAAAGGAGTTTGCAAAGACCCCGAAACCGGCCAATGGGAGCAGTTATTTAGCCGCCGGTAAGTAACAATATCCTGGTTTATATTGTACTTAATTTTCAAAAAAAAATAGAGGAGAAAGAAAATGCCACAGATTAAAAAGTCACCATCAAAGAATGAGAAAGTAATTTCGAAAAAAGCCGCAAAAGGTGATACCTACATGTGTGGTGAATGCGGCCTCACCGTAATTATCGATGAGCCGTGTGGCTGTGAGGACGAATGCGACATTATATGTTGCGGCGAACCGATGGAAATGAAGCGAAAGACTAAAACTGCTAAATAGTTAGCAATTTGAAATATTAAGGTAGTTTACGTATCATATTACCTGTATAAAGTGTGGTTTGTAAACAATTGTTTTGTACCCTGACCGGCTGCAAAAATCCCGGAGAATTAGGTTTATGCTCTTTGACGACACTGAAAGAAGAAAATGGCAGAATCCCGAAGGCGTTTTAGACGCGGCCGGTCTGGGGTCAGGTATGACTTTCATCGATATCGGTTGCGGGCGGGGTTTCTTTACCATTCCAGCAGCGAAAATCGTTGGCAGTAAAGGTAGAATTTTTGCAATCGATATTAATCCAATAAATATGACTAAATTACGGGAAAATGTTGATGCGGCCGGGTATACAAACATCATTCTGAAAACCGGTAACGCAGAGGATTTGGTATTGTGCGATAAATGCGCGGATATTGTATTTTTTGGCATTGTGCTGCACGATTTTGAAAATCCGGTGAAAGTGTTAACTAATGCCCGCTCGATGCTCAAGCAATCGGGACACCTGGTCGATCTCGACTGGAAACGCGAGCAGATGAGTTTTGGCCCACCTTTACAAATCAGGTTTAATGAAGAAAAAGCCCGCCAGCTCATTAAAGCCGCCGGTTTCATAGTTCAATCCACCATCCCATCCGGCTTGTATCATTATCTCATCACAGCAATTGTTGCATAATTGGCGCATGATAAAATGTGTAGATGCATTTTTAGGGTGGATTATTCGCTACTTAGAAATTAAGTACGATGGCTCCAATCAGGAAATTCAGTGGAAGGAGAGCACTAGTTTTCGCGTATCTTCTTCTCCGTCATGGGTGATGTCAGGAGATGGGCGTTTGTGACTTAATGAAGCCTGTTTAATATATAAATATTTGGGTTTGCAAGAAAAGAAAACTCCAACGCCGTAAAGCTAACTATTTCAGCATCATCATTTATAAGTGTATAATTATTCTACCTGTTAATTAACTCAATAATAAAGGGGTGAAAAATGAAAACATTTGGCAATCTGCATATTTACGAAAATTTAAATGAAATTGTAGATCCTGCGCACACGGCACTGGTCGTCTGGGATTGCCAGAACAGCCTTGTCGGCAATATTTTTAACCGAGAAGAGTTCCTCGCCAACATGAAATCTTTGCTTATCGCCGCGCGTAAACAAAAAATCCGAACCGTTTATACAAAAATCACACCTCTGCCTGCCGCCAACATGTCATCCTGGGGACTTTATCAGAATTTAAAGCGGTTCAAAGTAGACGATCCGGCTAAATTACCGGATTATATGAAACCGGGCACTCCCGAAACTGAGATTAACGAAGCGATCGCTCCTGTTACCGGCGACATGATCCTCCCCAAGCCTTCCTCAAACATCTTTTTTGGTACCAACTTCGAGAACATGATGAAATTCCCCGGCATCCAAACTCTTCTTTTTACTGGCATCGCTACGGAATATGGCATCGAGCACAGCGCACGGGATGCCTCAATTCGCGGATTTTACACGATTATTGTCTCTGATTGCGTCTCATCTCCGGATAAGGTAACCCATGAACAAGCCTTGAAGTTTTTACCCCGTCTATGCTTGGTTAATACTTCCAAAGATGTTATCAAAGAATGGTAAAATAACAATCCCAACGGTTTGCTAATAATAATCGAAAAATGGGTGCCGTTGTAACGCAACAACGGCACTCATTTAATATACATTATGTAATAAATCATCGTCTGATAATTATGCCATTTTTAACAATTACCATTTGTGAATATTCCAAAAATATTGACATTTATATTAAAATACGATTATCATCAAATCTATCATTGTTCAAATTACTAATTTAAATTACTTATTGGAGGAACTCATGTTTTGCAGTAACTGTGGTAAACAAAATCTTGATAATGCTAAATTCTGTGAGAGCTGTGGCAAACCGATTGTAAATACTTCAGCTCCCCAATATACACCACCACCTCCCCCGCAATATACACCGCCGCAGCCTCAATATGCTCCTCCTCCGCAGCCCATCTATCAGCCTCCGCAACAATCGCCTTTTGCGCCTAATGCTGCCCAACCTGTGTTGGCCGAAGTCGGAATTTCTCCTAAATCCAGGACCGCTACCGCATTATTATGCTTCTTCTTTAGCATCTTGGGTATTTATCGTTTTTACGCCGGGAAGGCCGGAACCGGTGTACTTATGTTATTATTGACGATCGTTGGTTCTATTTTGTTGGTAACCCCGATAATGATCGCAGGAGCAATAATCCTCTGGGTTTTGGGGCTCTGGGCTTTCATCGATTTTATCATGATTCTCGTGGGTAAATTTAAAGATAAGAACGGTTTATATATTAAAAGATAATCGCCGCGTAAACAAACGATGATATCCGTCCATTCTGGACAATTTATCGCTGGCGCATTTTTGATTTATGCACGTGGAGAGATATGCGTTGCTCGTTTCCACTTATCAAATCCTTTTTAGTATTGATAAGCATGGTGCTGTTAAGTATTATGTTGCTTCCCGGTTGCCAGCCGGACAATACCAAAAAGATCGTTGTCTATACGTCCGTGGATCAGGTATTTTCCGAACCAATATTGAAACTTTTTGAGAAAGAAACAGGTATTCGCGTTATGCCCGTTTATGACGTGGAAGCCGCAAAAACTACCGGATTGGTCAACCGTTTAATTACAGAAAAGAACCACCCGCAGGCTGATGTGTTTTGGAATGGCGAATTTGTCCAGACACTACTACTGAAAGAAGACGGTGTGCTGGCGCCTTATAAATCACCGAATGCCGTCGATATCCCAGCGAAATATGTTGATCCACAGGGTTATTGGACCGGTTTTGCCGGCCGGGCAAGGGTGTTGCTGGTCAACACAAAACTTGTTACGCCTTCAGATTATCCCCAATCGATGTTTGATCTGTTGAACGACAAATATCCGGGCAAGCAGATCGGTATCGCCTATCCAGTCTTTGGCAGCACTGCCACTGAGGCGGCCGCACTCTATGCGGTTATAGGACAGGAAAAAGCTCGGGCATTCTATCAGCAACTGAATGACCGTGGCGTGCTTGTGGTCGATGGCATTTCAGTTGTTCGCAATCTGGTTTCCAGCGGTCAGATCATGATGGGCCTGGTAGACACCGATGATGCCTGCGGAGCCATTAAACAGGGAGAACCGGTAGCCATGGATTTCCTTGGGCAGAATGACCTGGGCACGTTGATCATCCCTAATACGGTGGCACTGATTGCAGGCGCGTCACATCCCGATGAAGGTAAAAAATTTATTGATTTTGTTTTAAGCCGGGAAGTGGCAAATCTATTAGTTGTATCAGGTTGGAGTCATATACCTCTTCGTCCGGTT
>Ga0182011_10001325_pt1 | contig 21734 bp, 19 predicted proteins | sample 711E1DmetaG_FD_120481 | JGI IMG/M metagenome (GOLD analysis project Ga0182011, IMG submission 120481) | Permafrost microbial communities from Stordalen Mire, Sweden - 711E1D metaG | ecosystem: Environmental > Terrestrial > Soil > Wetlands > Permafrost | place: Sweden: Stordalen | collected... | reverse complement strand
TTCATACAAGATACAATCGGAGGAGAGATTATCTGGTATCACTCAGTGATACTTCGTTTGGCTGACCCGAAGATACCTCCATTTTTCTGCCTTTTTGCCATCAATTCGGAGATCTTGTGGGCCCGGGAAACTTGCCCCCTAGAGGATCTCGTTCTGCCGTTCCAGGAACTCGTTCTGCAGGTGGGGTGTGGCTAAGAAAGTTCTATTCGTATTATTCCTCGCTGCGGGGACCTTTCGTTGAATCAGTATTATGCCGTACTTATCTTAGGTTGTTTTCATGAGGAAATCGGCATGAATGAGATCAGCGCAAAATTCAAGCGGCAGATTGAGATTCTGGGGATCGCGATCAAGAACACAGAATCGCTCAGGACCGAGGATCTGGCACGGATGTACGGAGTGGAACGTCTGACGATCAAGCGGGACTTGCAGGAATTGCGAGGCCATGGGATTGATGTGCACTCCGAGGGCAAAAGGGGAATTCGATTGCAAGGAAAGGTGTCCGAAGCAAGACTTCAGCGCATTGTGACTTCCTATCTTTCGATGAGCAGCATAGGAACTTCAGTTGACAAAGCGAGCGCTTTGTTGCTCAAGAAGCTGGGTGCTGAGGCCATTTCGACTGTCGTTGCCTTACAGATGTGTATTGATCGGCGAGAGGCCGCAAGAATAACGTACGAGTCGGAGCATGGCTTGGAGCCTCGAGACTTTGAGGTAAATCCACTGCAGTTGTTTCAAGCAAGCGCGCTGTGGCGACTCCTTGCCGCGCACCAAGGGACAGTCAAACAATTCTTGATGACGAAGATCATGAATGTTACTCCGACAGGAAAGACTTTTACTAGACCGGCTGATGAGCAGATCGAGGAGGTTTTCCGGCATTCGTTCCTAAGCTGGACTGGAGGGGAAAAGCACACGGTTCGTCTAAGACTTTCGCGGGCGTTGGCTCGCCACCTCAGCTCAAGACAGTTAATTCCGTTTGAAACAATCGAGAAAAGGAAAGACGGGCGCATCGACGTATCGGGGGTAGTAAATTCGCTAGAGGAACTAGCAACTTGGATTGTGGGTCAAGGAAACGGCATAAGAGTCCTCTATCCAACAAGGCTAAGGGATCTGGTATGTGGGCTTGCCAAAGGCACATTGGCCAACTACTAAGTCTCCTCGTTAGAGATAGAATGTTTCGCGTGCCATGCGAGGCGCTCACGCGAGAAGGTATCTAGAGCTCGCTGACCAGTAAGCATGCCAGAGAAGAACGCGGGCACCGTTCTGTCCTTGAGCGTTGCCCGGTAGGAGCCTAACGAGTCATCGAAAACCATCGGCAATCCTTGTCTTTTGAACTCATTGAAGAATAACTTCGAAGCTAATGCGTTCACCACTATGACCAGCTTAGGTTCGAGCATAGTCATCAAATCAAAAGCGATATCAATCTGTTGTTGGGCAAAGGGCGAGACAGTCCATCCGTTTCCACTAACGTCTTCGAATGCCAACCATTTCCTGATATTTCCCTGATTGGTTTCCTGCACGGCGAACAGATCAATATGTTCAAAAGGAAGGCCGCAATATTCAGCAATTTGTGCGAGCGGCTTGAAGTAAGGCGCAGAGTACTTTGTTTCCCTGGATTGCAGTCGTTTCAATTCGTTTTCCAAAAACTCACCCTTGTTGGTCTTTTCATCCCATCGAAAGTGTTCGTCGTAAGAATACTCCTTCCCACCAACGACGAAAGTTTCTCCCTCAACTGTGTAGGACGGGTTCAAGCCAACGAAAAGCAAAGCGCCTTTTGCCATCGATGGGTAAATCAATGGGGTTCGCTTGCTGGGCATCCCCATCATAGCGTCGGGTTGGCTCCAAAGTGCCAAGAGCCTCTGGTTAATTGAACTCGTGTCAATCTCAGCAAATATCTGGGCCCTGCTATCAGACTGATTCATTCTGCTATGCTCCATTTTGAGACAGCCTTACTTGTCAAAGATAATACTATCAACGCAGGTCTGAAGCAATGCAAATGTCATGCAGCTCTGAACCCTACGCATGGTCGCCCGTCTTGATTCTCCTCGTAGAAGCCCACTAGAGAACTCTCGATTGTCGAAACCACGTAATCACGATTGAGGCGAACTGCATCGAACGTGGAAATCAGCTCCAGATGCTTGACCAGGGTAGCTATGAAAGCGCCCGACACCCGTTTTCTTCTTAATAGTCCGAGGATCTCCTCATCGAACTGATCTATAACCTTTTCGTTGCATGTTTTGCTTCTCACAAGACCAAGATAATGGGCTGGCTCAATTAAGCTAACATCGAGAATCCTGTCGAATCTCCCAGGTCTTGAAGCTGCCAGGTCAACCAGAGCCTTGTCGTTTGTGGTTGCAAGCAGGAACTGATCTCCCTTCGTGAACCCATCAAGCCGCTGCAAAAATGTCGCCAGCTGGCGGTTGTATTGTCCCTCCTGGCGAGAACCGGTGAGCATATCGATGTCGTCTATGCAAAGCACAACGGGTGAAAACATCGAAGCAACCTCGAAAAGCTCATCTACACGCTGCTCTGCACCGTTCGAAAAAAGGAATGTCGCTTTCCCCTTGCAGGCATTCGCAAGAGCACGGATGATCTTCGTTTTGCCTGTACCCGGCTTGCCTGAAAAGAGATATCGTAAAGGTGTACGCAGCCGATCGAAGTTTGAAAGTGCTGAGATGAAAAGATCGAGCTCTCGACGTGCTTCGGTTGGCAGAAAGACATCGTCAAGAAAGTCCGTGCCAAGATCGATCGCAAAAAGTCCAATCATCTGCCCATTTGCCCTCTCCGAAGTTGCGAGAAGACCTTCGTTTTGGTACGGACTTGTCCTCACGCAATTGGTCACAAGGTGGTCAAGCAACACCTGGGCATCCCCGGAGTTTTCACCCTCACCAAGGACATGCACATAATATTCGACCTCCTCGCTGTGCCGGCTTTCGAAGAAGACAGATACCTGATAAAGCCCACCGTGGAATCTGAGAGAACCGGCGAGTATTGCGTCAGCTACACGCACGTAGCGCCCACCCAGGTCATCGGAGACAGAGATCGACTTGGGACGCCTGGAATACGGCTCTGCAATCCCTGTGAGACTGACTACCTGGACATCGGGGTCAAGACACTGGCCGGTTGAAAGCAAGTAGAGATAACTCTTGACGAAATTGTAGAGATACCAGGGCGTATGCTTTTCCGCAACTGTCGTGCGGCAAAGAGGTTTGGCGGTCATTTCCATCGTGGTTCACTCCTTGTTCTTCGTTCGATCTGAACAAAGATATGGAGTGTCCGGGCACGCGGGAGTATCTATTGATGATACTTTTGGGACATATCCGTCCGGGGGCCTTGCTCACCGCGGACTATTGGAAATGGAGAGGGTGTCAGATATCATCTTTGGGAGAAAGAATAGAAAATGTGGATCCCACACAGAGTGTGATTTGAGCGGTCTGTGGGATCAGCAAGCAGGATGTACTTCGGAATACCGACGGGTATAACCACGCTGCGGGGAGAGATCAAGCCTAGGACACTGAAGGCAAAAAAGGAGTACAATCTGAAAGGACTGGGGACAAGAGAGACCATGCATCCGCCATCAAAAGCTGCCACATTGATGCAGATCATGAGAATGATGAGATAGCGAAGGGTGCGTACGCGTTTTCGTTCGCATTTGACATGTGGGACGGCACAATTTCTTCCTTGCAGCGGGGGCAATTGACAGCTTCATCACAGACTTCTTCTAAATTCGGACGTTAGGGATTGCCACTCCTAGCACGTCTTTTGACCGTGTGTTTGGCTTTTGCCATGAGGACTGCCTCCTTCTGGGTAACATGCAAACAATTCTAATTCAGAAAACTCCCGTTCTAGCTTTCCAACGACTCTGTGCTATACATCAAGTACACACTGAGAGCGGCAGGAAGGGGATCGCTCAAAATGAAGAGAATTTTATCGTCCTCCGGGAAGGCGCGATTGAGCGTGTCCACTACGGTCACTTCATCGTCATTAGGTTTAAGAGATGCAAGCGAAATGGAAGGATGAACATACCAGGGCGCATCCGGAGTCTCATTCGAGGACACAAGTACCATATGCGGACACGCCTGAACTTCCCGGTCGTCTGTGAATGCTGCCATCCCGCAGAACGGACAGTATAAAATGTTGGTTTCAGAAGCACAAATGTCAACTGATTGCATATTACCTCCATTGAGAATTGTCAACTTCATCAAATCGGAATGCAGATTTTCCCGAGTATATCACCATGCGAAGGGCGACAGGCAAGGACAATTTTCTTTACTCTCTTGAGGAATGTGTCCAGGTCTGACAATCGTTCAAGAGCTGTCAGACTACTGTTCTCGGGAAATACTCTGTCCTACGCCAATTATTCACCCATTGACCGTTCGACCATCGTTCGGACAACCAGCAAAGTTCATTTCAGCTTGAATCATAGGTGTGCGCAAGGCGCAAAGGATTCACCGCCGAGCGGTCACCCTCTTTTCCACTGCCCGCTTGATCAGGCCAACGACGAACTGGATAATAGAAGCGAGGGCGCTGAGATCAAGGAGGTCGACTACCTCCTAGGGCGAAGTTAAAAAATGGAAACTGGTAATGTGGATTTGAATTCAGGATGTTCTTCAAATATTTCATTTAGAACATCAGCAATTGCTCTCATATGATTATCAAACATCCACACTAATTCACAATCACACGGAAGTAGATAGCCACCCGTCACGCTACAATATTCCAAATCCGTAATTCTTTCAACTTTCTCTTCATACTTGAGTTCTGCTTCTTTAGAAGAAGGTAATACACCCGTTTTTCCATTCGGCATCTTGTTCCAACCATTATAGAAATTGGTAAGCCAGGTAAATCCAACCTTCGATTGAAATATGTGACGCCAGAGTGTTGCATCCAACGACAATATATTGTTTTGAGCGGGTTTTCCACTTGCTAAACTAGAGAAATATTCTTCAGCATCAGATGCAAGCATGATTGTAAAGCTGCTATTTGCCTCATCAATAGTAATTCTGCCTTCATTCAAATCTTTTTGAGAACTCAAAAGATTGAGAAGCATTCCCTTAGCTTCCTTCTTAAGTTGCATATATAACAACTGCGGCCACGACCTTCCATGTTCCTTCATTAAGACAGGAGCAATGTATTTGAGTCTGACAGCAGCATTGTTCTTGGCGGATTCTCTTTCCCTATCGACGACCTTAATGTTTTTCAATTCACGCTTGATGGTCTTTCTGACCCACAGATGACCCAAGAGCAAAGCAACAAAGGATAAAACACCTATGTCATGAATGGCATCTCCAACGGTGATTCCGGCCTTTGATTCGTTCCCTTGGGCATCTTTGATCGTGAATCGCTGTAGAAACATGATGTTCACTGCCTTTGTTCGTCTTCAGTTTTCTTACAATTTAAGTCAATCTAAGGGGGGATCAATGTGCGTCGACTCGTTCACACGCCACACGAGCTCATTTAGTCTCATTCCCAGATATGTAGATGCCCCAAGTTCGTTGGGCGACAATCCTGGCCCCACTCAACATATCCTATTCAGTGCTAATCGCCGGCTGATTTGGCATACCCTCCAGCAGGTGCAAGTCATCAATGCGCATACTGACAAGGCGCAGAGTCTTTAGCGATTTCAACTCCTCAATACCGCGAATGGATCTTAACGCATGACAGCCGTCAAGGTCAAGATACCTCAAGCCACGAAGGTTGTCGATGCCGCTCAGATTCATCATGCGCTCACAATTCCGGAGATGCAGGTCTTCCAGTGCGGGAAGGTCGCCGATGCCACGCAATGAAGCAAGAGACCGGCAATAGTGTAGCGTGAGGGTCCGGAGTTTCGGCAATTCCCCAAAACCGTCAATGCTCGTCAGCGAATCGGTGTACATGACCTTCAGCTCCTCAAGCATCATCATTGAATTCAGTCCGACGAGATTCGGGATTGTCCCCTGTTCGAGATGAATCAGGCGCAACTGCGGGAATCTTTGAAGCCGAGAGAGCTCATCATACTTCGACCAGTGAATCATCTGGAGGTCATCGGGCCACGTTTCCGGCCGCACGAAGCGAAAGGCAAACACATACGTTGGCACGCTGTTCACCTTGATGAGGAGGTTTTTACAGGAAGTCTGTTCGAAAGCCAGTAGGACCTTTTCAGGGAACCCACCCAGCAGGGGAAGATTCCACCAGAGCCTCCGGCGATTTTCGAGGAGAAAACCCGTGAAAGGCTTCCCCCCCGGTGCCTCCAGCATCTCCATCCCTTCGAGGCGGAGGACTTCATCCGGATACTTTTCCCAAGGCGATGTCACAAATCCCTTTAGGCCGATTCCCGTCGCCTCGATTGCGGCGATGGAATGCTCCAGCGTTTCAGGATCCAAGCCTATGAAGCGGACACCGGCTCTCTTTGTTCCATCCATGATGGCACCCTACGAAATGGTGGAGGTCACACTTCTTCCATCAGTTCTCCATGGCAAATCCGATCAGACGGGCACATTCGTCAGGCCGTTGATAGAATCCGCGGTATAGATTGTCGATGATTTTCAGAACTGCGTCACGGTCAATGGATTCCCCACCGAGAGATTGACGTAGTTCGAGGTTCTTTAGCAGGGTCACGATGAAAGCACCTGAAACTCTCCTATCTTCAAGATCCCTCAAGATGTCGTCGTCAAAGAGCGCGGCAATTCCAAGAATGGAACTTCGTTCTTCAATGAGGCGCTGATAGTGCTTCCTTTCCAAATGGCAAAAATCCAGAATCGCATCGAACCGTCCCGGACGCGAAGCCGCCTGATCAACCAGTTCTTTATCGTTTGTCGTTGCAAGGACGAACACATTCGACGGCACGAATCCATCCATCAACGCCAGGAAATCGGACAGACAATTCCGCTGTCTCCCGTGGCGACGGTCCCCGCACAAAAGGTCCACGTCATCAAGACATAGCACCGCCGGGTCAAAGCAACCGGCAAACTCAAAAGCGGCCTTAAGGTCAACCCCCGGTTCCACAAGGACGAACGTTGCGTTCCTCTTGCAGGCATGGATAGCGGCGCGAATAGTCTCCGTCTTTCCAGTCCCCGGTTTTCCGCTGAACAAGTAGCGTAGCGGGATCCGGAGGGAACGGTACCTCTGGACGGAATGAACGAACATCGTCATCGCATCCGCGACTTCGCCGGAGAGGCACAGGGCGGAAAGCGAACGGTCCTTGGGAGACACGGTCCTCATCTGCAAGCGGTCGCCATCCGAGTCCATCGCCAATTGAACGACCTCATTCTTGAAGAGGGAATTCCCGACCGCCTTCGTGATGATTTCCCTCAACAGTTCCTTTGGATTGGCGGCAGCAGGCGCGAGTCCCAGGCAGTAGGCGGTGGTGACCGGGCCTTCGGGCATCGCAAATTCCCGGGAAACATTGACGTCATACAATCCCCCGCTCCATTCAAGGGTTAGGGAGAGGGTGTCATCGCCAATGAGAGGGAATGACGGAGAGCCCGCATCCACCTGCCTGGGGACCAGAGGTCTGTCGCTCAGAGATGTCTTGGCAACGCAGCGCACAATCCGCAGGGCCGGTTCTGGAATCGTGCCTACAAACACCGCGTGAAGGTAGGCTTTGAGGAATTCATATTCGTGAAGACAAAGAGTCCGCTCAGAGAAGGACCCGGTTTTCTGGCCAATTGTCGCCACTTCCGATGCAACAACGTGTTTCATGGGCAACTCCGGCAATGTCCTATTTTAGAGTGAGCGCACCATCATGCATCTATCATGGCAAGGCTCGGTATGTCACTTTATTGATGCCTCATACGCATGACACTTCCTCTGTCTGAGTCTCCGTCGACGGGACCAGACGCCTCTCTGCATCTTTCAATCCTTCCTCCTTTATCACCCCACTTGAACATCAAGTTTGGGCGGCAGTCTTCGAATGAGGTCCTGAAGCCAGAGTCGGGTATGTTTCCGATACTCACATTTTCGCCTGGCAGGATCACACGGCACGACCTGTCCGACTCCATCCCCGGGGTGGAAGGCCTTCCTGGGATGAAGTCTTATCGCAGTGCCCCCCACTTGCTCCATTGCGGGCATGTGAAGACGGCCGGTTTGTTGTCGAGGCGACGCGAGGTCGAACCCGGGCAATTGCAGGAACCCCGGGCGTCGTTGTCGACTTGCACATACCTTCCATAGTTGATGAGTTCTCTGGGACCTGCCCAGTAATCACAGGTGGCACATTTCTCGGTTGAACTGCTGTATTTTGTCATCTGTGCACCCCCGTTTGTTCATGAAAGGAATGTTTGTTAGACGGGCATGTCTTGACACGTCGTGATCAGTTCAAGGTGACCTCGATGGGTCGGTAACCAAGCCGGACCGCAAAAACACAGAGCGGAAAGTTCTCTTCGCCTGTGGCGTAGTCTGGCAGAATGACATACTGTTGTTTCTTGATTACGAGCCCCCTGCAGATTTCGCCATGATAACGGGAATTCTGCACAGCTTCTTTTGAAATCCGCATCGCATCCTTTGAAAACCGGGTTAGGATTTCCTCAAAAGTCTCAGGACCAATCTTGTGAATGTGAAACCTGGCAGGAAGACGTTTCGGTCTCAGTTTTCTTGGCATCTGTCATCCTATGTGTGTGCACTATTCTGAGCAAGCTTTCCAAGGGTTATACTCTACGACCTCATTCTACGTGTCGATGTCGGCATTCTTGAGCTGGACCACGGTTGCCGGGACTTCACGCAAGAGACATCTATTCGGTTTCTTGGTCAACAGGTCCACACATAGTAATCCCCTTCCGATTTTGTCGTACGAGTGGAGTTGACAGAAATCAAAGGTATTTCGCAGGAAACCCTGGGGGCAGGGTCGAATCTGATCTGAAACTATGCGGGACTCGATCGAGGTGATGCAATATACTATGTCAAATTCCAAAAGTCAAGCGTATGAAAAAGTGGACACTTTTGTGGACATTTTTGTGGACACTTCCGGGCGGAGAGCAGTTGCGGATGGCAAGAAAGAAGAGAACCGCCCCGGGGTTCGGGTCGGATGTTGGCAGGTTCTTGTGGACTTGGAAACGATCTCGAAGATTTCTTTCCCCTCATTTTGGATAAAGTCGGTCGGGGAGGAACCCGTCTTGGCAACCGCGCTAACTTCTTTACCTGTCTCCAAGACGAGCGTGACGGAACAAATGTGTTCGCCGACTCAGTCTTGGAACTCTTCGTCACCCACGTCAATTACCCCTACTGCTTCGTTATAGTCCTCTTCGTTTACGTCCTCTCAGGTTTCTTTCTTTCGGGGGTCTCCCTTGCACACATCACTGCCATATTGAGAAGAAGGCTCTTCGTGGTCCGGGTCTCTCTTGATACTTTTGAAATTCATCTTCAGGGCGTCAATTGTACGGCTCATTCAAATCCTCAACCACGACACAAAAGAAGGGTTCGATGCATTGTCGGCAGTTGGAACATCGTCCTTGAAAACGTTGATTTCATAAGCGAACAGTCTCTTGTCGACTTTGATCTCGCTGACAAGGACAAGATATTCATCTATCGAAATCTATGCTTAGTCTGTGTCAATCTCACACCCGGCACCGAGGAGCTCCCTCTCTTCCTTCTTGGAGAAAGGAACCCATTGGGGGTACTTTGATGCTTTCTTTGCCATTGCGCCTCCGGTCCTTTTGCGCTTGTCCTCTTGAATTACAATATTAAGCTTTCGTCGGTTGCTTCAAACAGCCTGAAACTGCCGATCACTGTTGACGCATCAGAGCTCTAATGAATAGCCGCCGATTGACCTCGCGATTCGGATCCTGATATTCATCCAGCAGGTACGGCGTCCAGACATCCAACAAATCACTTCCGCTTTCTGTTCAGCTGCGCCCAAGCCGCTTCGACTTTGTCGGTGTCGGGAAAAAGAATGCCAATAGGACCGACTGCTCGCCACGATCCCTTTTTCAGAATATCATGATTCTCCCAAAGCACTACATCGTGCTTTGGATTCAGCAGTGTGTCAAATTCTACGACCACATATTTTGCTTCTTGACCGGCCTTCTGTTTGTCCGGATCCCAGTGGTCGGCATCAAACACAGGAGATACCGCAAACCCGGACGCAATGATCCCATGCTTCCCTTCATGGTGCATGAGGAAAAAGATCCTGTCCCCCGGAAGAATCGCACCAATCCGGCCGCAACTCCACATTTTCCTTATGACTACACCACGACGACTCTTATCCGCGTCGCTTGATAGCCGCTTCCAAGGAGACTTGGCCGGGTTCCATGTCAATAAATATGTCTTCATACTTGATTACCCATTGGATAGTGGAACAATTAGCCGTATCTGACAATGCGAACAATCATTATGTTTTTGATTTGAGAAAGTTGTACACGGGCACTAGCGCTGCAAACGCTTTCTTTATGTCCTCAGTGATCCCCTTCCCGCGGCCGACAACAAATTCCGCCATGAACCGGTATTCGATGAGGATTGTCCCGTAGATGGCCCTGGATTTGTAGTCCTTGTCCGGATAGAACGCTCTCAGTTGTTCCTGCAGATGTTCGTCCACTAGAAGGTGATCTAGGCGTTCCATTATATCTGAAATCGAATGAACAGCCTTAGAGACAGGAAGGATCATATCCTCCTGGTAGGAACGTAAGCCCGGAATGAAGAACCACTTCTTGGTGACTACAACAACAGGCTCTATCCACTTGTGAATGTACGGAAGAGCGCCTAGGATCTGCGCGAATTCATTCTGGAACTTGGATTTGTCACCTTTCCAATTAGCCACCATTTTCTCGATTAGACCTTTAGGCTCCGCGATGGCATACACGCCCATCCGCTTCCCGGACATACCAACACTCAAGTGAATTACCCTTGAGAAATCCTCCTGCGGACTCCCTACAATTTCCGCCCCAAGATATTCTGAATCGAACTGCCGCCGCTTTACAACCAGATTCTCGTCAGGCATCGCTTTCGTACAAAGTTCGGAAGCCTCGCGGATCATTTCATGTGCAACTCGCAGCAAGTCTCTTGAATCCGGATCGTTCGCTGAGCTAAACGCGTCAATGTGCTCATCCGTGAATCGAATGTGGCCCATACCGTTGTCCTCAAGGTAGTCCGTGAAGTTGTCCAGCAGAAGGTTGTCCCCCTCGAGCTTGGAACGGAGGTCATCAAAGAGACCGTACACCTCTTTCCAAGTTTTCGTGATCCAATGGACTTGGTCCTCGTATCCTCGGAATCCTTCGGCTCTATGCCTGAGCATTTGAGCTCGGACCAAGCCGCCATGTATCTTGTTTTCCAGGAGTATCACCGTGTGGTCGCCGACGGAAATCCATGCATCGGCGCGGCTGCCCAAAGTGAGGTCGAACAAGTAATCGATTTGGTCGCTTAGCTCATCCGGGTCCTTGCTTAACTGTCTGGCATCCGACATCTTCACCCCTGACAACTTCGCCAGAGTCTCCTCAAGATGTCGGCGCTGAAATGTACCCTCTTCAATATGCTTTCGGTGCCTGGCCAATTCGGCCTGAAGTTCCTTCAACGCATTGCCCGACTCTTCACGTTTCGTCGGCTTCTCCTTTCGCATACGATCAATTGCTCTCTCGATTACCTCGGGAAAGTGATTTTCGTCCGTTGCTGTGGAGGGGGCGATTCCAAGAAGAATCCTTTTCGTTCCCTTCTTCTCGAGTACGTCCCGGATATGAGGATTCTTCAAGTCCTGCAGGTCATACTCAAGCGGATCCTTCGAGTCTATCCCAAGCAGAGTACGGAGAAAAGACTCCGCAACAATTGGTTGGGATTTCATCAGAGTGATTATCAAGGCCCGAGTCACATTGTTCTCAAGTGGCTTCCCCCTTACAAGATCTGCGGGTTTGCCTTGAGAGTAAGATTGAAAGAGATTCAAATGGATATCACGCATATCTGGGTCCTATGCAAGACGTAACACCATGCCTCGATCCATCGTCTTTTCGTTTGATTGCGCGGAAGGCGAGAGAAGTGAATCTTTGGCATGGAGAAACCACCGGCCGCCAACGAGACATAAGCACCTCTCTGAACGAATTGTTGTCAGCATGGCTCCAACGTGTTCAAGTCACACCGTTCCTGCAATGCCCTATCCCGCAGCCCCGGAATTTCTCAACTGCCGTAGATGCGATCTCGATCCGTCACACAGTTCCTCAACGAAAACACTCCTCAGATACGCCGCACATGAACGGACTTCAGGTATGCCATCGCCCCATCATGATCGTACTTGACCCGACCGGACAGGATTTCAGCCTTCAATTTCTCCAGCAGTTCTCCCACCTGTTTTCCCGGGGGTATCCCCAACTCCTTCATTATCTCCTCTCCGCTCAAGGGCGAGACGTAACTGCGCGGCAACTCCCGCAAAAACAGGGCCTTTGCAATATCTTCATACGCCAGCATTTCCTCCGGAATCGCTTCGCGCTCACCCCCGCGCTTGATCCATTCGAAGGCAAATGCCTTGTCTTGAAAGAGTTCGGCCGGAACATTGAGCACCTCATACGACACGTCCCCTGCTCCCCGTAGTGCCAAGTCCTTCCTGAGTCTCAGGGACAACGGGAGATAAGGATAGACATAAGAAGTCAGGCTGGGTTCCTCCGCCACCATTTCCAGGAATTCCTCATCGTCGCTTACCCGTTCGCACAGGTACTTAAGGGCCATCCAGACGTCATCGTCGATGTCTTCCCCCTCGTACATCTCGATGCAGCTCATCACGATGTCAAGATCCATCAGCTGGTCCTTCGTCAGATGGTAAATCTTGAATTCGCAATTTCGGATCGCCTCAATAAGGTCTTCATCGGACAACCCGGCCGCCCGCTTCGACAGCTCCGCGTCGATTGCTTTACATTCCTTTACGCACCTCTCGCACAACAGCCGGTATCGGGTCTTTTCCTCCGGCTCAGGCAACGCGGGCACAGAGCCCCTCCCACCTCTCTTGCATCGGTAGCATTCTTGCATTTCTGCTTCCTCCAGGATAATTCGCAGTCCAGCGAGCCTCTCGTAAAGGCCCCTCGGTCTTCAATCCTGTTTCTTATTCTCCAGTATTGAAGAGAGGATGTCCATCTGTTGTTCAACCAGCCCAACCATCGTCTGAAGATTCGCCAGAGAATCCGTACGGAACTTCGCGGTTTTCTCGAGGATATCCACGCACTTGTCCATATCCGCCCGGAATTCCTCGAACTTCTCACGGTCCGCCCGTTCGGAAGTGGTACTCAGGGTATCCAGGAGCTTGCTGTAGTTTTTCAGGTGCAACTCCGCTATCTCCACAGCCCGCTCGCCCCCCCCGGACCATCTTGAAGTTCTCCTCGATGACCCCGAAAGTTTCACGGACCTTTATCAGCACCTCAGCTGGACCCGGCATTGGCGCTTTCATACTTCATGTCTCCTTCGGGTTTCGAGCAAACCGAACGATTTCAAGCGTGTCCACAGACCATGACTCACTGCCCCGGCAAGGATATCCCCCGAATCTTCTTAAACATCGACACAGCTGATGAATCCGTCATCGAGCAATAGTAGTCAAGCATTTTCATGATGAGAGTATATTTGTCACATGTCTTATCCTTGTCGCTAAAAAATTCAGGCGGTACGAGTTGCAGGATCTTCTCGCTGCGTTTGGAGCAGGCCGTCCCCTTGTCCTGCCAATCAGAAGCGCTCAAGACCAGCACGTCAAGGATCCCTCTTGCCACTTCGAACCCAGCCGCTTCAATCTCCAGCACCCGCCGATCGACATAAAGATTACTTCTCAGTTCATCGACAAGGTCGTTGAGCATCTTGTGTGAGGGGATCTCTTCGACCAGTGATCTGTCGTGACCTCCTTTGAGATACTCGCTTTCGTAATCCTTGAACTTATCCGCAACCTCCTCTATGAGTTTCCCGAACGCCCGGGCACGCAGGTATTCCACACGTGATGGTTTGGACATAGCCCTTGCTTTCGTCCAGTTCACCTTCCCCCCGGCAATCCCGTTGAACAACTCCTCGGCGCGCTCCAGTCTAACCAGACCAAGCATGCAGGCGTCTTCAAGATCGATCAGCCGATACGTGATATCATCCGCCGCCTCAACCAAGAACGCAAGAGGATGGCGGCACCATCGATCTGGTGTGTTCCGGACCGGAATGAGGCCGACGGTTTCCGCGATATCCTGGAAGATGTCCTTCTCCGACGAGAAGAAATTGAATTTCCTGTTGCTCGCGCCACCTTTTTTCCCTCTGGCAGCTATGGACGAGCAGGGGTATTTCGCAAATGCTGCCAGCGTCGAACAGGTCAGTCGCATGCCGCCGTCCCGGTCGGGCATCTCGAGCTGCGTTAGCAGTCTTAGCCCTTGAGCATTCCCTTCATAGTCTTCAATATCCCGTTTCTGCTCTGCGCTCAGCTGCTGTTCCAAGCTGGCGGCCACGTTGGAACTGCGAAACCAGTCTCGGATAGCGTCTTCGCCGGAATGGCCAAACGGGGGATTGCCGATGTCGTGGGCAAGGCAGGCAGCTGCCACAATGGCTCCAATATCGCTGGGGTGCAGATTGCTGGATTTGAGGGATTTGCAAATGGTCTCGCCGGCGCGCGCTCCCAGTGATCTGCCAATGCTAGAGGTTTCAAGACTGTGCGTGAGTCGTGTTCGCACATAGTCATTCTCCGCCAGCGGCACGACCTGAGTCTTATCCTGGAGTCTGCGGAACGCGGATGCAAATATGATCCGGTCGTAGTCGATTTGGAAAGGCGAACGACGACTTTTCCAACCACCGGATCCCTTGTCGCCCAGCCGTTGCGACGTCAGCAGCTGATCCCAGTCCATTGATCGGGGTCGCGCAGCCACACTTTTATCTTTCGCCATAGATCCTCGAATCAATCAAGTAGAATGCAAAGAACTCCGCAAAGGAAGGGAATGTCTTTCCCCCATGACCAGGCAACCTCATCAGGAATATCCAAGTCGTCGTTCCCCAGCAGATCGTCGCCAGTGATGATGTCACCTGGTTTCAGCCCGGCCAATCGGTCCTTAGTTGTCCGCTTCGCGGCGGAGAAGGCGCTACTCTTCTTTGTTTTGGGACTCATCCTTCACGACCCTCTCAAGTGATTACCGAAAAGACGAACTATGCCGGACGTCCAACCAATTCTTCAGAGTAGAGCATCTCAGTCTTTGCTACTTTCAATTTCGTGATTGCCTCGAATGCTTCAGCATACTGCTGAAGCTGTTTCGAGTAGACTGCGTCAAGCTTCGCCTTCCGCGCAGCGTCGCTCACATCATCCGTCTTATAGTCCACGATGATCCATTCGCCAGAGGCGTTCCGATAGGCCAGATCGATGACTCCCGTAATTATCTTGTCGTCCTTCTTCAGGAAGAATTCCCACTCACAGTATCGCTCAGTCGATGCACGCGCATCCCTCACGCACTTGCTCTCCAGCAGAGCCTTGCATGCGGCCAAGAGATCCCCACGCAACCTAGGCACCACGCCTTCCTCCTGCATCCAATCGTCCACAACGGTCGCCGGATCGAAGCTGTCGCTGCTTAGGAAGTGCTGCATCAGCCTGTGAAGCACTGTCCCATATCCAGTTCCCCGCGACTTCCGCCCACCCGCCCGGAATAGCGCCGTGTCTACCTCGATCACTTCATGCACGGTTTGAAACGGCGTGTAGAAAGAAGCGAGGGAATTAGCGACATTTTTCAGTCTCTCCGCCTTGGCCTCCTGTCCCTTGCTTGCCAGCTTTGCCGGATCCATCTTCCCCGATAGGCGCTCATTCGCCGGCTTTGCGTTTGAAACGGCCACCTGGCCCACGAGCTTTGAACGTCTTAATGAACTGATGAATTTCCCGGTGAAAGGATCGCCTTTGGATCCGCCACCGGCAACACACACGACAAGGATGTCGCGCGCCCTCGTGGCTGCAACATACCGGAGCCGCTCAGATTCACAGTCCTCTTTCCTCTGCTCCCGCTGCTTCAGTATGTCCGGATCGGTCGTGTAGTACCCCCCGACCTTTGAATAGGGAATCAGGATTTTCCCCTCGCCGCGGAGATCGAACGAGGAGGGACCGTCGCCCTTGTATTCCTTGATGTGCGACCCCCCGACAATCACGACGGGTGCCTCAAGTCCCTTTGCTCTGTGAATCGTAGTGATTTTCACGGCATTTGATCCCGTGTTTGAGATCGTGATATGGGCCAACTTAGGGTCGTCATTCTCCATGACCCGGAACAGCACCTCAACTCCGGCACGGAAAGACAGAGACCTGTCAACCTCAATCTCGTTCAAAAGCTCGAGCAGACGGAAGTACTTCGACGACTTTTGCAGTCCGTTCGGATCGCGAAGCGCCAAGTGGCATACTCCCGTTGCATTGAAAAGTTCCTTGAGAACGCCCGATGGGCGCAGCAGCTCGCGAGTATAATGAAGCTCCTTGAACAGGTTCAACGCCATCGAAAGCGAATCCTCACTCGTCCCACCACTCACCCAGATGTTGAACTTGTGACCGGAGGACATATAGTCGAACATCATCTGATCATCGATGCCGAAGACCGGCGACTTTAGCGCCCCGAAGAGAGCGATCGTATCAGTCGGATCGTCAATCGCTTTGAGCGCGAAAGCAAGGGCCCGCACGTCCTCAGTATCGAAGAATGTCCTCCCTCCGACTTCATAGTGGGGGATATCCTCCGCCTCGAAGAACCTCGTATATTCGCCCACTTCTGTGAAATTCTTCAAAAGGAGCATGATATCGCTGAAGAGGATACTCCGTTCGGCCTGAATCTCCGGGTCATAGATCTTCGGACCGCTGGGTGAGGTAATTTCACGAATAAACGAGTTCAGCTTCCGCAGTTCATCGGCTAGAAGGTCGGGGGTGGTCGCATTCGCCACGCCCGCAAGTGATTCCAGCATGAAGACGTGCTTCGGCATTTTCGACTGTACCGGCGCCGCCGCGCTTAACTTCTCATATTCTGGGTGAAGTCGCTCGGTGATGCCCGCCCTATAGCCTTCGAACGACTCCTGAAAATGGTCGTTAACGAATTCAATGATCTCCACCGCCGAGCGGAAGTTCTTGTCGAGGCTGAGGATTTCCCCCCCCTGCGCCCTCACCAACTCGCGCACTTCGACGAACATCGTGATATCAGCTCGACGGAACCTGAAAATCGACTGTTTCGGATCCCCTACCATGAAGAGCTTCGATGGCACGAGCTTCACATCTTTCCACTCCGCGGCGAACGAACCTGGAGCCTCTGCGAGGAAGAAGAGGATTTCAGTCTGCAGGGGATCCACGTCCTGCATCTCATCAACGAAGATATACTTGAATCTCCCCTTGAAATACTCGCGGACCTCCCGGATGTTTCTCAGCACCTCCCGCGTCAGGAAAAGAAAGTCTGTGAAATCGAGTGCGGAGGAGCTCCTTTTGTATTTGCCAAAGAACTCCCCGAATTCTTCTATGAACGCTGCAATCTGCAGGTGGATGTAGTCAAGGTTCATTTTTTTCAGGCCGTCCTGGATGACCTGAAGCCCGTTGGCACACTCGAGGAAGAACCTGACTTTCTCCACCCACTTATGAAAAATCTCTTCTTCCAGGAGAAATCGCTTCTTTTCCTCAGTCGACTTGCAGCTCTCGGCCCGCTTGAAGTATTCCTCTACGAACTCAATCCGTCTCGCACCCACAGCCGTCGGCTTGGCTCGCTTCAGCTCTCCGACATTGTCCGACATCTCCTTGGCAAGGCCAAATGCCTTCGCAAAAGCGTCTTCAATTTTTTTTCCGGAGATGGGCTTGACCTTCTCGGTGTACAGATCCAAATCGGGATTTTCGCACCGTTCCTCGGCCATCTTCTGGATCCCATCAAGGTCCAGTCCTTCCTCAACAGCGAACTGGAGAAATTGATGCTTGCGCCTTGCAGCGTCTATGAGGAACCTGAACCATGCCTCAACAAACACAGGTTCAGCAGTCCCCGCGGTATTCATTTCAAAGCGAGGATCAATGCCGGCCTCAACAGGGCGTTCCTTAAGGAGTTCGAGGCAAAAGCTGTGAATCGTGCTGAAGTTCGCAAGGGGAAGGTACGATAGCGCTTTCCGGATACGCTCGTTCTCCGCGGCCGTCATTGTCAACGTTGCTCCGCTGAACGTGGCGTATTTCCCTTCCCGGGCCGCTTTCTCGAGGTCGTGCTGGATCTTGCTCTTAAGGCTCGCCGCACCCTCGTTTGTAAACGTGATCGCAGCAATCTCCCGGATATCGGCAAGACCATTCAGCAGGACGGTCATGATCCTCGACACCATCGCAGTAGTCTTGCCGCTCCCCGCGCCCGCTTCGACAAATAGCGTGTGGTCGAAATCGGTGACGATCTGCTTCCGGCTTTCCGCGTCTGTAGCTCGGGCGTCAGTCACACCTTTTCCTCCTGAATCTCCAGGAATCGCTGGTAATTCATATCACCATCCTTTACACGGTCGGCACGCCACTTCCTTCCCTCCACACAGACAGAACGAAAGTCACAATAAGCGCATACTCCGCGATCCCGTTTGAGATCTGCAATCGGGACGAATTTCCCTTCGCGTAACTCCTTGATAATCGCCGAGAGCAGGCCGACAAAGTGGTTCCGATGGGTACCATAGGAGATACGATACTCTGAGTACTCTTCTCCTGTCGTGGCATAGTAGAACACAAATTGCGGATCGACGACCTTGGGGTCGATCTGCCCTACCACTTCGCTGTAGAGACCCGCCTGAATCAGCTGGCCACCAAGGAACGGCGTCTTATCGTTTGGCTCTTTCGACTTCCCGGTCTTGTAGTCGAGCAATATGTACATACCATCGATCGATTTGTCGATGCGGTCGATGGAGCCACGCACCTGCAGCCTCGACCCGTCACGGAGCACTATCTCGGCCGGCTCTTCACGGCGATGTTTGGGGTCCCTCCCTTCCTTCGTCGGCATGTTGAACGCAAGTTCGAAATAGAGCCTGGCATTGCCGTTTGGCATCTCATGCTGAAGAAATCCCTCTACGTCCTGTCGGATTTGCGCCAGCCGCCGATCGTGGTGAAGAGGCGAACTGACCGGGACCTTCAATATGTATTCACGCACCACTTCGTCCAGCACCTGGTCCAGCAGTTTCCGATCAGCCGCATCGACAGAGGAGAACCCGTCTCCCTTCTCTTCCCTCAGGCGAACGAAGAACCTGTAATACACTTCGTGGAGGAGCTCACCGTATTGTAGTGCATCAAGCCATTCGAGCGCCTTGGCGTCGAAGTCCTTGCCCCGGTCGAGTTTGAGCTCGTATTTCAGGAAATACTTGTAAGGACACCACGTGTATGAGGTGATCCTCGACGCACTGAAGACAGGAAGCGCACGGCCTTTCCCCGGATCGACAACCCCCCAATACCGATCAAAAGCCTTCATCCTGTCGCAACCTTGCTTGAACGCGTGAGCCTGCGAGGCAAACGGGAAGATATCCGGAAGGATTGCCGCGTCTGCCTTCGCATCGCCGCTCGCCAACAGGGCGGAGGCTCCGAGCTCATAGGTGTAGAGCGCATCTCCGGGGTCAAGAGGAATATGGTTGTTCTTTGAACGCGGATCTTTCCCGAGCTCCGCTGAGATAGATCTATAGTCGAAGCGGGTTCCTTTCCGCTTATTCCAAGTGTCCAGCAGGTACCGTGACACAAGCATCTCCCGCCCCGAGCCGAGGTCCTTCAGAGGGGCTGACAGGACAAGTCGCTTGCTCACACGCGAAATGAGGTGTTGGAATGACAGCTCCTCTGTTGTAAGCTGATCATAGCCCAGAAGCAGCCTTGCATCGGCAACCTGTTTCATCAACTCGACTTTTTCGGCGTCAAGTAAAACGGGGTTCTGGAAGACCTTGTGCGGCAATCCCTTTTCGTTCAATCCAATCACGTACAGCGTGTCGAAGTCATAAGGAAGCAGGTCGTCGATGGTTCCGAGCACGGGCCGAGTAAAATCAGGAACCTTCACGTTGATGCACTGCGTGGCGAGCTTATCCTTTACTTTGCCTAGTAGACTTTCCAGCGTTATGCCGGGACTGCCTGCCTGGAGCGACTCGAGGACGTTTGTCACAATTGTTTCAATCCTGCCCGCGGCGATTGCATCGTGTTGATTGGGTTGCCTCACCCTCGCCAGGAAAAGCTCCAGCAGGGTCCTGAGTCGTGCATCCGCTTCAGGTAACGCATGCACCCGGGAGAATTCCTTCGCAATCGCGAAGGCAACGTCCGCGGATTTCTTCTCGAGCGTCTCTACCTCCTCCTCGGGATCGGCTGGCGCTTTCCCCTCAAGATAACCCTTAAATGCACCGAGGAACCCTGCATCAAAGAGCACGAGGTCCGAATCGCGAAAGTAGGACAGCGCCTTGTAAAACGTAGCCGCATCCTCGCCCTTTCGGTCAAATGAGCTTGAGCCCAAAACTCTAAGGAAACGGAAGACGCTGAAATTGTTCTCCGCCCACTCCGATATCTGCTTCCAGAAGTTGCCGGGGAAAGTGCCGAAGACCGGTTCGCCCTTGAGGAAGTGTATCAGATCTGGCAAATCAAGTTTCTTCAGGACCGGACTGAGAAGATCATGCGAGGCGGGATAGTCCGGCGTGCAGATACCGATCCTCACGGGCACAACAGCAGAGGCGCTGTCCGTCATAATATTCCGGATGGTCTGGAGAGCTTCTTGGTACGCCGAATCGCACTTGAACCCTTCGAGCTCGTATTTTTCGGTTTTGGGCCCGCCCAACGGTATGATCTTGATATTCAGTGCCACTGCCAGCTGACGCTCGGCTGAATTCATGTCATGGTCGAGCAGATAGCACTCCCCAACGGAAAGGGGCTTCTTCAACAATTGTATAACGCAATCGCCATAGTCAAAGAATTTTCCGGCGTTCTTCATCTTCTCGTACTCGGCGAAGATGAGGGTGACATCAGTCCACTTCGCTTTGTTTTGAAGCTTGGAAAGGTAATCCGGCGAGATCCCATTAAGCCGCAGCTCGTCGTAGGTTTGGATCAGAAAAGAGCAGATTCCCTCAAACTCCACGCTGTCCCCGAAGTATTTCAGCTGGGGCCGGAGCTTCGCGAGAAGCCCAAACAGGAGCCAGAAACGACGGTCGCCCGAGAGATAGATCTTTTGCGGAAAAAGGGCCGCAGCTTTCTCGGCAATGAATGAGGAAAATGGCTGAACCGCAAGATTGGCGACATTGCCGGCCTTGAGAGCCAGATTTCGTTTTAGGACGCCCGGGTTTATGTATGTCGGCGTGAGGAGAGTCTTACGCTGGGGAGAATGGAGGATTATTGAAGAAATGATGGTGTCAAGCATATTGTGCACTTCTCCCAAGAAGTTTCCACAACTTCCACCGCGTGATGCAAATCCGGCCAGATCCCATTCCCTCAGCGCAAACCGTGTGCATTAGCAACGCAGTGTGTCGCCGAACTATTAACGATCAATTCTCCGTGAAGGCAGTCCCTCACGATCGCGGGAACATATCACGTCGGAACATATCTACTGTCAGTGCAGATCTATCCGATGTATTCGTTTGGCTTAGCAGTGATTTTCGTCATTCTGCACATTCAATATCTGAGGTTTAACAAAGGAATGGAACTGAGGATAGACAAATCCAGAGAGAGGGTCGATATTGCTTATCAGGGGCAAGATCCATTCCATTTATATTCGTGACAAACCCGAAATCAAGATAACGCAATCCGCCTCTTCAATCCCAATTGAGAGGCAATAAAAAGGAGAGGAAATTGCAGAACCGAGATGAGGAATGATCTGCGATTAGATTCCAAAGGCATGCTCCCGACTGATCCCAATATTGACTTGCCTCAACCCGTTCCAGGCAACCAGAACAGC
>Ga0182011_10001324_pt1 | contig 21748 bp, 11 predicted proteins | sample 711E1DmetaG_FD_120481 | JGI IMG/M metagenome (GOLD analysis project Ga0182011, IMG submission 120481) | Permafrost microbial communities from Stordalen Mire, Sweden - 711E1D metaG | ecosystem: Environmental > Terrestrial > Soil > Wetlands > Permafrost | place: Sweden: Stordalen | collected... | reverse complement strand
GGAAAAGGACTATAATAAATCAACAGAAAAAAAGAAAGATGATGCCTTGAAAGGTCAGGATAAGGATTTAAAGGAAAAATGGCAGAAAATTGAGGATGTTTGGAAAGAAGTAAGTCCATATTTACCCGATGAAACAATAATGTATTCGGGCTATCGGTCTAAAGAGGATCAGCGGGATGAATTATATCTAAGATTTAGGAACGATGAAAAAAGAGATGACTATATTGCATTATTGAAACCCGAGGGTAAAATGACAAGTATGGAGGTTTATAATGATTGCAAATCAAAAATTATCGATAGAAAAGACCAAACAGATTCTGAACTTGACAAAGTTGACCTTCGTATTCATTCCGCAGTGAAAAAGATTTCCGGGGAAATTGCGCTCCCCGGTAAAAGCCCACATCAATCAGGAAAAGCCATTGATACACAAATTTCTGATGTTAACAAACGATTAAAAGCTCTTTTATGGTATTGGATTAATTTTCCTGATAAAAAATATGTCGTGAGAATATTTAACGAAAAAAATAAATGCGTGCACTTCGAATTTGCATAGTAATCAGTTTGCTTTTTAATCTTGCCAGTTTTGCGCAGGAAAGCGATACAAGTAAGCCGTACTATCCTGGGGTAAATACTTATTTTCCACTTGTACCTGGAAGTTATTGGGTTTGGCAAGACTCGTTTTATAATGAAGATGCTTATCAAACAGCTTTAGAAATGACAAACGGTGAAGGAGCAACTGCTATTCAAAAAGATTCAGTAATTTCCTTAAAAGCCGTAGAAACCGGATATTCTGCAAATATTAAAAGCAGATTATCATATAAAGAAGGTCAGAAACTTAAACCTGTTTATTATACATATTTTATTACAAAAGATAAATTAGTGAAAAAAGGCTCCATCACAATTGCTTCTATATTTCCACGGGTTGGAGATATAATTATAAATCCACCTGACACTTGCATTTTCACTCATTATATAGAGCAAGAAAGTACATGTATTGTTGCTGAAGTAAAAAGGGATTATCGGAAATTATTTAAAAAAGGTGTCGGTAAAATAGGATATGCTAATTTGGATTTTAGCAGATCAACTTCCAATCTCATTGAATACCGAATCGGCAACGGCCCGATTATAAAAAAACATTGGCTCATGGAAGCGCCGGAAAAGAAATAACCGGTACTCTTAGCTTTTTTCATAAGATTTTTAAAAAGGAATTCCTATGTCTTGTTCAATTCGGTCAGGAAGCATTGCGGCTATTGCACTGTCGGCCATGCTTTACTTGTTCGTTTCTTGCGTCGGTGTTCCGGAAAATCCCTATAACCCATCCAATTCTAAAATCTGGTTAACTTTAAAGTCCGCCAGTGGTCGGGCAAGCGTTGATTCGCTGAATGATAGTGTTGGTAATATCGTCACCATTGGAATTACTGCAAACCTTCCAGAATATATCGATTCAATTGGAATATCGGTTTATAGCTCACCGGACGGAAATTTTGACGTTGACACGGTGCTCAAGAAAATAACGCCATTGCAGAATCGGGATACGCTTTGGTATAAAGTCGCTTTTGCCACGAGCGGTAGAAAAACGCTTACTGCCACGGTATTTGCAAGTGGTTTTAAAAATCCAACCGTAGCTTATTTAAACATTTTCGACAAACCTATCAAATCTGTTCCGCATTCCTGGCCTCACCTTGTCATAACCGGAACAACCGCTATAACCAACGCTCAAACATGCAGCTTGTCGGTAATCGCGCTGGACAGCAATACCGCTCAAGTGCATTCATTCTATGTAAAGCAAGATACATCGGCTTTGTCCACCTTCACGCCGCCTTTCAAGTGGATGCCGCCGGTGGGATTTATCGGTAATCATCCGGTGATTTTCAAGGTCACGGACACCGACAGCCCGGCTTATTTTGATACTCAAATGGTGACGATAACGGTTACCGCTTTAATTGATACTCAGTCTAAATTACCTCACTGGAATAAAGATTCGGTCAATTTGAATGGCACTGAAGGTAGTACGATTTCCTTAACACTTTCCGACATATCAACTGGCGATTCATTGTCTTTTATTCTGATGCCGGGCTTACCCGCAAAGGATACAATTATTAACGCCGTTTATTCTTACGCCTTTGCCGCTTTCGACACGAATAATTACTATCCGAAAATCATTGCCAAGGACAAAAAGGGCAATACCGACACAATGACGGTGCATTTGTGGGCAAGCCGGACCAGCATCGACAGCATAGCGCCTATTGTCAAGCATCTGAACCCGCTTACCGACAGCATTACAGTAAGCACGAATAGTTTTAAAGCAGCGGCTATTTGCAAGGACAGCAGCGGCATTGCTTCGGTAAAATGTTCGTCGGGATCAGACACGTTTGCAACCTCGCGGGCCGACAGTATTTGGTCGGCAACAATAACAGGATTGGTTCAGGGCCAATATAAAACAGTGACTTTTTTAGCGACCGATATGTCGGCCAGGGCCAATAAAACCGCGCTTAACATTTATATTAAATATGATTCCACAATGACCGACACTGTGCCGCCCTTGATTACTCTGGTAAGTCCGTCGAAAGATACGATCATTAGCAGCGATTCAAGCCTTATCCGCGTAAAATGCACCGATGCAAGCGGCATTGCATCAGTCGTTTATTCCATAGGCTCCCAGAAATTTACAGCAACAAGATCAACGCCCACCGACAGCATTTTTACCGGAACGGTCAAAGGTCTTGCGCCAGGAGCTTATTCGACCGTCACAATTATCGCTAATGACGCTTCGACCGCGCACAATGCCGCTACCGCAACCGTAAAAATCAAATATGATAACGACAAAACCGGGCCTATGATCAAACGGTTTGACCCTGCCGCCGACAGTCAAAGCATCAGCGCAAGCTCGTATGCAATCAAGGTTGTCTGTAAAGACACTAGCGGCGTAGCGTCGGTTATTTTCTCTCTGGGAACAGCAAGTTTCCCTGCGACAAAAAGCTCCGATTCTATTTGGTCGGCAACGGTGACCAATCTATCGTCGGGCGCCATCAGCAAAATCACGGTAACCGCCACGGACGCGTCAATAAACGCAAACACGAGCGTCTTGGCGCTTTCCATGAAATACGACCCAACGATGACCGATAATGTTCCTCCGATTATTGCTTTAATAAGCCCGTCGAAAGACACGACCATAAGCGCCGACTCATGCATGGTGCGGGTGAAATGCACGGATGCAAGTGGCGTTGCCTCGGTTGTTTATGCGCTCGGAGCGCAAATCTTCGCCGCGACCAGGTCCGCTCCAACCGACAGTATATTTAGTGCAACGGTCAAGGGACTTGCGGCGGGAACTATTTCAACCATTACAATTTCCGCAACGGATGCCTCAACGGCGCATAATGCAGCGTCCGCAACTTTAAAAATCAAATACGATCCCACCATGACCGACCTTACCGGTCCGGTATTTTTCCCGAAGAATGGCCCCGCAAATAATGCTTCTGTCGTCGATTCAGCCCTTAATATTATCGACTCGATTTATGATCCAAGCGGTATAGATAGCGTCTACTGGACGCAGAACGGTAAAAATCCGAAGCCTTTGACGCTTGTGGCCGGATCAACTTATTTGTATTCACTGGTTGATACGCTGCACAGATATCACCTTGACACCATCATTATTTTCGCGCAAGACAAATCGACCAACCGAAACAAGAGCAGTCAGACGATTATTTTGAATTATAATGTTCCGCCCGTCATTAACGACACTGCCATTTCCACTAATCGAAATATTGCAAAAACCTGGATGCTCAACGCCCTTTCCGTTGACGGCGATCCGCTCACGTGGACGCGTCTTACTTCGCCGTCGGCTCTTAGTGGCGCGGTGACCGGGACGTTGCCTTCCGTGACTTTTACGCCTTCGACAAATTGGTCCGGGGTGGATAGCTTCAAAGTACAGGTAACGGACGGACATTGGAGCGATACAGCCAAAATAAAAATCACTGTTCTAAATGTAAATGTCGCTCCAAGCATCGTTACCCCGCCGTCGAGCGCAACGAAAAATATTGGGCAATCGGTTACTTTTTCCGTGGCCATAAATGCCGACGTTAACCCTGCTCCGTCTTTTGTGTGGAATCATAACGGGAATACTATCACATCAGCCACGACTTCTTCATATACCATCGGGTCAATTGCGCTGACAGATAGCGGAAGCTACACCGTTACCATAGCTAATAGCGCGGGAACAATAACCAGCCAGGCGGTCACCTTGACCGTCAATTTTGCTCCATCAATTATAACACAGCCGCTTTCACAAACGCTTTTCCTCAACCAATCGGTTACTTTTTCCGTTGTGGCAACCGGTAAGCCGACACCAACGTATGTTTGGAAGAAAAATGGCGTCGCTTTAAGCGGCAAGACCAGCGCATCCTTAATAATTGCTTCTTCAGGTGTCAATGACAGTGGCAAGTATACCGTCACCGTGACTAATAGCCTTGGGACAGTAATAAGCGATACTGCCAGGTTTTATGCGAGGGTGAAGGCTATATCGGCAGGAGTTAGTCACTCATTGTTTGTAAAAACAGATGGTACGTTATGGGCGTGTGGTGATAATAGCTTCGGTCAGCTTGGCAATAGTATGATAGCAAGTAGCTTATCTCCAACAAAAATTATGGACAGTGTTCAGAGCATTGCGGCAGGCGATTACCACAGTCTTATATTAACTATGAATGGGACTCTCTTTGCTTGTGGGTATAATATAAATGGTCAACTCGGTGATAATTCTTTGATAAATCGAGAAAGCCCGGTTCTAATCACGACCGGAGTCCAAAGCATTGCTGCTAGCGGTAACCATAGTCTTATTTTAATGTTAAATGGAACATTGTTGGCATGTGGCGATAATAGTTTTGGCCAAATAGGAGACAATACCACCATTAATCGGCCATCCCCCGTAATAGTAATGACCGGAGTACAAATTATTGCTGCCGGTGGATTCCATAGTCTTATTTTAAAAAATGACGGAACGTTATTTGCCTGTGGAAACAATGCCTCAGGCCAACTTGGCGATAGCACAACGAAAAGCAGATATTCCCCGGTAAAAATCATGACAAATGTTAAAAACATGGCTGCTGGTGTTGGACATAGTCTTATTTTGACCAATAACGGAACGCTTTTTGTATATGGGAGTAATGGACATGGCCAGCTTGGTGATAAATCATCCAATAATGATTCTATTCCAGAACAAATTACCACCGGTGTCCAAAGCATTGCTGCTGGTGAATTTCATAGTCTTGTTTTAATGGCAAATGGAACTTTATTTACTTGTGGTTACGATGAATATGGCCAACTTGGTAATGGCAATGTAATAGATCAAAACTCATTGGTACAAGTTCAAACAGATTTGCAAAGTATGGCTGCTGGGGCATACTTTAGTTTCTTTTTAAAAATTGACGGAAGATTGTTTGCTTGCGGAGACAATGGTTATGGGCAACTTGGCGATGGTACTACTAATATACGATATGTTCCAGTTGAAATAAAATTCTGAGATAGTTTGTAAAATATTGCTAAAACAAGATGAAAAAGATGCAAAATAATAAATTAGAGAAAACATTATTTCAACCGGAGAAGCCTGCCTTATTTCATTTATTAAAAAAAGAATCAATTATTGGATTTTTATTATTAGCAACTTTGATATACTACCATCCCGCTTGGAAAGGGCAACTAATATGGGACGATGATCACCATATTACTAGGCCGGAGCTTCGTTCGATAAACGGTCTGGTACAAATCTGGAGGCAGCCAGGAACTACACAGCAATATTATCCTTTTATCCATAGTATGTTTTGGCTTGAGCAACACTTATGGGGCGAATCTCCCCTTGGCTACCATTTATTAAATATCCTACTGCATGTATTCTCCGCTTTGCTCCTTATGAGGATTTTAGTATTTCTTCAAATTCCTGGGGCCTTGCTCGTTGCAGCGATATTTGCTTTACATCCTATACAGGTAGAATCAGTTGCTTGGATCACAGAGCAGAAAAACACACTGTCAGGAGTATTTTTTCTTTCTGCCGCATTGATTTATCTAAGATTCGATGATAAAAGGAAAAAAAGGTTGTATGCCTCAGCCTTAATTCTTTTTATCTTCGGACTCATGTCGAAATCCGTTATTGCAACTTTACCGGTTTCACTGCTTGCAATATTTTGGTGGAAAAGGGGAAGAATAGACTGGAAACGCGATGTGATTCCCTTACTGCCATTTTTTGCAATTGGGTTTGCATCGGGGTTATTTACTGCCTGGGTGGAAAGGAAATTCATAGGAGCTGAGGGAAGCGCATTCGCTTTTACTTTCATAGAACGGTGCTTAATCGCCGGCAGAGTATTTTGGTTTTATCTTGGAAAATTAATTTGGCCTTCCAATTTAATATTTATCTATCCTCGCTGGAATGTGAGCCAGACCTCATGGTGGCAGTATCTTTTTCCAATTGCGACGCTGATCTTAGCCGGAACGGTTTGGAAGCTTCGGCGACAATGGCGTGCCCCCCTTGCCGCGGTTGTTTGCTATGTAGCTGCAATTTTTCCAGTAATGGGTTTTTTTAATGTTTATCCTTTCCGTTTTTCTTTTGTCGCCGACCATTTTCAATATCTTGCGTGTATCGCTCCTATTACGATGTTCATTGTGGGAATGGATCGAGTGCTCGGTTTATTAAAGAGAGTCCGCCGATTTTTAAAACCAGCAGTTGTTGCAATACTTCTTTTATCAATTTGTATCATGACATGGAAACAAAGCCGGATGTATTCCAATGCGGAAATTCTGTATCGAACCACCTCTCAGAAGAATTCAAAATGCTGGATGGCATATAATAATCTGGGTATTTTGATGGAAAAGGCCGGACGAACAGACGAGGCTTTTCAATATTATTATAAAGCCTTGGAAATCTACCCTGAAGATGTTGAAGCACGCAACAATCTTGGAAATATTCTATTTCAAACGGGACGATCTGATGAGGCTCTCGCTCAATACTTGAAGGTATTAAATATTAATCCTAAATATACTGTGACCTACACCAATATTGGCATTTTATATGCGAAAACAGGGCGGATCAATGACGCTTTAACCTATTACCAGAAGGCTTTAGAGATAAGCCCTGATTATATCGTGACACATATTAATATCGCCCTCCTATTAGCAAAGATTGGGCGTACGGATGAGGCTATTGCCCATTATAAAAAAGCACTGGAAATAAATCCCAATTATTATGAAGCTCATAAAAACATCGGTAATTTGTTGGAGAAAAAAGGATACATTAATGAAGCGATCATTCATTACCTGAAGGCGGTAGAAATTAACCCAGACAATAGCGATGCGCAGTTTGAGCTGGGTAGCGCGTTAGCAAATGTAGGTAGAATAGATGAAGCAATCACTCATTACAAAAAAGCCTTAATAATAAATCCGAATTATAGTGAAGCGCATTATAATCTTGGTTCTGCGCTGGTAAAAACGAGCCAAATAAACGAAGCTATAACTCATTTCAGAAAAGCGGTAGAATTTAACCCCAATTATTATGAAGCTTACTATAACCTTGCCACCGCATTGCTTCAAACAGGCCATATTGACGAAGCAATAACTTATTATCAAAAGGCCTTAGAAATCCATCCCGACAATGCAATCACCATGCATAATCTGGCCATTGCCCTTGCTAAAAAGGGAGATTTAGCCGAGGCCATTTTGCTTCTTAGAAAAGCCTTTGCCCTCTTAAAATCTCCGCAGGATGAACCAATGAAAAAAGTAATAATGGAGAAGATAGATCTTTTCTCTCGTGCAAGTCGATCTTCGAGTAGATCGTCTCCTTAATAAATGGTCACAATCCAAGTAGAAAATATCCTTTCGTAAAATGTCAAAAAAAGCGTCTAAGAAATCTAATATTGCAAAACAGCCGCAACCACCCCTTCAAGTGGTAAAACCCGCATTAGTTAATCCATTGAATCGTGATTTGGCAATAGGGTTGTTACTTTTATTTACTCTATTTGCTGCTTATAAACCTGCATGGAATGGGCAACCGATCTGGGATGATGATCATCACATAACCAGACAGGAACTTCGTTCAATAGATGGGCTGGCCCATATATGGACTCAGCTCGGAGCCACGCAGCAGTATTACCCCTTAGTGCATAGCGTATTCTGGCTCGAATATCATCTTTGGAGCGACTCAACTTTTGGCTACCATTTTGTCAACATCTTGTTGCACTTCCTTTCCGCATTATTATTGGTTTGCATCCTACGTCGACTGGCAATACCTGGCGCTTGGTTCGTTGCCGCGATTTTTGCCCTACACCCAGTACAAGTAGAGTCTGTGGCATGGATTACTGAATTGAAAAACACCCTGTCGGGCGTATTTTTTCTTTCTGCCGCATTGGCATACCTGATTTTTGACAAAGAAAGAAAAAAGAAATTGTATGCGATAGCTATAGGGTTGTTTGTTCTTGGTCTGTTTTCAAAATCCGTTATTGCGACCTTGCCGGTTTCACTACTTGCGGTTTTTTGGTGGAGACGAGGAAGGATTGACTGGAAAAATGATGTAGTTCCATTACTACCGTTCTTTGCAGTGGGAATTTCTTACGGATTGTTTACGGCTTGGGTGGAACATAAGTACATTGGTGCCGACGGGGATGCGTTTACTTTGACAATTATTGAACGATGCCTAATAGCGGGCAGGGCTATATGGTTTTATTTAGTCAAAATTTTATTGCCGACAAATTTGATTTTTATTTATCCGCATTGGAACGTAAGCCAAGCTATATGGTGGCAATATCTTTTCCCTATCGCGACTCTGATTCTTGTCAGTGTGCTTTGGACATTACGAAAACGTTCACGTGCACCCCTGGCCGCCTTTATCTGTTTTGTGGCGACGCTATTCCCCGTACTTGGCTTTTTTAATGTCTATCCATTTCGATTCTCATTTGTTGCAGACCATTTTCAATATCTTGGCTGCATAATCCCAATAGCTCTATTTGTTGGGTCGGCGTCGGCAATTAGCTTATTTAAGGGAAACATACAGCTTGTGTTTTACACAATCGTATTGATGACGCTTGGCGGTCTGACATGGAAGCAAAGCGCATTATACGCCGATGGCGAGACTCTTTACAAGGCAGTAATAGATAAAAATACTGATTGCTGGATGGCCTATAATAATCTCGGTGTATTGTTACAAAAAACTCGACCAGCGGATGAGGCTATTGCCTATTACCAAAAGGCGTTGCAAATCAACCCTAATTATGCCGAAGCCTATAACAACCTTGGCAATGCACTTTCCCAAATTGGAAGAACTGATGAGGGAATTACGTATCTCCAAAAGGCATTGGAAATCAACCCTAATTATGCTGAAGCACATAGTAATCTTGGCATTTTGCTCGAAAAGAGCGGACGGATTCACGAGGCGATTGACCATTATCGAAAGGCATTGGAAATTAAACCTGGAATTGCCGAAGCATATAACAACCTCGGCAATTCACTATCACAAATTGGACAAACGGATGAGGCTATTATCTATTACAAAAAAGCGTTAGCAATCAATCCAGATTATATTGAAACACACAACAATCTTGGCGCACTCTTGGAAAAAACCGGGCAGATAGAAGAGGCTATTTCTCATTATGAAAAAGTATTGAATATTAATCCGAATTATTGGCAATCCAATTATAATCTCGGAAAACTACTCATGAAAACCGGGCGGTCAAATGAGGCAATTATTCATTATCAGAAAGCATTACAAACTAATCCTAATTACGCTGATGCCCATAACAATCTCGGTAATGCATTCTTGCAAACCGGTCAAGTAGATGAGGCAATCGCCCATTATCAGAGGGCATTAGAAATCAATCCAAATAAAATCAATACACTTCAAAATCTCGCCTCAACTTTTGAGCAAAAAGGCCAGTTGCCCGACGCTATTTCGTTTCTTCAAAAGGCCCTGACATTGGCAAAATCAGCCGGCGACGAATCGATGATAAAAGAAATCACGATGAATTTAGATAGACTTAATCAAATGATCCGTTCATCTCCACAAGGTTCTCGATAAATCGAAGAAATGATTGACAAACCAAATAACGGGTAAAAAGAAAACTAAGACAATAAATGCCCGCCCTAATAGAAAGACAAGAAAATTCGCGCTCGAGGAAAAACAAGACGAAATAAATCGGGGACGGCTGGGGGCTGAAGACGAAGAATTGAAAAATAAAAATATCTCGCGCAGAATAAAGACAGGGCCGGGCAAAGAAATTAAAGACAAATGACGGTCGGCGGCCAGGTTGATGATGACTTAACGATGCTTGATACTTTTTCCGGCAATGATGATTTTTTAACCGGATGATTCCTCCGCCGCCCGCAAAGACATTCCACCGCCCCCAAGACAAAAGACAGAAAGAAAGACGATTGACACCGCGGAGATGGTTGCATACGATGTGAGCGTATCCGACGGTGCAATACAACCCGGCGGTTGCACCTGCCCGAAGCAGGTGAACCGCATTGTTGTATTTGACAAGGTGCGAATACTTAGGGTAAAGACAGCCGACGATGCACTGTCTGGCGATATTGCTTTAATGACAAGATGATACTATACGGCAGGCTTTGAAAAAGGAAAAGACCGCACCTCGCAATACAACCTGTTTACTTAAGCAGTCACCGAGGCGGTGCAGCTTAGTTGAGGACAAAAAAAGGACAGGGGGCGGTGGAGAAATCATTCAAAGGCAGCCCGTTCAAAGACAAAAAGGCGGCGCAGAAAAAAAAGAAAGAAATTTAGGGGGGGGGTGCCGAATAAAGAAAGAATTTTAATGACCTTAACCCAAAGGCTATTTTAAGAAGATATGCGTTTTAAGACGTGTTTTTAAGTAAGAAATGCAAGGACGGATTGATGGCTGAAAAAGAGGCAAAAGCCCGAATAAAAATCAATAAGCTCCTGGAGGAATCAGGATGGCGATTTTTTGATTCTAAGCATGGCAAAGCCAATATCCTTCTTGAGAATAATATAAAATTGTCATCAACCCTTTTGGATGACATGGGTGCCGATTTCGATAAAACCACCAATGGCTATATCGATTTTTTGCTTTTAGATGCTCAAGGTTTCCCTTTTATTATCCTCGAAGCAAAAGCCGAAGATAAAAATCCGTTATTCGGAAAAGAACAAGCCCGTAAATATGCAATGTCACAAAATTGTCGTTTTGTGATTCTTTCCAATGGCAATATCCACTATTTTTGGGATTTAGAACGCGGTAATCCTCATATTATCAGTAGGTTTCCTTCACCGGATACCGTGAAGGGCTATTCCTCTTTTAAGCCTAATCGAACAGCCCTGATAAGCGAAACAGTTGATGAAGATTACATCGCAATAACTCAAAAACCGGAGTATAAATCCGACCCAACATTCCAAAATGAAATCAGTAGAAAAGCATTCGTTGAACTTAACAATCTGCGATTTTTACGTAGATATCAAATTCGGGCCGTTAATTCCATCCAAAAAGCAATAAGTGACGGACGAGATCGTTTTCTATTTGAAATGGCGACCGGCACGGGAAAAACACTTGTTTCCGCCGCGGTGATCAAGCTTTTTTTACGGACAAGTAACGCAAGAAGGGTCCTTTTTCTTGTTGATAGATTGGAACTCGAAGACCAGGCATATAAAGCCTTTGTAACCTATTTAAAAAATGATTACAAAACAGTCATTTACAAAGAAAATCGGGATGATTGGCGTAAAGCCGAAATCGTAGTATCGACGGTTCAATCATATTTGTCCAAAAACCGCTATAAAAGGCTTTTTACTTCCGATGATTTTGACCTTGTAATTTCCGATGAAGCCCATCGCAGTATCGGCGGCAATAGCCGCGCTGTTTTTGAATATTTTATCGGTTACAAACTCGGATTGACCGCCACACCAAAAGATTATCTCAAACATATTGATACGGCAGACCTTGGTGAAAATGACCCTCGTGAACTTGAACGCCGCCTGCTTTTAGATTCATATAAAACATTTGGCTGTGAAAATGGCGAACCTACTTTTCGTTATTCCCTGCTCGATGGCGTAAGGGAAGGCTTCTTAGTTAACCCAATCATTGTTGATGCTCGCACTGAAATTACCACACAACTATTATCCGAACAAGGCTATTCGGTTATTGCAAAAAATGAAAATGGTGAAGATTCCGAAGAAAATTATATTCAGAAAGACTTTGAAAGAAATTTCTTTTCTGAAAATACAAACAAGGTTTTCTGCCGTGCATTTTTAGACAATGCATTCCGTGATCCGATTTCCGGTGAAATTGGGAAGACCGTATTTTTTTGTGTGTCTCAAAATCATGCCGCAAAAATTACGCAATTATTGAACGAATACGCTCATAAACTATTTCCCGGAAAATATAATTCTGATTTTGCAATTCAAGTCACTTCCCGGATAATGGATTCTCAGCAATTTACCATAAATTTTACAAATAATAATTTATCGGGGTCCTGCAATTTTAATCAGCATTACAAGACAAGTAAAACACGGGTTTGTGTGACCGTAGGAATGATGACCACGGGTTATGATTGCCCGGACATATTAAACATTTGCCTGGCGCGGCCTATATTTTCGCCGACTGATTTTGTGCAAATAAAAGGCAGAGGGACAAGAAAACATAATTTTTCCGGGGAATTAGTTGACAAAAAATTAAAATCGCAACTTGGAGAAAAACAGAAAACACATTACAAAATATTCGACTTTTTTGCGAACTGCGAATATTTTGAGAAAAAATTCAATTATGATGAAGTAATAAAACTTCCTAAGGGAACCGGCGAAGACCCCGAGGATGATATTGGTAAGCGAGGAAAAAGATCGGATGAATATCATTCCGTGCGCGAGGATAGCATTGCTTATTCGGCTGAAAACGCCATTGGGCCGGATGGAATGAAAATCGATCGAATGTATTTTGAAAAGTTCGAAAAGAAAATTATCGATCATCCTGTTTTAAAAGAACAAGCTGAAAATGGAAAATGGCAAGAATTACTGGGTTATGTTGAAGGCAACATTCTTGATAAGCCTGAGGAATTTTTCACCCTTGAAAAATTACGCGCGGCCGCCCATGTTGATAGGCGAATTACGCTTCGTGAGATTATTGAAAAAATATTTGGAATGATCCCTTATTTTAAAACCAAAAACGAGCTTCTTGATGAAGAGTTTGATAAATTTGACAGCCGTTATTTGCCCAAGGAAGAATACTTTTCATACGCAAAAACGGTTTTCAAGGCATACATCCTTGATTCCGAATTTCGGGACATTATCGACAATGGCAATTATGCCTATATAAACGTTACTCCCTACGGCGAAGCCTTTAAAAAATTAACGCCGGATCTTCGAAAATCCATTCTGGATTATATAAAAGATTATGTGCCACTTAATAAATTCGTAGCCTAACAATTTGGAGATTAAATGCTCGATAGTGAAACAAAACGTAGAATCGATACCGCCCGTGATATTCTTGTAGGAAAAGTTCCCGACCCTAAAAGCCAAGTTGAACAGATAACAATCGCCCTTGTTTATAAGTTCATGGACGACATGGATAAAGAATCCGTTTCCATGGGCGGGAAAGCTAGTTTTTTTACCGGGGATTTTGAGCGCTATGCTTGGTCAAAAATATTTGACCCGAGAATTGGCGGGCATGAAATGCTCGGGCTTTATGGCGAGGCAATTGTAAAACTCAACCAAAACCCAAAAGTTCCGCAACTTTTCCGGGATATTTTTAAAAATGCCTATTTGCCTTACCGTGACCCGGAAACGCTCAAATTATTCTTAAAAACAATCAACGAATTTACGTACGACCACTCCGAGCGCCTCGGTGATGCTTTTGAATATTTACTGTCCGTACTTGGCAGCCAAGGCGATGCCGGACAATTCCGTACGCCACGCCATATTATCGACTTTATGGTGCAGGTGGTAAATCCGCAAAAGAATGAAACTATTCTTGACCCGGCTTGCGGTACAGCCGGATTTTTAATTTCTTCTTTTAAACACATTTTAAAACAAAACACAAAAAAGGATTCCGGCGACAAGCTAACCACGGATGAAAGAAAAAAGTTGCTCACGAATTTTTCGGGGTACGATATATCGCCCGATATGGTTCGTCTATCGCTCGTTAATCTCTACCTTCATGGGTTTGTCCAGCCGAAAATTATTGAATACGATACGCTTACCAGCGAACAGCGCTGGAATGAATATGCAGATGTTATTCTCGCCAATCCTCCATTTATGTCGCCTAAAGGCGGTATCAAGCCACATAAGAAATTTTCCGTCCAAAGCAACCGGAGTGAAGTGCTTTTTGTGGACTATATAGCCGAACACCTTACGCCAACCGGGCGCGCAGCCGTGATTGTGCCGGAAGGCATCATTTTTCAAAGCGCGGGAGCTTATAAACAGCTTCGAAAAATGCTTGTCGAAAAGCATCTGTATGCGGTTGTTTCTCTTCCCGGTGGCATTTTTAACCCGTATTCAGGGGTAAAAACTTCGATCCTTTTAATGGATAGGCAACTGGCTAAGAAATGTGATTCTATTCTTTTTATAAAAATTGAAAATGATGGTTTTGGGCTGGGTGCACAGAGACGTGAACAGGCTGGAAGTGATTTGCCGGATGCGGTGAATGTAATCTCGGATTATGTGAAAGCTGCGCGGGCAGGAAAGTTGGAGGGTTTTAAAACGAAAGAAAAGCCTTGCGGGGCTTTGTTGGTGAAAAAAGAAAAATTGGCGGAAAATGAAGAATATGTACTTACGGGGGAACGATATAGACCAACGGTTAAAAGAGCAAAACAAAAATGGCCGATGGTTTCACTTGGAGAAGTCTGTGAAATTAATCCGAAAAAATCTGAAATTAGAGACCTTCCCAATAAAATGTTGGTTTCATTTGTGCCAATGGAAGATTTAAATGAAAACAGAATCGGATTTGTTCCAAAAAAAGTAAAACCCCTTGGTGAAGTAGTAAAAAGTTACACCTATTTCAAGGATAATGATGTTCTTCTTGCTCGTGTAACCCCTTGTTTTGAAAATGGAAAAGCCGGTATTGCGCGGGGTCTTGTGGGTGGTATAGGGTTTGGTTCAAGCGAGTATTTCGTAATACGCCCATCGGCTGAAATATTGCCCGAGTATGTTTACCGACAAATAACTACAAGGGATTTTCGCACTCACGGTATAAATCAAATGACTGGTACCGGCGGCCTGCAAAGAGTTACGATAAATTATTTGCTCTCATATTCTTTTCCTCTACCGCCAATAGAAATTCAGCGAGAGATTATGGCTGAGATTGAAGGATACCAGAAAATAATCGACGGAGCCCGTCAGGTGGTGGAAAGCTGGAAACCGCAGATTGATATTGATCCGAAATGGATAATGGAAACAATTGGGAATCTTTGTGACCTCTACAATGGCAAGGCCTTTAAGCCAAGTGATTGGGAAAAGGTCGAATCAGGTGGGTTGCCAATTATTAGGATTCAAAATTTAAATAATGACAAAGCTGAATACAATTACTTTACAGGTAAAATAGATAATCAAGTAATTGTAAATAATGGCGATCTACTTTTTTCCTGGTCTGGATCTCGTGGAACCTCCTTTGGCCCTTATATCTGGAAGGGTCAGAAGGCCATTTTAAATCAACATATTTTTAAGGTTGTGCATAAAGATTGTGTTTTAAAAGAGTTCTATTATTTTATGTTAAAAAATGCTGTAACAGAAGTTGAAGAAAATTTGCATGGTGGAGTGGGCTTGGTTCATATCACCAAAGGCAATCTTGAAAGGATTAAAATTCCTCTTCCTCCGATAAATATCCAAAAGCAAATCATCAGTAAAATTGAAGCCGAGAGTAAAGTTGTCAATGGCTGCCGCGACTTCATAAAAATCCATGAAGAAAAAATCAAGCAAGTAATCAATAAGCTCTGGGAAAAATAAAATGGAAGAAGCGCAAAAAATATTTCAATATCTTCCTATAACACCACCAGATGATGAATATATCAGGTTTTTATGGGAAACATTTGAAACAAATTATAAGACGGAGAAATTTCAATTTGCATTTATTGCATACCACATGCTTTTTATGTGTTTTGTCTATTACCAAATCGCGAAATTGTATAAAGTAAAGCCTGAAGAATGCAAGGATTTAATGATTTTTACCGGCAAAATCCAAGACCATATTGATAAACATGAACGTAAAATCTCGGCTGGAGAAGAATCTCTTCTTGCACCGCTTCAAAAATTTTCGTTAGAAAATGAACGCACGATAATGGGGTTATTCCTTACAATAAAATGCACGCGTACGGAAATAAAAAGTTTTAAGGAGATTGTAGATTCCCGAAATAGTGTCGCTCATTCCAATGGTAATATATTTTATAAAAGTAAAGAAAGTATCGATGATAAAATTGATGAAATATTTTCATGTATTGATACAATACAATTGAAATCGACGGGGATTATTGAAAAAGCTTACAATACCTTTTTGCTTGATAGCAGCAAACCCGAGGAACGTGAGTTTTTTGATGATGAAAGCCAAATAAAGGAAATTTTTGTCCATGGAAATTATTTATCATTGGAAGATGTTAAAATCGCACAAAAATGGAATATCGCTGTTTTATCGAAAGAAATTCAATTTAAACACATAAAATCCTTGTCCGAAACGTTATTAAGAATATACCAAGATGAATAAGCAACCTTTACCTTACGAAACATCCATCGAGGATGTTCTTGTTAGAATTCGCGAGACGATCAAGAATCCTAACGTAGGAAAGGTTACGCAAGTATCCCTTAAAAATGGCCCTCGCACTTTCCGTTTAGCTACATTATTTGAGATTCTTGATCCCGAGACGAAAAGTCTTCACCACTATTCTCTGCGTCTTGATACGATTGATAGACCAAAATCTAAAGGCTGGTTTAGCAAACCGACAGCATCAATTCATTTAGAAGGCGGTGAAAAGGATGAAATTGTCACTCTCTATAAATTTCTAAAAGCCACCCTCGAAACGCATTTTACCGATTTATGCGGTGATGTGCATATTATTGGAAAGGAACAATATAATCAACTTCAGCGGTTTCTCGAAGAGTTGCCGAAGCTGCCGTCATTAGACAAAATGGAAATCGTGAAAGCCATTTTAAGCCAATTAGATGGCTCAGCGGGTGAGGTTGGAGAGTATATAAATATATTTAAAAACGGAAATGCTTTCGCCATCAAGAATATAGCCGCCGCAGCGAGAATGGTTGAGTACAACCGCGCTTATGAAGTTATGGATAAGTACGTAAATGAATGTTGTTCGTCAGAACAGACTCTTCAGGAGCATTTAAGGGCAAATCCGTGGATGTTTGGAAGTGAATACAGCGAGCTGGTGGATCGCCGCAATTGGACGCGTGACGATAAATTAGATTACATGCTTCGCAGAACGGTCGACGGGTATCTCGAAATTGTAGAAATTAAAACTCCTTTTCCTGAAGCCTTATTCATTCACGATAATTCACACGATAGTTATCATCCTTCAGCGAAATTAACTCCTGTTATAGGTCAAATAATGCGGTACATTGAAGAGGTCGAGCGTAACCGCGATTCAATAATCGCCAAAGACAACTGTGATACTTTAAAAATCAGAGCACGGATTATTATTGGACGTGATGGTGATAGCGAACAAAAAAAAGCGCTTAGAAATTTCAATCATCATATGCATGGTATTGAGATTCTTACTTTTGATCAACTTGTCAGGATTGCGAAAAAAGTGCTCGATGTGTTTGAAGTTAAAGAACACCAAATAGAAGTGCAAAAACCCGATAATAATTTGCCATTTTAAAAATATCGATACCAATGAAGTTTAGGAGGAATAATGGACTGCAACGAACAAAAAATATTGATAGACAAAGACGAAGACACCGCCTGTGAAATAGAAATTAATGACACGACGCCTGATGAAAACGGCGAAATTGATGCGCCGATGATGGAAGATCCGTTTAACCCGGCAGAAATAAAAATTATTTCCAAACAGGATACTTTACGCAATCTTATTGAACGCCTACGCCATGACGAAATAGATATGAATACGGACTTCCAGAGGCACGCCGAATTATGGGACACTCAAAAAATGTCACGTCTTATAGAATCCATATTAATCAGATTTCCTTTACCGGCTTTTTATTTTGATGCTTCTTTAGACGATAAATGGCTCATTGTTGATGGATTACAGCGGTTATCATCCATCCGGAAATTTGTCCTCGAAAAAAGCGATAAAAAATTAAGACTTCGCGGATTGGAATACTTAAAGGAGTTTAATGGAAAACCTTTTGACGAACTACACCGGAATTACCAAAGACGTATTGACGAATGTCCGGTTACATTATTTCTTATTCAACCCGGCACTCCGGAAAAAGTAAAATATTCAATATTCAGACGAATCAATACCGGCGGCCTGGTTCTTACCGACCAGGAAATACGAAATGCCATGGCTAAACCTGAAATAAGGGAATATCTGAAAAAATTGGCAGCGGATAAATATTTGATTAAAACCGTTGGCGACCAAACAAAGCGCATGATTGATCAGGAGTTGGTTCTCCGGTTTCTTGCATTCTATTTTATGGATTATGAAGCGAATAAAAAGAACATTACGAATTATCTTGATGAAATGGTCGACAAACTGGTCAAATCAAAAAAGCAAGACCTTGATTTATATGAAAATACCTTCCGTACTGCAATTCAAAGGTGTTGGCAAATATTCGAAGAGGCCGCTTTTGAGAAACGAACGATAGATGCAAAAAATAAAAGACGCAGGAAAAATTCAACGCTTTTTGAAGTATGGTCCGTTGCTCTTGGAAAATTGTCGGAAGCGGAAAGCGCTATTTTAATTAAACGGAAAGAAGATTTGAATGAAAGACATTTGCAATTAATGGCTAGTGATAATGAATACTTCCGTTCGATCACTTATTCAACGCAAAAGCGCGACCATTTCAGGATACGCCGGGACAAAGTGAATCAAATTATCCAGGAGGTTCTCAATGCTTGAATTCATACGCATTCAAAGATTCAAATCATTGTCAGATGCAAGTTTTACCTTGGCGCCTCTGAGCCTTTTCAGTGGCTTGAATGGAATGGGAAAATCGTCACTCATTCAAACATTGCTGCTTTTGCGACAATCTTTTGAAAAAAACGCCTTGTTTTCAAAGGGGTTATTGCTCAAAGGTGATTATGTTAATCTTGGAACAGGTCAAGACATCTTATCAGAGCATGCGGATGCCAATACTTTGGAATTTATTCTTACATGGACCGGAACCAAACCGAATTCATTTAAATATAGTTATTCAGCGCAATCCGATTTACAGCCAATAGCCAAAGATGCGTCTGCATTAAGCCACCCGGAATCTTATAGCCTTTTTAATAAAAATTTTCAATATCTTTCGGCGGACCGTATTAGTCCAAAATCTTCCTATGAAGCATCGGATTATTATATCAAAGATATGAATTCATTGGGTAATCATGGAGAGTATACCGCGCATTATATCGCGGAGTACGGATTAAGTCCGATTGCAATAACGGCATTTAAACACAAAAAAGCAAATTCTCTCAACTTGCTTGAAAATATCGACAAATGGATGGCTGAAATATCCCCTGGAATACGAATCCATGCTAACTTGCAAATCGCTATCAACACCGTTTCATTAAGTTATGCTTATGAACAGGGAAATGACGTCACGGCGGATTTTAAGCCCCAAAATGTCGGTTTTGGTCTTACCTTTGTATTACCGGTTATTGTTGCCATTCTAAGATCAAAGCCGGGGGACTTATTGATAATAGAAAATCCTGAAGCGCATCTCCACCCTGGCGGCCAGACAATTATAGGCAAGTTATGCGCTTTGGCGGCTCATAACGGCGTACAACTTTTTATTGAATCACACTCGGACCATTTTTTAAACGGGATTCGTGTCGCGGTGCGGGAAGGCCTCATAAAACATGACCAAGTTCGTTTGTTCTTTCTTGAAAGAAGCGAATCCGGATCGCATGCCTCAGCGGTAATTTCTCCTGAAATCGATAACAATGGCCGAATCAATACATGGCCCAAAGGCTTTTTCGATGAATCCGACAGGCAGTTGGAGAAATTGCTATGAACCAGCTTTTGGTGTTCAATCATCATTCATTACCATTCAATTCAAAGGAGAAGGCTTTTTCGGCGGTTCCTGAGTTTCTTAAAATTTGCCTCCGTGCAAACAACCTTGGATTGTCAACAATTCTTATAGACGATAGCGTTGACCAAAACTGGTTCCGCCTGCAGCTTGCCGAAGGTTGTTATTGGCAGGATTGGTACAATCAAAACAATAACGACCGGCACAAAGATTTAATTCGTGCATTTCGAAGCGTTAAAACCCGCCAACCGTTCTTTTCGTCCAGTGATATAGCGGAAGGCCTGGAATTATTTGAAGTCACCTTGAATGATGCAAAGAACTATTCCGCTTTTCAAGCAGCCGTTTGGCATGAATCCCCTATTACAAGCTTCCCAACACACGCCCCCTGGAACACTTCGCCTATTCCGGTTGAAGTGAATGAAATTAATGAAGACGGCAAACTTATCTCCAATAAATCCGATATCGCTAACATTTATTCAATGACAATTATTGACATGTTAGAGTCTGGTTTATTAAACGAGCGTAAAGAATCCATAAAATCCGGAAAGGAAATTCTCGAAAGGAAAAAAGAGATTTGCCCTCTTGTTGATTTTTGCGGGAAAGCTCAGGAACATTTGGTTAGCGGTTCTTTTTCGAAAACAATTCTCGAACAAGTCAAAGATTCCATAATAGGATTAAATTCTTTCTGCGAAAAATGGAATACCGGAGTATTTGATAAATATTCACACGAAAATTTGAGAAAAGCCGGGCTGAATCATAAGGTTAGCGGGGAATCGCCAACTGTGCTTCAAAACCATACGCTCAAAAGTGAAAGAGAATTTTGGCTGCCGTATGGCAGCAAAGAACTATTTGAAAACCATATAAAAATTGCAAAAGGAATCAGAATACATTTTTATCCTGATCCTAAAAATAAAAAGATCTATGTCGGCTATATCGGCAGCCATTTGAGGTTGAAATAACTAATGATAAAAGTGCGTTATTTATTACTCGCAGATTGTCGCTACACCGCTACGACAATTGGTTTCCTTCCGATAAAGAACAGGAGAAACATTTAGATGCGACAATAATCCACATCCAGGAATTTATGGAAAGAAGGAAATTATTAAGTAGACAACAAAACCAAGAAAAAAGGCACCCCCCCCCAAGAAAAAAAGACATGCGCCGCAGAATGAAAAGAACGGGCTGGGTTAAAACCGCAGACTGACGGACGATGCCTTTTCGACTCGAATATTTAGACATGATTCCGTTGCTTTTTTTCGATACAATAAATACAAATGACGGTCGGCGGATAGACAGATGACAACCCAACGATGCTTGATGTTTTTTTCCGGCAATGATGATTTTTTTCAACCGGATGATCCCCACCGTCCGCAAAGACACTCCACCGCCCTCCAAAGACAAAAGACGCAAGACGATTGACACCGCGGGCGGGGCTTACGATGTGAGTGTATCCGACGGTGCAATACAACCCCGCGGTTGCAGCCGATGACCGGCTGAACCGCATTGTTAGTGCGTCAAGCAAAGCTTGATGCTTCTTATATAGTGAAGAGAGGACAAGGATGTCCTCGATAAGTCTGTATCTGGTAAGGATTAGCCATTCACCAGTACCGAGTCTTGCGTTGAAGCTGG
>Ga0182011_10001322_pt1 | contig 21754 bp, 16 predicted proteins | sample 711E1DmetaG_FD_120481 | JGI IMG/M metagenome (GOLD analysis project Ga0182011, IMG submission 120481) | Permafrost microbial communities from Stordalen Mire, Sweden - 711E1D metaG | ecosystem: Environmental > Terrestrial > Soil > Wetlands > Permafrost | place: Sweden: Stordalen | collected... | reverse complement strand
AGTCTTGACTTAGGCATTTTGATTCTGTTGATTAATCCGGCCTTTTCCATAGCGACTGTTTTCCGGGCAACCGCATCAAGTTTTCGCTCCAACAGGTCTGCGATGTCAGACATTGTCGCGTTTGAGCCGAGAGCTTTGATGAGTTGCAAAATATACATTTGGCGCGGCGTGACACCATGCAGGCTCAATTCTGTTCGCCTCATCATGACCATTTTATAATGCACTTTAGCCATTAATAACCACATATCAAGATTCGGGTCTAATAAGTTTTTTGATTTCATGTAACCTCCAGTGTGTAAAAGTGCGCAAATTGTAACCATATTATACACTCTCGTTAAAAGTAATTATTCAGTAAAATTAATCAGACTCAGCTCATCTTATCATAAGTCTTCTCAAGAACAACATAGGACAAAAGTTGGATGGCTGTGGCGCGATCAATTGAAAAAACTGCTCTCTTTTATTTTACAATCGGTTCTATCAGGGCATATCATTATTATCAAGGCTCATGATTTATTCCGGAGGTTTTATGAAGAAGACAACGGCGTGGTGGGAAAAGCTCGGCAAGCCGCAATACGGCGGGGAAATGGTTCTGCACAGCGACCGCAACATTGTGAACTTCGACCCTTATTACGACGCTTTTATTACACAGATATTCTGGACGTGGATGGAGAGTTTTGCTTCAGGCGATTGGACATACAACCCGGCGGAACTGGATTTCGGGAGAATGTTCCTGCCCAATCAATACCGCAAAGGCCAACTGGCGGAAAGTTGGGGATTTACCGACCCCACGACTTTTGTGGTGCATCTGCGCCAGGGAATCCACTGGCAGGATATTCCCCCGGTGAACGGCCATGATTTTACCGCTGATGATGTGGCTTACCACTATCATCGGCTTTGGGGACTGGGCAGCGGCATGAAACCGAGTCCCGACCATGCCTCAGTTCCGGCCTATAAAACGTTGGAATCCGTCACCGCCATCGACAGGTACACGGTGGTTTTTAAATGGAAGGCCGCTAATCCGGAACATACGATTGTGTCTCTGCTGGCTCCTAATCCCACCCAGGTTTTCGAAGCGCGCGAAGCCGTGGAGAAATGGGGTGATTTGAGCGACTGGCATCACGCCATCGGCACCGGGCCGTTTATTCTGCAGGATTTCGTTTCTGGTCGGTCGGCGACGCTGGCAAAAAACCCTAACTATTGGGGACGCGATGAGCGCTACCCATATAATCAACTGCCATATGTGGACAATGTCCGGTTTATGATAATCCCTGACCATGAAGAAGCCTTGGCGGCAATGCGCGCCGGCAAGATCGACTTCATCACGCCGGTTTCCATGCGGGACGCTGAGACCATGCAAAAAACCAACCCGGAAATAGTGCGTGTTCCGATTCCTTTTCCGCAGACGGTTTCCGTCGACCCTCGATTGGATAAGGAGCCTTTTAATGACATCAGGGTGCGTAAGGCTATGCAGATGGCCGTCGACCTGCCGGCGATTGCGCGAGGCCACTACCACGGTACGGCTGAACCGTACCCGGCCGCGTTAGCCTCGAGGGGCATGAAACCGGCGGGTTTCCCCTACGAAGAATGGCCGCAAGACCTTAAGGACGAGTATGCTTATAACCCGGCGGCGGCGAGAACAATATTAGCCGGGGCCGGTTTCCCCAATGGATTTAAAACAAACGTTGTGGCGGATAATACCGGGGATATGGCGTTATTGGGAATCGTGAAAGACTACCTGTCGCAGGTCGGTATCGATATGGAAATCCGCCCCATGAGCACCGCCGATTGGAATGACTATGTGTTGATCAAGCGTCAGCACGACCAGATGGCGCAACGGGCTGTGGCGGCGGAAGGTTACGCTTTTGAGCCGATTCGGATGCTGCACGGGATCCAGACGGGACACTCCATGCACCAGATGTTCAATGATCCGGTTTGCGATAGTTTCTACCCGCGGGCTTTGGCTGCCACCACTCTGGAGGAGAGATTGGCCGTGTATCGGGAGGCCAATGAATACATGTTGCGGCAACATTTCTCCATCTTCCTGTTGCAGCCGAAGTCTTACGCCCTCTGTCAGCCGTGGTTTAAGGGTTTTTACGGTCAATGGGGTTCGGTGATATTCCCCGCGGTATTAAGCTTCGACCTGGCACGGTTCTGGATAGACGGAAAACTGAAGAAGAGTATGGGATATTAAGACGTAAGCTAACATCAGGCACAGCTTAAAACTATTACTAACTATTTTTGTTTTTATACCAATGGGGTAAATGGAGAAAGGCTGCGGTGATGTTTGTGCGATGCCCTAGCTCTCAAATCTTTTCCCGCGCATATTTTAGCTTAACAGTATACTTCAGTTAGCTGAGTACCTCCGATTGCGATCTCCGGAAAGTATCTCAGTCCTCTACGAGTTTCAAGGGAAGATACATCTCGAACGCCCTCATTCGGCCGGGCGAATACTGCCTTTCACCTGAATAGAGTAGGAGAGTCAATTAATGCCCGTTGAGGGGTAGCTCCACGACAAAGGTTGCGCCCTTACCCTGTCTGCTGCGGGCGTATATCTTACCGCCCTGGTTGGCGATAATTCCGTAGCAGATGCTGAGCCCAAGTCCGGTACCTTTGCCAAATTCCTTAGTTGTGAAGAAGGGGTCGAAAATCCGGTTCATGATCTCCGAAGGAATTCCGGGACCATCGTCGGCAAAGGAAATCCGGATAAAGCCGTTGACCTGTTCGGTCGTCACTGTCAAATTACCGTGGCCGTTCGAAGAAGTCATCGATTGTTCAGCATTTAAAACAATATTGAGGAAGACCTGTTGTAACTGAAAACGGTCGGTCATAATTTCAGGAATGTCCGGTGCGAGATGGGTAGTGATTTCAATATTGTTCGCCTTATCTTCATAAGCGCGTAAATTCAGCACTTCGCAAATAACGGTGTTGATATCGATTGCTTGGATAGACGTGGTATGACTACGCGCAAATGAAAGTAGACTCTTGACGATACTGGCGGCGCGTTGCCCCTCTTTTTTAATAGTTTCCAAGTCTTCCTTCATTTCATTGGGGGCACCTGTTTCCAACAGCAACTGAGACAAGGCGACCACGCCGGTTAATGGATTGTTCAGCTCATGGGCGATACCTGCGGCCATTTGACCTACAGAAGCCAGCCTGTCTGTTAAATAAAGTCTCTCCTGCATTTCCCGCTCGTCGGTAATATCACGCAAGAGCGTAAGGACTTCGTTTTTCTGCATATAGATGATATCGGCGATTAGTATTTTTTCTACTACTACCCGTTTTATTCTGAATTCGACCTGCAATTGAGATTTACCGCTGGTCAGCACCTGTGTAATTGCCTCGGCTAGACGGGAATCCGGGACAATCTCTTCGATTTCTTTACCCTCTACCTTGCTTTTGGATAATAAAAAGGTGTTTTCGAAGGCTTTGTTAACCAGCATCACCCGCCGGTCCGGTCCAACTACGATTACTGCGTTGGTAGTGTTTTCCAGAACGCGGTCAGTAAATGCTTTTTGCTCCCTGATCTGTAATTCCGTTTCCCTGTTCACAGTGATATCATTGCCGATGCCTATAAAGTTAATTGATTTTTCACCGATACCAGCCATTTTAGTACCTTTGGATGAGTACCAGCGCCACTCACCTGAGGCATGGCGGAAACGATATTGATGACCTCCGGCTGTATGATTGGCTGCCTCATCGCCGTTACGTATTGCATCTTCAATGATATGCCTGTCATCGGGATGAACTAACGACATGAAAGACTTCCCTATTAAATCCGCTTGATTATAACCTAGCATTTGTTTAACCGAAGGAGATACGTAGATAAATATTCCCTCACGGAGTGTGAATATGATATCTTGGCTGTTTTCTACAATCAACCTGTATTTCTCTTCGCTTTCCCGCAGAGCTTCTTCTATCCGCTTACGTTCGGTGATATCGTTATAGAGAATCTGGTATCGCTGTTTACCGTTCCAGAACACTTCTTTACGAAAAATCTCCAAATGCCGGATCGTACCGTCTTTACGTAAAATATCAGTCTCGATTTTACTTGGAACCGGTTCACCACGTAATAATTTTTCATGGCGCAAGACCCAATTGGCATGTGATTCCGGTGTGTAATGTTCAGACGGTGGACTTGCTTTTAATTCATCGATATTTTCGTATCCGAAGATATCCAACAATGCCTGATTTGCATACAAGATATTGAAGTTCGTATCGACAATATTAATACCCATAGATGAACTGTCCAGAGAGTTACGGAAGTTTTGCTCCGATGCTTTCAGAGCTTCGGCTGCCTGCTTACGCTCGGTAATGTCGTTATAAAGAGTCTGGTATTGTTGTTTCCCGTTCCAGAATACCAATTTGAACATAGCCTGTAAATGCCGGACGGTACCATCTTTACGTATGATATCAATATCCACCTGGTCCGGTATTAATTCGCCGAGTCCGTATTTTCTCCTCATATCGAGATATTCGGCATAGCATTCCGGCGAGTAACATTCCTGGGGTGATTTTACTCTTACTTCATCCAGGTTTTTATAGCCGAAGATATCCAATAACGCTTGATTTGCATATAAGGTGTTGTTGTCGATATCGGAGATGCGAATGCCTACCAATGAATTGTCCAGGGAGTTATGGAAGTTTTCCTCCGATGCTTTCAGAGCTTCGGCTACCTGCTTGCGTTCAGTGATATCGTGGATGATAGCTATCTCGGCATCTTGCCCCAGATATTCTAAAACCCCTATGTTAATTTCGACATTTACTTTTCTCCCATCCTTACGTATGAGAGCTGTTTCATATTTAGAGGGAACCTGCTCGCCTGCTATACGCCGGTTGTAGCGCTCAACGACCATGGAGAGTGCCTCAGGGTGCAGGTATTTCGAAAACGGGGTGTCTTTGATTTCTTCGACGGTACCACCCCATAGTTCGGCTAATTGCGGATTGCAATACTTGATCATTTTGTTCTGTACAATACAGATGCCGTCTTTGGCAAGCTCCACTACATTCCGGTATTTTGACTCCGACTCTTTTAAAGCTTCCTCTACCTGCTTGTGTTCGGAGATATCCCTGGCGACGCCGAGGAAGTTCATATACTTACCGTCGGCATCATGCACTGCGGTGCCTGTACCATTGAAATTTCGCCATTCACCGGAGATATGGCGCGCACGAAATTCAATACCGCCCGGAGTGTTATAACCATCTTTAATATTACGTAGTATTGCTTCTATAACAGTCTCTATATCATTCGGGTGAATTATAGACCCAAAAGTCTGGCCGATGATGTCGGTCTGACTGTAACCAAGGACTCTTTTAATAGAAGGGGAGACGTAAACAAATATTCTTGCAGGATTGAGCGTGAAGATGATGTCCCGACTGTTCTCTACAATCAGCCGGTATTTCTCTTCGCTCTCTTTTAAATCTTGCTCTAGTTGCTTGCGTTCAGTAACGTCGTTATAAATAGTCTGGAATTGTTGCTTACCATTCCATATTAATATTTTGGGAAAAATCTGTATGTGCCGAATAGCGCCATCTTCCCGAATAATATCAATTTCCACTTCTTCCGGGCATAATTCGCCACGCAACCGTTTCTCCTTACGCTGGAGAAAACCGGCAAATGATTCAGGTGTGTAATGTTCAAGCGGGGGCTTTATTCTCACTTCGTCGATATTTTTGTAGCCAAAGATTTTCAGAAATGCTTGATTCAAATACAAGGTTTGGTCGTCTATATCGGTTATTCGAATACCCATCGGTGAAGTGTGGATTGAGTTACGAAAGTTTTGTTCGGATATTTTTAGAGCTTCTTCGGCTTGTTTGCGTTCGGTAATGTCTCGACAGATACTGAAAGCAAATTCCTTACCATCCCATTTGAAGACGTGTGCATGTATCTTTAGGGGCAGAATAGAACCATCTTTGCGATAATGGGCACTCTCAAAAATCGTATCACCTTTCTTTTTTAACTGTTCAATCTTCAATGGTATTTGTTGACTGTATTCAGGGACAATCAGATCTCGGAATTTTATCCTCATCATTTCGTCATGTGTATACCCGTGGGCTCTATAAGCAGCTTCGTTAACGTAAAGTGGGGTATCATCGTCGTCATACCATAACAATGAATCTGAGCAAGAATCGAGCAATTCGCCTTTGAATCGTAATTCGTCTTCGGCTTTTTTACGATCCGTAACATTGTGTAAAAGAACCAAATCACCGATTATTTTGCCGTCTTTTTTCAGTGGCTGAGCGCTAATTTTAACGCTTAATAACTCCCCGTTCTTTTTAAGCAGCTCGACTTCATAAGGTGAAACATGGAGGCCGGCGATTCGTTTTATAAAGTTACTTGTAATAATAGCCAGACTTTTTTTAGTTATCTTTCCGGCTAATGAACTTATATTTTTCCCAATCAATTCCTCTTTCTGATAGCCGCTAATCTTTATCAGCTGTTCATTGAAATCCAATATTTTGCCTTTTTTATCGATGAGCAAAATGCTATCATTGGAAGATTCAAAAACCACTTTATAGATTCCCTCATCCTCGGGTTGCAGCAGTTTAGTGGCATTATTTTGGTCAAGTTTAAGCGCTTCCAATTCGGCGATGCGTTTTCTTAAGGTTTTCAATTCTTCGGAAGGCGTTCTCTTGGGTATTTCTGGCTCGGTCATTTTCTTCTCCATGAGAGGAGTGTTTTTGGTAAGGTATTATACAATGGCGATTGGTATCTGGCAAGACAATTGACATTCTAACATAAAGATGGTTAACCTGACTGTGTCTGGGAGCTCATTTTGGGAGAGATTTTAGTATCAAGATTTTTACTTCTGAGATTGCTTTATAAACGATAGAGAAAAACAGATTGAAACCATGTCTTTGTTTAACCTATACTTTGGGTGGGAGTAACAGCAACATCCTGATTATTCAGGATGTGGTTTAATGCCATGTCAGAATTTAAAATAGTATCGGATTTTCAGATGACCGGTGACCAGCCCCAGGCTGTGGACAAGCTGGTGGACGGACTGCATCAGGGTTTTCACAAACAGACGCTGCTCGGTGTGACGGGGAGCGGTAAGACATTTACGATGGCAAACATCGTCGCGCGGGTACAAAAACCGACGTTGGTGATGTGCCATAACAAAACCTTGGCCGCACAGCTTTACGCCGAATTCAAAGAATTCTTCCCGGACAATGCGGTAGAATATTTTGTCTCTTATTACGATTATTATCAGCCGGAGGCTTACGTTCCCCAGCGTGACTTGTACATTGAAAAAGATGCCGATATTAATGATGAAATCGACAAACTGCGCCATGCCGCCACGCGCGCCTTGTTCGAACGGCGCGATACGCTCATTGTAGCTTCGGTTTCATGTATCTATGGGCTTGGTTCGCCGGAAGAATACCGCAGTTTTGTCCTGAATCTGGAAAAGGGCCGAAGTTATAATCGCCAGCGTATTCTGCACCGTCTCGTGGATATGCAATACGAACGCAATGACATCGATTTCAGCCGGGGGAAATTTCGCGTTCGCGGCGATACTCTGGAAATCTTGCCGGCTTATGAAGAATTAGCGCTCAGGATTGAGTTTTTCGGGGATGAAGTGGAGCGTATTGTGCAAATCGACCCACTGACCGGCGAACTGCTCACCGAAATGAATTCCATTGATATATATCCCGCCAAACATTTCGTTACCTCCACGGAAAAAATGACCAGGGCGATACAGAGCATCGAGCAGGAACTGCAGGAACGAATCACTGAATTGAAATCGCAGGATAAATTACTGGAAGCGGCCCGACTGGAGCAACGCACTAATTATGACCTGGAGATGTTGCGCGAAGCCGGTTATTGTAGCGGAGTTGAAAACTATTCCAGACACCTTGCAGAACGCCCAGCCGGTAGTCCGCCGTGGACGTTATTAGACTATTTCCCTAAAGACTTTCTGCTTTTAATCGATGAATCGCATATGACTTTGCCCCAAATCAGGGGAATGTATCACGGCGACCTTTCCCGTAAGCAAACATTAGTTGATTTCGGGTTTCGTTTGCCGTCAGCTAAGGATAACAGACCTCTGAATTACACCGAATTCGAGGAGAGAATCAATCAGGTGATTTATGTCTCGGCAACCCCGTCGCCTTACGAATACAGCGTCAGTCAGCAAGTGGCAGAGCAACTGGTGCGTCCTACCGGACTTCTCGAACCGACCATTGAAATTAAACCAACCAAAGGGCAGATCGATGATTTGTTGGAGCAGGTTAAAATACGGGTGGGAATAGATGAGCGTTGTCTGGTTACAACCCTGACCAAGCGGATGGCAGAGGAGCTTGCCGATTACCTTATCGAAGCTGGTGTAAAGACGCATTATTTACACTCCGAGGTGGAGACATTGGAGCGCGTGGAAATTTTGCGTGATCTGAGATTGGGCGTATACGATGTGGTCGTGGGTATCAATCTGCTGCGCGAGGGTCTTGATTTACCGGAGGTAAGTCTGGTGACCATCCTTGATGCTGATAAAGAAGGCTATTTACGGTCGGAGGGTGCTTTAATCCAGACTATGGGACGCGCCTCCCGCCATGTGGACGGTCACGTCATTATGTATGCGGATACCATTACCAAATCGATGCAGGCCGCCATCAACGAAACCCAGCGCCGGCGACGTATTCAGGAAGTCTATAATCGCGAGCACGGCATTACGCCGTTGGGAATCAAGAAAGCCATTAAGGATATTACCGAAAGAGTAAAAGTGGTTGCGGAAACGAAAGTCCCCTATATCACCACGCCGGCTACCAGGGAAGGGGTTGCCCGTCTGATAAAAGAACTCGAAACTCAGATGAAACTGGCCGCGAAAAACCTTGATTTTGAGAAGGCGGCGCTATTACGCGACCGGGTTTTCGATTTACGGAAAGACCTTGACCCTATAAATAAAAGTGCAGGCACGAAATATGGCAAACATTGAATCGGATAATACTCCCGAAACCAGACAGGAACGCCGCGAGCGTAAGCTCAGGAAGAAACAGGAGCGGATTGCGCAACACGGCAAGAGCCTGGTGACAATCTATCGCAATGCCATTGAGAAGCGCAAAAAGGGGAAATAAAACTCCAACATAGCGTTTCTGTTGTTTTCAATTCCTGATGTTTTCTTTAATTACCATCGTTGTTCATGTTGCGTTCATTTTGCTATCGTATAATTTCTATAGCGATAAGAATTCAGAAAAAGCGAACTGTAAAAAATAATGCTATAGAAGGTAAATATAAATGAAAACAAAAATTAGAAATATGATTCCTATCAGTGCAGGATTAGTCCTGGCAATAACTTTGTCAGTTATAACCGTCGCATGTTCTTCGACATCTTCAACAGCGACATCATCCACTCCCACAGAGACATCAACTTCTACGGAAACTACCGCACCGCCGTCATCGACGACGGCCACGTCTTCCCAGTTTCAGCGTCGGGGTGCAAGCGGAACTTTAGCTGCTATAAACGGCGATACTCTGACTTTAACTACTCAGCAGGGGCAGGTAACGGTTAACGTCAGCTCTGATACAACCATCGAGAAAACAGTTGTTGGCACTGTTAACGACCTCAGTCAGGGTGATATCGTAACAATCAGCGGCACCGCTGACAGCACAGGAAATGTAAACGCTACATTGATTATGGTGCGACCGCAGAGTCAACAAGGTCAATCTCCTCAGATAACGGGAAATGGGGGGACCTTTACCAGACCGAATGGAGGAAGTACCCCCGGAGGAAACCCCGGGCGTCAGTTTACTATCGGTACCATTAGCGGGATTAACGGCAATAGTCTTACAGTTACAACTGCACAGAGTCAGGTGACGGTGAATATCGGCTCAGATACAGTAATTCAGAATACCGTCAGTGGGACTTTATCAGACCTGCAAACAGGCGTTTCTCTGACGGTTGTCGGCCCAACGGATAGTAACGGTAATGTCGACGCAACCTCAATCTCCATCCGACCGCAGGGGCAAGGTTTTCCCGGAGGTATCCCGTCTACTACTGCGAGTTGAAGATAAAAAGTCGCTATAAGGGAATTCATATTACATTAATGGTGAGTTCATATTCGGGTGCTATACTGATATCAAATAAGTAAATTATCGTTATAACGCAGGTAAAGTAAAAAGTGCTTTTCGTTTAAAATTTAAACGAATTTAAACAATGGAGGTAAATAATGAGAAATATTTTAAAACGTAAACCAGTAATAATCGGATTGATAGCTCTGGCGGTTGTTGCTTTAGTAGTGCCTGTTGCGTTCGTATCAGCAGCGCCGTCTAATCCTGCGAGCCGTCCGGGTAGTAATTTTACAACCGTGCAGGGTGTTATTTCGAGTATGACAAACACTGGAATTGTGATTACAACCACGGCTTCCGATGGTACTACCAGCCAGGTTTCGTTAGCGATTAATGAGAATACCAACTTTAACATTCACGGCATCGATTGGTTAAGCGGCTCTTTAAACGGGAAAACGGTCTCTGCTATCTACAAAAATAACCAAACCGTGACCCCACCTGTTGCCAGTCAAATAACAATAAACATGCCTAAACCGACTGCCCCCGCAACATCCGTAATTAAAAATGGTGCGGTTCAAGGAACAATCGCGTCGATAAATAGCAATACGATGACCATTACTTTGAATGCCGCCGGCGCCGAAACGTTAGCAGCTAATCAAAAGGTTGTCATCGTCCCCAGTCCGGTTCAGGCCACACCGAATAAGAATGTCGCCAGAGAGCAGGGTACGGTAGCGTCAATATCAGGCAATACTCTGACTGTCACTCTAACCGGCACTGGTACGAATACCTTAACGGTAGGTCAAGCGGTTAACATCGTCCCCAACCCTATGCAGGGTACTGCAAATAAGAACTTCGTCAGGGAGCAGGGCACGGTAGCTACAGTATCCGGTAATACTGTGACCATTACGCTGACTGGCACTGGCACGGGGAACTTGGCGGCTAACCAAAAGGTTGTCATCGTCTCCAGTCCGGTTCAGGGCACAACGAATAAGAACGTCACCAGAGTAGAGGGTACAATAGCTTCGATCTCCGGCAATACCGTAACAGTCACGTTGACCGGCACCGGTACTGTAACCTTGACAGTTGGTCAGACAGTTAGCATTGGACCTGGGATGACTCCAGGCGTGGCACGACCTCAAAACAATAATAATGGCAGGTTTGGGGGTTTTCCTTCGCGGTTTTAATGATAAGTCGAGCTGATTTTGGGTTTAGATAAAAAGAGAGGGGACTTAAATCCCCTCTCTTTTTTATGCGGTATTGCCCGAGCTTTGCGAATCCAAATAAATCGCCACAATGTCACTAGAGGTAATAATGCCCACCATTTTGCGTTGGTTTTTAGCGTCAACTACCGGAAGTCGGCCGATATTTTTTTGTCGCATCAGATTCAAGGCATAATCCAGGTGGTCTTCGGTATGTATGACGGCCAGGTCAGTAGACATAATATCTTTTACTCTGGTTAATAGCCATTTGTCTTTTTGAAGTTGCATGACATCGATATTAGCAACGATGCCGGCCAGATTGCCCATGTTATCAATGATAGGAATACCCTTGATTCCTTTTGTCTGCATGAGTTGGGCGGCTTCTGATACCAGTGAGTCGGGGGACAGTGTAACAACATCGGCTATCATGGCTTCTTTGACCTTCATATGGTTTAAAATAGGGTAGGAATATTTGTCTCGGTGAGCCGGTGATTCAGCCGGTGAAAGCACTTGGCTATGGTACATTGTATTTCGACCGATAATGACATAGGCCAGACCTACGGCAATCATGGCCGGTGCTAAAAGTTGATAGCTACCGGTAATCTCTGCAATCATTACCATTACAGCCAGAGGGACATGGCCTACGGCGCCTAAAAACGCCATCATCCCTACAATTACAAAAGATGCCAGGGAAGGCATATGCGGTACTCCCTGCATTGCTTGCCATAGCACCGCGCCAATTAGTCCGCCGATGACAATTCCGGGTGCGAATACGCCGCCCGAACCACCGGATTCTACGGTCAATGCAGTGGCTAAAATTTTAGCCAATACGAGTATTGCCAGAATTGCCAGACTAATTTGAAGCGCATTCGGAGTCATCGCGAGTTGTGTCCATCCGTAGCCAATACCAAGCACTTGAGGAAGCCAGAGGGCAATGAGTCCGGTCAGCAGGCCTCCGATTGCCGGTTTAAAAATCCGCGGGATGCGCAATTTGTGAAAAATCTCTTTCACGCCGCTGAATGTACGTGTACAAACGATTCCGATAAGCCCGCAAGCGATGCCTAATACCGCGTAGAACACCAGACTGGTCGGGTCATTAAAGGAAATATTCAGACCGGTACCGAAGATGGGCGTAAATCCTTGGATAGAAGCATATACTACATAAGCAACCATAGACGAAAGAAAAGCTGGGATCAGTACCTCACTTTCCATGCCTTGCAGATACAGAATTTCCGCTGCGAGGATGGCGCCGCCCAGCGGGGCCTTAAAAATAGCGGCAATACCTGCTCCCATACCGGCGGCGACCGCAATGCGGCGGTCTTCCGTGGAAAGATGTAGTATTTGGGCTAGAAAAGAACCGAACCCTGCGCCCATCTGTGATGCCGGGCCTTCGGGGCCGGCACTGCCACCTGTTCCGATGGTAATAGTGGAGGCAACGAATTTCACATAGGGAATTCGCCAGCGGATGTTACCGTTTTTATTATGATATGCATCGATAGCGGTATCGGTGCCATGTCCTTCTGCTTCCGGTGCCAGTTTGTAAACGATAATACCGGCCAGCAGTCCGCCCAGTGTTGTAATTACCGGTATTACCCATAAATGAGAAATGGTGGAAATAACTGCCTGACCTTCTCCGAGGGGTTGTGGAGGTTTGAAACCCGCGATGTCATCTAATGTCCAGCCCGTGACTCGTTCGATTGCTCTATGAAAAGCAACAGCAGCCAAACCTGCCCCTGCGCCAATGATAGCGCCTAACAGCAGCCATTTTAGCAGGTAGTTGACGTCAATGCGCCCTTCCAGTGTCGGATGTCTGAGGTTATGCCAGAATGACTTGAGCGATGACGTCCATTGACGTCTTCGATTACGGATTGACTTCACCATGGTTCTTTTATTCTAGCACCATACAGGGTTTCTGCATAAAAAAGAGGCTGGCATCCCTTTATATTCGGAAGACCATCAGAGTAGCATTATTTATCTCGGACGATATAAAAGTAACAGATACTCAGGAAGAGCATGTTTTGAACTCACTAAGATGATATGATATGAGTTGAATAAAACTTATTTAGGCTGAAAAGCAGAGATAATCGATTTTAATATAAAGTTTACTAGAAATAATAATGAAGAAAATATTGAGAACATTTAAAAGAATTTGCCTTGTGATTGCCTATGGGCCACTTATCATCTTGGGCCGGATATGGGTGCAATTATTAGTGATAGTATTGATGTTTGTCTTCGGTGCCGCAATTTTTAACCATTATCAGGGACTTGATTGGTTAACGGCTTTATTAGGTTCAGTATCTACTATAACCACAATCGGTCTTTATTCGCCGAATATAACTATTATGCCTAATCCTGAAAAAATCCTATTGATTATTATAATAATCGCCAGTGTCGGTTCTGCCGCATCGTTGCTTCAGTCCCTTGTTTCAACGGTGACCAAGAAGGAGTTTTTTATGAACCAGATAGACAAAATAAAAGTCAGCACAATGAGTAACCATATAATAGTGATGGGCTACAGTTTTCTAGGGAAATATGTTGCAGAAAAATTAAAAGACATGGGCACAGAATATATAGTAGTTGCTAAAGATGAGGAACAAGTAGAAATAGCCAGAAATAATGGAGTCGTGGCGATATCATCTCCGGTCAACCTTGTGTATGACGCCCTGAAGAAAGCCGGCATTGAACGTGCGAGTGCATTGGTAGCTACTTACGATGACGACGGCGATAATATGCTGATAGTCATGGTGGCAAAACAGCTCAATCCAAATATACGACTGGTAACTATCATCAACGAGCGTGAGCTCCGCGAAGGCGCTAAAGCTGCCAAAGCCGATGTTGTTATCGCTCCTTCCGATATTATCGGGAATATTCTTGCTACGGCTACTGCATCTAATGAGATCGTAGGAGCTTTTCTGCCTGGCAGATTCGGAGGGAAAAATATCGCTGAATTTACAATTACTAAAGACGGATTAAAGACTGCGACCATAGAAGAAGTCGCACCGTTGCTGCTGATAAATCGCGGAGGAGAATTCTCCCCCAATAAAGGGAAGGATTTTGTTTTAGAAACGGGCGACCAGATATACGTGCTGGCAGACCATCATGCAATCACCAGATTAAGAAAGCTTGTGCGCGAATAATGTTTTTACCAGTAACATTATGTTGTAACCGCAATAGATTAATAATTTACAAATTACCCTTCGATTCAGGATCGGTAATCAGGCGTTTACCCAGGCTAATGACGTCATCGACTTTATAGCCGATTCTATTATAAAACTCCAAAGCCGAAGAATTACCGTTACGCACCTGTAAGTTTATCTTGGGACAGCCCAATTTTAGCAGTCTTTTTTCCAGTTCCGCCATAAGTTGTCGACCATAGCCGTGCTTCTGATAAACCGGGTCGACTGCCAGGTAATTCACCCAGCCCCGATGTCCCTCATAACCGCCCATAGCAGTGGCGATGACTTTACCCTTTAACGTTCCGACCAGAAATAATTCCGTGTTCAATTTGAGTTTTCGCGCTATATCCGACTTCGGATTATTCCATGGGTGTACGAGCTCGCATTTAAGCCAGAGTTCAATGACGGTTTGCTCGTCTTCTATCGAAAACGGTCTAATCTCCATCACTGTTTTCCTGCGAATTCTGAATCCGGTTTGTGCCAGAGAATGGTAACTCGGGGATAAAAATTATAACGCCGGTAAAAGGCGAAGACGTTTTCATTACCGTCACCAACGCTGAGAATCGTTTTTGTGACTTTCATAGCCTTTAACCAGTCCAGCGCTTTAATCATCAAGCTGTCCCCTATACCTAAACCGCGATAATCGTTTTCAACATAAATCGATTCTATTTCGCCTTGGTTTTCACGATCTACCGTGGTCACGCAGTAGCCGATATATTTTTTAGTATTTACATCGCTTGCGAGGAATATACATAGTTTCCCTTCTTGAGATTTTTCGAGTAATTGTTTTTTTCGCATATCAAATGAAGTAGCTCTTCGGTTCTTTCCCCAATATTTTGAAAGTGAAATGTGATGGGCGTTCAGTTTCTCCCACAAGGGCCCGATAATATTCAATTCATTCTGGTTTTTCTCTAAATATTTGATCGGTGTCTCATTCTTAGTTTCGGGTATTTCGGCCGGCTTCTCTTTGCGGTTGTGCCATTCTTTTTCTAAAATAGAATATAGTAAGAAATCGCGCCAGACTCCCTTAAAGAGTTTTTCCTCCCGCATGTATCCTTCGCGTTGCATCCCTAATTTTTCCATGACGCGGTACGAACCGGTATTGGCAGGGTCGCAACTGGCAATAATGCGGTGCAAGCCGAGTTGCTCAAAACCGAAGGCTAACACACTCCGCGCGGCTTCGGTGGTGTAACCCTGATTCCAGTAGTTACGATTCAGTAAATACCCGATCATGGCCTCTTTGTTTGCTAAGTCGGTGATATTGATAGCAAAGCTGCCGATAACCTTGTTATCTGATTTTATTACCATAGCAAAGTTATAGATGAGGCGCGGTGATTCTTTTCTTCTATCGATAGTTTTATTGATAAAAGCTTTGGTTTCATCTTCCGTATTGGGTCCAAAAGGCATATATTTAACCGTTTCAGCATCCGCATCGTATTCATGAATATCCCGCCAGTCTTCTTCCTTAAAGTCCCTTAAAATCAACCTTTCGGTTTGTAGTGTTGGAGTTTCGTTTTCCGGCATCGTGACACCTCACATTGATAACTCAGCCTATTATAAATGGATTGTATTGGAATGACAATTGGATTAATAATTACTGAACCTATTCATCAGCTTGCGGCTGTTTAGTGGCAGTGCTACAATTGACCTGATTTAGAATACCCGTATGGGTTTATCAGCTATCTTTGAAAACGGAGGTCAGTTTTATGAAACTTCTGGGAATCTCCAGCGGTCGAAGAATGGGAAACAGTGAAATATTATTAAGAGAAGCGCTTATGGGCGCTTCAAAATTGGGCGTAGACACTGAGGTAATGAGTTTATTAGATGTCGATGTCAAACCCTGCCTGGGATGTAAAGTATGTCCGGCCGAGATAATAGGCAAGGAAGCCTGTATCATCAAAGACGACGCTGTTTTTGTCTGGGATAAAATCATGGATTGTGACGGGCTGATTCTTAGCGGTCCTGTTTATTGTCTGACTCCTCCCGGTTACTTATTTGTAATTCGGGATAGATTATTTGCCTCCAAATCCGATGTCTCCTGGATGATGGAGCGCAAGAAATTGAAGGAGCAGGGTACAAAGGTCTTCGTAGATGAGAGGTGCTTTAAAACTCGATCGGGTGCTTTTATCTCCGTTGGTGGTTCAGTCACGCCGGATTGGCTTTCTTTAGGACTGTCTCTATTCCAGACCATGACTTTTTCCATACAACTGGAAGTAGTCGACCAGATGATGGTGATGGGCACCAATATCGTCGAAGGCCAGGTACTTTTGAATGATGCTGCCATTTTACGAGCCAATAAACTGGGACGGCACGTTGCTGAGGTGATGGGTAAGCCCGCGTCTGAAATGAAGTGGAAAGGCGATGAACTAGGCACGTGTCCGGTTTGTCATCAGAACGAGATAACCATAAAAGGAAAGAATCCTGTCCAGTGTCCGATATGCGGTATTTATGGTGAACTAAAGATAGAAAACGACGAAATAAAGGTCACGTTCAGCGAAGAAGAACAAAAAAGGTCCAGATTAACTCTGGCGGGGAAACTGGAACACTGGGATGAATACCATCCGTCCGACCCCGAGAAAGCCTGGAAATTGGGGCAGACTTCAACCATGCCGCCGTCTAAGGATAAAGAATTTAGAGCGGAAATAAAAAGAAAAATGGCGAAGTACAAAGCCGATAAACCATGCATTAAACCGACGAAAAGCAATAAATCTTGAATTGTTAAGCACAAATTAACTATCAAATAAAGGCTGCTAATAATCCATTCTGGCGAAGGCCAGAATCCACAAGGTAGCTGAATACCAGCTTTCGCTGGTATGGCGAGGTATTAGTGGAGCATGGATTCAACTCTTATACATGCTTTGGGTTATACTTCAGGCCAGAACTTCGATTGTTTATCGTTAAGCCATTTATATTCTTCGAAAAATGTCGGTTTTAAAAACGGCTGGTTGTCGATGTGCCGGATGACCCAGGAATAGTACATCGCATAACCGGGTGCTGCCACTTGAGGATGTGCTACCGGTGTATTCACTAATAGCGTATCGTTACTGATTATTTTATACGCTTTATCTCCCAATCCGGCGTAGCCGAAACCGTTTTCGAGATTAAACTTGTAAAAATATATCTCAGGTTGCGCATGATAATGGGGAGGATAACTCGACCATTTTCCCGGCAAATTGATTGTTTCACCGAGCAGCAGGTTTGATTTATCCCGATTAGTTTTATTAAATATCGACCTGGTGAGGCGGGTCGACGCTTCATTCATGGTTCCTGCGCCGAGCATTTCTGTTTTACAGTCTTCGGGAGTAAACAGTCTGGATTCGAACGGTTGCTCATTGGTGGTTTTCATCACCGATAGCTCAGTATCAGATTTAATACAGGTAATATTGATCGACACATTGGACGAGACATGCAGGCACCAGGGACCCTCGGTAAAGCAAGAAGAACGTTTTGCCAGAACTTTATGGCCTTCCCATGCGAATTCAACTTCACCGGAAATCAGCAGAAATGCCCTTTCTTTTTCGTTTTTAATAACGATGATCTGGTTAGCTTTGAGCTTTAATATCCCAAAATCCATTAAAGCGTCGGCGTGCTTTCCATCCATGTCAATGATGCTGTTATAACCGTATTTAAACGGTTTGCCCTGCCTTATCCTCATCCGCGAATCGCCCCCTGATTGTGGCCATTTTGTGTTTAAGCCATTATAGCTTTTTATCTGTTGAACAGCAATTCAAATCTGGCTGTAAATAGTTGTCTACTTTGTCTTGCGTCGGAATTGGGTTTCATATAAGTGAGCGTAAAGTCCGCCTTGCGCCAAAAGCTCGCTGTGTATACCTCGTTCGACAATGTGACCATTGTCCATAACCAAAATCAAATCGGCGGCAAGGATGGTGCTTAGCCGGTGAGCGATGACGATATTGGTGCGGCCTATCATTACGCGGGACAAAGCTTCTTGAATTAGCGCTTCGGATTGGCTGTCGAGAGAACTGGTTGCCTCATCCAGCACGAGAATACGCGGGTTTTTCAATATGACACGTCCTAATGCCAAACGCTGTTTTTCACCGCCGCTCAGTCTGTAACCGCGCTCACCGACAATAGTATCGTATTGTAAAGGCAGTCCCATCACAAAATCATGAATATTAGCCGCTCGTGCTGCTTCTTCAATCTCCGCCTGCGTAGCATCTAATTTACCGTATAACAGGTTGGTGCGGATGGTGTCATTAAAGAGATATGTTTCCTGTGTGACCATCCCTATCTGTGCGCTAAGAGAGGCTAGCGTTACATCGTGCAGTTCGTGACCGTCAATCAAAATGCGTCCGGCGGTAGGGTCGTAGAGGCGCGGGATAAGATAAGTTAAAGTTGTTTTGCCGGTGCCGCTGGGACCGACTAGCGCGATTACCTGACCTGGTTCGGCACGGAAGGAAATATGGTCCAAGACTTCTTCACGGAATCTACTGGGTATCGCTTTTTCTTCATCCTGATCGTTTTTATAGTTACGCTCCGAATTGGAACTGTCACGAGTTGCTGCCTGTTGTGTATCCTGTAATAGCCCGAAACGCCGGATATCTTTCAACAGTCCCTTCCCTTCCCTGATGTAATGGAAACTTACGTCGTCGAATTCAATCACGCCGCGTACATCCTTGAACGCATAAGCATCTGCTTTTTCTGTTATTTCCTGAGGCAGGTCGAGCACCTCGAATACACGCTCAAAGCTGACGATGGACGTTGCGAAATCCACCGGCGCATTGGTCAGGACCTGCAGCGCACTGTATAATGTTCCCAGATAAACTGCTAAAGCCACGATAGTACCAATCGTGAGCGTTTGTTTAATTACCAGAAAACCGCCAAATCCATATACCAGGGCGATGCCGATAGAGCTCATCAGGCCGATGCTGATAAAGAAAAGTGCCCCGGTCACCGCACGTTTGACATTGATATCGCGCACTTCTTTAGCACGTTGTTTAAAGCGATTATCTTCTTCAGTAGTACGTCCAAAGAGCTTAACGAGCAGCGCTCCGCTTATGTTGAGGACTTCTTGCATGACAGCGTTCATCTTAGCAATGATGTCCAATTGCTGACGGGTAATATCACGCAAACGATTCCCCAGATTGCGTGCTGCAAAAAGAAGCACGGGAAGAATGATAATACTAATAAGCGTCAGTCGCCATTCCAGAGTAAACATTACTGCCAGTACCACGACTGTTTGAATCATACTGGTCACGATATTAACAAACGTGTTGCTGATAGCGCTCTGTGCGCCAACTACGTCATTATTGAGACGACTCATCAGCTCGCCGATTTTAGTCTGTGTAAAGAAACCCAGCGACATACGCTGTAGATAAGAAAATAGATCCAACCTTAAGTCGTAGGTGACGCCTTCTCCCACTCGGGCATTGAACTGCCGGAGTAGCACATTTAACGAGGCCGTTATAAGGGGTATCATTACTAGCGCAATCGTAAACCATAAAAGCATCTTTAAATCATGCGCCGGCAACGTCTTGTCTATCAGCTCCCGTAAGATGAGAGGAGTTAGTAACCCCAATCCTGTAGTGGCCACGGTCATTAATAACATCCCGAGTATCCACCAACGGTATGGTCGTGCATAACTCCAGACACGTTTCATCAAACCCCAGGTTATTTTGGGTTTTTCGTCCGGAGCATTATTAGGTCTTATGAAACCAAAGCGGGCTTGCATCATATGCTATTTACCTGATTGTTCCTTTATATCTTCCGGTATCGCCTCGATAGATGTGGAAATCGTACTTACTGGCGAATCGACTGATACTTTTATCCTAACATAAGTTGGATAAATAATATTAAAAAAACAGAGGGGAAAAGTTAACAGATAAAAAATCAACAAAAAGGCTGTTCCCGCTGAGAGGAAAGATATTGGAGGGTATTAGACCTCGCTAAATTTCAAATGCCTGAAGTTGCTTACAACTGCTGTAGAAATTAGCCTTCTTCCAGTTGTTTGAGCCTTTTATGCAGCACTCTGACCTTTTTCTTCAGGTTTTTTCTTTGCCATTTGTCCCACCAATCGGGAGTATCAAAATATTCCATCGGTTAGTACATTTATCCTTTCTTATTTAAGATGATAAAATACGGTTCCCAACCTTAGGTATATGCCTTTTTGTTTCAGCCGATTCTATGATGACAGCTCGGACATACCTTCAGAAAATTTGCCACTGCCACCGGTTGAACTTTGTGGAAACAAACCGGGCATTGCGTCTTAAATCTTAAAGCAACCATTTATATATCTCTTCAAACGATTTCGAGAGGTTTGAATATGCAATACTTCTATTTTAATTTTACTTCGGCTTTTACCTATGTCAATAGGGATTTCTTCTCTACGATAACTTTTTCTTTGCGTTCGCATCAAGTGCCAATTTAAAACTACGATTAACTTGTTCGAAATATTTATGCGTCGGCATCAACTCGCGGCCAATCGTTTTTAATGTCTTTTCTGAGATTTTACCTGCTTTGACTAATTGTTGGCCGGCTTCTTTTGCGGCTTCAATTATATCTAGCGCCAAACCGGCGCGAATCATCGGCGCCAGACTGCCGCCATGGGGTCTGAGTAATGCTCCGGCGAACTCCCGGTTGGCGTTTCTGCAATATGCCCCGAAATGTTGCACTAATGGTTCGAAGTTATCCATTTCCCAGAAGCCGCCATTGGCAATGAGCACGACTGTACCGCCGCTTTTGACATTTTCCCGTACCGGATGTCGGTAGTGTCCGTTCCGGAGTTCAAAGAAAGGCTGTAAGAGCGGTACTGACCTGTCCAGGAATGTTTTCATCGGGCCGGTCATACCGTCGACGTATAGTGGTGTGGCAAATACCAGTATTTCAGCCTCTAGCTTGGGGAGAATAATAGCCATGTCATCTTTGTGAACGCAGACACCCGGAGTTTTCAGCCAACAGGTAAAACAGCCGTCACACGGTTCGATTTTGAGCTTCTTGGTGTAGAAAATCTCAACTTCCGCGCCTGCTTCCTTCATTCCCTCGATAAAAGGGGTGAGAATCAGGGCCGTGTTCCCTTTATCCATATGCGGACTTGAATTAATAACGAGTGTTTTCATCGGTACGTCCTTTCTCGATAACTATAGTTCGTTTAGAAATTAATTATGTTAGGATTCAGAATTTGTTTGCTTATTGGAATTTGGGTGGGGTTGTATTGTGTGGAGGAAAAGATGGTGGGCGGTATTGTACGATAGCTAGAACCTTTGAAGCTATTATAAACCTGTGAGAGTAACGGTTCAAATCCTCTCAGCTCTATTAATAGGTTATTATGCAAAACCTTTCGAGTCATCTTCGAGATGCCGGTTACTCAACAAGAGTCTTATCAACGTTGGCAAGATGCAATTCCGAAACCCAGTCTACCT
>Ga0182011_10001320_pt1 | contig 21794 bp, 21 predicted proteins | sample 711E1DmetaG_FD_120481 | JGI IMG/M metagenome (GOLD analysis project Ga0182011, IMG submission 120481) | Permafrost microbial communities from Stordalen Mire, Sweden - 711E1D metaG | ecosystem: Environmental > Terrestrial > Soil > Wetlands > Permafrost | place: Sweden: Stordalen | collected... | reverse complement strand
TTGAATTCCTCGGCCAGGTCGGCCAGGTTATCGAAAATTTCGAGTGCCAGTTCGTTTACACTTAACATGACAGAAAACCCCTGTATCATAAAAGAGGGGTTTGGGATAGATAATATTTTTGAAATATTTGCGACGTGATGGGGGCGCACCGTTATCCAAGGTACTCGAGTACCTTTTCCGGGTCGTAGCGGAGTGTAATGATCCGCGTCCTGCCTTTTCCCTCGCGGTATTGCAGGTTGATGAGGCGCATAGCGTCCATCTTCTTGACGATCTCATAAAAGCGGGTGTACCCGATGGCATTCGATTCCTTGACAGCCTTGTACACGTCTCCCGCATTCATCTCATGCTCTTTTACGCTCCGTTCTGCAAGCGACCGCAGGACAAGGCGCTCCTCGTCCTTGAGTGTCTTTGTCGTGTAGTTCAGGTGCAGGTATTTGGAAATCTCGTAAGCACCGCAGATGTCCACCCGTTCAATTGTACGCCGGGCTGCCCGTTCTGCCGACAATGTCGCGCGTTTCAGGAGGTCGATCCCTACGCGGAGGTCACCGCTGCCTGTGGTCTGCCGGACAACAAGATCGAGCAGTTCATCAGAAAGGACTCCGGGAAACAACCCCTGCACTACGCGGACTTTCATGATCTCGCGGATCTCCGTGTCGGTGTAAGGCGCAAAGTAAATCTCGGTAGGCCGGAATACCGAGGCTACCCGGGCGTCTACCGCCCTTGAGAGGTCCACGTCCATGTCGCTGATGATAACAATTACCCCGATGCGGGTGCCTTCATAGGTTTCGTGAGAGCGCAGCAGGGTGTAGAGCACCTTGTTGATTTCGTTCTCGTACAGGAGGTAGTTTGCATCGTCGAGCGTAACAAGGAGCACGATATCTTCCTTGATCAGGATACGGGCTACCGCATCGAAGACCTGCTTGAAAGAAGTACCGGATGATGGGGGAAGGTGGCCGGAGAGTTTTTTGTAGATCTGCGAGACAATGGCAAACTTGGTGTTGTCGATCTGGCAGTTGATATAGACCGGCACGAGTTTTTTTGTTGTCTCCTCGATCTCGGCAAAGAGTTTCTTAACGCTCGTAGTCTTTCCTGTACCGGGAAGCCCCTTGCAGACCGTGTTGAGGGGTCTGCCGCCCCGGAGCCCGGGCCGTATCTGGAAAGCGAGCTCGCGCATCTGGGTGTCACGGAACTCGAACTGCTCGGGAACATAGTCAATCTCCAGCACGTCCGGGTCGCGGAAGAGCGATTCGTCCCACATCAGCAGGTTCTTCTTCATTGCAGTACACGTTTACCGCATCGGTAATAACTGCATTGGCACAGGGTGAAACTGCTTCTTTGCAGGGCAAACCTATATGCGCGGGAAAACAAAAAGAACGAGTCGGGTTTGGCAGATGATGAAAGTTACCCCCACTGATCCATGATGATGCAGGGGACTGATGCCGCCCTTTCCTTATGAAAAGAGGAAATATAAGAACTCCGTTGCGTTTATCGTCCCGAGCCCGCCGGCCCTTCCTGTCACTTCCGAATAGGCCGTGCTCCCGTCCGTTCCCCTGCCGACTACGACGAAGGGTACGGGATCGCGGGTGTGGGTTTTTACCCGGATTGGGGTCGGGTGATCGGGCAGTACTGCAAGCACCCCGTCAAACTGGTCGCGGATTGTCCCGACAACTCCGTCCACCCTTTCTATCGCCTTCACCTTCTCCTCAACATTTCCCAAGTGACCGGCTTCATCCGGGGCCTCAATATGGACGTACACAAAATCAAGGTGTTTGATCGCATCGAGAGCGAACCTCGCCTTCGCAGCATAATCTGTGTCGAGATAGCCGGTGGCCCCCGGGACGGTGATAACCTCCATTCCCGCACAGCGGGCGATCCCGTTGAGGAGATCAACCGCTGAAATGATCCCGCCTTTCTTCCCGTATTTCTGCTCAAAGAGGGGGAATGCCGGTTTGTGTCCACCGCTCCATGGCCAGATACGGGTGGCAGGGCGTCTGCCGGCCCTGATCCGGGCTTTATTGACAGGATGTCCCTCAAACACCTGTCGGCTAATGTCCATGCACTGAAGAAGCAGATCGGCATCACCTCCTTTTGGGAGGAACGGGGAAATTCCCTGCCCGACGATATCGTGCGGCGGAGTGGATACCGCGCCCCTGCCCCCATGAACCACGAGCAGGTTGCGATAGCTGATACCGGGTTTCAGCATCACGTCAGGAATTTCCTGCTGGAGCGAGGCGAAGAGATCATCACCCTCCTTACTGGAGATGTGGCCAGCCGAGAAATCGATCATGGTATTCTCCTCAACGGTCACAAGGTTGCACCGATAAGCGACATCGTCAGGTGCAAGGTCAACTCCCATGCTCAGCGCTTCGAGAGGGCCTCGCCCGGTGTAATACTTCTCAGGGGCATACCCGAGAACGGCCATGTTGGCGATATCACTGCCGGCCTCGAAACCGTCGGGGATAGTCCGGAGCATACCGCAGGCGCCGTCCTGCGCCATCCGGTCCATGCTGGGTGTCCGTGCGTACTCAAGCGGGGTTTTCCCCCCCAGTTCTCCGAGGGGCTCGTCCGCCATACCGTCGCCAAGGACTACGATATATTTCATGGAATTCCTCACGGTACCGATAAGAGGTCCCTGACGGCGATCCGGACACTTTCCCTTGATCCCAGTTGCGGTTTCCAGCGGAGCGCCTTGATGCGTTCAAGAGAGAGCTGCATCCGGGGTACATCCCCGACCCAGCCCCGCTCGCCTCCTGTAAACCGCAATTTTGTTCCCGAAAGGTGCATCTCCTCGATAACTATCTCCGCGATGGTCTTCACATCGACCCAGTCTTCTGAGCCGATATTGAAGGTATTCACCGTACCCCGTGCTTTCCCGGTTGCATAGAGCATCGCTGCGATACACTCATGCACTTCAAGGTAGGACTTGGTCTGTTTGCCGTCACCAAGAATTTCCAGTTCGCCGGAGTTCGCGCGAAGTTTCCGGATGAAATCCGTAATCACCCCATGACCGCTCCGTTCCCCGATGATATTGGCAAAGCGGAAATTCCAGGCTTTCATGTTAAAGGAATGACAGTATGCCGAGATGAGCGCTTCGCATGCAAGCTTGCTTGCCCCGTAGACCGATATAGGTTCGAGAGGAGTATAGTCCTCGGGTGTCGGGATGACCTTTGCGTCACCGTAGACTGTAGATGTCGAGGTGAAAACCAGCTCGGGAACTTCATGGAGGCGCATTGCCTCGAGTACCCGGTAGGTTGCTATCACATTATTCTGCATGGTCGGATCAGGGGCAGCCGCACTCTGGCGCACATCTGGATCTGCGGCGAGATGAAAGAGCCGGTCAGCCCCGCTGATAGCGTCCTGCCAGCCATTGCCCAGCAGGTCTTCTTTCAGGAAGCGGGCTTTATGGGAACCGATGTGCTCTGCGATTGTTTCCCTGTGTCCGGCAACGAGCGAGTCAATGACCAGGACCTCATTACCCTGCGCAACCAGCGTGTCCACCAGATGGGAACCGATGAACCCGGCGCCGCCTGTCACCACATCAAACATCACTACCTAATATGTCCTCCATCCTATAGGATTAGTGGTATGTTCATCGGGATCGACCATGGCACCACCGCGATGCGGTTCGCCGGAGAGACTGGCGAGTTCAAGATTTCGCGGGAGGAAGCAAAGGAGTTCCGCATCGACGACCTCACCCGTCTCTGTCCGCTTGATGAGATCGGGGGGATCGCCATCTGTTACTCCATGGGCGATAACATGACTGCGATTACCGATATCAGGAAAGTTCAGAACCGGGGTATTGTGAGCCGCGACGGTGCCGGCAAGCACATCGGTGGCGGAACACGGGTGTACGACGAAGTGGCGGCAAGCGTGATCCCCGCGGTGGTGATGCCCGGTCTCCACCGGAACTCGCCCACCGATCCCCGTTTCAAGGCATACTCCCACCAGACAAGTCCCGAGAAGATCGGGATTGCGTATGAAATCTGCAATGCATTGGGAGACGATGTTGTCGTTGCCGATGTCAGTTCGAATACCGTTTCCCTTCTTGTTTCCCGTGGAAAACTTGTCGGGGCGTTCGATGCCTGCATCTTTGCTCCCGGCACCCTGCATGGGGCGCTTGACGTGGACGCTATCCGGAAGGTGGACGCGGGGGCATGGACGGCAAACGAGGCATTCCAGCACGCGGGCGTCAACTTCTCACTGCCCGAAGGTGAGCGGATGCGGGCAGTGGCGATGTTTGCTGCTATGGAGTGCGCAGCCCTCCGCCTGCTTAATAACCGGGCAAAGGTTGCTCTTGCGGGCGGTCTTGCACCCATCATTGCGGATGAAGTGCGAGGACTGCTTGGCTGCGATGTTGCCGTGTATAATGAGTGGTGCGCTTCGCGGGGCCTTTCCCGGATCGCCCGCGACGTCTTCTCGGGAAAGCGTAAGATCCTCGGGCTCGATGTGGATCTCTAGATTTATATTGATTTATTCAGGCTGACTCCGATAAGACTGCGTTCCCGGACTCTTATCCTCCCTACCCCACGTTCACGTGAAATATTCGTTGTCTGCGATATCGACATGATTAATAGTGATAGATTACCACATTATTTTGCATAATTTCGTAGTATGGCAAGATGAATAACCGTGTGTAAAGTCATGGTAATTTACACAACAGGTTCGTTCTTTATCATGTAAGATTATCAGTGATTTTTCTTGAGAGAATTACGCATCCACGGCAGGGGGGGGCAGGGGTCGGTCACCGCCGCTGAACTGATTGCAGTCGCCGCTTTTGAGGGCGGCGTTTATGCACAGGCATTCCCGGCGTTTGGTGTCGAACGCCGCGGGGCGCCGGTCCAGGCCTTTGTCCGGTTCGATGATAAAAAAATCCGGCTGCGCAGCCAGGTTTATGAACCGGATTACATCATCGTCCAGGACAGCACGCTGATCAAGGACGTCAATGTCTTTATGGGAGTAAAGAAGGGCGGTATCGTCATCGTCAATACGGAGAAAAAGCCGGATTACACCGTTCCGGAAGGTGTAAAACTCATCACGATCGATGCGACATCTATAGCGCTCAAGGCCATCGGCCTTCCCATTACCAACACAAGCCTGATGGGTGCGTTTGCCGCGGCCACAGGTGAGATCCAGTTTGCTGCACTGGAGAAGGCACTTAACCATCGCTTCCCCAAAGAGCTCGCGGCAAAGAATATCGAAGCCGCCCGCGTGGCATTTGACCGTGTCAGGCGGACAGCATAATGGCACTTGCTGTCGGCTGCCGGGCACGCCCCGGGAAATCGCGGGACAATAAGACGGGATCCTGGCGCGTCTTCAGGCCTGACTTCGACCATGAGAAGTGCTCGAAGTGCGGGATGTGCCAGACCCTCTGTCCTGAGGGCTGCGTCCATGAGAATGGGGAGGGGTTCTTTGATCCGGACTACACGTACTGCAAGGGCTGCGGTATCTGTGCCGCCGAATGCCCCAAGGAAGCGATCACCATGAAGCAGGAGGAAAAATAAATGATGGAAATTACCGAAGGATCACATGCGGTGGCAGAAGCAGTCCGGCTCTGCCGGCCGCAGGTGGTCTCTGCCTACCCGATCACCCCCCAGACCCATATTGTCGAGGCGTTGGCAGATTTCGTAGCGAACTGTCAGCTCGATGCCGAGTACATAACAGTGGAGAACGAACTCTCAGCCCTTTCTGCCTGTGTTGGTGCAAGTGCTGCCGGTTCGCGGACATACTCCGCAACAACCTCACAGGGTCTTTTATTGATGACCGAGGTCGTTTTCAATGCTGCCGGTATGCGCCTGCCAATTGTCATGTCCATCGCCAACCGCGCGGTAGGTGCACCGCTCTCAATCTGGAACGACATGCAGGACTCGATCTCCATGCGGGACGCTGGCTGGCTTCAGTTCTATGCCGAGGACAATCAGGAAGCAACCGACCTCCACTTCCTTGCCTACAAAGTTGCCGAAGACCCCTCAATCCAGCTCCCTGCGTTCGTCTGCTTTGACGGGTTTATTCTCTCGCATACGTATGAGCCGATCGAAATGCTCACGCAGGAACAAGTCGACAAGTACCTCCCAAAGTTCAACCCCGCCGAGAAACTGGATGCAAAAGACCCCATCAGTTTCGGTATGTATGCAACACCTGAATACTACATGGAATTCCGGTACGAGATGAACCAGGCCCAGAAACGGGCAAAGGAAGTCATCGCAAGGGCCGGTAAAGAGTTTGGAACGCTTTTTGGCAGGGACTACAGCGCCCTTGTGGAAGGTTACCAGCTCGACGATGCAGAGACCGCAGTTGTTGCCATGGGTTCGATCTGTGGTACGGTCAAGGACGCTATTGACGAGATGCGGGCAACGGGTAAAAAAGTCGGGCTCCTCAAGATCCGGGTCTTCCGTCCGTTCCCGTCAGAAGAGATCGCAAAAGCCCTCTCGAAAGTAAAAAAAGTCGCAGTACTTGACAAGAATGTTTCCCTTGGTTCCAAGGGAGGAGCAACCGCTATCGAGATACGGGACGCGATGTATGGCTCCACAATTACGGTGAAAGGATATGTCCTCGGGCTCGGTGGCAGAGATATCCGTAAGAGGGACATCAAAGAGATTGTCGCACTCTGTGAGAACGGGATCGGCGATCAGTTCTACGGACTCAGGAAGGAGTTGATCTGAAATGGCAGAACCAAAGAAGACCTGTGAATTGTTCGACTGCGGGCATCGTGCCTGTGGCGGCTGCGGGGCAGCACTTGCCGCCCGCCTCGTCACTCAGGCAGCGGGGACCGAGACGATCATTGTCAATTCAACAGGATGCATGGAGGTCTTCTCCACACCTTACCCCGAGACTGCGTGGAAAGTTCCATGGATCCACTCACTGTTCGAGAATGCTGCTGCCGTTGCCTCGGGCATCGACGCAGCGCTGAAAAAACAGGGACGCAGGGAAAAGATCGTCATCATGGCCGGTGACGGCGCAACCTTTGATATCGGGATGATCAGCATCAGCGGTGCATTCGAGCGGGGCCATGACTTCACGTACATCTGCTATGACAACGAGGCCTACATGAACACCGGCATCCAGCGCTCCGGAGCAACACCCTACGATGCAAGTACAACGACAAGCCCGGCGGGCACCTGCTCGTTCGGGAACAAGAGGCCCAAAAAGGACATGCCCGCCATTCTCGCTGCCCATGGGGCTCCGTACGTGGCAACCGCCTCCATTGCCTATCCCGCGGATTTAAAACAGAAAGTCGAGAAGGCTATCAACACCCCGGGACCCTGTTACGTCCAAGTCCATGCCCCATGCTGTACCGGCTGGGGTTTTGAAGGAGAACAGACCATTGCCATTGCAAAACTTGCGATCGAGACCGGTCTCTGGGCGAACTTCGAGATGGTTGACGGGAAAGTCACCAAGGTAAAAAAAGTGGTCAGGAAGCCGGTTGAGGAATATCTCAAGACCCAGAAGCGGTTCCGTCACCTCTTCAAGCCAAAGCGGCAGGATGCGGAGATCGCTCTTATCCAGGCAATCGCTGACCGGAACGCTGAAAAGTATAACCTTGATATCAAACTCAAGAAAGAATAGTCTAAAAGTCAATTTGACTGAAATTTACCTTTTTTTTTCATTTTAAAGTAAGTTTGGATTTTATCATCAAATAGATAAAATCAAATACTAAAATCAAAAAATAGATGATGCATATTCCCATGAACACTTCTCCAGATGTGTCCGGCAGATCTGAAGACCGGAGGTTTTCATGGAATGCTCTATGCTGTACCTTTCTTTTCTTCTGTATCCTCGTTGCTGTTTCCGGCACGGTATCGGCGTCAAACCTCCCGCAGGGAAGCATCCTCACTAACCAGTCCGTTCCTGTTCGTACCCTGTCCGAATCTGAGATCTGGGCAATCGGCATTAGCGCAACCGGCCTCATCCTCGGCCTGGCCGCCATGGTCGTCGCATTCCTGCGCCTCAGGCGCGCCCGCGATGCGCTGGACGAGAGCGAACGCCGCTACCGTGCTGTTGTCGAAGACCAGACAGAACTGATCTGCCGCTTTAAAAAGGACGGCACCCATATCTTCGTCAATGACGCCTACTGCCGCTTTTTCGGAAAGATGCGCTCCGAAATCCTGGGAACAAAATTCATTCCTGATATGAGTGCTGAAGAGAAAAGGAAAGTCAGAAACCACTTGGCTTCCCTCACTCCTATCCATCCCATCGGCAGCACGACAAACCTTGTGGAGATTCCCGGCCAGGGTATGCGGTGGATGAAATGGAACAACCATGCCATTTTTGATGACACCGGGAGCGTAACAGAATTTCAGTCGGTGGGGCGGGATGTCACCGATGTACAGCTTGCAGAGGATGAACTCCGGAAGTACCAGGAGAACCTTGAAGCGCTCATCGATACGCGCACGCAGGAGCTGGTAACTTCCAATGCACAGCTCCAGCAGGAAGTGGCGGAACGCACGATTGCCGAGGACCAGCTTGCCGAGGAAAAAGAGCGTCTCGCAGTCACCCTGCGATCGATCGGAGACGGGGTAATCACGACAGATATATCCGGCCGGGTGCTGCTGGTGAACCGGGTTGCTGAACGGCTGACCGGCTGGAAACAGGAATATGCGTCCGGCTACCCCATAGCGCAGGTTCTCTCCCTGGTAGACGAGAAAAACCGGACACCCGTTGAGAATCCGGCTCTCCGTCTCATGAACCAGGATGAGAGTTCAAATTTCCCCTACCGCGCCGTGCTGGTCGCCAGGGACGGCACTGAACGTGTCATTGAGGAGAGCGTATCGATTATGTCCGATCACGAGAACCGGACTATCGGCATTGTCATCGTATTCCGCGACATAACCGAGCGACAGAAACTGGAAAACGAGCTTGCCCGGACCCAGAAACTGGAGTCGCTCGGCCTCCTTGCCGGAGGTATCGCCCACGATTTCAATAACATCCTCACTGCTATATTCGGTAATATTACCCTTGCCAGGATGCATACGGGGGAGGATTCACCCGGCTATGAACGCCTTGCAGAAGCTGAGAATGCCATGGTCCGGGCAAAAGAGCTTACCCAGCAGCTACTCACCTTCTCCAAAGGCGGGGCCCCGGTCAAGGAGACCGCGGATATTACCGGCATCATCATTGATTCGACAAAGTTCATGCTCAGGGGCTCTCAGTCGCGGTGCGAATTTGCAATCAACCCGTCTCTCTGGACCGTGGATGTTGATGTCGGGCAGATAAGCCAGGTAATCAACAATATTGTCATCAATGCAGACCATGCCATGTCTGGAGGCGGCATCATCCAGGTCTCCTCCCTGAACTGCTCCCTGAAAAAAGGAACACTGCTTCCCCTCGCGCCCGGCCGGTATGTGAAAATTACCATCGCAGACAAAGGATCCGGCATTCCCAAGGAGAACCTGACAAGGATATTCGATCCGTACTTCACAACCAAGGCAAAAGGGAGCGGTCTCGGCCTGTCAACCGCCATCTCCATCATCAGGAAGCACAGCGGCCATATCGAGATCGAGTCCGAACCTGGAAAAGGAACCTCTGTTCATATCTACCTGCCGGCATCGGACAAGAGTCTTAACGGGCCGGTAACCGGCAACGACCAGCTGGTTCACGGGAGCGGGCGCATCCTTGTCATGGACGATGAGGAGGCAATCCTCGATATGGCCTCAGCCCTGCTTTCCCATTTCGGCTACCGTCCCGGCGTGGCACACGACGGGGAGGAGGCAATCACGGTTTATAAGGCGGCAGCAGCCGGAAATGATCCCTTCGCGGTGGTCATCATGGACCTGACCATTCCCGGTGGTCTCGGTGGCAAGGAGACGATCGCGCGCCTGCGTGAGTTTGATCCGCTCGTGAAGGCCATTGTATCGAGCGGGTACTCCACTGATCCTATCGTGGCGAATTTCCGGCAGTATGGATTTGTCGGGATCCTGACCAAACCATACACAGCAAAGGAAATGAGTGAGATTATTAAAAAGGTCCTGTCAGCGAAAAAGGAAAAGACCTGATCCTGGTACACAAAACCCCGCTCCGGCTTAGCTGGTCAGATCGCTATGTTTATTCTTTCAAACGAATTCTTTGTTTAGTATGAAAGTTCCGTATATCACGTGTATAGGTCTGCTTATTCTGGCGGTCCTTCTCACCGGCTGTACTAATCAGCCTGCACAGACGCCGGCATCACCGGCTGCCACTGCGGTCACGACCGAGGCCACGATCGCCATACCGGCGACTCCACAGCTCACCCTTTCCAGCACTACCTGGAAGCTCGGGTGGTTCGATGATACCACGGGGGTATGGTCCAAGGTAGCCGAGGGAAGCACGATCACGGCAACGTTCTTTGCTGAAGGGCAGGTCACAGGTTCCGGCGGCTGCAACGGGTACTCTGCCCGATACGAGCTCGGCAACGTTTCAGGGATCTCCTTCAATCGCCCTGAGGTCCCCCAGAATCACCTCTGCCAGACTCCGACCGGTGTAATGAGCCAGGAATCCTACTACTTCACCGATCTCCAGAATGCTGAAACCTACTCAATAACAAACGGCCAGCTTCTGATCTTTGACAAGACGAACAGGAAGATCCTGCAGTTCGATCCCTCGTAAGACCGGCAGCAGGAATCTTGCTATTCCCGTACATGAAAGGGGAATAATCCTCCACCGTTTTTCCTATCCGTCAGGAAAAAAGTTCCCCCCGCCGTTCTGCTATCAACATTATTAAGAGTGTGCAGGGTGACATTAGTAAGAGTCTGGGGCTCGTGGTCTAGTCGGTTATGACGTCGCCCTTACACGGCGGAGGTCGCCGGTTCGAATCCGGCCGGGCCCATCTCATTTCTGCAGGTTTTTATCCCGCGCAAAATATACCGTTTCCGGCAGGTTATGAAAGAAATATTTAAAAAAAAACGATTAAGGCCGGTAAAACCCGGCGAACTGGATGGTATAGGTAAGATTCTGGCCGGCAAGCATGTGGTTCTCATCGATGGTCACCGTGTCATTCGTGACATTCGTGACCAGGACATGGGAAACGGCCCCGTCAGTTTTTCTCGTGACTGTGTATCTGTTCCCGACGACCGGTTCTACGCCCGGTGACCAGGTCGAACGGTTCACGACGTGGACAAGGCTGTCCAGATGCGGGCCATAGGCCTTGTCGACCGGTATAAATACGGTCTTTGTCGAATTCACGGTCATCCCGATGACGGCCTCCTCAAACCCCGGAATCACGCTCTTGTTCCCGATGGTAAAAACGATCGGGTCTCCATCGACATTACTGTCAAAGACAGTACCATTTTCATAGCTCCCGGTATAATAGATCATGACCGTGTCACCGTTCTTTGCCACAGTCGGGTTGAAGAGGTAAAACCCGGCTATAATCAGGACTACGATGACCGCTGCTGCAACAATGGCATACATGGTATATTGTTTTTTCCGGTTTGCTTCTGCAGTTTTTCCCTTCACTTTCTCGGACTTCTTCATGCTATCCTCCCATACTATTTTCCCTGCAATCTTAAACAGTTGTCCAAAAAACGGGGTTGCGGCACAGTAACGTGATAAGGAGACCGGCACGATTGTACTTTATTTATACATTTACAACGCATCCGGTAGTGTTGAATATGGCCGATCAAGTACGGGTTGCAGAGGTTGCAGGGAAAAAGGTGCAGTGGGATGCCGCGCAGATGCGTAAGATCCAGGAGCATCCCTGCTTTTCGGAGAAAGCATGCCATAACTTCGGCAGGTGTCATATACCGGTCGCCCCCAAGTGCAATATCCAGTGTAACTATTGCATCCGGGACTTCGATTGCGTAAACGAGAGCCGTCCCGGCGTGACGACGCGGGTGCTCAACCCGGATGAGTCCATGGATATGGTAAAAAAGGTCGTGGAGAAGTACGATTACATCAAGGTCATTGGCATTGCCGGACCCGGGGACCCGCTGGCAAACGAGGAGACATTCGAGACATTAAAACGGCTTCACGAGAAGTATCCCGGTGTTATCAAGTGCATCAGCACCAACGGCCTCCTGTTGCCGGACAAGATCGACCTTTTGCAGAAATACGATGTCGGCAATATAACGGTGACCCTCAACGCCATCGATCCAGAGATCGGGGCAAAGATCTACCAGTTCGTGGACTACCAGGGCAAGCGCTACACGGGGCTTGAAGCAGCAAAACTGCTCCTCTCCCAGCAGATGAAGGGGATCGAGGAAGCCATAAAACGCAATATGATTGTCAAGATCAACACGGTCTATATCCCGGGCGTCAACGAGGACCATATTCCTGCTATCGCAAAGAAAGTCGGCGAGATGGGCGTGTACACGTTCAACCTCATCCCCCTCATTGCCCAGTACAAGTTTGCCAATATTGCCCCGCCCACACAGGAGATGAAGCGGAAGATGCAGGATGAATGTTCAAAATACGTCAAACAGATGCGGCACTGCCAGCGCTGCCGTGCAGATGCCATCGGCAAGCTCGGGCACGACGTCCAGTCGTGTATGTACGAAAATAAGTAATTTTTTCAGGATTCCGGCGATCCTTTCCAGACTGTTATCGCCGTGCCGGCGATTGCAACGCGGTCCGGAGGATCCAGCCGGATCCGGAGCACACCGCCCCGTTCCGAAGCCTGGTACGCTGTCAGCATGTTTTTTTGAAGTTTCTTCTGCCAGTAGGGCGCGAGACAGCAGTGGGCTGAGCCGGTCACCGGATCTTCATTCACTCCCACAGAAGGGGCAAAGAACCGGCTTACGAAATCAAATCCCGGGGTGGCAGCCCGCGAGGTGACGATAACACCCCTCATGGGAATTTTTGACAGGCCGGAAAAATCCGGTGTGGTTTTCCGGACTTCACGTTCCGAGGATACCTCGATAAGATAGTCAAAACGGTTTTTCCCTGTGTAGCAGGGCTGTATCCCGAGAGCGTCGGAAAGCCCAGCCGGGGCAGGTGCCGGTTCTTCCGGCATGGCCGGAAAATCCAGTTCAATAAAATCCCCCGCTCTTTTTGCAGTGATTATCCCGCTTTTTGTGAAGAACCGGGCAGGGGCATCCCCGCCAAGATACCCCTCCTCCCAGAGGATATGGGCTGTTGCAAGTGTTGCATGCCCGCAAAGGTCAACTTCGGTCCGGGGAGTGAACCATTGCAGGCCGAATCCTTTCCTTTCTCTGGTGACAAATGCGGTTTCTGAAAGGTTCATCTCGCGGGCCAGTGTCTGCATCCACCCAGGATCTGCCGGTTGCCCGAGGAGGCAGACTCCCGCGGGGTTTCCTGCTCCGATATGGTCGGCAAAGGCATCCACGCAGAAAAGAGCCGGCCCAAGCATCCTCCTTACCCTCTTTCCATTATTTGTTAATTCTGGGAAGCGGGGAATATGCCTGACCGCTGTCCAGGCTGGTACTCAGGATACTGTCCATTTCTTTAATGACCGGCTCAAGGGCGGCAGGTACCGCAGTATCTTCGGTGTTTACTGTCTTACCCTGATAACTGATACTGTACTGCATAAAATCCGCGCCCCCGCGGCGGGATGTGTAGTTCCCCTCAAGCATCGGGAACTGCGCCACATCAAATACTGCCGAGATGTTTTCAAGATCGGACTTGTTAAGCTGGATCTCCCCGCTGGCAGTCCGGGTTGAGACCAGCGTGACACCATTGTCAAAGATCACCAGCCGGTCATTCACGCCCGCAATTCCCCCGGTGCGCTGGTAGTCCACGAACAGTGTCGGTGCTGCAGAGCGCGAAACCGGCGGGGTTTTCATGCCAAGACAACCCGTCAGCACTATCGCTACAACCAACAGCACCGCACATACGCCTGACCATGTCCTCATGGTAATACTATCCGGATCAAGTTTTTGTTCTCTGTTTTTTACGTCTATATCTGTAATACGTCCGGCTTTGCGGGCTTTCCCGAAGACTTGCGCTCGGGAAGAACTTCCTCGAGCGCTGCAATCAGGCTGTCGACCTTCTCATTGTTGAAGGCAGCCCGGAATGCTGCAATCTCTGCCGAGTTCATGATCATGATTCCCTTTTTCTTCATCGGGAGGCCGTTGTCACCAATCGGGTTGATGTCTATCGCAAGGGAGGGGGCGCGGTTCTTTGTCGCCGGGAGACGGATGATCGATACACCTTTTACTGATGTGTGCTTGCGTTCCCAGTCCTGTCCTTCTTCAATAAATGTTCTAAGGGTTGCTGCCAGTTCCATGACAAGAACTATTGATTTATATATTAAAAGCCTATTCGATCCGATCCGGAAATCCCGTTTACCCGCAGGCCGGATAACCGTACCGGAATTTACTTGCCTGGTGTCCTGCCTCCTGACGCAGCATAATAAGATCAAAGGATAAACCGGAGACAACACGACCCTGTATGCCCTCCCTGACCCTGCACCCGGACCAGCCGTTCAACCTCGATGTAACCCTTGCCTGCGGGCAGGTGTTCCGCTGGGATCGCACAACAGACGGCTGGTGGTACGGGGTTGTGGGCACCCGTGTCCTGAAAATCCGGCAGGATGGGGATCGGCTCACCTATGCCGGAGCAGCGGCACCGTTTATCCGGCATTATTTTTCCCTTGACACTGATCTCGGGGCCATCCTCACCTCCATTGATACCGATCCATTCATCCACGCGTGCATCATGAAAAACCAGGGCCTCCGTCTCGTGCGGCAGCCTCCATGGGAGTGCACGGTCTCGTATATCTGCTCGACGAACTCCAATATCCCCACGATCCGGCGCAGGATTGCATCCATTGCAGAACGGTATGGCATGCCGATCATATTTGAAGGGAAAACATATCGCGCCTTCCCAGGGCCCTCATCTGTCTCCCGCGGGGGCCATGAAGGTCTGACGGAGTGCAGGCTCGGGTACCGCCAGCCCTATGTATTTGGTACGTCCTGCTCGGTTAGTGGGGAGAAAGCGTGGGAGGAGACGATCCGCCGGCTCCCGTACGAGGAAGCCCGCCGGGAACTGATGAAACTGCACGGGGTCGGCCCGAAAGCTGCTGACTGTATCCTCCTTTTTGCATTCCAGAAGTACGAGGCGTTCCCGGTCGATGTCTGGATCCGCAGGATTGTGCAGCAGCACTATCTTCCGTCACTGATCCACGGATCGCCCCTCATGACCCGCGAATACGACACGATCCGCCGTTTTGCGCGGGAGCAATTCGGAGAATACTGCGGGTATGCGCAGGAGTACCTCTATGCAAACAGGGAGGGATAAAAAGGATTTAGAAAAAAAATCCCGTTTGTCAGCACTCATCCAGCATTTTTTTGAGCATTTTAAAGGTCTCGACCTTAAACTGGAAGTGCTTGATCATTCCTTCCTTCATCATGATCTTCGTATCCAGCATGCGTTTCATCAGGGTCTTTTTCTGGTCATCAGTCAGCAGGTCCCACATTTCGGTCATGATCATTTCCTGTTGCTGCATCATGCCCGGGGTCATTCCATGTTCGTGCATAGTATGTCCAACTCCTCATTATCCGGAGGTCCGGACTGATCGTGTCTTTATTAAAAAAGGTGATAAAATTTTGTCCGGGTTTCAACGGATGTGACAAAGTTTGAGAAAATGTAGTATTCCTCTGACCCGGTTTTAACGGTTTTTGTCCCCCCGTTTCCATTCTCCCAAGTGAACCAGGAATCGCGTACCAAAACCGTTGTGAAACCCCGGGAAGAATTACACGACGGACAATCTCACTTTTTGAAAGGTTGGGAAAATCTTAAATGATGATGCCCGACGAAGGCATGGATGCAGCAGCGCACCTGCCGCTAGTTTTCAGACTGCATCCGTGGTAAAAAAAGTCCCCGGTATTCCGGGCAGATCCCCCGTTTCCTCCCCCTCATTCCGGAGAAGGAAACCGGCAACATACCTCATGCGGTTACGTAATGATTCCGAACGAATTTATTAAAAAAAATATTTTTTTTCTGAACCCTTTACGTCCCGATATCCCAGCTGCAGCTGTACCTTTTCTGCTCTTTGCTGAGTGTATCAATGGAGAGCCCGAGCGAAGCGAGTTTCAGGTCTGCCACCTGCTCGTCGATTTCGTTTGGCACTTCATAAACACCGCCTTTCATCTTCTTCCCGTTCTTTGCGATATGGAGTGTGCAGAGCGCCTGCAGGGCGAAGCTTAGGTCCATGACTTCGATCGGATGACCCATTCCTTTCGGGGTGGCGAGGTTGACCAGCCGGCCTTCGGCGAGTACGTGGACTGATTTTCCTTTGAGCATAAATGTCTCAATGCCGTCGCGCCGGATGATCTTGTCGGCGTTCTTGTGGAGCCACCCGATATCTATCTCGACATTGAAATGACCGGCATTCGCGAGGATGGCCCCGTTTTTCAGCTTTTTAAAGTGTTTTGCAGCAATGACTGCAACATTGCCGGTCGTTGTTACGAAAATGTCGCCGATGGCTGCTGCCTCGTCCATGGACATGACCGAAAATCCGTCCATATGGGCCTCGAGAGCACGCCGCTGGTCGATCTCGGTGACGACGACCTTCGCTCCGAGCCCGTGGGCCTTCGTTGCAAGACCGCGGCCGCAGAAGCCGTAACCGGCAACAACAAAATATTTCCCGGCGATAAGGGTGTTGGTCGTGATCATGATCGACGACAGAGCGCTCTCCCCGGTGCCGTGGACATTGTCAAAGAACCGCTTCATGGGAGTGTCGTTGACCGCGATAACCGGGAACTCGAGCTTGCCTTCTGCTGCCATCGAGCGGAGGCGGTGGATACCGGTCGTAGTCTCCTCGCACCCGCCGATGACCTTTTTGATCAGGTCGCGGCGCTTTGTGTGGATATAGTGGATGAGGTCCATCCCGTCATCGATGGTAATGACCGGTTTTGCATCAAGCACCTTGTCAATGGCGGCATAATACTCATCGACCGTGCAGGCACGCTTCGCATAGCAGTGAACATTCTTCACCTCATTGAGGGCCTCTGCCACGTCGTCCTGGGTGGAGAGCGGGTTGCAGCCGGTGATATGCACCACAGCCCCTCCTGCAGCAAGAGTGGAGACCAGGTTCGCGGTCTTGGCCTCGACGTGGAGTGCCATGCCGATGGTCATGCCCGCGAATGGCTTTTCCTTGACAAACTGTTTTTTTATGGCGGCAAGCACCGGCATGTACTGCGCAGCCCATTCGATCTTCAGCTTTCCAGAGTTCATGATTATCCTCACAGGGAGGCCAGACAGGGCCCGCCCGGATACACAACTACCCTATGATTAGGGACGGCAGGTTACATAAAAACTCCGTGAGTGTCCACCGGGTGGGAAATGTAGATAGTATACGCCGACAAAGACTGTACCCGATGGTGCTCACGCGACGGATCATCCCCTGCCTCGATCTGAAGGATGGCAGGGTGGTGAAGGGGACAAACTTTCTCGGCCTCCGCGATGCCGGCGACCCGGTTGAACTGGCCGGGCGGTATAACGAGCAGGGCGCAGACGAGGTTGTATTCCTCGATATCACTGCGTCCAAGGAGAAACGCGGAATTATCATCGATCTGATCCAGCGGGCAGCAGACGAGCTTTTCCTGCCGCTGACCGTGGGCGGGGGACTCCGCTCCCTTGACGATATCCAGCAGATCCTCCGTGCAGGCGCCGACAAGGTCAGCGTCAACACGAGCGCCGTCCACGACCCAACCCTAATCACCCGGGGTGCGGAAGCGTTCGGCACCCAGTGTATCGTCGTGGCGATGGACGTCCGCCGGAACTTCTCTCTGAATACCAAAGCGATCCCGGTCATCCTCCAGAACGGCACCCACTGCTGGTATGAAGTGGTCATCTACGGCGGGAGCAAACCCACCGGGATCGACGCCGTCGCATGGGCAAAGGAGGCCGAGGAGCGGGGAGCGGGCGAGATCCTCCTCACCAGCATGGAGACCGATGGCACGAAGAACGGGTTCGATCTCGCCATAACTTCGGCAATATCCGATACGGCCGGTATCCCGGTCATCGCAAGCGGCGGAGTAGGCAACCTTGTGCATTTCTACGAGGGCTTCACGCACGGGAAAGCCGATGCGTGCCTTGCGGCCAGTGTCTTTCACTACGGCGAGTTCACGGTAAAAGAAGTAAAAGAGTATCTTAGATCCCGGGGTATCCCGGTACGGCTCTGAGATCGAACTCGAACGCGGCAACGGAGTGCTCGAGCTCGAATGCAGTCAGCACGGCGGGATGGATCTCGCCAAAGACCCCTGCCGTTTTTCCGGCTACAATAATATCGCCGCGGCGCCCGTCAATGAATGCCGGATCGGCAGATTCTTTCACGGAATAGTCGATGGAGAGCTCGTGGAGCACGGCATCGGCAGACGCATATGCTTCCGAGAAGTCCGCATCCGGGTGGGTGCTGACGCCCGCTGCCTGCTGGTGGGTGTGGCAGTCCAGTACCACGTCGCCCACGGTGAAGAGGCGCTGGGGGAGTTCGCGGTGACGGTTTAAGGTAAGGAACTCGAGGAGCAGCGGAAGAATCTCGGTCCTGACCACGGTGTTCTCGATGCTGATCGGGTGCATGACATGGAGGACCCCTTTTGTTCCGGGGCGCTGCATTCGACGGTAGAGCACGTCCTCGTTCGTGAGGGTGAATGGCATGACCTCGAGATACCCGAGACCGCAGAATGCCTCACGGGCCAGGGCCGCATGGACCTGAACCGGGTGAGGTTTTCCCACGGTAAAGGTCTTCGGGGGCAGGGCTTGGAGGTTGTCGTACCCGTACGCGATCGCCACGTCCTCAAAGAGGTCCCAGTCGTGCATGATGTCGGCCCGGTAACAGGGCACCTGTACCTTCACCTTGTCCTTACCCGCGGGTTTGGCACCAAAGCGCATCTTTTTGAGGAGCTCAGCCATCGAAACTGCGGTCAGCTCAATCCCGAGGAGCCGGGAGCACTCGTTCACGCTCACGGTCCTTTCCACGGGTGCGAGCGTCGGGGTCTGTACACCGCCGATCTCCACGCTTTCGATCCGTGCACCGGCCTCGGCCATCGCGGTGCAGATGATGTTGACCGCAACGCCGACAGCCCGCTGGTCGGTGCCGGTCGTATCGAGAAGGATGTTTTTAGTATCGATGGTAACCCTCGTCCGCTCACCGTTGATGATTGGCGGGAAGGAAAGGACATGATCGTCCCTGTCGATAATGAGCGGGAAGAGCGGGAAGTCCTTGACGATCTTCGCGTAGTCCCGGCCTTTCGGGTGCTTCTCGAGGATCTCGTCCATGGTCATCTCTTCAGTATAATCGAGCGGTACGAACCTCCGGTTCCGCGGCGATGCGATGTACCGGAACGGCGGCTTTACGGTATCCATGTCGTGGATGCCGATCGCGACCTTGCTCCGGCCCCTGCCGACCGCCCAGTGGAGTGACTCCTGCAGGGACATGATGCTCTGGATCGACTCGTCATCGAACGAGACCCCGCGGATCACAGCGGCCCCGAGCACCGGGCGGATCTCCTTAAGGTTCGGGTCGATGGTGAATGCAAGCCCTGAGGGCTTAACCGGGTAGGACGGGAGGCCGGTCTCGATGCCAAGGTACCCCCGCATGGCCCGGGCCACACCTTCGGGGCTGAAGAGGTCAGGCCGGTCCGGGAAGAACTCCACGTCTGCGTGGTCCTCTTCGGTCCGCTCCACATCCGAGCCGATGAGAGGGACTTTCTCGAGAATTGTCTTCCTGTCGGTGCGGGTGAGCCGCTCAAGGTACTTGTAGGGGAGGGTGATGACGGCCATGTCAGACACCTCCCTTCGAGTGGCGCAATGCGGGGGTCTCACGGAGGAATGCAACGTCGCTCTTGTGCAGGTAGCGGAGATCCTTGAGGCCGAGGCGGAGCATGGCGATCCGGCTCACGCCGAGCCCCCATGCGAGCACCGGGTAGTTGATCCCGAGCGGTGCGGTAACCTCCTCGCGGAAGACACCGGCGCCACCCATCTCGATCCAGCCGATCCCTTCGACATACACTTCGGCATCAAGGCTCGGCTCGGTGTAGGGGTAGTACGAAGGCTTGAACCGTACCCCCTCGAATCCCATGCGGTGGTAGAACTCGCGGAGGATCCCGAGCAGGTTGCCGAACGTGACACCTTCGTCCATCACAATCCCCTCAAGCTGCTCAAACTCGGCAAGGTGAGTTGTGTCGATCGTCTCGCGCCGGTATACCCTGCCGACGCAGAAGGCTTTGACCGGCGGGTTCGGGTTCTTTGCAAGGTGCTGGATGGAGACGCTCGTGGTGTGGGTCCTGAGCACGCACTGCTCGGCCTTCTCCTCCTTCCAGGCCCCGCCCCAGCCGGTCGATGATGTTTCCCCTCCGGAGATGTGCATGGCCTTCACTTTCTCGTAGCCCGGCGGGAGCGGGAGTGTCTCCCGAAGATAGAAGGTGTCCTGCATCTCGCGGGCAGGATGGTCCTGCGGCTGGAAGAGGGCGTCGAAATTCCAGAAGCACTGCTGGACGATACCGCCGTAAAGTTCCTCGAACCCCATCTCGAGGAGGATCTCCCGCATCTCGGCAATGATCCGCTGGTAAGGGTGGACCTTGCCGGGGCAGGCCTTCTTCGGGATCTTGGAGACATCGTACCTGCGGAGGTTTGCCGTCTTCCATGAGCCGGAGAGGATCTGTTCGCGGGTGAGGGTGCCGGTTTCCCCGCGGAGGTCAAGGCCTTTCTTTGCATGCGCGATCCCTTCGGGTGTGATGGCAATGGCGTACCGGACGGTCTCGCATACCTGCAGGATCCCGCGCTTGATCAGCTCTTTAGTATACGGTTCACCTGCTTGAGGATTTCGCAATGCAGCTTCCTCAGCGCTAGTTGACTTATTTTGATCTTTTATTACTGTGGAACCATTGACACGAACGAGCCCTTTTTTTCGTAACTGGCCAAACCCAATTTTAAACGCAGGAAGTTTTTGGAGATCTGAAAGTTGAGTGCTAGGAGCTAATATCGAGAATAATTGTGTTTCTGGAAGGTTGAACTTTCGGTACTGTTCCCCTTCTTCCGTCGGGACGAACTCCTTTACCACGATCCGCTCGACAGCAACAAGCCCCTTGTCCTGTGCGAGATGAGCCCACTGCACAACAGCCTCCGGTGTCGTTTCGAGCAGCCCGGCAAGGTGCGGGGCATCTGCCTTCATTTCTTTCACCAGAATTGTCAGCAGCCGCTTCTCGTTCTGTGTCAGTTCCGCCATCTTATACCCTGATCCTGTCTGCACATGCGTCCATCTTCTCCCTGAAGTCCCTAAGGAACGCCACTACCCGTTCTGCGGTCTCCTTCTTGCACTGCCCACAGGTGACCTCGCCGGCCATGCACTTCCTCTTTAATTCCGCAAGCTCTTTGTCGTCCGTTACCATGTGGAAGAGGTTGAGGAGATAGAGCGAGCACTTGTCCGGCTCGCCGCCAAGGCGCTTCTGCTCCTCAAGGGTCATCCTCCCGCCGGTGATACCGCCCATGACCTTCTTCCGGATGACTGCTTCGGGCTCGTAGAAGGAGATGATGGACTCCGGGATGCTTGACGACATCTTCCCACCGGTGAGACCGGGCATGAAGATGTGGTATGTGGACGAAGGAGTGTAGAACGCAAAACCCCCGTGAGCCTTTTCGATCTCCCTCACTTTTGCCGATACGTCAGTGCAGTGTGCGCCTTTGATATCGACATGACCCCCGTATTTCTTCGCGTGCGGGAAGGCCTTCTTCACCGCTTCCATTACCGCCTCAGGAGCATTTTTCGACCGGACACTAATGGAGCCATTCCGCTCCTCGACCGTGAACATCCGCATCTTGTGCGCGATCCCGCGGGTGAGACGGATGTGCGGGTCTTGGTCAACACCGACCGGTACCAGCGTCGGCGCCGGCTCGCGGTCGATCTGGGGATAGAGGATATCAGC